>ERZ650311.176-NODE-176-length-43371-cov-15.385354_pt1 | contig 43371 bp, 51 predicted proteins | sample MGYA00376247_ERZ650311 | MGnify/ENA primary metagenome ERZ650311 (study PRJEB26733, sample SAMN07839324) | wastewater metagenome | biome: small river; feature: stream; material: water | place: USA: North Carolina | collected 2016-07-28 ... | reverse complement strand
GAAGGTGACGCCCATGATGGTGTCGGCGCGGGTGGTGAACACCCACAGCTTGCCGTCGCCGATCGGGCCGGCTTCGTCGGCGATGTCGTGCTTGAAGGCGAAGCGCACGCCGGTGCTCTTGCCAATCCAGTTGGCCTGCATCAGCTTGACGCGCTCGGGCCAGCCGCCCAGTTGGTCGAGATCGCCCAGCAGCTCGTCGGCGTAGTCGGTGATCTTGAGGTAGTAGCCGGGGATCTCGCGCTTCTCGACCACCGCGCCGGTGCGCCAGCCGCGGCCGTCGATGACCTGCTCGTTGGCGAGCACGGTCTGGTCCACCGGATCCCAGTTGACCACCTGGGTCTTGCGCTCGGCGATGCCCTTTTCAAGCATGCGCAGGAAGATCCACTGGTTCCACTTGTAGTACTCGGGCGTGCAGGTGGCCAGCTCGCGGCTCCAGTCGATGGCAAAGCCGAGCGACTTGAGCTGCTGCTTCATGTAGGCGATGTTGTCGTAGGTCCACTTGGCGGGCGGCACCTGGTTCTTGATCGCGGCGTTCTCGGCGGGCAGGCCGAAGGCGTCCCAGCCCATGGGCTGCAGGACGTTGAAGCCCTTCATCTTGTGGAAGCGGGACAGGACATCGCCGATCGTGTAGTTGCGCACATGGCCCATGTGCAGCTTGCCCGAGGGGTAGGGGAACATCGACAGGCAGTAGTACTTCGGCCTGGACGCGTCGGCGGAGACGCGGAAGGCGGCGCTGTCGTCCCAATACTGTTGGGCGGCACGTTCGATGTCGGCGGGGAGGTATTTGTCCTGCATTTTTTCCTGCATCGGCGGGGAAGATCGAAGAGAATGTCGCGCTACGCGTGGCAGGCCGGGTTGGGCGTGATGTTGCGGGCGGACCGAAACCGCGCATTATAAACGGCTCTGGCGAAGCCCGCTTCGGGATGCTCAACGCCTTGATGTCACGAGATAATTCTGGCCGGCATGGGGCTACCCCGCATGCCACGAAACAAACCCTCTGCTACAATCGGCATCCCGCATTGCAACATTTTCCCATGTCCGAGCCACTTGTACGACTTGAAAACGTGCGCTTCGCCTACGGCGAGCGGGCGATCCTGCGCGACATTTCCATGTCGATCCCGCGGGGCAAGGTCGTGGCCATCATGGGGGGCAGCGGCAGCGGCAAGACGACCCTGCTGCGTCTCATCGGCGGGCAGGAGAAGGCCTGCGGCGGGCGCGTCACGGTGGATGGGCAGGATGTGGCCGGTCTTGGTCGCGATGCGCTCTACGCCATGCGCCGGCGGATGGGCATGCTGTTCCAGTTCGGGGCGCTGTTCACCGACATGACGGTCTTCGACAACGTGGCCTTTCCGCTGCGCGAACACACCGATCTGTCGCCCGAGCTCATCAACGATCTGGTGCTCATGAAGCTCCACGCGGTGGGCCTGCGCGGTGCCGCGCGGCTGATGCCCGGCGAGCTCTCCGGCGGCATGGGGCGCCGGGTTGCGCTGGCCCGGACGATCGCCCTCGACCCCATGCTGCTGATGTACGACGAGCCCTTCACCGGCCTCGATCCGATCTCCCTCGGCGTGATCGGCCAGCTGATCCGGCGCCTCAACGATGCCCTTGGGGCGAGTTCGGTGATCGTCACCCACGACATTCACGAATCCCTGCTGATCGTCGATTACATCTACTTCATCTCGGAAGGTCGGGTGGTGGCGGAGGGCACGCCCGACGACATCCGCCAATCCACCGATCCCTTCGTGCATCAGTTCGTCAACGCCGAGGCGGACGGGCCGGTGCCTTTCCACTATCCGGCCGGCGACTACGCCACGGCCCTGACCGGAGGTGCAGCCTGATGGGCGGGGTGTTCCGCAAGCTTGGCAGCATGGCCATCAACGGCGTGTGGCAGATCGGCTTCATTGCCCGCTTCTTCTGGCTGATCCTGGTGTATTCGGGCCAGTCGTTCACGCGCCTGCACCTGACCATCCGCGAGCTGTATTTCAGCGGCGTGCTGTCGCTGCTGATCATCCTGGTGTCGGGCCTGTTCGTCGGGCTGGTGCTGGGCCTGCAGGGCTACGAGATCCTCCAGCGCTACGGCTCCACCGAGGCGATGGGTACGCTCGTCGCGTTGTCGCTGCTGCGCGAGCTGGGGCCGGTGGTGGCCGGGCTGCTGTTCGCGAGTCGCGCCGGCTCCGCGGTCACCGCCGAGATCGGGCTGATGAAGGTCACCGAGCAGCTGAAGGCGATGGACATGATGGCGGTGAGCCCCATCGCCCGGGTCGTCGCGCCGCGCTTCTGGGGCGGGGTGATCTCGATGCCGCTGCTGGCCGCGCTGTTCTCGACGATGGGCATCTTTGGCGGCTGGCTGATCGGGGTGGTCTTCATCGGCGTCGACCACGGCGCCTTCTGGGGGCAGATGCAGTCCGCTGTGGATTTCCAGTACGACGTGCTCAACGGCGTTTACAAGAGTTTCGCCTTCGGTGTGGCGGTGGCGCTGATCGCCGTCTTCGAAGGTTACGACTGCGTGCCGACCGCCGAAGGCGTGTCCAGGGCCATCACGCGGACGGTGGTAAGTTCGGCGCTGGCGATCCTGGCGCTCGATTTTGTGATGACGTCTTTCATGTTCAGAGGTCTATGATGAGTCGCACGACGCTCGATCTGTGGGTCGGGGTTTTCGTGGCGATGGGTATCGCCGCGCTGTTGTTCCTGGCGCTGAAGGTTGGCAGCATTTCCGGCTCCGAGATCCAGTCGCCCTATACCCTGCGTGCCAATTTCGACAACATCGGAGGGCTCAAGCTGCGCGCGCCGGTCAAGAGCTCCGGCGTGGTGGTCGGGCGGGTCGAGCAGATCCGCTACGACAATGAACGCTTTCAGGCCGAGGTGGTCTTCACGGTGGATGGGCGCTACAAGTTCCCGACCGACACCTTCGCCAACATCCTCACCTCCGGCCTGCTCGGCGAGCAGTACCTCGGGCTCGATCCCGGCGGCGAGGAGAAGACCCTGGCGCCCGGTGAAGTCATCAAGAAGACCCAGTCGGCCGTTGTGCTTGAAAAGCTGATCAGCCAGTTCATGTTCGGCAAGGCCGAGGGCGATTCCGCACCGGCCAAGTAAGGCAGAACCGGAACAACGACAGAGAGCGGAGGCGGCCCGGCCAGCCTCCGGAAAAGCCATGAAGAACAGCACACCCGATTCGACCCCCGTGCGGCGCGGCGCCCTGGCGCTGCTGCTGGCCCTTGGCCTGTCGGCCTGCGCCGGCACTGGCGGACATCCCAAGGACCCGCTGGAGCCCCTCAACCGGGCAACCTTCAGCTTCAATGAAACCGCCGACCGCTACGTGATGCGCCCGGTGGCCCAGGTCTACGATCTGGCGCCGCTGCCGGTAAAGGTGGGGGTGGGCAACTTCTTCGGCAACCTCGGCGACTTCTGGATCGGGGTGAACAACCTGCTCCAGGGCAAGTTTGTCGATGGCCTGTCGGATGGCGGGCGCCTGCTGATCAACAGCACCATCGGCATCTTCGGCATCTTCGACATCGCCACCGAAATGGGCCTCGAGAAGCACGACGAGGATCTCGGCCAGACGCTCGGCCGCTGGGGCGTGGGCGATGGCCCCTACCTGGTGCTGCCGCTCCTCGGTCCGAGCAATCTGCGTGACACCGTCGGCCTGGTGGGTGATCTGAACGTTGACCCGATCTGGGGCGTCGAGGACATCGGCGAGCGCAACCGCCTGACGGCCCTGCGCTTCATCAACCGTCGCGCCCAACTGCTCGGTGCCGACACCACCGCCGATCAGGCTGCCCTCGACAAGTACGGCTACATGCGCAGCTTCTACATCCAGTACCGCCGGAGTCAGGTCTACGATGGCCGCCCGCCGCGGGAAAAGGATGAAGACGACGACTCCGGCGCTGAATGATCCGGATCGCCAACCCCAACACGAACAAGAACACAGAGAACACGCGATGAAGAAAATCTCCTCCCTGATTGCCGCCCTCGTCCTTGGCCTTGGCGTTCAGTTCGCCGCCCTGGCCGACACCGTCGCCCCGGACGCCCTCGTGAAGGGCGTGACCGACGACGTCATCACCATCGTCCGCCAGGACAAGGCCATCCAGTCCGGCGACACCCGCAAGGCCGTCGAACTGGTCGAGACCAAGGTGCTGCCGTACTTCGATTTCGCCCACATGACCCGCCTCGCCGTGGGCAAGGACTGGAAGCAGGCCAGCGCCGACCAGAAGGCCCAGCTCACCCAGGAGTTCAAGACCCTGCTGGTGCGCACCTATTCCAACGCGCTCACCCAGTACCGCAACCAGCAGATCGACTTCAAGCCCCTCAAGGCCAAGCCCGAAGACACCGACGTGGTGGTCCGCACCGAAGTCCGCCAGGCCGGTGCCAAGCCGGTGCAGATCGACTACAGCCTCGACAAGCAGGGCGACAACTGGAAGGTCTACGACGTGATGGTGGCCGGCGTCAGCCTCGTCACCAACTACCGCGACAGCTTCGGCCAGGAAGTGCGGGCCGGCGGCATCGACGGCCTGATCAAGTCCCTCAAGGACAAGAACAAGCAGCTCGAAACCACGGTCTCTGCCAAGAAATGATCCGCGAAGACGGCGCCCGGCTGACCCTCGAAGGTCCGCTCACCCTTGCCACAGTCGCGCCGCTGGGCGAGGCGGGGCGGGCGCTCGTGGCCGCGGCCGACCGGGTTGTCGACCTGGCTGCCGTCACCCAGGTGGATTCGGCCGCACTGGCCCTCTTGCTCAGCTGGACGCGGGCAGCCCGTGGCGCCGGCCGGCAGTTCTCCATCACCGGCGCCCCCGCCGCGCTGGTGAGCTTGGCGTCCCTCTACGACGTCGATACCATTCTGCCTCTCGGGCGCTGAGCGCCTCTCCCGGTTTTTTCCATGAGCCCTGCGATCCGCATTGCCGGCGTCACCAAGCGTTTCCGTTCCCTGCAGGCGCTCGCCGGCGTCGACCTGGAGATCGGGCAGGGCGAATTCTTCGGCCTGCTCGGCCCCAATGGCGCGGGCAAGACGACGCTCATTTCCTGTCTCGCGGGCCTGGCGCGGCCTGACTCCGGCACTCTCGAAGTGATGGGGCACGACGTGGTGCGCGACTACCGCGCCGCCCGCATGGCCCTTGGCGTGGTGCCCCAGGAGCTGGTCTTCGATCCGTTCTTTTCGGTGCGCGAGATGCTGCGCATCCAGTCGGGCTACTTCGGACTCAAGAACAACGACGACTGGATCGACGAGATCCTGCACCACCTGGATCTCACCACCAAGGCCAACGCCAACATGCGGATGCTCTCGGGCGGCATGAAGCGGCGGGCCCTGGTGGCCCAGGCGCTGGTCCATCGCCCGCCAGTGATCGTTCTCGACGAGCCCACCGCCGGCGTCGATGTAGAGCTGCGCCAGGGCCTGTGGCAGTTCATCCGCAAGCTCAACGAGGACGGTCACACCATCGTGCTGACCACCCATTACCTCGAAGAAGCCGAAACCCTGTGCGGTCGCATCGCCATGCTCAAGACCGGCCGCATCGTCGCGCTCGATACCACTGCCAATCTGCTGCAGCGCTTTGCCAGCCACACCCTCACCCTCAGCCTCGCTGCGCCCATCGTGCTGCCGGCGCCGCTGGCGGCACGGGTGGCCCGGGCCGACGGCGCCGAGCTTGCCTTCGGCTTCGACAGCTTCGATGAAGTGGCGGGCCTGCTGGAGGGCGTCCGTGCGGCGGGCGGCAACGTCCTCGACATGGCCCTCGGCAAGCCCGACATGGAGCAGGTCTTCGTCGGCATCATGAATCAGAACTAGAACGCGAGCCGACGACCCCATGGAAGGTTTCAAGACCCTGCTCTACAAGGAGTGCCTGCGATTCTGGAAGGTCGGTTTCCAGACCGTGCTGTCGCCAGTGCTGACCGCGGTGCTCTACCTGCTGATCTTCGGGCACGTGCTGGAAGATCACGTCCAGCCCTTCCCGGGCGTCAGCTACACGGCCTTTCTGGTGCCGGGCCTGGTGATGATGACGGTGCTGCAGAACGCCTTCGCCAACAGCTCGTCATCCCTCATCCAGAGCAAGATCACCGGCAACATCGTGTTCGTGCTGCTGCCGCCGATCTCCTACCGGGAGTTCTACGCCGCCTACGTGATCGCCGCCGTGCTGCGTGGCGCGGCCTGTGGTGCTGGCGTGCTGCTGGTGTCGCTGCCCTTCGTGTCCTTCGACATCGCCCAGCCGGGTTGGATCATCGCCTTCACCCTGCTGGGTGGCGCCTTCCTGGGCAGCCTGGGCGTGATCGCCGGCATCTGGGCCGACAAGTTCGACCAGCTCGCCGCATTCCAGAATTTCCTGATCATGCCGCTGACCATGCTCTCCGGCGTTTTTTACTCGATTCATTCCCTGCCGGCTTTCTGGCAGGGGGTGTCGCATTTCAATCCGTTTTTCTTCATGATTGACGGTTTCCGCTACGGCTTTTTCGGCGCCTCCGACGTGTCGCCGTGGACCAGCATCAGTGTCGTGACCGCCTGCTTCGTCGTGCTCGCAGTCGTCACCCTGCAGATGCTTGCCCGCGGTTACAAGCTGCGCGCCTGAGTTCTTCCAAGGATCAAAAGATGTTTGACGCACGCGAAATCGAACGCCTGATCGTTGCCGGCCTCGACTGCGACTTCCTGCAGATCGAAGGCGATGACGGGGTTCACTTCTCCGGCATCGTCGTGAGCAAGGCTTTCGAGGGCAAGCCCAAGGTCCGCCAGCACCAGGCGGTCTATGCCACCCTCGGCAAGCTGATGGGCAACGAGATCCACGCCCTCCAGCTCAACACCTACACCCCCGCCCAATGGGCCGAATTTCAGAAGGAACTGGGCTGATCGCCCGGACTGTCGATGGATAAACTTTTGATTGCCGGCGGCGCCCGCCTGTCCGGCGAGATCGCCATTTCCGGGGCCAAGAACGCCGCCCTGCCGATCCTCTGCGCTGCGCTGCTGACCACCGAGCCGGTCACCTTCACCAACGTGCCGCGCCTCAACGACATCGGCACGCTGCTGCGCCTGCTCGAGCAGATGGGCGTCAAGGTCACCCGCGATGGCGACACCGTCACCCTCGATGCCGCCGGCGTGAACAACCCGGTCGCCTCCTACGAGATGGTCAAGACCATGCGCGCCTCGATCCTCGTGCTCGGCCCGCTGGTGGCGCGCTTCGGCGAGGCCCGCGTGAGCCTGCCCGGCGGCTGTGCGATCGGCGCCCGTCCGGTGGATCAACACATCAAGGGCCTGCAGGCCATGGGCGCCGAGGTGAAGGTCGAGCACGGCTACGTGCACGCCAAGGTGCCGCGCCTCAAGGGCGCCCGCCTGTTCACCGACATGGTCACCGTCACCGGCACCGAAAATCTGATGATGGCCGCCTGTCTGGCCGATGGCGAGACCGTCATCGAGAACGCCGCCCGCGAACCCGAAGTCGTCGACCTGGCCAACTGTCTGGTGGCGATGGGCGCCCAGATCTCCGGCGCCGGCGGCGACGTGATCCGCATCCGCGGCGTGAAGGCCCTCCACGGCGCCACCTACCGGGTGATGCCCGACCGCATCGAGACCGGCACCTACCTGTGCGCCGCGGCCGTCACTGGCGGTGAAGTGCGCCTCACGCAAACCTCCGGCAGCTACCTCGACGCCGTCATCGACAAGCTGATGGATGCCGGCTGCGAGATCGTCACCGAGCGCGATGCGATCCGCCTCACCGCCCCGGCGCGCCTCAACGCCGTGAGCCTGCGCACCGCCCCGTATCCGGCTTTCCCCACCGACATGCAGGCCCAGTTCATGGCCCTCAATGCGGTGGCCGACGGCACGGCGGTGATTCGCGAGACCATCTTCGAAAACCGCTTCATGCACGCGGTCGAGCTGCAGCGCCTGGGCGCCGACATCAAGATCGACGGCAACACCGCCTTCGTGAAGGGCGTGCCGCGCCTGCAGGGCGCCACCGTGATGGCGACCGATCTGCGCGCTTCCGCCAGCCTGATCATCGCCGGCCTGGTGGCCGAAGGTGAAACCACGGTCGAGCGCATCTACCACCTGGATCGCGGCTACGAGAAGCTCGAAGCCAAGCTCGCGGCGCTGGGCGCCAACGTCCGCCGCCTGAGCTGACCGGCCTGCCCGCCGTGGAAGCGTGGATCGTTTCGCTGGCGGGCAGCAACCCTGTGTTCTCCGGCGGGCTCGCCCTGGGCCTGCTGGGGGCCGTGGCCTACTGGCTGAAGGACGCGCTGCCCGCCACGGCGGTCTTCCTCAGCCGCTACATCGTCTCCACCGTCACCGTCGACAACCGGGACGAGATCCTCTTCCCGACCGTCGTCGAATACATGCACGCCCGCGACGTGCTGCGCCGGATCAACCAGTTCACCGTGCGCGCGGTGAAGGATTCCGACGCATATCAGAGCTTCTCCGACGACCTGCGCCAGGGCGTGCGCCCGCGGGCCTTTTTGTCGCCGGCCGAGGGCTTCCACATCTTCTGGCTGGACGGCCGGCTGATGTGGATGAAGCGCGAGGTGAGCGTCGGCCAGACGATCTTTGAGAAGATCACCCTGTCGTGCTTCGGGCGCGACAAGTCGGTGTTGGAAGCCTTCATCCACGCTGCCATCGAAGAGCGCGTCGCCCGCGAGCTCGACAAGATCGCGATCTACATCCCCAACCCCTACACCCACGGCGACTGGTCGCGGGCGCGGCTGGGCAACAACCGCCGGCTGGCGTCCATCGTCCTCAAGGCCGGGCAGACCGAGCAGATCCTGGCTGACCTGGGCCGCTTCTTCGCCGACAAGGCCCGCTACGACGACCTGGGCATTCCCTGGCGGCGCGGCTACCTGCTGTACGGCGCGCCGGGCACCGGCAAGACGTCGCTGGTCACCGCATTAGCCTCCGAGATGCGGCTCAACGTGTGCAGTCTGTCGCTGGCCGCGTCGGGCATCACCGACGACAAGATCGGCAGCCTGCTGGCCAGTGTGCCGCCGCGCTCGATCATCCTGATTGAAGACGTGGACGCCTTCTTCCGCCAGCGCGAGCAGCAGAGCCAGCAGGTCAAGCTGTCTTTCTCGGGCTTCCTCAATGCGTTGGATGGCGTGGCGGCTCACGAAGGCTCGGTGGTCTTCATGACCACCAATCACCCGGAAACCCTCGACGAGGCGCTGGTGCGATCGGGCCGGATCGACTTCCGGATGGAACTCGGCCCCTGCGACCGGCATCAACTGGCGGGGATGTTCCGCAAGTTCCACGACGACCCGGCGCTGGCCGAGGCCTTTGCCGCCGCGCTGCCCGAAGGCGAGCTGTCGCCGGCGGCGGTGCAGGAGCGGCTGCTCAAGGCCCGAAGCCCCACCGAGGCCTTTGTCCGCTTCGATCTGCCGGTGCCCGCGGGGCTTGCCGGCGCTGCGGTAACGGCGGCCGACTGACGGCCACCCCCGCGATCGGCTAAAATCACTTTTTGCTCAGACAGATCATCACCTTGAACGGCATCACGCTTGCCCTTTCGAAGGGCCGAATCTTCGAAGAAACCCTGCCGCTGCTCGCCGCCGCAGGGATCACGCCGACCGACAACCCTGAAACGTCGCGCAAGCTCATCATCGGCACCAATCGGCCGGACGTGCGCCTTGTCATCGTGCGCGCCACCGACACGCCGACCTACGTCCAGTACGGCGCCGCCGACCTCGGCATCGCCGGCAAGGACGTGCTGATCGAGCATGGCGGCGCCGGCCTGTACCAGCCGCTGGACTTGAACATCGCCAAGTGCCGGCTGTGCGTGGCGGTGCCCAAGGAGTTCGACTACGCCGCGGCGGTCAAGCGCGGCGCGCGCATCCGCGTGGCCACCAAGTACGTCAATGCGGCCAAGGCGCACTTTGCCGCCAAGGGCATGCACGTGGATCTCATCAAGCTCTACGGCTCGATGGAGCTCGCGCCGCTGGTCGGCCTCGCCGACGCGATCGTCGATCTCGTCTCCACCGGCGGTACCCTCAAGGCCAACAACCTGGTCGAGGTCGAGGACATCATGCCCATCAGCTCCCGGCTGGTGGTCAATCAGGCCTCCCTCAAGCTGAAACGCGAACTCATCCAGCCCGTGCTGGAAGCCTTTGCCGGAGCCATCAAGCCATGAGCGAGCAGATCCGCCGCCTGTCGTCCGCCGAACCCGGCTTTGCCGCCACCCTCGACGCCCTGCTGGCCTTCGAAGGCAGCACCGATGCGGCCATCGAACAGGCCGTCGCCGACATCCTCGCCGCCGTGCGCAAGGACGGCGACGCGGCGGTGGTCGAATTCACCCGTCGCTTCGATCACCTCGACGTGGCCGACATGGCCGCGCTCGAACTGCCCCGCGCCGAGCTCGACGCGGCGCTGGCCGGCCTGCCCGCCGAGCAGCGGGCCGCGCTGGAAGCCGCCGCCGCCCGCGTGCGCAGTTACCACGAGCGTCAGCGCATCGAATCCTGGAGCTACACCGAAGACGATCCCGCCATGCGCGGCACGCGCCTCGGCCAGCAGGTCACCCCGCTGGACCGCGTCGGCCTGTACGTGCCGGGCGGCCGCGCGTCCTACCCCAGCTCGGTGCTGATGAACGCCATCCCGGCCAAGGTGGCCGGCGTGGGCGAGCTGATCATGGTCGTGCCCACCCCGCGCGGCGAGAAGAACCCGCTGGTGCTGGCCGCCGCGGCGATCACCGGCGTGGATCGCGTGTTCACCATCGGCGGCGCCCAGGCCGTGGCCGCGCTGGCCTACGGCACCGCGACGATTCCGCAGGTGGACAAGATCGTCGGCCCCGGCAACGCCTACGTGGCGAGCGCCAAGCGCCGGGTGTTCGGCACCGTCGGCATCGACATGGTCGCCGGCCCGTCCGAAGTGCTGATCATCTCCGACGGTTCCGGCAACCCCGATTGGGTGGCGATGGATCTCTTCGCTCAGGCCGAGCACGACGAGCTCGCCCAGTCCATCCTGCTGTGCACCGACGAAGCCTTCATCGGCCGCGTCGAGGCCAGCATCGCGAAGCTGCTCCCCGAGATGCCACGCCGAGAGACCATCGCCACGTCGCTCAAGAACCGCGGCGCGCTGGTGCTGGTGCGTGATCTGGCCGAAGCCTGCGAGATCGCCAACCGGATCGCGCCGGAGCACCTGGAGCTGTCGCTGGCGGAGCCCGGCCCGTGGGTCGAGAAGATCCGCCACGCCGGCGCCATCTTCATCGGCCACCACTCGGTCGAAGCGCTGGGCGACTACTGCGCCGGCCCCAACCATGTGCTGCCCACCATGCGCAGCGCGCGCTTCTCGAGCCCGCTGGGCGTGTATGACTTCCAGAAGCGCACCAGCCTCATCGAGGTGTCGGAGGTCGGCGCCCAGACCCTGGGCAAGGTCGCGTCGATCCTCGCCCACGGCGAAGGCCTGCAGGCTCACGCCCGTTCGGCGGAGATGCGCCTGAAGGGCTGATTGATCGAATGATTCGATCAAACCTATCGAATCATTCGATAGGTTTTGCCGGGACAACAAAAAGCCGCGTTCTAGGACGCGGCTTTTTGTCATCTGAAGGCCCCAAAAATCAGCCGAGGATGGCCTTCAGCGCATCCACCAGCAGCGTGCACTGTTCATCCGTGCCCACCGTGATGCGCAGAAACTGGTCGATCCGCGCCGCCTTGAAGTGGCGCACGATGATGCTGCGCTCCCGCAGGCGGGCCGACAACGTGGCCGCGTCGTGGCCAGGATGACGAGCGAACACGAAGTTGGCCGCCGACGGCAGCACCTCGAAGCCCAGCCCCGCCAGATCGGCAGCGAGGCGCTCGCGGCTGACGATCACCTTGCGGCGGGTTTCGTCGAACCACGCCTCGTCATCCATCGCGGCGCTGGCGCCCACCAAGGCGAGGCGATCCAGCGGGTAGGAGTTGAAGCTGTCCTTGACACGGGTGAGTGCCTCGATCAGCTCGGGCTGGCCGATGGCAAAGCCCACCCGCAGGCCCGCCAGCGAGCGCGACTTGGACAGGGTTTGCGTGACCAGAACGTTCGGGAAACGACGCACCAGCGCCACCGCCGTGGGGATCGCGTCGAGACCGCCGAAATCCACGTAGGCCTCGTCGATCACGATGGGCGCGTCCGGCAGCGCGGCGGCGAGGCGCTCGACCTCGGCCAGCGGCAGCAGACGGCCGGTGGGGGCGTTGGGGTTCGGGAAGATCACTGCGCCGGCGTCGCCCGCGAGGTAATCATCGACGCGGATCGAGAAGTCGTCGGCGAGCGGCACGACGCGGTAGTCGATGCCGTACAGCCCGCAGTACACCGGGTAGAAGCTGTAGGTGATGTCCGGGAAGAGCAGCGGCTTGTCGTGCTTGAGCAGCGCCTGGAAGGTGTGGGCCAGCACCTCGTCGGAGCTGTTGCCCACGAACACCCATTCGGCCGGCACGTCGAAGTGGCGGGCGACGGCGGCCTTGAGCTGGCTCCCGAGGGGGTCGGGGTAGAGCTTCAGGCGGTCGGCATCGGCGCCGAGTTCTGCGTGGATCGCGGCCAGCACGCGGGGGCTGGGCGGGTAGGGGTTTTCGTTGGTGTTGAGCTTGACCAGGTTGGCGAGCTTGGGCTGCTCGCCCGGAACATACGGGGTCAGGCCGTGAACGACGGGGCTCCAGAAGCGGCTCATGGCGATCGACTCGGGCGGCGGTTTGCGCCGCAAGGGACGGTGAAAACGCTAAATGCTATCATGGCCGTTCTCATTACCTCGTTTCGACCGTTTCTCCTGGAAAACCCCCAATGCGGCAAGCCGAAATCTCCCGCGACACCCTTGAGACCAAGATCCGGGTCAAGATCAACCTGGACGGTTCGGGCAACAGCCAGCTCAACACCGGCATCGGTTTCTTCGACCACATGCTCGACCAGATCGCCCGTCACGGCGCCTTCGATCTCGAGATCGAATCCGTCGGCGACCTGCACATCGACGGCCATCACACCGTGGAAGACGTGGGCATCACCCTCGGCCAGGCCTTTGCGAAGGCGGTCGGCGACAAGAAGGGCCTGACCCGCTACGGCCACGCCTACGTGCCGCTCGATGAAGCCCTCTCCCGCGTGGTGGTCGATCTGTCCGGCCGCCCGGGCCTCGAATTCGACATTCCCTTTACCGCCGCGATGATCGGCGCCCTCGACACCCAGCTGGTGTATGAATTCTTCCAGGGCTTCGTGAATCACGCCGGCGTCAGCCTGCACATCGACAACCTCAAGGGCCGCAACGCGCACCACCAGTGCGAGACCGCCTTCAAGGCCTTCGGCCGCGCGCTGCGCATGGCGGTGACGCCCGATCCGCGCCAGGCCGGCGTGGTGCCGTCCACCAAGGGGGCCCTGTGATGAGCAAGGTCGCCATCATCGATTACGGCATGGGCAACCTGCGTTCGGTGGCCAAGGCCATCGAGCACGTCGCCACCGGTGCCACCGTCGTCGTCACCGCCGATCCGGCCGAAGTGCTGTCGGCGGATCGCGTCGTCTTCCCCGGCCAGGGCGCGATGCCCGACTGCATGCGCGAGCTCGACGCCCGCAACCTGCGTCCGGCCGTGCTCGAAGCCGCGCGGAACAAGCCTTTCCTGGGCATCTGCATCGGTCAGCAGATGCTCTTCGATCACAGCGAAGAGGGCAACGTGCCCGGCCTCGGCATCTTCAAGGGCGAAGTGCGGCGCTTTCCTGCCGACAAGATGGTGGCTGCCGATGGCGCCCGCCTGAAGGTGCCCCACATGGGCTGGAACGAAGTCTGGCAGAAGCAGGCTCACCCCCTGTGGGCCGGCATCCCCGACGGCGCGCGCTTCTACTATGTGCACAGCTACTACGTCGATCCCGCCGATCCGGCCATCGTCGCCGCGACCACCGACTACGGCATCCCCTTTACCGGGGCGGTAGCGCAGGCTAATATCTTCGCCATCCAGTTCCACCCGGAAAAGAGCGCCCAGGCAGGTCTGCAGCTGCTGTCCAACTTCATGTCCTGGAAGCCCTGAATCGCTCCCCATGGGTAGCCAAATCCATCCCGTCGTTCCGTTCCCTCCCTTACCGCACTTCTTCCTATGCTGCTGATTCCCGCCATCGACCTCAAGGACGGTCACTGCGTGCGCCTTAAGCAAGGCGAAATGGATGCCGCCACGGTCTTCTCCGAAGACCCGCGTGCCATGGCCCGTCACTGGGTCGAGCAGGGCGCCCGGCGCCTGCATCTGGTGGACCTCAACGGCGCCTTTGCCGGCAAGCCGAAGAACGAAGCCGCCATCAAGTCGATCCTCGAGGAAGTCGGCGACGAGATCCCCGTCCAGCTGGGCGGCGGCATCCGAGACCTCGACACCATCGAGCGCTATCTTGACGCGGGCCTCACCTACGTGATCATCGGCACCGCCGCGGTTAAGAACCCGGGCTTCCTGCACGACGCCTGCAGCGCCTTCGCCGGCCACATCATCGTCGGCCTCGACGCGAAGGACGGCAAGGTGGCGGTGGATGGTTGGTCCAAGCTCACCGGCCACGATGTCGTCGACCTCGCCAAGAAGTTCGAGGACTACGGCGTCGAAGGCGTGATCTACACCGACATCGGCCGTGACGGCATGCTCTCCGGCGTGAACATCGAAGCCACCGTCAAGCTCGCCCAGGCCCTGCGCATCCCCGTCATCGCCAGCGGCGGCATCGCCACCCTGACCGACGTGGAAGCCCTGTGCGCCGTCGAGTCCGAAGGCGTGGCCGGGGCCATCACCGGCCGGGCGATCTACGAAGGCACCCTCGATTTCGGCGCAGCCCAGGCCCGCGCCGACGCCCTCAACGGGGCCGCCTGATCCATGCTCGCCAAACGCATCATCCCCTGCCTCGATGTGAACGCCGGCCGCGTGGTCAAGGGCGTCAATTTCCTTGAGCTGCGGGATGCCGGCGATCCGGTCGAGGTCGCCCGTCGCTACGACGAGCAGGGCGCCGACGAGATCACCTTCCTCGACATCACCGCCAGCTCCGACGACCGCAACATCATCCTGCACGTGGTCGAGCAGGTGGCCGAGCAGGTCTTCATCCCGCTCACCGTCGGTGGCGGCGTGCGCACCGTCGACGACGTGCGTCGGCTGCTCAATGCCGGTGCCGACAAGGTCAGCATCAACACCGCCGCGGTCAATAATCCGCAGGTCGTGGCCGACGCCGCCCACAAGGTGGGCAGCCAGTGCATCGTCGTCGCCATCGACGCCAAGCAGGTTGCGCCGGGCAAGTGGGAGGTCTTCACCCACGGCGGCCGCAACCGCACCGGCCTCGATGCCGTCGAATGGGCCCAGAAGGTGGCCGAGCTCGGTGCTGGCGAGATCCTCCTCACCAGCATGGACCGTGACGGCACCAAGAACGGCTTCGACCTCGGCCTCACCCGTGCCGTGTCCGACGCGATCTCGATCCCGGTCATCGCCAGCGGCGGCGTGGGCAGCCTCGATCACCTCGCCGACGGCGTCACCCAGGGCCGTGCGGATGCCGTGCTGGCCGCCAGCATCTTCCACTTCGGCGACCACACCGTGCGCGAAGCCAAGGAGCTGATGCGCGCCCGCGGCATCGAGGTGCGTCTGTGAGCACCGCCTGGCTGGAAGAACTCACCTGGGACAAGGACGGGCTGATCCCCGCCATCGCCCAGGATGCCGAGACCGGCGACGTGCTGATGTTCGCCTGGATGAACCGCGACGCCCTGGCGCGGACGGTCGAGACCGGCGAGGCCGTCTATTTTTCAAGATCCCGCGGCAAGCTGTGGCACAAGGGCGAGGAGTCCGGCCACACCCAGAAGATCCGCGAGATCCGCATCGATTGCGACAACGACGTGGTGCTTCTGAAGATCGAGCAGGTGGGCGGCATTGCCTGTCACACCGGGCGGCGCAGCTGCTTCTTCCAGAGATACCTCGCCGACGGCCGCTGGGAGGCCGTTGATCCGGTTCTGAAAGACCCGAAGGAGATTTACAAATGATCGATATCGAAGTGCTGCACCGGGTGTCCGAGACCCTGGCTTCCCGCAAGGACGCAAGTCCCGAGTCGTCCTACGTTTCCGGCCTGTTCCACAAGGGCACCGACGCCATCTGCAAGAAGGTCGCCGAAGAGGCCGCCGAAACCATCATGGCCGCCAAGGACAAGGATCTGCTGCATGTGGTCTGGGAGGTCACCGACGTGTGGTTCCACACCATGATCCTGCTGCATCACTTCGGCTTGTCGGTGGACGACGTGCTCGCCGAGTTCCGCCGTCGCGAAGGCGTGTCGGGCATCGACGAGAAGAAGGCCCGGACTGCAAACTGACGAAAACCGGTAAGGATTCCCATGCAGGATTGCCTGTTCTGCCGTATCGTTCGCGGCGAGATTCCCGCCGCGAAAGTCTATGAAGACGAAGAAGTCCTGGCTTTCCGGGATATTCAGCCGCAGCGGCCTGTTCACGTGCTGGTGATCCCGAAAAGGCACATCACCTCGCTGGCGCACGCTACCGAGGCAGATATCCCCGTGCTGGGGCGGATGCTCGCAGTGGCCAACCAGATTGCCGTCGATCAAGGAAGTACCGACGGCTTTCGGTCCATCATTAACACAGGCCGCGTCGGCGGGCAGGAAGTCATGCATGTGCACATGCACATCGTAGGCGGGCAGGAGCCGGTCGGGCCGATGCTTAAACGGTAGTTTTCCAGGAGATTCAAATGGGTTCCTTCAGCATTTGGCATTGGCTGATTGTTCTGGTCATCGTCATGCTCGTGTTTGGCACGAAGAAGCTGCGCAACATCGGCCAGGATCTGGGCGGTGCGGTCAAGGGCTTCAAGGACGGCATGCGCGAAGCCGAGGGCGACGCTAGCCAGAAGATCGCCGATGGTGGCAAGCAGACCATCGACGCGGAAGCCCGGGACAAGAGCAAGTCCTGATTCCTGGCCCGCAGCCGGCGCGGAAGGGGCGCTATCCAGCCGCCCCTTTTTCGTTTCTGGTGCCGGCTCTCCGGGTTGTTTTGATAAGTTAGGCGAAGCGGATGTTCGATATCGGTTTTTCCGAACTCGTGGTCATCGGGATCGTGGCCCTTCTGGTGCTCGGCCCAGAGCGTCTGCCCAAGGTGGCGCGTACCACGGGTCACCTTCTGGGGCGTCTGCAGCGGTATGTCTCCGACGTGAAGTCGGACATCAACCGCGAGATGCAGCTCGACGAGCTCAAGCGTCTGCAGGAAGAGGCCCGCACTTCGGCGATGGCCTTCGAGTCGTCGGTTCGCAGCGAGATCGCGGGCGTGGAGAGCAGCGTCAATGCCTCCGTGGCGTCGGCTTCGTCGGCGGTGGCCGATCTCGAGAAGAGCCTGACGTCGCCGTCCGAAGCCGCGCCCGTCGATGCGCACGACACCGCTGCTGCACAACTGGACCGTCAGCTTGCCGAGGCGGACGCCCATGCCGGGCCGATGCCATCGTTCGCGACGACGCCACCGGTCGAGCCTGCCGCCGCGCCTCCCGGGCCCGCTGCCCCGGAGCCCCAGCTGGGGTTCGATTTCGTCCCGCCTTCTGACTCCAAGAATCCCAAGTCATGAGCGCCCAGGAAGACACTTTCATTTCCCACCTCATCGAACTACGCGACCGCCTGCTGCGGGCGGTGGTGGCGGTGGTGGCGGTTTTCGTCTGCCTGATGCCCTGGGCCGGCGACATCTACGACATCCTGGCTCACCCGATGATGCAGGCCCTGCCCGAAGGCACGCGGATGATCGCCACGGGCGTCGTGACGCCCTTCTTCGTGCCGATGAAGGTCACCCTGCTGGTGGCTTTCGTGATCGCGCTGCCTTTCGTGCTCTACCAGGCCTGGTGCTTCATCGCCCCCGGCCTCTACGCCCACGAAAAGCGCCTGGGCCTGCCGCTGGTGGTGGGGAGCACCATCCTGTTCCTGGCGGGGATGGCCTTCTGCTATTTCTTCGTGTTCGGGACGGTGTTCAAGTTCATCGCCCAGTTTTCGCCCAAGAGCATCACCCCAGCGCCGGACATCGAGCAGTACCTGGCCTTTGTGATGTCCATGTTCCTGGCCTTCGGCATCACCTTCGAGGTGCCTGTGTTCGTGATCGTGCTGACCAAGATGGGCATCGTCGATGTGGCCAAGCTGAAGGAAGCGCGGCCTTACGTGATCGTCGGCGCCTTCGTGATCGCCGCAGTGGTGACGCCACCGGATGTGGTCTCCCAGCTGATGCTGGCGATTCCCATGTGCCTGCTCTACGAACTGGGGATCTTCCTGGCGCGCTTCGTCACGAAGCGCGAGCCAGAGGCTGTGGCCGAGTAGGCCAGATAACAAAAGCAAAGGGCGCTGCAGCGCCCCGTTTGCACGGCAGAAAGGGCGTCCCGAGGGGCGCCCTTTTTGCTCAGACGTTGGACGGGAAGTCAGGCCACGCAAACCCTTTAAATGCAGCTCTTGGGTTCTCTCGGTTGCCAGTTTGTACCCGGCCCCGTACCCGGTTTTGACGCGGTTATTCTGTATGCCTCGCCGCTTGCAGTGAGCAGGCCCGCTTTACGCTCGCTGCTGAGATGCCGAAGTGATCCGCAGTCGCCTTGATGCTGGCGGAGTTCTCGGCGCGCCAGGTGGCCACGGCGGCATCATCAATGGCCTTGGTTCGCCCAAGGCTCTTGCCTTCGGCCCTTGCTCGCTCAAGCCCTGCGAGCTGGCGGGCCTTGAGGTTTTCCCGCTCCAGTTCCGCCACCGCAGCCAGCATCGTGAGCATGAGCTTGCCGGCCGGGGTCGCCAGGTCGAAGCCTTCCCGCATCGAGACGACCGAGACGCCCTTCGCCTTCAGGGCTTCCACCGTCGAAAGCACGTCAATGGTGTTGCGGCCCAGACGGTCGATTGCCGCGACGATCACCACGTCACCTTCGCGCACGTAGGCGAGCAGAGCGGACATGGCCGGGCGCTGGGTGGCGGCCACCGCACCCGATACGCCGTCATCGGAGAACCACTTCCCCACGGTGTAGCGGGTCGAAATGGTGCGGCGCTGGTTCTCGCAGGTTTGGTCGTCGGTGGAGACGCGAACGTAGGCGACGATTGCAGACATGGCAGGCTTCCTTCCGGCTCAAAATCTATGGGTCAGATGTTAGCCTGGCTCAAAAATCAAAGCAACTTTTTTGAGCTATAGGGGAAGTGCCCCTCTTGGGGTAGCTCAAAAGGTAAGGGTTTTGATCTACTCGAAAGGTTCACACCGGGCCAGAAAGCACGACGCCGGGGCGTGCCCGGCGTCGGTCTGGTCGAGAACAGGGAAGGGGGTGATCTACGCGGCCCGGCGTAGGTGCATGTCCACATGAATGTCGTCGAAGGGGCACACCAGCCCGCCCCGGTCGGTGCGTTCGATCAGGCCGAGTTCCACCAGCACCCCCGCATCTTCATGGACGCGCTTCACGTCGCGTTCAAGCCGGCGGGCAAGCTCCCTTACCGCCACCTCGCCGACCCCCTGCAAGGCGTGGAGCATGGCCCATCGGTTTTCGGTCAGGCGGGCAAAGAAGGCGGCGGGGCTTTCAAAGTTGAGGGTTTCGCCCTGGTAGGCATCGGCCGCGAAGGCGGCACCCGCGGCGGCGCGAAGGGCTGACCGCCAGTCGGGGTTAATCGTCACGGTTAGTGTTCGCTTTTCCATCGCTCCACCTCCTGAATGAAGTCATCGATCAGCCTATCAACGCCGGCAAAGGCATAGGGCCGCTCTTCGTCGCCGACGTGCTTGTGATCGCCCTTGCCGCGTTCGTTGTCGAAGCCGACCACACGCCGGCCTGCCACCACATAGACGAGCCGATACTTGAAGCGGTGTTCGGACGGCGGCACCGGATCGGGCACCCGCCACACGACCATCTCAAGCCCGGTTCCATCCTCGGCGATGTCACGGAAGCGGGTTATCAGCTCGGCTTTCATGTTGGCGAATGTGCCAACATGAACAGGCGTTGTCAATCGTGCCAACAATCCGGCATGTGGCGCCTGTGCCACTCCCGAAAATTTCCCTCATACCCCCCTGCGTGGTCACTGCCAAAACTGCCAAATTGAGAAAAGACAGTTTTGGCAGTGCCCGCCCGGCACGTATGGGCGGTTTTTTCTGCAATCAGTGCCGGGCCGGCGGGTTCGCCTTGGGGTTGGCGAAGTACAGCGTTCGGGGCTTGGTCCGGGTCGGTTCCTGCCACGCCTCTAGGTGCCCCAGCTCAACGAGCAGATCAAGCCCGGAAGCGACCCGCTTTTGATCGGCCAGGCCGGACCATCCCCGGCGCCACACGTCCCGGCTGCCGAACCCATCCCGCGGCAGATCGCCCTTCTTGATCCGCTCCACGATCCGCCGGGCCGCGTCGGCCTCGCCGTCGTGGGCCATGCCGTAGCAACGGCGGGCATGGCTTTCGAGATAAACGGCCCAATGCAGGGCGCGCAGGGTGGAGGCGAAGCCCACCGGGCCGGCGTGCCCGTCCGCCAGGTGGAAGGCCAGGGCGAGGGCGGGAACCAGCTTGCGGTACTTGGCAAGGTGGCTTTCGAGGGCCGGGAACAGATCGCCACCCCGCAAGCCCGCCTCAAAGCCCGTGCGCCAGTCGGTGAAGGCTTCGAGGGCGTCCGGGGCGAGGCGCAGGAAGGGCGGCGCGTCGGGGGCGTCCTGCTCGGCACCGCGGGCCAGGGCATCGAGCACGTCCAGTTCATCAAACACCGCAAACGCCTGCACTTTGGCCGGGCCATCCGGCAGGCGGTCGATATTCCGCCACGGCCCGCCTGTCTCGGGCCACACCAAGAGGCCGAAGCGGGCGAGCATCCCGTCATCGGACCGCCCGCCACGCATCGCAGCGCGCAGGTATTCGCCCAGGGGGCCGGGCTGGGCACCGCCCACCACACCCAGGCACACGGCCGATACCCGCCGATGCCCGCGTCCGATGCGGTCAAAGGTCCATCCGTCCTTGCCGTTCCAGCCCGTCATGAGGAAGGCGCGCAACTCGGCGGCGTCCTCTCGATCCAGCCCGGCCAGCCAGGCCGGCAGTTCGTCCCGCACCACCAGCAGGCCGCGGGGGTTCTCGATCAGCTTTTCGGCCAGGGCTTCGACGGTGGCGGAGGCCACGGTGTAGCGGCGCAGGATGGGCGCGTCGTCGCCATCGGCTTGAAGGAAGCTCGCCACGTCCACCAAGGCGTTCGGGTCTTTGCGTAGCGCCCTGGTGGCCTCGCCCTTGCGGGCTTCGGCGCGGGCCTTGGCAATCTCGGCTTCTGCCTTCCATTGCCCTTGGGCGGCGGTCCATTCGTCCAGGGCGCGGGCTTCCAGGCGCACCAGCGGGGCGAGGGCCGCAGACATGGCGGGGGATTTCATCATCCCCGGCCGGCCGACGATGCAGCCCCACAAGTTGGGGAATTCCTGCCAATCGCTCAGCGCCTGCGGCCGGATCGCGCAGCGCCGGCCAATCAGGTTGCCCAGGGCGGCCACCATCGGCACGGCGACGAAATCCGGCGGGCATTGCATCCGCTCGGCCACGTCGGCCACCCAGGGGCGCAGGCGATCCGGCAACAATGCCGCGTCAAAGGGCGCAACCGGCGCCAGCCCTTCGGGGATGGGCTGCGGATCGGGCCACGATGCCGCCGGCCAGGTGCGCGGGTCGCCCAGGGCCGGGGCCAGGGCGGCGCGTTCGGCCGGCGTGGCGGGGGTGAAGGTGGGCGGGGCGGTCATGGTTGCACCTCCACGCCGCGGGCCTCACTCACGATGAACACCGCGGCCGGCGTGCCGCCCGGCTGCAGCAGGATCAGCCGTTTGGGCTGCACCGCGACCAGCTCGGCCAGGAGGTGGCGCAGGCGGTCGGCATCGGGGGGCGAGGGCGTCACCACCAGCACCGACAGGGCCGCCAGGTAACGCCAGTCGAGGCGGCAAGGGTGCATGTCGGGCGGGCAGCAGATCGCTGGCCCCAGGGCCGTAACGGGTGCCACCGGCCAGCGGTCGAGATACACCGCTACCTGCCGCCCCGCCGGCACCAGATCGCGGGCGCGGGCATCGGCCAGGGGGCGGGCATGGGCCGGCAGACGTCGACCCGGCGAGCACCGCCAATAGATGCGCGGGTCGGGGTGCGGGGCGGTCATGGCGCCACCCCCGGCACAGCTAGGCGCAAGGCGTCGGCGAGGGCGTCGAGGGCACGCCCGCAGGCTTCAACACGGGCCGGGCTGGTGTCGGCCAGCACGCCCACCGTAAGAAAGCCCGCATCGATCCAGCCGGCCACCTCGGCGGCGGCCAGGTAAAGGGCCGGGGCGGCGGCAATCAGGGCCTCGTTGGCGTCAGCCTCTTCGAGCGGGCCGGCGCCGTAGAACACTTCGCAGATCGCCACCAAACGCCCGCCACGATCCGCGGCAATGGTGCGGTGACCGATGCGACGCCAGGGGGCCGGGGTGAAGGCGGGGGCGGTCATAACAGCCCCCTTTGCTGGCGCTGCATCGGCACCGGCTGGGTGATGGGATAGGGCCGGGCCACGCTGGCGGGCGCTGCCGGCGCGGCGGCAGTCAGGAAGGCAGACAGGCGCACCGGGCCGACGGTGTTGTGGGGAGAAGGGACCGGCTTGGAGCGGGCGTAAAGGGGGGCTGTCATGGCCGGCACCCTTTTACGGTCGCCAAAAGGGCGGCGTTCAGTTCGCGGATTTCGCCGGCAATCATGTCGCACGCCCACATGTAAGCGTCCTGCAGATCGCTCGACATGGTGCGGAAGGCTGCGCCTTGCTCGCCGTAGGTCATGGCAAGCAAGGCGGAAAGCTGGCGCTGCCGGGCGGCAATCTGGTCGGCGATGTCGCCGGCCTTTACGCCAGGTGCGAGGGCATAGACCGGGCCGGCAGCGGTGAAGGTGAATGGCGTGCTCATGCTGCAGCCCTCCATCCGAAAGCCACACGCCAGGCCAGCACGGGGCCGACGAAGGGGCGCAGGGCGCGGTAGAGCTTGAGGGAGAAAACCGGGGATACGGGCGCGTGCATACGTTTGCACGCCAAGGCAGGGGTTGCCATGGTGCGGACTCCTTTGTCTTGGGACTGAATCCACCCCTCGCTTCCAAACGGGGGGCGGGCCAAAGCGGGGTTGGAAGACCGGGACAAAGGAACCGGCAGGCCGAAGCCTCCCCGCCCGGCCCGCCATTGATCGAGGGCGCACCACGGGCGTACGGACGCAAAAAAAGCCGCTGGGCGGCTGGGGTCCGCCTTTGTCGTTCGGGCTTCCAAACCCGGTCACCACTGTTTAGGCGACGGCCGGAGTATCCGCCCGCCTTCGTGAACGCGTCAAGCCCCGATACCGAAAAGCCGGGTGGGGAAGGTTCGGCGCCAGACTGCGCAGGGCGAGGGCCGAAGGGTTGAAGTGTTCCCACTGTTCCCACTTAGTGAACTGAGAGTGGGAACAACCACTATTCCCTGAAAGCCGCGCCCCGTCTGGCTTCCCGGCGTTTGTTCCCACTGTTCCCAGTGTTCCCACTGGTTTTGAGCGTGGCGGGAGTAGCTGCCCGCGTCGGCGACGGTCTAACCGCCCTGCAGACCCAGGCACGGCAAGGGCTTCGGGTCAGTCAAGGCAGGTTCGGTGCTGGCGACGCTGCCGGTGATTGACCACGGGCTGCAGGGGCCGCGTTCGGTGTGCGGGTAATGAAAATCGCAGCCCTGCCGCCAATCGCTGCAGGACAGCCTATTTCCTCTGACCCCCCAGGGGGTATTTTTTTGACCCCATAAATTCGGGCCTAAGCGCCCGGTCCGGCTTCGTGTAGGCGTGGACTTTTGAGCCCCTCCCCCCTGTTCATTTCGCGGCGCTGCCAATAAATAGCAACGGCCGGTCTAGGGTCGGATGGCCCTCAACATTCTGACACCCCCCCATTCAAGCCCGCGCCCGCTGGCGCTGCGATCACTGGAAGGGATGCAACAGCCAGGCTTCGCAGGTTGCCCCGCCGTCGTCGGGGTGCTGGCGTAGGGGATGCCCGGCCGTGTAGGCGTGAGGAAGATCGGCACGCCCCCCGCAGTAGCCGTCTGAGAGCCCCGGCCGTCGCTGGTGGGCGCATGTCTTGCACGACGGTTCGACAGGTGTTTTATGCGGCGCAGATTGCCTTTCAACCCCACCCCCAGCCGGCGCTGAAAATTCCAAATGATTGCAATTTTCGCTATCGTCTACCCTCGCCCATTCAAAAGCGGTGGGAACAGTGGGTACAGTGGGAACACTTTTTAAAAGCTGTTCTTGTTCAATGGTTTGCGGTGCCGTTTTTGTTCCCACTCCCTTCAAGTTTGTTCCCACTTTTTGTGGGAACAAACCCGCTAAACAGGGGTTTTCGGGGGTTTGACGGGCCGAATCGGCCACCAGTGACGCCCAATCAATCTTCACCGTCGAGCCCTTCCAATATGCTGGGGGCAAGCAGATAGAATCGCCCCGGCTTGGCTGCGCCGGGCTCTCTCGCTTTGCATTGAAGGTGGGCGCCATCCCGCACCAGCAGGCCACGGGCGGCCAGCACCTTGGCGACCTGTGCCGGGTCAAACCCGCTGCACAACTCGCCCTTGAAGGCCGCGGGGTAAATCAGGTACTCAAAGACGTGATCGGCTTCATTGAGGCTTGCCGTCTCCTTCGTCGGACGTTTCCACCCGGCCCGGTTCATCGTCCGCGGGGCGTGCGTATCCGTCACGCTGGGGCGTCGCCAGTCTTCCAGGCGGGTGCCGGAGTTGGCCTGAATCCACGCCTGCACCTGCTCCAACATCTTGCGGGGCTCGCGGTCTTCTTCGCCGCCAAAGGCGCGCAGCCAGTCGGCAAACATACGGAAAGCCGCTCTGATCGCCTCGCCCTGCGGCCACCCCGTCAGGCCCCATTCCGTGGCCTTCTCGCCTGCGTAGGCCACCGCGGCAAAGCGCGTTGCAGCCCGGATCGCCTGCCCGCCGGCTTTGTCCGACAGGGCGCGGGCCTCGAAGGCGCGGCGCAGTTCTTCGAACTGCCGGGGCATGGCTTCCCGCTCGGCAATCACTCGCCGGATGAACTCGGGGTATGCCGTTCCGTAGTGCTTGGCGGCGTTGCGCTGCAGGGTTTCGGAGAAGCGGGCGCCATCGGGCAGGCCGTGTAGCGCATCCCAGCAGCCGAAGCCGGCGCCGGCATCGGCCGGCAGCTCGCAGAAGCGCACCTCCTGGCCGGCGTAGGCGCGCTCCTGATTCTCTTCCAAAAACTGCGTGAGGCCGATTTCCCCGTTCGACTGGAAGAGCAGGGAGAAGGAGGCCGTTTCCCGCAGCCCCCCGGCGGCTTGCCCTCGCCCTTTCCCCTGGCCGCTGGTGAGCATGTAGGCAGCTTGGGCCACGTCCCGCGGGTTACCGGCCTGCTTGAGTTCATCGAGCAGGAGGGGCGCGTCACAGTGCCCGGCGGCCACGCCCTCAATCGCGGTGGCGGTCAGCAGCCATGTGCGGCGATAGGTGGCCGGCCCGCACAGGCTCGCCGCGGCGTAGAGCAGAGACGACTTGCCCAGGGAGCTACCGCCGGCCCAATGGAAGCCGCCCGAGATGTTGGGATGCAACCAGCACAGGCCACCCGCAAAGCCCGCCGACAAGGCGAACACCGCCCGGCTGTTGCCCACCGCCAGGGCAGCGACGTTATCCCGCCAGTCGGCCAGGGTACCGGCGCTCTTGAACTGAGCGTGCCCGCTGCCTTGCGCCTGGTGCAGCCAGAGTTCCGCCCCAGGGGCGGCCAGCGGGTCGACATCGCCACTAAGCACAAAAGACCAGCGGCCCGGCTCGCTTACGTCGTCATGCCAGCCGATGCGCGTGGTGAGGCGGGCGCGGGCATCGGGGCGGGAGCGGTTCACGTACATCTTGAGCAGCCCGCCTCTGTTGTCGCCGATAAACAAGCCCTGCTGCCGCAGTAGTCGGGCCAGGGTTGAGCCATCACCTTCGAGCATTTCGTCCGGCACCAGCACCCGGCGGCGCCTGCCGTCGTGGTCGTTGAAGGTCGCCAGGCGTTGCCAGTTCTCGCCGCGGGCGTCGCGCACCTGGTGCGTGATCTCCAGCGGTGCGCACACGAACTGCTCGACGGTTTCCCAGCCCTCGCCGCGTCGTTCCACTTTCAGGCGATACACCCCGCGGCCGTCGTTGCCGTCGCGCAGCTCGAACACCTCGCCGCCTGTGGGCGCCGGCGCCGCCTTGGCTTTTGGCTTGCGGGTACGCTTGGCGGGCTTCTCAGGTTCATCCGAAGGCGCAGCGGGGGCGGTTTCCGGGCCGCTGGTGGGTGTGTCGGCTTCGGGTGCAGGGGTCGGCGCGGCATCGGGCGTTTCGTGCGCCTGCGGGGCCGGAATCGAGGCTGCCGCAGCTTCGAGGATCGCCCGCACGGCATCGAGGCCGGCGAGGGCGTGCAGGTCGTTGAAGTCGGTCGCGCGCTCGGGCCGATCCGGGCCGAACTCAGGTACGGCCACGACGCCACCCACCGCACGGGCTGCAGCTTCGGCCTTTGTCCGGCCGGGGTTGCCGGCGGTCTGGTGATCGTCGTCGGCACAGATGATGAAGCGCGCGCCGGGGTGGGCATCACGCAGGGCACGGGCTACGGGTTCGAGGCTGCCGGCATCGAAGGCCACCGCCACCGGCCAGTTCGTAGCCAGGTAAACGGTCGCTGCTGTTGCGTACCCCTCAGCGACACATAATGGTAGGCGTTCGGTCAGCTCGCCGATTAAATGCAATTTGCCTAATTTTTCTCCGTTCGTGAGAAAGCATTTTTCTAAGTCCTCCAGCTTTTCCGCATAGATTGCCTGCAGGCTGTGCAGGGTGCCCGACGGGCTGCGCATGGGCAGCAGCAGGGCATTGGGAATGCGTTCCTCCCGCCATTCACCGGGGCGCACCTCCCGCCACTTGGGCCAGGTGCCCACCCGCAGGCCGAAGGACGGCACACCTTTACGTTGCAGATAGGGGTGATCGTCGGGCGCCGGCTTGGCGCTGTTCCACAGGGCATGGGCCTTGCGGCGGGCCTTTTCCCGCTTGGCCTTGGCTTCGGCCTCGCGTGCGGCCCGCTGGGCTTCCAAGCGGGCACGGTTGGCGGCTTCCTCTTCGGGGGTGAGGCTACGGCCGATGTCGGCCCGCCAGTTTTCCCAATCGCGGCCATCCTTGAAGTTCTGGAAGCCACCGGCCGGCACACCATCGAGGTGCAGGAGGTAAGCCCCGTCGTTTTTGCCTTTGGGGCCGTCTTGCAGCTCGCAGCGGTGCAGCTTGCCGTCCGCATCGATGCGGTCCGGCAGGCGCAGGCCGCGGGCTTCGGCAGCGGTGCGGAACTGGGCGAGGATCGAGGCAGTATCGATCATACGATTAACCACCTCCCTTTTCGGCGGCTTCAACGCGTGCGGTCAGGGCGTCCAGACTTTCGCCAAGGCGGCCCTCAGGTGCCGGCAGTCTCAGGGCGCGAGCCCTCGCAATGACCGATGCTTCGCACCCCCGCCAATCGTCACCCGGTGCAGACGCCTGCACGGTTTTCCGCAGGCGCTCAACGGCAAGCCAGATTGCCCCCAGCAGGCGTAGAACAAGGGGAATGGCCCGGCCAGGCTTGCCGCAGAGTGGAGCAAGCAGGGCGGCGGCTTGGTGAAGATCATCGGCCAGCGAAGGGGCGGGGGCGGTCTTGATGGCACTCATTTCCACGACTCCCCGTTCAGTGTCTTGCGCAACTCGCCTACGTTCCAGGCGGTGACGGCTTCAGAGAGCTTGCGGGGGGCGGGCAGCGTGCCCCGTTTCACCCGGCGCCAGACGGTTGCGGGTGACGAAGCGAAGAGAGCGACCACCACCGGCAGGCGCACATAGCCGGCGTCCGGCAGGCGGTCGAAGTTAGCCAGGGCGTCGGGGATGGGGGCGGCGGAAGGGGCCGGGATGGAGGCAGACGTCGCCAGGGGTGAGGGGCGCAGCTTCATTGTGCTGCCCCCTGCTTCTGCGGCGTGGTCAGTCGCTTGACTGCATCGTCAGGCCATATCAAGCGCCCATTGGGGAGCTTGCGGGGCCGCAAGCCAAAATAATGCCCATCGCGGCACAGGGCCGCCCGTAGGCTTTGCGGCTTGAGGTGAAGCAGCGTCGCAAGCTGCTCGGTCGTAATACCCATTTCGTTGAACTCCTTTCAACCCGGATAGGTCGGGCGAGATGCAGTTCAACAGAGTGAGGAAACGGAAAGAACAAAGAGGAAATCTGAGGTAAATCTGATGTGAATCTGAGGCTTCAGCTACCTGATCCTATGAATTCTGGTTGCAATATGGGGCGTAGCGGGCACCCCATCTGACTCTGACCACTTGGCTAAACAACCGGCCTCGATTTTTTCGAGGTAATACATTCCACGCTCTCCCGCGGAGCACCCTTTCACCCAATCCTCCATCCGATTGAAATCTGAAACGAGGCTTGGAAAACGCAGGCCAAGCTTTTTGATGATGGCTGAGCGCTTCATCTTCTGGCCGCCGCATTGGGAGGGCGGTAACGTGTCAGCATGACCCGCGTCAGCGGTGATTCGCCCACGTACCAGCTGGTACGAAAGCGACTCAGGAGAGTCAAGCCACGCCCTGACCATGCTGCTGGACTCAACCCCGTAAAGCCGCAAACACTCAGCAGCGGACGTACGGCAAAGCCCAGGTTCCGGCGCATTGTCTCGGATAACCGTTACACCATGTTCGCCAAACCATTCCCCCCATTCAAAGCTCCACGTCGCCCTTAGAAAGTCAGCACGGGCGCGGCCGTCGTCCTCGAATTGAATGGCCGAAAACTCACCAATCGATAGCTCATCCGGCCAGCCGTCGCGCCCATCGAACCCGGCAATTCGGCCAGCTTTCATCAGTTCTGCGGTAGGCAATGTGTCTGCCGCAACATCGTTCCGGTCTGCAAAGAACCGAGTTACGTTAGGCTCATCGTTGTCATCGTGCATCATCGCCCCTTCGTGCGCCCTTCAATGAAAGGTGCCGCGCCAGCCGGGTGAAGGTGCCCGGTGTTCCCCCCGTCGAGGTAGGCGCGGCGTGCTGCTCGGTTGATCGTCAGTTCATGCGGCGCGGCCGTGTATCGGTACGACGTTTGCCCCGGCTTTCAACTGGTCGAGTAGGTCGGCCCACTGCTGCATCATTCGGCGACGGTCTTCGAGGTGTTCGGCGTGGTTGTAGGTTCGTCGAACCGCGTTCGCGTCGGCGTGGGCAAGCTGGCGCTCGATCCAATCCGATGGAAACCCCATTTCGTTCAGACGCGTGCTGCCCGTGGTCCGGGTTGCGTGGGGGCTGTATTTGCCCGACCAGCCCAGCGAATGCAGCGCCTGGCGGAAGGATTCAACGGCCATCGGGCGGGCGCGATCATCACGACCGGGGAATACGTGGGTCAGGTGCCCTGTGATGCCGTGCAGGGCGCGCAGGGTGGATACGGCTTGAGCGGGCAAGGGGATTGTGTGCGGCTTGCGTTTCTTCATCCGTTCCGCAGGGATGCGCCATAGCGCGGCGTCGAGGTCGAATTCAGACCATTCCGCTTCCACGGCCTCAGAGGGGCGGCACAGGGTGAGCCACATCAACAGGAAGGCGCCGCGTGTTTCGTGGCGTCCGCCGTGCCCGTCCATGTCCCTGAAGAGCCGTCCGATCTCTTCCAGTTCCAAGGGGCGCTTATGCTGCGTCTTGTTGGCGGGCAGGGCCTTCCGCACCGGCTGTACCGGGTCGGTGTCGGCGCGCAGTGTTGAAACCGCCAGGTCGAACACGCTGGACATGGTGCGTTTCACTTCATCGGCAACGCTCGGCCCGTTTTTCCCGTGGGCGGTCTTCAGCACATCAAGAACATGGGCTGGCGTGATCTGCTTGACCGGCAGCGCTCCTATCTTCGGGAAAACCACTCTGGTCAGGGTGTCGAGGCGGCGGGCCTTGGTGGTTTCCTCCCAGTCTCGCATTGCGACCCATTCACGGGCCACGACCTCGAAGGTGTTGTTGGCGTCCTGCTGCGCCCGGATCTTGTTGAGTTGGCGAGCGTGGGCGGGGTTAATGCCCTGCTTGACCAGTGCCCGGGCCTTGGCGCGCTCCTCGCGGGCTTCGGCCAGGGTGAAGCACCGGCCGGCACGGCGGGCTTCGGCCTCCTCGGGCGTTTCGCCAGTGGGGGCGGTCACGTACTCGCCGACGGCGAACATGGACTCCTTGCCGTTCAGCTCGAAACGGTAGCGCCAGGCCTTCACGCCGTTGGGCTTCACCTCAAGCACCAGCCCGTTTCCATCCGTGAGCTTGTAGGGCCGTTCCTTGGCTTTCGCGTTCCTGCACTGGGTATCGGTCAGCAAGGCAAATACTCCTTTGTAGCTGTACCCGGCCTATTTTCCGGGTAAGAGTTTTTGTACCCGTGAACTTACCCGGTAAATGGTGAGATTCCAAGATGCGTCATGATACGCGGTGAAAATAAAAAACCCCGCAACAGCGGGGCTTTCTGGGGCTTTTGATACAGCGTGATCTGCTGTGATCTAAGGGTGCATGCTTAGACGTTGAACAGAAAGTTCAGTACGTCGCCATCCTTCACCACGTATTCCTTGCCTTCGGAGCGCATCTTGCCGGCTTCCTTGGCGCCGGCTTCGCCCTTGTAGGCGATGAAGTCGTCGAAGGAGATGGTCTGGGCGCGGATGAAGCCGCGTTCGAAGTCGGTGTGGATCACGCCGGCGGCCTGGGGGGCGGTGTCGCCCACGTGGATGGTCCAGGCGCGGACTTCCTTCACCCCGGCGGTGAAGTAGGTCTGCAGGCCCAGCAGCTGGTAGCCGGCGCGGATCAGGCGGTTGAGGCCCGGTTCTTCGAGGCCCAGATCGGCCAGGAAGGCCATCTTGTCCTCGTCGTCCAGGTCGGCCAGTTCGGCTTCGATCTTGGCGCACAGGGCGACGACCGGGGCGCCTTCCTTGGCGGCGTGTTCGCGCAGGCGGTCGAGGTAGGGGTTGTTCTCGAAGCCGTCTTCGGTGACGTTGCCCACGTACATGGCGGGCTTGAGGGTCATCAGGCAAAGGGGCTTGAGGATCAGCTTCTCGTCGTCGGTGAGCTTGAGGGTGCGCGCCGGCAGGCCTTCGTTGAGGTGCGGCAGCAGCTTTTCGAGCAGCGCGACGAGCTTCTGGGCGTCCTTGTCGCCGGCGCGGGCCTTCTTGTTCTCGCGGTGGATGGCCTTTTCGACGGCGGCCATGTCGGCCAGGGCGAGTTCGGTGACGATGGTTTCGATGTCGGCCAGCGGGTCGACCTTGCCGTTCACGTGGATCACGTTTTCGTCTTCGAAGCAGCGCACCACATTGACGATGGCGTCGGTCTCGCGGATGTTGGCCAGGAACTGGTTGCCCAGGCCTTCGCCCTTGGAGGCGCCAGCGACGAGGCCGGCAATGTCGACGAACTCGACGATGGCCGGCTGGATCTTTTGCGGCTTGACGATTTCGGACAGGGCGGCGAGGCGGGGGTCGGGCACTTCAACGATGCCGACGTTGGGCTCGATGGTGCAGAACGGGTAGTTCTCGGCGGCGATGCCGGCCTTGGTGAGGGCATTGAAGAGGGTCGATTTGCCGACGTTGGGCAGGCCGACGATGCCGCATTGGAGAGCCATGGAATTCCTTTGATGTTCAGAGGCTTCCGGCAAGCGTGCCGGAAAACCCGCTATTGTAAAGCGGCTTTCCGTTCATCCAAAGGGGGCTGGCGATTTGCCTTGCGCCGAACGTGCAAACCCTACGGTGTTCCCGTGTTCAGCGGACCAGCATCAGATAGAGCAGCAGCAGGTTAAGCACGAGAGAGCCCGCGGCGAGCAGCTTGAGGCCCAGCTGCGGATCGCGTTCGAGGAGTGGCGACTTGCGCGGGACGGCCAGGGGGCGGTGGGCGCCCCGTTCGAGGGCGAGCAGGAATTCCTCGGCGGTTTCGAAGCGGGCCTTCGGTTCGCGGGCGACGGCCTTGAGGAGCACCGCTTCGAGCCAGGCCGGGATGTCCGGCCGGTAGCGGGTGGGCGGTACCGGGTCGCCGAACTTGGGGTGCTGGAAAGGCTCGATCTCGCCGTAAGGGTACTTGCGGGTCAGGAGCTCGTAAAGGGTGACGCCGACGGCGTAGAGGTCGGTCTGCTCGTTGGCGGCCACGGTCTTGGGGCCGTAGAGCTCGGGCGCCATGTAACTGGGGGTGCCGGGGTTGTTGATCTCCTCGAACTTCTGGCCGTCGGCCGAGCCGTCCGAGGCGGCGACGCCCAGATCAAGCACGCGCAGGCGGCCTTCGGTGTCGAGGTGCAGGTTGTCGGGCTTGATGTCCCGGTGGACGATGGACAGGCGGTGCAGGCTGGCGAGGCCCTTGAGGATGCGGGTGCCCAGCTCGGCCACCTCGCCGGCGCCGAAGCGGTGGCCGCCTTCGAGGCGGGCCTTGAGGGTGGCGCCCTCGTGCCAGCTCATCAGGTAGTACAGGTGGCTGCGCTCCGGGTGGGGAATGACCTGGGGAAACCACGCGTCGTTCACCCGCCGGGCGAGCCATTCCTCGTGGGCGAGGGCGGCGGCGGCTTCCTGGTCGCTGTGCTCGGGGCGCAGGGTCTTGAGCACGCGGGATTGGCCGCGGGTGTCACGCACACGGTAGAGCAGGGTGGCGACGGATTCGTGGAGCAGGGCGTCGACGGTGAGGCCGTCGATGGTCTGGCCGGGCTTCAGGCGCGGGGGCAGCGGCAGGCGGTGCAGGCGGGCGATGTTGTCGCGCAGGCGGTCGGGCGGGAGGGCGTCGATGCGCACCACCACGGCGGTGCAGTTGTCCTGGCTGCCGCCGTCCTCGGCGCTCATCGCCAGGCGGGCGGCGGCGTCCTGGGGATCGGCCCCGGCCTTCAGGATGTCGTGGATCCGGCGCTCTCCCAGCTGGCCCCACACGCCGTCGCTCATCAGCGCGAACACGTCACCGGCCTCCAGGTCGCCGTCGGCGTAATCCACCTGCACATGGGCATCGAGGCCCACCGCGCGGGACAGCACGTTCTTGAGCTCCGGGTGTTCCCACACGTGGTCGGTGGTGAGCTGCTCAAGGCGCTCGCCGCGCAGGCGGTAGATCCGGGTGTCGCCCACGTGGGCGAGGTAGAAGCGCCGGCCACGCAGCACGATGGCCGACAGGGTGGTGGCCATCCCGGCGGTTTCGCGGGTGCGCGCGGCGTGGGCGACCAGCCAGCGGTTGAGGGCGCCCAGCACCGTGTCGAGGGACTTGTTGACCGCCCAGGTGTCGGGGGTCGCGTAGTAGTCGGAGAGCAGCCCGCGGACGGTGTATTCGGAGGCCTCGCGCCCGTTGGCGTGGCCGCCGACGCCATCGGCCACCACGGCCAGAATGCCCTTGGCCTCCAGCTCCGGGCCTTCGGGGGTGACGGCGCCGCAGAAATCCTCGTTGCGCGGCCGGGGGCCGTTGAGGGAGGAGTAGCCGAGGGATACGCGAAGGGGCGAGGCGGCGCTCATGGGGGGGCGTCCGGTCAGGATGAGAATGGCGCTGGCTGGATGAAGCGGCCGGGCCGGCGGTTGTCAGCGTACCGCATCGGCCCGGCGTGGTTCAGGCTTTACTACAGTTGGGGCCTCAGATGCGGGCGCCGGTGAGGTGCGGGGCACCCCAGGTGGTACGCCAGCGACGCTTGACCGCGGTGAGGCCGATCAGGGCGGCGATGGCCAGGGCGGCGAAGATCAGGAAGCCCGCCTGGTAGCTGCCGGTGGCCTGCTTGCTGTAGCCAAGGCTGGAGGCCAGGTAGAAGCCACCCACGCCGCCGGCCATGCCGACGAGGCCGGTCATCACGCCGATCTCCTTGCGGAAGCGCTGGGGCACCAGCTGGAACACGGCGCCGTTGCCCATGCCCAGGGACAGCATCGCGCAGACGAAGATCGCCAGGGCCTGCCAGGCTTCCGGCAGGCCGAAGCTGACGATGGTGAGGAAGATTGCGGCGAGGACGTACATCGCGGTGAGGCTCTTGATGCCACCGATGCGGTCGGCCACGTTGCCACCGATCGGACGCACCAGGCTGCCGGCAAACACGCAGGCGGCGGTGAAGAAGCCGGCCATCTTCGGATCAAGCCCGTATTGGGTGTTGAAGTAGATGGTGAGGGACGAGGCCAGGCCGACGAAGCCGCCGAAGGTCACCGAGTAGAAGAACATGAACCACCAGGAATCCTTGTCGCGCAGCACGGCGAGGTACTCGGTGAGGGACTTGGCCGGCGGGCACTCGGGGGCGTCCTTGGCCATCATCAGATAGAGCACGAAGACGATGCACAGGGGGATCAGGGCGAGGCCGAAGACATTCACCCAGCCGAAGGCGGCGGCGAGGCCCGGGCCAAACAGCGCGGCCAGCGCGGTGCCGGAGTTGCCGGCGCCGGCGATGCCCAGCGCGGTGCCCTGGTGCTCCGGCGGATACCAGCGGGACGCCAGCGGCAGGGCCACGGCGAACGCTGCGCCAGCCACGCCGAGGAACAGGCCGAGGGTCAGCACTTCGGTGTAGCTGTGGATGCCGAACTTCCAGGCCACAGCGAGGGCGGCGATCACGATGACCTGGCCGATGGCGCCGGCCTTCTTGGGCTTGAGGTGATCAACGAGCACACCCATCACGATGCGCAGAAGGGCACCGGCGAGCACCGGCGTCGCGACCATCAGACCTTTCTGGGTGTGGTCGAGGGCCAGATCCTTGGCGATCTGCACGCCCAGCGGGCCGAGCAGCACCCACACCATGAAGGCGAGGTCGAAGTAGAGGAAAGCCGCCAGCAAGGTGGGCGTGTGGCCGGCTTTGAGGAATGATTTGCGGTCCATTTGAGGCTCCAGGAGTTGATTTGGGTTGGGGCGGCGCTGCGTGGGCGGTGCCTTGATCCGTTTCTGCGGTTGAATTCGGTGGGCACGTCACGGGGGCGGTGGGGGGAGACCACCTGGAAGCGGACACCGCCCCCGGAACGTGATCGTCAAAGGCCGTTGCTGCCTGGGGCCTTGATGCGTCGTCGTGTCATGCGGGCCACGGATCCTTGTATCGCTGCCGCGCAAAGAGCAGCCGGCCGTGGAGTTTGCGGCGCAGGTTGGCGTCGTCGAGCACCTGGCGGCGGACGTGATCCAGCCCCACGCGATCGAGGAAGCGCCCGGCAGGTTCGAGGAAGAAGGCTTCCTCCCGGTAGAGCTGGACGAAGGCGCTGCTGTATTCGAGCACCTCGTCGTCATCCTTCACCTTGCAGACGATGCGCGCGATGGCGGTATCGCCGCCGATATGGAGCGCGTAGCCGGACGCCAGGCCGATCACGCCCACATCCTTGGCGGCCGATTGCGGGCAGTCGTGCTGGCAGGCTGACACGCCCAGCGCCAGGGGGTGGGGGCTGTCAAGGCCGTTGAGGAGCTTGCCGAGCCTGGCGCCGACGTCCGTGACGTGGGGCGTGCCGGCGCAGCGCGGATCCTGGCCGGAGCAGGGCTCAACCCGGGTTGTGCCGGCCGGGTGAGGATCGCCTGCGTGCTCGTCCAGCAGACGCCGCCGGGGATCGTCGATGGCCTCGTGGGGCCAGCTGGACTGGCAGTAGTAATCGAGCGCAGGACGGCAGGTGGCGCAGCCGTCGGGCGTCCTCCAGCCCAGAAAACGCTGGGCCTGGCCGGCGGACAGCAGCTTGTGCTCACGGATCGCCTGACGGACGTCGCCGTGGGTGAGATCGGTGCAGCCGCAGATCGGGCCTTCCTGCGGCGCGGCGTGGGGGGGCTCGACCGTGGCGGGGGCGGGGCGGGGTTCGGTGGGCTCGACGTCGTGCAGATGCGTGTTGCCGAACATCAGGTGGTCGCGGAGCGCGCTCACGTCCTGCGCCTCTTTCAGGAGCTGGAAGTACCAGGCGCCATCCTTGGTGTCGCCGTAGAGCACCGCGCCCACCAGCTTGTCGCCCTTCAGCACGAGGCGCTTGTAGATGCCCATGCCGGGATCGTGGAAGACGATGTCTTCGGTGCCCTCGGCGCCCGAGAAATCGCCGGCGGAGAACACGTCGATGCCGGTGACCTTGAGCTTGGTGCTGGTCACCGAGCCTTCGTAGCGGCCGATGCCGTGCATCGCCAGGTGGTTGGCGCACACCTTGGCCTGTTCGAAGAGCGGCGCCACCAGCCCGTAGGCGGTGCCCCGGTGGGCCGCACATTCGCCCACGGCGTAGATCGCCGGGTCGTAGGTCTGCAGGGTGTCGGTGACGACGATGCCGCGGTTGCAGTGGATGCCGGCCTTCTCGGCGAGCGCCACGTTGGGGCGGATGCCGGCGGCGAAGCACACCAGATCCGCCGGAATGCTGGTGCCGTCCTTGAACTTGACCGCGCAGACGCGGCCGGATTCGCCTTTGACCAGCTCGGCAGTCTGGGCCTGCATCCGGAACTTCATCCCCTTGGCTTCGAGGGCGGCCTGCAGCATCCTGCCGGCGGGACGGTCGAGCTGGCGGTCCATGATCCACGCCGCGTTGTGCAGCACCGTCACGTCCATGCCGCGCAGGGCAAGGCCGTTGGCGGCTTCCAGACCCAGCAGGCCGGCCCCGATCACAACGGCGTGGCGGTAGCGGGCCGCGGCGTCGATCATCTCGTCGGTGTCCTTGATGTCCCGGTAGGAGATCACGCCGGGCAGGTCGTTGCCCGGGATCGGCGGCATGAAGGGGGTGGAGCCGGTGGCGAGGAGCAGCCGGTCGTAATCCACGGTGATCGGCACACCGTCCTTGCCGATGGCAGTGACTGCGCGGTTCTTGCGGTCGATGTCGGTGACGCGGGCGCCCAGGTGCAGCTTGATGCCGTTGTCGGCGTACCACTGCAGGTCGTTGAGGATCATGTCCTGAACGGTCATCTCGCCGGCGAGCACCGGGGAGAGCAGGATGCGGTTGTAGTTCGGATGGGGTTCTGCGCCAAACACGGTGATGTCGTACATCTCCGGGGCCAGCTTTCGCAGCTCTTCCAGGGTGCGGACGCCCGCCATCCCGTTGCCGACCATCACCAGTTTGAGTTTGCGCATGATTCCTCCGACGATTGATTCTCCCCGGGCCGGGCGCATGGGGCGCGCCGGAGCGGGCGTAAGCCTTGGGCAGGAGAGATCGTCGTTGATCGCGCGGTGGGGCCGCCGTTGGCCCGTGCGCGGCGCCGCGTCGCGGAGGACGGGCACCCTGGCACCTGGTGTCAGGTTGCGGGCGGTGCAGCAAAAGCTTTATTGCCGCCGGCCCACATTCGATGGGTTACGCATAGCAGCTATCGTGCCATCAACAAAAAACCCCGCTGGGCGGGGCTTTGGGTGATCCGGCAGGGGTGGCGGGCGGCCGAAACTGCACCGCGCTGGTGCGCCTGGCCCCGCGGTGGGGCGTGGTTCAGAAGCCGGATTTCTTGCGCCGCAGCAGATAGGCGGTGAGGCCACCAAGGATGGCCGCGAAGACCAGGAAGGACCAGTTGGCGATGGTGAGGTGGAGGAAGGTCCAGTCCACCACCGAGCAGTCGCCGGCGCCGCGGAAGATCATCGGCAGCGACGAGGCGAGGGGAAAGCTTTCGAGCATGTACTCGAGCCCCGGCCCGCATTCGGACACCGCCGGCGGGTACCACTGGATCCACGACTGCCGGGCCGCCACGCCCCCACCTGCAAGGGCTGCCACGGCCAGCAGCGCGGCGTAGCCGTTCTGCCCGCCATGACGCGGGTTGTGCAGCCCCGCCACCAGGCCGATCACGCCGCACACGGCCAGGGCGTAGCGCTGCATGATGCACATCGGGCAGGGCTCGATGCCCTGAACGTGCTGAAGGTAAAGGCCGGCGGCGAGGAGGCCGGTGCAGACGGCAAACAGCGACAGGGCAAGAAGACGGAACGGCGTGCGGGAAGGCATCGGGATGTCGGGGTGAAACGGACCGGCCGCCATTGTAGCCGGCCCGAGCCCACCAGGGGCGTGGCGCGCTCCCCGGGCTGCGGGATCAGCTCTTGCGGGCGAGGAACAGGGCGACCCGGGTGCCCGTATCCACCAGCGCCACGCCCTGCAGGGTGCGCAGGGTCGGGTCGTAGATGGCGATCCCTTCGAGGGTCTGGGTGCCGAAGGTGCAGGCGCCGCCCTGGAAGGTGAGGGACATCTGCATCAGGGTAGTGTAGTTCCTGGTGGGGGCGATGCTGCCGATGAAGGCGCAGTCGGGCGAGAACGCCACGCCGCGCATGAGGCCGTCGGCGCGGATGGTGAGCACGGTGGTGCGATCGGTGCCGGCGTAGGCGCCGGTCACGTCGGCCATGCTGATCACCTGGGCCGTGGGCGGCCGGTAGGACGAGGTGAAGCTGAAGTTGCGGCTGGCATCCACGTCGTAGGTGGCGCTGCCGTTGTAGTTGCCGGCGCCATCAAGCGTGCCGGCGATGGTGGTCATGGCGCTGGCGTGGCCTTCCCAGCTGAAATCCACGGCGCGCAGGCTCAGGCTGGAGGCCGTGCCGCTGGCGCTGCCGATGATCACGCCGCCGGTGGTGGCGGGGTCGGAGACTGCGCTGTAAAGCTGGTATGCGCGACCGTCCTCGAACAGGATGAGGCTCTGGCTGCGACCGGTGCTGGTCGTGCCGCGCCACAGGCCGACGTTCTGGGTGACGATCGGGGTCGGCGTCAGCGGGGGCTCCGTGGTGCTGGTGGAGGTGCTGGTTGATCCGCCGCCACCACCGCCACCGCCGCAGGCGGCGAGGGCGAGGCTGAGGGTTGCGGTCAGTATTTTCGAAGACTTCATCACGGCACTTCCAGTCTGGTGGGCATCCGACGATGGGTGCCCGTTTTGGGATTTTGTGTCTTCCTACAAAATGCCTCGCCGGGAGCGGATGTGCCGTGAGCGATTGGGCGTCGGAGGGGGATTTGTCATTGTTTGACACGCCGCCGCCAGATTCTTGGGACTGAAAACGGCAAAAGGGGCGCGAAGCCCCTTTTGATTCCTGCCGTGCGGGCCCCGGAGGGCCGCCCTTACTTGCTCTTGATCATCGTGCCGACGCCGTGGTCGGTGAGGATCTCGAGGAGCAGGCAGTGTTCGACGCGGCCGTCGATGATGTGCACGCTGCGCACGCCATTGCGCGCGGCGTCCAGCGCCGAGGCGATCTTCGGCAGCATGCCGCCGGAGAGGGTGCCGTCTGCGACCAGGTTGTCGATGTCGCGCGGAGTGAGGCCGGTGAGGAGCTTGCCTTCCTTGTCGAGCACGCCCGGGGTGTTGGTGAGGAGCACCAGCTTTTCGGCCTTGAGGATCTCGGCCAGCTTGCCGGCCACCACGTCGGCGTTGATGTTGTAGCTCTCGCCGTCTTCGCCGACGCCGATCGGGGCGATCACCGGAATGAAGTCGCCCTGGTCGAGGAAGGAGATCAGGCTCGGGTCCACCTGGGTGATGTCGCCCACCTGGCCGATGTCGATGAACTCGCCCGGGGCGTCCTTGTTTTCCATCATCAGCTTCTTGGCGCGGATGAAGTTGGAATCCTTGCCGGTGAGGCCCACGGCCTTGCCGCCGGCCTGGTTGATCAGGCTGACGATCTCCTTGTTCACGTGGCCGCCCAGCACCATCTCGACGACTTCCATGGTCTCGGCGTCGGTGACGCGCATGCCCTGGACGAACTCGCCCTTCTTGCCGACGCGGGAGAGCATCGTCTCGATCTGCGGGCCGCCGCCGTGGACGACCACCGGGTTGAAGCCGACCAGCTTGAGCAGCACCACGTCGCGGGCGAAGCACTCCTTCAGGTGCGGATCGGTCATCGCGTTGCCGCCGTACTTGATAACGAGGGTCTTGTCCTGGAAGCGCCGGATGTAGGGCAGGGCTTCGGCGATGATGGCGGCTTTCTGGGCGGGGGACAGGTCGGAAGTGTCGAGATGCTGGCTCATGGTTATCTGCGCGCAGGTTGGTTGCGGGTAGCCGCGATTGTAATGAGGGGGCCCGCAAACAAAAAGCGGGAAGATTGCTCTTCCCGCTTTCGAGAGTGAAACGGCGTATTGCGTGGTCAGTCGATAACGAGGCGCTTGGCTTGCGGCGCGGTCTTCTTCGGAAGCGACAGTTCAAGCACGCCGTCGGTGAATTTTGCGGAGGCCTTGCCTTCATCCACGTCCTGCCCGAGCTGGAAGCTGCGGGAAACCTGGCCGAAGTAGCGCTCGGTGCGCAGCACTCGTTCGCCTTCCCTGGTTTCCTTGTCCTGCTTGCGCTCGGCGCTGATGGACACCACCGGGCCGTCGATATGCACGTGGATGTCTTCCTTCTTGATGCCGGGCAGTTCGGCGTGCACCTGGAAGGCGTCATCCACTTCCTTTACATCGACCCGCATCTGGGGCGCTTCGGTGGCGCTGCCATATTCGACGGGGCGCACGAAGAAACCACGGAAGAAATCGTCCAGAGGGTCACGGCGAGAAACGTTGCTCATTCGTCAGTCTCCTTTTTCCGGTTGCGGTCCTGAGGGCGCCTGCCCTCTCTGAAACGTATATAAGGTCGCCTCGGAGGCACTTCAAGCCCTGTCCGGGGATAAACTCCGGGGCCAGAAAAAGGAGAAGGAATCGCCATGGAATCGCGCCAGAACCCCGCCCCGACCAACATCTGCCCCGCCTGTGGCGCGGCCTTTACCTGCGGGATGAATGCCGGCGAGACGAGCTGCTGGTGTGCGGCCTTTCCGCCGATCCTGGCGGTGCCGGAGGACGAACAGACCGGCAGCTGCTACTGCCCGGACTGCCTGAAGAAGCGGATCGACGCCGCCAAGTCTAGCCCGGCGCGCTGAGGCCGCGGGCGACGAGGTGGATGGCGTCGCGGTTGGTCCACGAGAAGACCTTACCGGCGGCCTCGTCCCAGGGCAGCCAGCCGGCCGCGGTGTGCTCGTCCGGCGCGATGCGGACGGGCACGATGGCCGGCACGCACAGGCTGAAGAGGTGTTCGGTGTTGTGGGTGACGCCGGGGGCGTAGCGCGCACGCCAGCGCTGGAGGATCGGGAAACGGTTGGCGAGCCGCCAGTCGATGAGGGCTTCAGGGGCCGCGTGGATGCCGGTCTCCTCGGCCACTTCGCGGAGCGCGGTGGTGGCCAGGGCTTCGTCGCCCTCCCGGCTGCCGGTGACTGACTGCCACAGGCCGGGGTTGCCGGCGCGTTCGAGCAGCAGCACGTCGAGCTGCGGGGTGTGGATCACCACCAGCACCGAGACGGGCTGCTTGTAAGGCTGGCTCACTCCAGATCCTGCAGCCAGTCCATGTTGCCGGTGGCGGTGCCGACGAGGGTCCAGAAGGGAATGCTGTCCTCGCGCCAGGTGTCGGCGGCGTCCTGGAAGATCGACAGGGCGGTGGCGAAATCGGTGGGGCAGGCGGCGGCAAAGGTGTCGGCGTTGTCGAGGACGATCACGTAGCCATCGGCGGCCATCCACGACAAGTCGGTCAGGCAGTCGGCGAGGGCGTCCCAGTTGTGGCCGTACCAGTCGGGAAACGCCAGCGCCTCGCCAACCGCGGCGAGGAAGGCTTCCTTGGTGGTGACCCGCGAGAGATCGACGCGGTGGATGGGATATTCGAGGCTTTCGGCGGCTTCCTCGATGGCAAGGTCGGCGGCGTAGGGCATGCGGAAGATCCCGGCCCTTTCGGCCCGGGAGAGCAGTGAATGGAAATGCGGTGCGCTCATGGCCTCACTCCCGGATTCGACGGAAGCTGCGGTAGTGGTCGTCGGAGTAGTAGAACACCGTGGGCGGATTGCCGCCGCTGACGATGCGCCGGGCGCCGCGATCGCGGGAGCCGGGGGTGGTTACGGTGAATTCCCGGTAGTAGCCGCGGGATGCGTCGGGCAGGCGGCCTTCGCGGTTCTGGAAGGTGATGCCGTCGCGGCGGTAGGGGTAGGGGCCGCCCTGGTGGATCAGGGCCAGGGTTTCACGGGCTTCCCGGGGAAGTTCGGCCACCGGGACGTTGTCGATCCCGTTGCTGCGCCAGTCGAGGAAGTCGCGGGCGTGAGCACCGCCGGCAACCAGCAGCACGAGAATGAAGGCAAGGCGGAACAGGCGGGCAAGCATGGCGATGGGCTCGGCGTGAAACGGCTATGCCGCCAGTTTAGCAGCCCGGGCGTCAGCTATGGATGCCGTACTTTTTGAGCAAGTTGTAGTAGTAGGCGGTGAGCGCGGGTAGACGGCTGTTGCCTGGGTCCTGCGAGCGGGCTCGTTCCATCATGTTGCGGGCCTGCTCGGCGAAGCGTTCGTTCCAGCCGCAGTGCTCGATGTGCTTGAGCAGCGCCAGGGTGGCGTTGAACAGCACGTGGGTGTTGCCAGGCATGCGTCGGACGGCGCTCAGCATCAGTTGTACGGCGCCGTCGTAATCGCCGCTTTGAGCCTTGCGGGCGCCATCGGCGACGAGATCCTTGACCTCGCCGTCGATCTGGCCGGCGAGCTGTTCGCCGAGTGCTTCTTTACCCACGTCCTTCAGCATTGCCTTGGCTTTTTCCACGGCGCGCTCGTCCGGGGCGTTGCGCATGATGTCGAGGACGACCTCGGCGCCGTGGTCGTCCAGCTGGCTGGCGAAGCAGGCCCGGGCAAGCTCACCCTTGAGTTTCGGCGAGAGCAAGTGGGCCGCTCCTTGCTCTGCGAGGAGGGACTTGAGCGCCTCGCCGGCTTTCTGGGTGTCGCCCTTCTTGACGTGGACCAGAGCGCTGGAGAGGGTGGAGCAGTGACGTGTCTTGTCAATCCCGGCCATCGAACGCTCGAGATCGCGGATCGTTGCTTCGGCTTGCGCGGTGTCGCCCTTGCCGAGCTGGGCCTGGAGCAGGCGGACGTGGTCTTCCGGGTCGCGGAAATCGGAATACTTGCCCTTGCGTACGACCTCGCTGAGGATTTTTTCGGCGCCTTCGTGATCGCCGGTTTCGATGGATAGTTCGCCCAGTCGGCGCAGACGGCCGATCCGGTGGGGTGATCGCGCGGTGGCGGTGGCCAGGATGCTACGGGCGGATTCGAGATGGCCGGCAGCCTCGCGGGTGCGGGCGAGCCAGTCGTAGGCGTCCACGAATAGATCGTTCTCGCTGACCAGGGCCTGCAGCATGTCGGTGGCTTCGTCGTAGCGCTTCTGCATGTACAGCGTCTTGGCGAGGCCGAGTCGTGCCCATGGCACGCTGCGGGTTTCGAGGATTCGTTCGTAGAGTTGCTGGGCCGTGTCAGCCTGACCGCTGGCCACATGGAGCTCGGCTCGCAGGCGCAGAAAATCCAGCGCCCACTGGGAAAACCGGGTTTCGGCATCCGCGCAGTAGGTGATGGCGTCGGGCACGTTGCCTACCTCAATGAGTTTGTAGGCGGGAATGAAGGCGTCGCGCTTCTCAAGGGCCCGCAGGATTCGCTCGTGCAGCGTGTCGGCGGCCAGCGGTTTTAGGATGTAATCGTTGGGGGCCAGTTCGGCAGCGCTGACCACGCGTTCGTACTGGCGCTCTCCGGTGACCATGATGAACAGGGTTGCCAGGGGAATGATGGCGTTGTGGCGCAGGTCCTCGAGCAGGTGCTGGCCGTCCTGGCCGTCACCGATGTGGTATTCGCACAGGATCAGATCGAAACGACCATCGCGCAGCTTGCGCACGGCGACGCCAGCCGAGACAGCAAACTGGACCTTGGTGATGCCACTCATGTTGAGCATGTTGCGAAGCTGCGTCCGCATGTTCGGATTGGCTTCGACGATG
>ERZ650311.174-NODE-174-length-43422-cov-7.410404_pt1 | contig 43422 bp, 59 predicted proteins | sample MGYA00376247_ERZ650311 | MGnify/ENA primary metagenome ERZ650311 (study PRJEB26733, sample SAMN07839324) | wastewater metagenome | biome: small river; feature: stream; material: water | place: USA: North Carolina | collected 2016-07-28 ... | reverse complement strand
ATCTACACAGGCGAAGACACTCTTTCCCTACACGACGCTCTTCCGATCTGATATATCAACTCGGGACTGAATTATATTGCCTCTTTTCGTGACTTTCCGTTTCTCATTAAGACCCAAACAGTCACATATACTACCCCATGAATTGCGGTAAGTATAGATTACTGTGTCAAAACCATCTGAGTCAACGGTGATCCTTCTATCCGTATCATTTCTGAGCCTGATTGGTTCTTTCCTTCTCTTCGAGATAGTGCTGTATGTGTCGATGGTGATACTTTTATTGCCGCATCTATGGGTACATACCAAATTATGTATGTCTGCATGCCTACAACTGTTACATCAACGAGCGGTGATATAGATATTCCACCTCAATTCGGACCTGTTCTCACGGATATTGCTATTCACTATGGATTCAAAGACCTCAAACTCTACGATAAGTCTGGTGCAAAAATCGCTCAGGCAAATAATGAACTGGCATTACTCGCTCAGAGAATTAGTAATCCAACCCCTCGTCAGAAACCTCGTTTATGATCTAATCACCGTATCTAATGCCTGTAGAAGATGCATCACAAGTCATCCAAGTACGCTTCAATAAAAAATACTCATGATATTTCGATGAGTTTGTTAACTGTGATCTCTCAAATCGTAAGTCAGATTCAGGATTAATCGAGGTAGATCGCCCTATGCTGAGACCTCGAAGGGGTACAGTACGTGTTGGAAATGCTTTAGTGACTAATTGGTCATCTGCGACTGCATATGTGGTCGGTGATGTCGTAGTTCTTGCTGGAATCATGTACCGATGTAAGTCTGGACACACAAATCAGACACCTCCCAATGCTACATACTGGGATGTTTTCACTGGATGAAGCTCAAAGCTCTTCTTTTATACCGATCGTCAGGGGCAGAGACGTGCATATCGTGCCTTCAACAATAATCTCTACTACCTTAATGGTGCTACATGGACTTCTCTATGAGCTTTAGGGACTACCGATGTCGAGTTCTCTACACAACGTGTACCGATGCTTAATATTCTTCCATGGAGTAGCACGACTGCCTATGTGATTGGAGATCGTGTCTCTCTTGCAGGGGTTATCTATAACTGTATCCTTGGTCATACAAATCAGACACCTCCTAATGTTACTTATTGGGCTGTTTCTAGTACTGATCCTACTCAGTATACCGTAGCAGCAGTATCATCTGGTGCAGAAAAAATCAAGAAAGCGGCAGGAGATACACTTAATGCCAATAATAATGTTGGAAAGATTCTCATGATTACGAATGGGGTCTATAAAGGATGTTATGCATCTATCATCGCATATGATACCGCATGAGCTGAGTATACTCTCGGTGGATCATGAGCGATTACCGCACCACCAGCGACAACGACCTATAAATTATTTGATTTTGTCTCTGATGCACTCTGTATTTGTCGAGGAAGCTCATCTCAGAATGAAACTTTCTACGATGGAATCATGCCACTCTCACACTTTGACGGATATGTAACAGAATCTCTCAGACAAGTAGCCGCACTCACCCCGACTCAGACTGTTGCAAAACTTGTCGGGTTTAATAATCAAGTTTGGACTTTTGTCTGATCAGTTCTGTATTATACTGGTGGTTTTCCATGAAATCCATTCTTCTTCAACTTCACAACGAGCCTGAGTACTGGTAGTAATGGTGCTATCCTCGATATTTTTCAGTACAAAACACGTCTCGTCACGGTAGGAACGAACTTTATTTTCAGTGTTCCGAGTACTCTTATCATCGATCGACACGTCACTTCTTTCTGAGGACGTAAGGATGCCTATATCAATACTGGTGAGGATGTATATCTTCTGACGAATCAAGGTGATCTCATTTCTCTGAATGAGACTATCAACGGAGTAGTCTGAGTCAATACGACTGTCGGTCAAGAGGTGACAAACTATACGAATACATTCCGAGCAAACTTTGCATTTGGATTTGATGGTCGCAGACTCTACATGTACGGTGAAACTATCGCATGAGTACAGGGAACGATGTGTGTTCTCGATACTCTCTATAAATTTTGGTCAGTTTACACTGGCATGTCTCCGAAATCTATCGTGATGGAGCAAGGAACTCTCTATATGTCTGATAATAACTCAGATATTGTACGATCATTTTCATCATTAGTCGTCACTGATGTGGCTCTATGAGGTTCTAATACGACCACCTTCAATCAATACTTCGAACTCAAAGAAGTAGACCTCAATGATATTTTTACAGGCAAGACTCTTCAGGATATTTATCTTCTCTTCGAGAACTATACTCAGAGTGTGACGGTAGATACTTATATCGCTATGAATTTTATCAATGCAAAGAGACTCCGTAAGGATTTTGATATTGCAGAAGTACCCCTCGATGGTGGCACTCTCGGTGAATCAAATATTGGATCAAGTCAGTTTTGAAGTTCGTGAATGTTGGGTATAATATCTGTACCAATCATGAAGCATATCCAATATGCCGCTGATCCTGTAAATATTTTCAAGATTCGTATCTCATGAAAGAATGGTAGTGTTTTTTATATGTCACAGATGGACCTAAAAATCGCTTCTATGCCTCCGAAAGAATACTTTGATCCTTCTAACACTCAATAATTATGCCAACTCTCAAAGTACAAAATCTCTACAATACCACAGTGACTGAGTCTGGTGGTATTGCAGCTACTGGTGATGTAAACTTTACGGTCGCATCTCCTCCGACATATTCGAATGGATTCATTATCATTTCTCCTGAGAATGCATCACTTCGTGAGATCATGTATTACCATGATGTCATTGGAAATCGTATTTATGTGCGGGCGGAGAATCGTTTTTCACCAAAACCACATTCAGTTACTGATGTCGTAAAGATGAATGATGTTGCAGAAATCTTCAACACATTTTCTGATATGATTTCTCAGGCATTTTATGTAGAAAAAACATGAGGTCTGAATGTAAGAATATGGGGATGATATGTCTACTATAATGGTAATCCTATTGCTGTTCCAGATACGAATCTTGTTATGGCAGATGGTCAGACAAATTACATCAAGTATAATTACCCTACGAATACATTTTCAGTCGATACAGTGAACTCTGGGAATATTAAAGCACAGGTTGTTACATCTTCTGGTGCTATTTCTAGTATCTCTTACCGCACTGCTAAGGAATCATATGTTGACTTCACGGTAGCACTTACTGGTGCACTTCCATCTCAGGGGTGAAATGCATGAAAAGCACTCATCACAGATGGTACAAACGTATCATGGGGTACACCATCACTGCCGAGAAATATTGGTGTTGGGAAATGAGTAGATGTAGATCGTGTCACTGGACTTGAGGTATACCGTACCGTTAGTGATGTTACTACTATCGAAACCGATGATGTATTCCGTATGAGAGATGCTGATGGGACTTATAATGATATTACTGGAGCGGCATTGAAAGCTGACCTAGTAATATCAGCGCATCCAATTTGATCCGTTCGAGATACAACTGTTCTCTGATCTTTCTGAGCATGATACCAACTTATGCAGACTCAGGCTATGGCGAATACTGACTTATGGACTCCGAGAGCCTCTCTTGGTACAGCAAGAAAGTGAGCAGCTATAGGAGTGATATGAACAAAAATATATGTAGCATGAGGAAGTAACGATACCTCAGGAGCATTTACTACAAATGAGGAGTATGATACAGCCCTAAATGCCTGGAGTACAAAGGCAGTTATGCCAGCATGACGGTGTGACGCGTTTTTTGGTGTCGTCAGTGGAAAGCTCTATGTCATAGGTGGTAACTCAGATATTTCAAGTAACAGCACGTATCAGTCTCAAACATATGAGTATGATCCTGTCGGAAACTCATGGGCCACAAAAACATCACTTGGTGCAGCGCAGTGAGATGGAGCATCGGCAGTATATAATGGAAGGATATATATCATCGGTGGTGCTCTCAATGGTAGCTACACAGCGCTTGCAACAGTACAATACTATGATCCTGGAGCAAATACATTTATAACAGGACTTACAGCGATACCAGTTGCTCGTCGAAGGTGTCATATGCATGGAGTCACCATATGAAGTAAGATATATGTATGATGATGAGCAGATACAGGATGATCAGCACTAAACTCTTTTTATGAGTACGACGCTGTGGGTAACTCATGGACTTCAAAGTTTAACCTGACGACAGCAGTAAATAACTGACACTTTTCTACCGTTACTGTAGATGGTGAGGTGAGAGTGACATCCCACGGAGGATTTAATGGTACTGCAAATATCGCAAATACCTATGAATACTCTCCGACTGGAAACTCATGGACAAATAGGAGTACAGGATGACCAGCTATTCGAGAGTGAATGGCAACTGCATACAACTGAGAAGTATATCTCGTCGGGTGAAACTGACCATCTGCATCCATGAGTAAGTATACACCATACAAAAACCGCTATACCTACGAACGTATTTCTTAATCTTTTTTTCTATGTCTAAAAAAATCCCATACACCATCCATGAGTTTTCCGAGCTCTATAACGGACACGAAGTCCCGAATCCTACAGGAGATGAGAAAGCAATTTACTATAAATTCATCATCTGAGATCGCCAGTTTCTCCAAACTCATAAACCTTTTATAGAAGGAATATTACCAGTATATAGAGAAGATACGGACGTGATCGAAGGGCATATCGCACAAGTACAAGCAGAAAGTATATAAATTCCCTTGTCTATTACCTACAATCAAATGGTACAGTCGATAGGTTATGGTATACTGCTGGTGCTACGAGAATCGGAAAGGCGATTGCTACATGAAAACTTCTACTCGAGTAATAATTATCCCCAAAAAATTTGGGGATTTCTCCATTTCCGCATATAATATGCATATATCTTAATTTTTTTTCTATGCTCACTCATAATACTATCTTCGTAGATGTGGCTCAATGAACTGCTATCGGTGGTAGTGCTACACAAAATGGACTATCACATTTTACTACTCTTGAAGAGTCAGTATCACCTGCTGCTGGATCAACATACAAAACTCAGTACGCATATTTCAATGCGAGTGCCAATGTAAGTGTAGTCGGAACATTCAAAAAAAAATTCAAGCGACAAATGATAAGGGTACTACATGGTTCGATGTTACTCCAGCTACAGCGAATACCGCAGGTGTAGGTCTTAATCTTCAAGTGCCAGTTACTGCATCTGGATATCGCTCTGTCTTCATCAATGGTGCAGGTGCTGGAACTATCAATAGCATGAACTCTGGATTCTCTTATTCATAATTTAATTTTTACTTTTATGCCTTACTCTTCAGCTACAAAAAACGATATACAGCAAATGCTCTATAACGATGTCACACCTGCGTTCATGGCAGATACAGATTGGTATCTTTCTCTTCATACTGCTTCACCAGGAGCAGGAGGAACACAGGCTACCAATGAAGTATCATATACTGGATATGCTCGTATTCCTGTGACTCGATCAGGAGCAGGATGGACTGTCGGTGGATCAGCAGTCACCAATGCTACTCTTCTTCAGTTCGGAACTCGTACAGATGCAGGCTCTACTACTGCTACTCACTGGGCTATCGGTCGATCTGTATCAGGAGGTGGACAGATTATTCAGCATAATGCTCTTGTGACTCCACTTCCTATTACTCAAAATATTACTCCTCAAATTGCAGCAGGAGATATTGATCTCGATATAACCCCATAATTTCATGGAACCATTCGTAGTCAAATACACTAATGCACATCGTAAATGAAAAAAACGATATTCACTTTTTAGAAAAATTCCTTCGCAAGCGAGTGTCGCAGGGACTTTTTGTGATTTGACTATGGCATCTGGAAATCCTGGACTAAATTTTTATACAGGTACAGACCTTGTTGCATCAATAATGAACTGGAAAAAATGATTATGGCATTGAGACAATGTATATCCAAGTAAGAAATATCTCAAAGAAATAAATATAAAAACATCATCAGCAACATGACTTCCATGTACTTTTATAGTTGGAGCAGTAATGTGATTTTATCCATACATAGATTGCGACAGTGTGGATGAACAAATTTTTGATAATACTCAAGAAGTACAATCAGCAAACGACTGAGATGGAGTATTAGCATATCTTGTAGCCCAAACACCAGTAGGACTATCAGGATCAACCCAATTCAAAATCACCTATAGAAATCAAGCAGGAGTTTCTGGAAGAGAATCTATAGCTGTACAGACATGAAGCGCACCAACTAATATTGCATCGTTTATTCACGGACAATGAAGCTCACTTGCAAATAATTATTGGTTTATTCCTCTTGCAAATTGAGATACAGGTATTCAAGTTGTAGAAAAAATTCAATTTGTATCACCGATAGGATGACTTTGTGCTTTGATATTGTTCAAGCCACTGGCAGAAACAAAGCTACTCGAACTTGCGGCATGACACGAAAAGAATATACTTCTTTCAGATGGTGATCTTCCTGAAATTCCTGACGAAACATATCTTTCTATGATATGCGCTCCGAATGGATCTGTAAGTGGTCTTCCCTTTACTGGTAGTATAAAAACTATAATCCTTAATTCATAAAATATGATTACTTCTTACGATTCACTTCTTCAATCTCTATGAGCAGGAAGAAAAAAACATACTCAGTGGAATAAAGTCACTGGTGCAGCTGCATATACAGCAGGTCGTTGTTATGATCTCTCTATGCTTGATGGTTCTCCAATGATGAATGATTGGTGATCGCTCGTAAAAAATGGTCAGTTCAATGGGTGAGCTGCTGAGTGGACTCTCGGAGCAAACTGGTCATGGACTATCGGTACAAACCTTGTCACAAAGACTACAGGTGGAGCCAATGGAATATCTCAAACTCTTCCACTTCTCGAGACAGGAGTGCAATATCAAGTAGTATGGACTCTCGGATGATACACTGGATCAGGTGCTTTTACTGTGACTCTCTGAGGTGTCGCAGGTACAGCTCGTTCCGCCAATGGTACATATACCGAAACTATCACTCCTACCACTGGTCAAGTGCTAGATATATCGGCAGTAGCGACAGCAGGTGGTACAGTAGATAATGTCTCTGTATATGCAGTCGGTAGATTTATTCCGTACAAATATTCTACTATTCAATGAGGAATTTATCATGGAGGAAATGTAGAACCAACATATAAAAAACATCTTAGCTATATATCAGCAAAGACTCCTGTAGCTACAGCAGTAGGTACATATATCCTTGTCGATGTTCTCGGGGTATACGCTCGTCTCAATATGAATATTGCTACGCTACAGACTCTCAATAATACGAATGCACTTCCTCGATATACTACTTGAGAAGATGTGCAAGCATATCTCGTCACTACGACAGCGACAGGTGCTACCGCTCATAACTTCGTGATGAACTATACCAATGAATTATGAGTAGCATCTCGTAATCTTGGAGCTATAGTGTCTCTTACTGTATCAGCAATCGTATGACATATCTCTCATACAGGAGTAGCGGCAAATAACTTCCAACCATTCCTTCCACTTCAGGGAGAAGATGGTGGAGTCCGATCAGTACAAAGTGTTCAGCTCTCTGCGGCTTCATGATCGGCAGGGTTCGCATCACTCGTTCTTGCTAAACCTCTTGCAGAAATCGAAGTGACTACCGCAGGTATACTCTACCAAAACAATCTCGCAGTAGATTTTCCTTCACTCCCTGATGTACCTAATGATGCGTATCTCGCTTGGATATTCTGTCCAAATGGTGCTACTGCGGCTTCTTCTACGATCTGGTGAGCTATTCGTTCTATATGGTGATAATCTATGGCAACACTCTGAAATCTTTCTCGACTCAATAATACCATCGGCACACTTGTCGGTGGTACTTGAAATCATGCTTTCGGATATAATACAATGGGTCACAAGCAGATCTATAAATATATTCCTGGTAGTTGGGTAAGAACGAGCGGAGTTCGTCCACCATTTACTCCATCGATGCCAATAAAAGACTGAGGGCTTGCGATGTATGGTCACGATATTACCACTCTCGAGTCTGTGATAGGAAATCTTGGATACTATACAGTAGCAGAAGATATTACTAGCACGACAGAGTTCGGTATTCTTGGTCTTATCGTATCGATATATGCCTCTGATACAGTGACAACGAGTGAGTCGGGACTTCTCTCGGGAATTATTTTGATATCGATCCAAGATGCAGTATCTACTTCTGAAAGTGCATTCGGATGAGCGATTATCTGATTCCAAATTCAAGACAATATCATCATCGATGAAGTAGTGAAGCTCGGAGGTCTTGGTAATATGGTGATGAAAGACTGATTCCCTGAAGGACTGACACCTGAAGGTATCAGATTTGCCGTATGGTCATCACTCGCAGTTGATAACAATATCCCAAATACTATGGGAGCAAAACTCAACTCTGCGGCTTCTGGATGAGTAGACTACGATGCGCTTGCTGATGCAGTAGTGGCAAAAATATTGGAACTTCCTGATGGTATACTTACCACAGAGCAAATTGAGCAACTTACAAATTCTATAAAAATTACAGATACCTTACTTAATACTGGCAAGATTATTTTACCACTTCGATAAATGCAGACTTTCAAATCTACACATCTCGATAATCAGCACACATTTTTCTGGGAAGTTTCTGGAAATTATGTTTATCTCGGATATGCAGAAGTGGGTACAATTCCTACAGATTCCAAGTGGAGTATGCAACGAGTAGATAAGTCCACAGGACAAATTTGTTATGCCAATTCCAAGGCAGATTTTGTGCATGTATGGAATGATCGTGCTTCATATACTTATTCGTAAAAAAGATTTGTCCATACGAGAGTGCTGTATATAATATGTGTACATCTATTCACTCTCTACATCATCTTCTATGTACGAATTTCTTAATACACACGTTCAGAAACTTTCCCAATTCCTTGATTTTTTCCTCGCAGCAGTTCTCCTGACCGTCATATTAATGATGACATGAAGTAAATGGAGATGAGTCAAAGATTTTGCCCTTATTATCCTCGGTTCTACACTCAGCTGATACCTTTTTTCCACCGCAGTAAAAAATTATCTGCCTTTTATTTATTGACTGAGTGAACAGTTTGGGAATACAGTTGCATCTGTATGAATGTTTCTTCTCCTCATCTATGTCATGGAAAAAGATTTATGGAAAAAAGCTGTAGATCGGATACTTAGGGACAAATTACATTCTAACTCGCAAAAATAATCCATGTCACACATTTTTTATATAGCACTGACTGTGTTACTTATTCAGTTCCTTATTGAGCTTATCAAGGTACTCCGAGGTCTTGAAAATCATGAGTATATCAATGGATCATACGAGCATAGCATTCAACATTTTGCTTACCTGACATTCTATTTTACAGGTACACTTCTCGTTTTTTGTAACCAAATAAATTGGTGAGTACTATTTTTTATATCTGGCACTATAGTTCTCAATTATCATATCCGCCAAGAAAGACTTAATCGATTATAGTATGGAAAACAATCTTCAAATGTTATCATGATTATACGCTCGAGTGAAACTATCACCATTCGATAATTATGGAAACTGGATTCTCCTTGAAGATTTTACCTACTACGTCTGATATAAGTGAAGCTCCGAGCAGATCGTCATACCAAAAGGATTCGTTTTCAATGGTATGAGTATTCCTCGGATTTTTTGGTAAGCGTCCAGTAAAAATATGAGATTTGGAATTAGAATGTTATGTTCTTGAGGATGGCACACGTGTTCTTTCAGAACGTGGAATATTAAAGTGACTCGGTATGAGTCCCTGATGACGTGATACAGAAGAGAAAATACCGCGATATCTTCGAGGTCAGAATATTTCCCCATATATACATGAGGAATTAAGAAAACAATTAGATAGTCCAATATGGTTTAGAACCGCAGATTGATGAGGAGAACGTAAGGGATTTAAGGCAAATTTACTGCCTGATATATGTGATGTTTGGCTCAAAGCGAGAGATGCTGGAGTTTTGGTGAGAAACCAGTCTCAGACTGCAAAAATGGCTGATATCTTGATTAGATGACTTTCACGAATTGGTATTATTGCTCTTGTTGATGAAGCAACAGGTTACCAAAAAAGAAAAGATGAATATCAAACCACGCTAGCATTATATATTGCAGAGGAAATGCGACCTTGGGTAAAAACTTTTAAGGACGAGTATTATGAACAATTATATAAGTTGCTGGACTGGGATTGGCACAAATTTATAGCAGGAACAAAAAATCATCCTCAAGTTTTATGGAAAATCACAAACCAACTCGTCTACAATAAACTGCCTAATGGGGTTATACAGGAGTTAGAAAAGTTAAATCCAAAGGATGGGAAATGAGGCAGAAAGCATAAGCATCATCAATTCCTCACAGAGAGCGTATGATATCGTCACCTGATAGAGCATCTCGCACAAATAATTATAGTTGCAAAAATGTACTGAGTAGGAGATTACATGAAGTTCAAAAGACATTTTGACTCTATTGTACCCGATCAGAGAGACGATGGGCAATTAGCTTTAGATATTCCAGTCTCTATTGAAGAATACATATCAAATCAAGGAAAGGCAGAAATAAATCCAGATGATAGTCTTTCTGATTTCGACAAGAAACTCAAGAAATGACTTGACTATAATCCCGATAAAAATCCCTCATAATAGAGGGATAGTGTAAAATTATATATAGTTACCTAAATTTTTTGTAGATACTGAAGATGTTGAAAATATATATCTATATTGATGGGAATTATCCCATAAAAAAAGTGCAATCGAAGCACGTATATGAAATAAGCTCTGTAAACTACATCGTATTATTATGGGTGTGGATGATCCATTATTAATCGTCGATCATATTGATGGAAATATTTTTAATAATAGAAAAAGTAATTTACGAGTATGTACACAAGAACAGAATAAATTGAATAGACATAAACGTAATTGATCTAGTACCACTAGTCTGTATAAGTGAGTATTTTTTTCTAACTATCATAATCGCTGGATATGAAGTATTACCTATAAGAAAAAAAGACGAACAAAAAATTTTATCAATGAGATCGATGCAGCACGATGGTATAATGCAATGGCTACTGAATTATTTGGTGACTTTGCCTGTCTCAATACGATAATCGAATAAATATTGATTCGAAGAAAGAAAGGACTATAATATCTCAGACTATTAGTCAATCTCGTAAGATGAAATGAGAAATCACATCTGCTTGATATTGTCCCCCCTCGAGGGTTAGAAAGGTATTCGGTAGATAGAAATCTATCACTGCTATTGGCAAAGAGTCGCACATATAAGCCATTAGTCTTTTATTCCTAAAATTTGCTAATGTTATCATGACTACTCCGTTGATATAATTCCAAATATTGGATACATAAAGTTTTCTGGTTCTGACGATGATTTTTTTTAGGAGGACCATTCTGGGTATGAGTAACATTATTACTCTATCCATCCTATACATCCTTTGCTTCTTTCTTCTAATATGTCTCGATGTACGCTCATAATTTATTCCGATGGAAAACGAGAACTCAAATACTGATTTGAAGTTATCAAGGATTCCACCTGAGTAAGTGAGATACATTACCCTGAGCTGAGTTTAGAGAAAATACGTGAGGTCGAAGAAACTGTATGGGACAAAGTACAGGAAGTATTATCTAAACTATAAGCATATGTCTCATGAAGAAATGGAAATGAATGATGACACAGTTCCTCATGCTATACTCGCTCATCAAAAGCAACTCGCTGTCGAGAAGGCAACGAATGCACTTATCGCTGCTGAAGAGAAAGAGAGTATCTGTGATCGAAGATCACGTCTCTTTCAAGACGTAGAACGTGGTCAGACTTATCCTATTAACACTTTTCGATAATGAAAATATTCATCTCCTGCTGACATAATAATGCTCGTAATTCCGCACTTTCACTTTATAAGGATCAAGGTGCTACTGCGACTATTAACGGTGTTCTCAATACTGAGTATCAATACTCTCGAAAACTCTCTGCTGAAATTGAAAAAAAGTTTCCAGCAGAAAATGGAACATCATATGTATTTATTCCAGAAGGATTAAATCTCACTCAGCGAATCTCCTATATCAATAAGAATGCAGTCGATGGTGATATGTGTATCGAGCTTCATATGGATTCAGCAAGCCCACAAGCTGAAGGATGTACAACTTACTTTATGACTGGATCAACATATGCCGAGGATAAAGCTCGTACTTTCCAGCAAGAATACACACGAGTCACAGGCATCAAGGGTAGATGAGTGAAATGAGATACTACGAATCGCTGGGGTCGTCTCGGATTCGTAAGAGATACAAAGTGTCTCGCATTTCTTCTCGAGATGTGATTCATTTCCAACGAATGAGATAGAAATAAAGTCTGGACAAAGGCGGCAGAATGAATTGCATCATGACTTGCACTCATTACTCCTCTAAAATAAATAACAGCCTAGCTGCTATTATTTTTAATTTTTCTTTCCATGATTTTTCTATATAATATTGGTATATTCTTTAGCTTATTTTTTATGGCTACTTCTACTACCAAACTTGCTCCTCCAAGCTTATCTCAGGTACTAGCACAAAATGTTGCTGCAAATACTTCAAGTACAACAGCACCATCTACCACTACTACACCGAAAACTATATCTTATACATATACCCCAGCTGAACCTACATATATGGTTACTTCATCAGCTGTTACTGATAAGAATGGAAAAACGACTGTAACATGAGGTAATGCAAAATATACAGATGGGTATGGCAATACTATTACTGGGACTGATGCACTGAATAAAATTTCTAGTACTACTGGTACTAGCTTTACTGATCAAGGAATTTATGCTCCATGATACACATGAGTTAGAAATACGCCAGTATCCAGTATAAATGCACCGACTACTCCACCAGTACAAACACCTCCTCGAGTCCAGATCGGTAGCTATGTATCTTCATTTCGAGATGCACTTGGAAAATCTTCTACAAAAGAGGATTACCAAAAGACAATCAATTACGATACTCTTACCAAACAGCAAAAGAAAATTGCTGATCGTATGTTCGATGTTGGTGAGAAGCAAGGGAAACTCAAACCTATAGATATCTATGATGATCGGCAGAAGGCTCTTGATGAAGAGAAAAAGAAAACTAAAGAGTATTATGATACTGAAGTTGCTCGTCAAAAGAAAGCTGAAGAAGAAGCACTTGCTCAAGATAAAGCGAATATTGACCAACAGACTGGGGATATTACATCTCTTCGTGATCAATATGTAGCTGATGAGGAAGCTCGTCTCAAGGATACCGAGACAAATCGTCTCAATCAGGTTCGATGAAATATCATGCAAGTTCTCGCTCAGCGAGGTGTAGATATTTCTAAGCTTTCCCCTGAACAAATTGTCGCTCTTTCAGGAGAACAAGGAGCAAAAGCATTTATGGATATTGCCGATGCTCGTGATGCGAGTAAAGCAAAAATTGAGAATGCAAAACAAAATGCTCTTGCTAAACTGAATGAACTTCGAAATGCAAAAGCTCTCAGTGAAAAGACATATGCAAAAAATGTTGCGAATATTAACTCTCAGGCAGAAGCTGCAAAACTTTCGGCAGATCAGAATGCATCATCACAGATTTTTGCCATCGCTACTACAAAGGATCAACAAGCTCGTCAGGATACTACTCAGCGTGTGAATGCGGTGACAAATATGGCATCAACTCTTGGTCTTTCTGGATCACAGATTGCTCCACTTCTCAAACTGATTGATACAAAATGATATGGACCTCAGCAAGTACAGGCTATTGCAAGTATGCTTGCCGATCCAAATTCAGATATTTCTAAGTCAGTCGCTGAGAATATGAGTGCTGCACAAAAAGCTGCTCTCCTCAAGGCACAGATCGAACTTCAGGATTCTAATGCTAAGCTTATCACAGCGAATGCTTCAATGGTACGGGCGAATAAGACTGGTTCATCATCAGGCAGTTCAGGAATAACAGTTAATGTATAATCACCTATGTGACTCTCTTCTATACTCTCCTCTTTCAAAAGTACCGTAGGTACTATCGCTAGTGATGTAAAGCAATGAAAGTTCCTCGAGAACTGGAATGCTGCATGACAGCAAGCATGATCAGAAGCTTATGACTCTATGCAATCATGAGCTGATAAATGATTTGCTACAAATCTTGCCAATAATGTAACGAAAGCCTGAGCTGGTGTAGCTCAGGTTGTTTCATGAGTCAAGAACTTAGATGGGAAAGTTATTCAGGAGGGTGCACAAAATCTCTCTGAGACTATTTCTGCAAAGCCTATCGCAAAACTTTCAGGACTTCTTCTTCCCGAAAATAGTAAGACTCAGAAATTCCTCGAGGGAGCCGCTGGATGACTTGATATTTATGGTAATGTCATCGGAAAAGCTGGTAGTGCTACCGAGAAATTCAAGACTGGTGATATAGCTGGTGGTGTTATCGATACAGGATTCGCAGCACTTGGTGCTCTTCCTTTTACACGAATGGCTACAGCTATCGGTGCTTCAGCGATTAGTGGTGGTCTCAATGCTACAGGTGCTTCAGAGTTTATTGCAAAGGAAAAGTGAGTCGGAACAGAAAAACTTACTAATCAGCTTATTTCATTCGGGGTGAATCCTACCGATGCACAGCGATATGCTGAGAATACTATTGAAGGAATCGATCTTGCTGCTCAAGCTCTTGCCATGAAATATGGTATGCGTGTTGGTAATAAAATTGAAGTCGCTGGGATGAAGTGAGTCAATCCTGCATCTCTAACTATGATGGATGTGATTCGTCATAATGCGAAGAATGCATCTATTTCAGCAGGAATCCAAACAGCACCTGCTGCTATTTATAGTATCATCGATGCAGCAGATAATCCAGATGGAGTCAAAGAATCTGCTAAGGCTCTTATTTCAAATGCATTCGCATCCGCAATTCCTATGCCAGTTTCCATGAAAGGAAAAACTGGTGAGCAGATGAAGATACCAGTGGATGAGTTTATGCAAACTCGTGGGAAAATTATCGAGAATAACTATCAAAAGATTTTAGATACCAAGAAAATCGATGGTAAGAAAGCGACAAAGCAAGATATAGAATATGCTCAATATGTGAAACAGCAGAAAGAATGAGAAGTGGTACCATCTGTACTTCCAAAAGAGAATGTCGAATCAAATCAAGACTATACCGTCAATAGAGATCAGGCACAAATCGTCACACCAGCAGACCGCAGAAAATATATCGAGGACAATGCTGAGAGATTTCTTGAATCTGGGAAATGACCAAATGGAAAGAAGCTTACAAAACCTGAGAAGGCAGTACTTCAGAAATTTGTTGCTTCTAAGAAAGTCGCACAACAAGAGGGAGCTAATACTACCGCATGAGAAAATCCATGAGTTGTATATCAAGAACCTCTGGCTCTTCCATCACCTGAGAAATTTACACCTACTCCGATTAAGACTCGTGACTTTGTACAAGAGGCTAAGGATCGTGTTATTGCCGAGAAAGAAGCTGCTAAAAAACTGCAACAAGAAGAGGTCAATAAGCAGACTCGTATGGAATCACTCTATGGTGAACTTCCTCCTGAAGCATTAAATCAGACTCCTGTTGCTACAGACACTGCACCAAAGCTCTCTGAGACTCTTGTAGAATGACCACAAAAAGCAGAGAACGTAGACTTTGTAGAGGATGGAAAGTCACAGTACACTATGAATAATGACTTCAACTCTCGTCAGAATACTACTATGTCCGCAGAGTCACCAGCTACTTCATATACTCTGAAGCTTGGTCGTATGCTTGGTCTCACGGGTCAAGCTGGTAAGCAAGTATCTGATCGTGTTAGTCTCGATAATATCAATCGTGTTCTTCCTGATGGACGTGTTGTCGATCAGGGGAATTATCTCGATCAGTCATGGAAGAATATTGCTAATTCGACTGCAAAAAATGTACAAGAATTTGCTGGATATACTCGTGGTACTCTCAAGTCTCTTATTGGATTCAAAGGAAAATGGAATGATTCAGATTTTATAGGAAAAACTTCACCAGAGGGGGTAGAAATTACTCCACAAAATGTGAAGACATTTCGTGAAACCTATAATAATATTAAATCACTTGCTGGAAAAGTATCTCTCGAATGATTTTCTGCAAAAGATATTGAGTCAATGTCACAAGCTTCACATATTTATGCTCTTCTTCGATGAGATCAAGCAGCTCTTGATAAATATTTTACGAAGGATCAACAAGCGACTCTGGAAAATCTCGAGGCAAATGTAAAAAGTCAGCAAGGTGCGGTATCATCCAAGATGGTAGAAGATCAGATTTTCTCAAAAGAGAATCAGAATCCAGACTACCAACGAAAGGTCATGACATACGAGAACTACTCACGTATTCCGAAAGAACTCCGTGAGCCAATTAAGATTCGTCTTTCAGATGGAACAGTCCGTACTTTTGATAACATCGAAAAGGCTCAATCATTCGTCCGCCTCGAGCGAGCACGAGGAAAAAATCTTACTCCTGATATGGAGAATATTTCTTCACTTTCTAAGGATCAAGGTGGTACTCAGGTCGATCCATATCGTATCCATGGTGCTATCCCATCAATGCTTTCCTATATCAAGAATGTAGGTGAGCTTTATGCTGATACTCATACAGCGAAAGAGCTCAATGCTATGGCTTCTGATAAGAATATTGGCAAGTATGTAGAAGATATCCGTAATAACGTATTCGGTGATACCCTCGAGGCACGTATCTTATGACTTGAGTGACAATCAAAAACATCAGGTCTCTTTGGAAAAGCTGCATCATATACTTCCGCTACTGCCCTTGGTATTCCTACATATATTCTGTCATCACTTTCTTCTACAGCGAAGAATATTGCTGATGCATTTGGTTCGGCTCTTATCAATCTCGGAAAAGGTCGTGGTAAAGCCGCAGCTCTCGATATCGGTGGAGCAATAAAAGCTACCCCATGAACTCTTCTCTGAGTAGGTCGTGCAAATATGGGGGGTACATCGAAGAAACTTCTCGCACCAGAAACTGCACAAGCAAATCAGAAAGTTCAACAAGCTCTCTATAATGAGTGATTCATTTCTGGATATGAAGTCGGTGAAGGTACAGTCGGTACAGGTTATATTGCTACAGTATCAGGTGCTCGCCAAGAAAATGCAGCAAAAACTGATGCAGTCCTCCGTAATATGCGAAGAGTTCTCCTCGATAACGGGTATAAGAATACAGGTGATGCAGCATCCATCATCGATAACTGGGCGAAGTTTAAGGCTGAGAAGCCAGCTCAGTATGTCTACGATCGCAATAACGTCTACAACGATAGTCTCATGTTTGGAGATATGTCTCGACAGGCACGTGCTGGATTCCTCGGTGCACAACGTCTTCTTGGACCAATCAAAACATTTCAGACAGGTCTCGTATCTCGAGCTATCAATGATACTAGACGTATCGTAGATGGTATGAGTCATCCATTCCGTGATGGAACTACCAATGGAGAACAGCTTACCAAAGCACTATATCGTAGTGCACAGAACTTCATCTACCCAGCACTCATCTATGCAGGAATCGTCCAATCTCTTCCAGATGATATGGATAAGAAGATCAAAGATGCAATCGCTACAAACTGGCAAAATCGTATCTGGTCAAATAGCTCTCAAGATATGGCTTCATTCGGAGCTGGACTCCTTGATTCAGTACCAGTAGAAAAATTATCTCAGCTAATGAAGGTTGGATATGATGCTGCTAATATATGGCTCGAGGGGAAAGATATGAGCTACGACCAGAAGGCGACTCTCAAGGCTCTCTTCGGAAAAATGCTCGATGATTCCCGAAAAGCATTCTCTCCTATGCGTGATCTCTCAGATGCTGTCGGTGTCGTCACTGGTAAATCTGGTCAAGAAATGCTTTCTGAAAAACTTGGTACTACGAATCTCGAGTTTGCTACCGACTATGGTATGGATTCAGGGAATCGTATCGATACTCGTATGGAACGTATCATGAAACTCGGAGGACTCTGGATGGACCCAGTAATCACGAACATGCTTCGAGACCCAGCAAAGGTCACAAATCCTGTAGATCAATCTCTTACTGAAGGAATGCTTAATTCTGCATCCCCCCTCAAGGCATTCCGTGATGCACAGATTCTTCAGAACTGGAAGGACTCTACTCTCGGTTCACTTGTTACTGGATTTGTCGGAGATCGTGTCGGTGCTGGATGAAGTGATGCCAGATCACAGACGACTGTCGGAGAACGTATGCTGACAAAACAGTCTGCATATGATGTACTTACAGCTCTTCAGGATAAAGAAGTCGATAATAAGGATAGTGTCGTAGCAATGCGAAACTTCCTCCAAAGACTCGATATCGATCCAAAGTTTGCGAAGTTCGTACACTCAGAACTCAATAACCGTCTCGATACGATCTACAAGAGAAACGATACAGTCGAGGAAGAGATCAGAACTCCACTCGATCCTCGAGCAATCACATCACCAACTCTCATGACTCGTCTTCAAGAACTCCATAAGGATAATCCAAAATGATTCAACGATTTCATTTCATGGATGGCAGAGTTTCAGCAGGCTGAACATGCACGAAAGGCAAATGGTGTCGAGTTCGACTTCGGATCATACACTCAAAAGAAAGGTGGAAGCCTTGTCCCAGATAATCCAGCTGCGGCTGAATATCTGAAAGGTATCAAGGGGAAGTATCGAGACTCTGCATCTATCTCTGATCAGGCAATCGCTGATTACTTCGAGGAACGTAGTCTGACTACATCAGCTATGAATCAAGCATTCAAGGCTATGGAAATTCTCGGTTCTCAGGTGGCTGGAATGAGTGAGACGCAGGTCAAAGAGAAGCTTGGTACCATCAATAAGTATCTCGAATTTCTTTCTAAAAACTCGAACTATACTGGAAACCATATGGATGCCGCATCACTCAATACCTTTGATATGATGACTGCATTCGAGGCGATTGCGAAAGCAGGAAAGCTTAAGGATACACTCATTACTCAGGCATTCCCATATATCAAAGAATATATCGTTCGTTGACTCGGGGTTCGGGGGGAGAACGTACCTGTAGATGGAGTTGCAAATTCACAAGAAACTTCTACAATACCTACATCTACTCCTAAATGAAATGCATGATGAATGAATCTCTCGAGCATGCTCTCGACATCACCGATACAGATACCTGAGTGATGAATCCTTCCTGACAACAAGAAGAAGGTAAAGCCGAAGGACCTCAAGGACACGTTTTACAAAGTCCCGAACGCACCCCAGAAAAAAGTTACCAGTTTGAGTGAGATGTTGAAGAGATAGATGATGAGGATGATCCGAGTACAATAGCAGATTCGGTCGGAGCAACTAAAATGGCTGTAGTCGCTGGCATCTGGTACATGGCACAAAATGCTACCAAGCCAGTGATTATAGACGATGAGGTTCACTACGTAAAGAATGATGCTACGAAACTTGATGCTCTCAAATCTCTCCAAAAACTTCACTTCGATAAAATCTACAAGAAAGCAAAGCGGAACAGTAAGCTGAAAGTCGTACTTATCCGTGATGGAAAATAATAATTTACTAGGGATATTTTTTATAAAAGACAATATGAGAACTACACAAAGAAAATGAGATATTGCTCTCACAAAATCAATATCATACTTCACAGAAATATGATATGACGTGTCGTTGCCGATAACTGAATCAGCAGAATACGATATTATAGTGGATACCTGAAAATGATTATTTCGTGTACAAGTCAAATATTTATGAGAAGATGTTGATGCAGTTGATCTTAGAAAAGTACACACTAACTCAAAATGATACATTGTAAAAAAATATACAGTAAAATCATATGATTGGCTTTATATCTATAAAAAATGAATGTGAGAATATCTAGTGAAAGAATGTAAAGTACAATCTACATACAAACCTAAAGAAAAAGACAAAATATAGTATGCTAAACTGAGCTATAAAAAGAATCCCCCAGTCGTGCCTAGATGGGGGATTTTCTATTTCTGAATGTACGGAATGAACAGGTCGTATCTAGGAGTTCTTTTTTGTGTTCCTCGAGGTACGGTGACTGCATGATATAATTTGCTCTGAATGTGAAGTCTACGTTTCTCGCAGCCTTCTTATAATCTTTTTCCATCTCCCGATAAAATGTGATGATCTCACAAAACGGGGAGATGATATAAAATCCATACTCACCTTCGGTGATCAATCACTTTCCATCGATATAGTATGTCGTAGAAAAAAGAGATGCTTTTATATCATCGATAACTTTTGGAATAATCGAGGGGGGAATCCAGTGTCATGGTTTGTCGAACTTCACATTTGTTTTTTGGAGAACGATATATCATGGCTTGAGAGTTTCTTCACAGTATCTTTGTCCAAATCTCTGGATCATATGTCGTGTGAGTATCGGTTCAAATTTACTAAGTGCTTGATATTCCCATGATCACTGTCTCATCTTTGTAGGAATCTTTAGCATAAAATTGAATTACGGTATATAATTAATTCTTTTTGGTGACTCTCAGTTAGGATTTCTCGTAACTGATCATCTTCTATTAGCGGAAGAAAAGGTCTAAGTAAATACTTTCGTATTAATTTTTTCCTTTGCTGGTCTATATTACCAATTCTAAGTACATAAATACAGTTATGGTATTTTTGCAGCTCATATAAATCTGGATATGAATCCTTATATGTCAGCGGAATTTCACTTATTTCTGGTTCTACCTCTTCAATCGGAGAAATTTCTTCGACAGTTGGTACCTGCTTTTTTCTTGGTAGGATATATTTTCGTGCTTCTGATAAGCTTTCAAAAATAAAATTTGATTTGATTGCATTACATTCACGACAAGATACGAATAGATTTTTTTTGCTATGCCCTCATCATCATGATACTGGGTAAAAATGGTCAATCACTTTTTCCCACTCTGCCAAATCTGATCCACAGTAGCTACAAAAATCTGAGCTTTTATAAATAGCAGTGAACCGATAAAATCCAGTACGTTTCATATACAATAAATAATCCACTGAATACTGTAGGCTGAGTGGCTAAACGTAACCTACAGAATCCAATGGAATATAAAAGCCACTCATTTAATACGTTTAGCATAATTATTATATGAAATTTTCATGGAAATCAATACATCAATTTTTTATACTAAAATCTTATGATAGTGATGTTTTTGATACGTAGCGTATGTTGTATCATCTTTCATAGAAACTCTTTGTATAAAGCATTCCAATGCTATTGACAATATAATATATATTATATAGTTAATTCTGAAGATAATCCAGAGAAGCCAAACGATTCTTTGACCGTGAAGTGACTCATCATCTCTGATTGCTTGATCCAATCCTCAGTTGCATCTCCCCCGACCTCCCCCGACATTAATTTTATGAGTCATCCGAGTCATGACTCGATGAGCATATCCTTAGAAGTAGCATCCATCATTTTATTGAATAGTTGATCGACCACAAAAAACACAGCGAAGTATTTTTTCTGAGGAAGTTTGATTGCTTCCATCGGACAGAATCAAAATAAATTCCCATCGAAGTATACATCGAGTTGGGTATGTTTTGTATCAGCTGGAACTTCCTCGAAGAGATTCGTATTGAGGTTCATAATAATTAGAGTAAAGAAATAAGTTTGTGTTCGACCAGTTTCATGATCCAAGTACTTCGAATATTTTCATATTCTTCATCGGAGACTTCTCATCTCTCCTGAAGTTTTCTGAGAGCTTCTTCATACTCGTCATTGATTCGCTTTTCTATTGTATCCATTTTTAGAAATTAAGAAACTTTTGGATCGCATCACGCAGAGAACATCCCTCGAAGTGCATAATAAAATCTATCGCACTTCATCATTTATGACACCCGAAACATTTACAAGTATTGGTCTTATCGTAGATCATGAAGGATGATGTCTTATCCTGATGGTCGGGGAAGGGGCAAGGTATGAGACTTCATGGTCGGGCACGATTCGGAAGCTGAACATAGTGAGCAACGACCTCTCGTATCTGTATCTCAGCTTTCTTCCGCTCGAGGTCTTCCTTTGTATTTTTCCTTTCAGGATTCATCCGATTCCGTAATTCATACTCGAGCTTTCTAATACAGTTTCTGATCGGATCATTTTGTTTTTTCTCCCAGAATCATGCCATGATTTCTTTGACTTCACTCTCTTCCATTTCAAATCTTGCAGCAAAGAACTGTTCAAAAGGTTCTCATTCGTACCATATTTCTTCAGACTGTATTGGATACTCAAGCTCTTTTCTCTTCTGGAAAATCATCGAGCGGATATCTTCATCGGAGAGAATATCCCATGGTGTTGGATTTCTGAGGAAGAATTGAGGGGGGACTTCGATACGGGTATCTTCACCACGGAGTGCTTCTCGAGTGAGAATCATAGTACTTCGCATGATAGCGATTATACCTCACATTCACGTAAATTCATGATGTGGAAATATAGGTGGTGCCTCGATCCCTTGTTTCTTATGCCACTCGTAGTATTCAGCGATGTCTTTGAAGTGTGGCTTTACCATTCTCTGCGGATAATAGGAGTAAGTTTTTTGCGAGGGACAGTAATTTCTGGGAGTCACCCACGACTAATGCAATATCAGACACACGGACGGACACGGGTAATCTTGTACTTGATACCATTAAAGAGAACATCATCACCGATATCGTACCCTTCCCTCCATCGCCTCTTCACATTTTTATAGTGAGTCTTTGTCTTCGAGTACTCTCGCATTTCTGCTTTGATTCGTTCTTTGTTGGCTTCATAGTATTTCCTCGTGTACTCTTTTCTTCGTTTCTGAATCTCATCTCGGTGAATAATCCTGTAGTTTTTCTGGGAGATATTCACTTTGTGAGGATTCACCTTTCGCCACTTCTCACTTTTCTTTGCTCTACATTTCATGCAATCCCGATAGGGCTGATTCCGTTCTTTGCGAATCGGATAGGAGTCGTATGGATAGTACTCGAGACATGAGGTACATCTCATATGGTCAACTCACTCTATTGATATTATATCTTTTTTTCTAGGCATAGTTATAGTTTATATTACGCAGTATCAAAGTTCCTCGAGGCAAATGAATCGTGTTCCATGCATCTCTTTATCGATGCGAATATGATGATGCCCGAATATCCAGACTTCAGGTTTCCATGCTTCAAAGATTGCCTGTAGTGCCTGAGAAGTTCGAGAAGATTCATGGATTCCAAATTCCATAGCTCGAATAAATTGCGGACAGTCATGGCTGACAATGATCTTCGGTTTCATCCTTTTGACTTCATCGACTAGGTTATCGAGAAATTCGTATGGGAGTTCTTCTTCTCTCCACCAGTCAACTCATTCAGTACGGTAGTGTTTATCAATCGAATCAGCACCACGAATCGTCATGATCCCATTGATAAATGAAGCATCACCGAGACTATGTGGTTTATAGCAATATGCATAATCATCATGATTCCCGAAAAGAATCTTGTGCTGTGTATTATCAATATGCTTGAGGTGCCACTCATGATGCTTCCGAAATCAAAAGTCTCAGACCTGTATTGATGTCATGTCGGGGTGTTTCTCTAGGATTCGGTGGTACTGTTCGACTTTTCCATGAACGTCTCATATGAAGAGTCTACGAGGTGGAGGGGTAAGTTTAGCTTTTTGCATATCGGAATGAGATTAGGGTTATCATCATATACCATTTGGATATCGTACATTTGCATCAGTATACGAAGAGTACGCTTTTTGAAAATATGATTTTTCTCTGGTGCTCAGTCCATATTCATAATGAGCTGATCATAGATAATACCATTCGCATCGAGCCACCCTCGAGTCATCTCCTCATATTCAGAACGTGATCGTCCTGTCAGGATAATGATTTCAGGAAGTTCTTCTTCGACAGGTAAAAAACACCAGCTCATGTATATATCTCACCAGACCTGATCTCGTAATTCTTCATTACCAGTATGGATGTATGGAGTATCTGTGAGTTCACAGAGAGTTCCATCGATGTCTACGATGATTGCTTTTCTCATTGTACAAAAGTTACCGCATCTAAATGCATCTTCTCTGCTTCTTGATACGTAGAACATCGAGTCTGGTAATCTTCCCATCGCTCGGTTTCTGTATCGAGAATCATAGTTTCGAATACGAGGAGCTTATCTGATCGGAATGAACGATCAAGTCCGAGGAATACAGTCGCTATCCACTTATTCCCGATAGTAGTTTCAGCTACTCTTCGAGATGCAGACTCGAAATATTTTGCCCATTCCATCATATCCTTCGCTTCCACGACATTGAGATTTTCATCGAGGATGTAGTAATTATTTGACATAGTATTCAGGGTAAAATGGTGCTCACCACTCAGCGATATGAATAGCATCAGCTTCTTCAGATGAGTCTTCTTGGCAAGTGCCGATATAAAAGTGTTCTGTTCCATTCGAGGAAATCCCCCCAATGATTCAGATTGATGGTCATCTCATTCCTGAGTACCATCTCATAGATGTGATCTGGAAACCTTCTGAAGTTACTAGCATAATGGTTCACTAAGTAATCGAAGTACATCATCGCTATTATGACCATCCCATTCTGGTGCATTATCAATTTCAGGAATGTCCATATTTTCCCACTCACTCATCGGTAGATGATAAGTGAGAGTCTTTCATGGTTCTGTTCCGATACCTGCAATAAACCATCCATCAAACATAGTACCGTCAGAGTGAAGTTTAGACTTCCAACACTGTGATGGATGTCCTATTTCTGTATCCCAGTTTTCTAGGACATTACAGAGAGCGACAAAGAGCTTGATACGATGATCATATAACTCTTTGAACGAGTGATATCCATCAGATACTAAGTCTTTCTGTGGTTCTGGAAGCTGTTCGATCAGCTTCTGGATTTCAATGAGACTCATAATACGAGTGGTAAAAAAGTAAATTCTCATAAAGAGAGTAGTGATGATGGTCGGAGTTGACGATAGCTGGGTGTTATAGACCTCTACACTGACAGCCCTGTTTTGAGTCCTCCTAATCGTATAGTCACCGACAATTGATCTTGTGTGCACTCATCATCACTACCCTCTCTACGAATAGAGGGGGGACGAATTACTTCGCCATATTCAGGAACATATTCATGTCATTCCCGAGAGTAGTCTGAGGCATAGCCCCGTTCCATCTCACTCCGACTTTTTCAATCCATTGGAGGCGAACATAATCTTCACCACCTTGAGACTGAATAGCCTTTGACTGAATTTCGATCGCCTTCGCATTCGCTTCAGACTCGATGAGTTTTGCTTTAGCATTACCCTCAGCTTCAGCTACCTTTGCCGCAGCACTCGCCTCAGCATTTTGCTTTTGGATACGTGCCTGAGCTTCAGCAATACGGAGTTCGTTCTCGACTCGCTGTGCATCTTGGACTGCCTTATTTTTATTGGCGATAGCATCAGTAAGTGTCTGAGGATACTTGAGACCTGATGTAAGTCGTTCAATAGAAATATGTTCAGTCTTTGCTGTTTCTGCAAGAGCCTTATAGAGTTCTGCATCGATCTCACCTGCCTTAGAAATCATGTCATCAGTCGTGTACTTATTGAGTACGACACGGAATGTATCTTTGATGAACTGAAGGATGATAACATCAGTGATCTGGTCTATATCCTTACGATACTTTGAGTAGATAAGTGGTGTAGTTCCTGCTTCAATACGATATGAAATCGTAGGATCAACAATAAACTTACTTCCATCTTTTGCTGGAACCTCGAATGGTTCGTAATCCTTAGTCTGTACGAATACAGGATACTTCACGAGGTCTTGAGTGAACGGATTGAAATACACACGACCAGTTACGAGAGGGGTGTCTTGGACTCCTTGCTGTCCGTAGGAGTTGACGAGGATCGCTTCGTAGCCCGCTGGGACTTTGGAAGAGATGAAGATGTTGACGAGGAAGCCGATGACGATGACTGAGCCAATGAGCCATCCGAAGAATGATGAGTTTTCATCCATATGCGGTAAAAAGAAAGAAAATAAAAGTAGTTTACGATAACTCATCCTCCGAGAAGGATAAGCCCTACAAGTGGATTTTGATTCATCCAACGTAAACTGATTGTAAGCAGATTAATGTCGGCAATCAGTACTATGAAGAAACTGATTCTGAGGACGAGAGTTTTCATGTTAGAAATTGATAAGTGTTAAATGGCTGGAAAGCGATTCTATATCTTGTTTCATGTGAAGTTCTTCCGTCTCATAGAGTTTTTTTCGATAGTCCTGATTGACCATGTATACCGTGATGAATGGTTTATCATACACCTTTCCATCGATAATCATTTGCTCTTTATAAGATTCTGGAAATTGATCGATTGGTATATCATATGATGACCAGACACATCTGACGGATCCTGGAATTTCGGTAGTCTTTTTCCAGAGCCAGAATCATTTTGTTACGGTATGAGCTGGGACGATAGTGTATGACGTATTCTCCTTGAGGGGGGATACCGTGATACTCACGATGTGTTCGGGGTTAAGAAGAAACATAGGAAGAAAATTAAGAAGTAGCTTTTTTGAGAACGAAACGAGTAATGTTTCCGATGGCAGTAGCAGTGCTATCTATGTCGAGATTTTTCACAACTGATGTGTATGATCATCCTGTTCATGGGTCTCATACCTCTGTAGTCAGTAAGAGTGGGATGTTATTATCATTGGCGATCTGTAGTAATCTTTCGTGTACTTCTGTGATATGCTTTGTAAATTCGAGGTGATCCATGTTACTGAAAAAGTTTTATTCATCAGACCGAGTTTGCCTGCGACTTAAGATACTCGTATGTGCCTACCCAATATGTTTTTGTTTTCTGTGAATAGATCATTACGTATACCTCGGTGCCACGGAGTAACATCATCTCGAGGATTCGAATTTGCGATGGCTCAAACTGTGACATGTTGTAGGTATACCCATCAGTTTTTTTGAACTCTATGAAGAATACTTTTCCATCGGTATCGATACAGATACCATCAAGGAGTTTTTGTCAGAGACCGACATCTTGGATATGATAGCAGAAGTATCAGAATTTTCTGAGGAAGCTGAATATATCAGCCTCGAAGTCTTTCTCTATCCGTCACTTATGATAGCGGTTAGGATGTATCAGGATGTTCTGTAGAATTTCTCGCATGAAATGAATAGAATAGAGCGTTGCACATTAAGTGTCAGATATGGGGAAGTCATGATTCTGGATCAATTTCCTCTCATGCATTTATTCTGACTAAGTGCCTCATGAGAGAGTCGAGTATCTTCTTTTTATCCATCGGTTTTTTCCAGTTATCAATGGCATATTTCTTCGATCAAAATTCCAGTACACGTACCATAGGCTCAAGTGAATCGAAATCTACTAAGCTCCACTGTGCCTTTCATTCGTTGTATCTTAGTGCTTTATCAGTAGTCATATACTTACTTAAGTTTAATACCACATACTTTGTCTTCATAGCTTTTGGTCTTGATGGGGAATACCTCATAGTCACTGTATTCTCCGCTTCGAGAGGGGAGTCATGTTATGAGTGATCCTCATTCAATACGAGGGTTCAGACCGTAGAAGTCTATATTCATATTGTATGGACCAGAAGCATCTTGAGGACAGATAGTAACGGTAGCGAAATAATGGACTGGGGCAATCTGTACGGTAGTATTATTATTAATTTCCGTTCCAGACCACGTATCCATGTATCATCGAAGTGAGTCACGATCAGTCTTCATCTGATCTTCCATCTTATCGATAGCATTGAGAACATCTGATCGAGTGTGAGCTACATCATTGATAAGCTCATCTTCTTTGGTATGATCGGGATTACTCGCTACCACCATAAATAGAATGATACTCGAGACGATGAATGCAATCAGGAACACGAGAATGGCTGTAACTTTTGAGTCGAGATCGCTGAGATTAGGCTGAGTCATATTATTGAAAGGTTAGATTTTTAGAACGAGTCATCCGATTTTCCCATCCATGGAGCATGTTTCCGAGAACACCATCTTTTTCCCACATAACGTAGAGTTGACGACAGTAGTCAACACGACCACGAACTGAGAATGATTTGTACTTATCGATCTTATCTTGGTGCCATCTCTTATTGATTTGGCAGAGACCGTAAGCATCACCATTGTCACCGACCTGCTCGTGATTCCATGAGGATTCCGAATCGATCGTGAGCATGAAGTCCATATCCTTATAAGTATTCCATGCATAGGTAGCAGCATCATTGACTACACCACCCCTATATACCAGTACTTTCCGATCTTTCGCATCCGAAAAGTTTTTCATGAAGTTGAACTTCGATCCGTACCAGTAAGCAATACTTTCTTTTTCTGACTTGGCTGCATTCTCTGCATGAGACGTGATGTTCTCACGAGTAAGTCCATACTCGTTAATAAGTGACTGTCCGAGAGAAATCATAGATTTCGTTTGAGCTTCAGTTGGCTTGTCATCACCAATGAAAGAGATGTGTACATGCTCTGTATTCTCATCAGACATAAGTTTCTTCTCGTACCCTGCATCTGCAATCGCCCGACAATCCTTATTCCGTGTTGAGAAGATTTGACCATCTTTAGCGATAACATAGTGGTACCCGATTCCATCTCATTGGACACGACCATTGGGAGATGTATGAGCACGCCATATCGCAAGAAGCTTTTTGTCATTACTATCCTGTGAGTCATAGTTTTCTGCGGTGAAATGATATTCGATCGCTGTTGTCTTGAGACGTTTATCACAGGCGAAGTCGTTACGATAGTTGGTTATACCAGTGTACGTTGTGGGGGGTACGGAGATTGTAGGTTCTCCGTTGACCTCTTCAGCATAGACTGAATTTATTAAATATGATAGTGCTTTCTTATCAGCCTTTTCACAAGGGAAAGCGTTTGCCTTGATACAGTTCTCGAGGAGTTCCATCTCACTCTTGATAGAGTTGATTTGCCCAGAGAGAGTAGCATCTTTTGCTTCAAAGTCTTTCTTGTTCTGAACCCGATCATTCCGTTTCTGAGTCAGTGTACCAGAGAGTGAGGAAACCTTCTCTTGGTAGCGTTGCATTTCTCGTTCCGATACTTTGCTCGGTGAGTAATACCAACTATGTATAGAGAACAAAAGAACCAAGATTACCGATACGGTAATAAGAATATTTTTATAATTCATATTTATTTTTAGAGAATAAAGAGGACAATATTGACTATCGCCTGAAGCCAGAGTGCACCGAGACAGAAGTAGAACATTCGCTTATAGTGTGCGACATCTAAATCAGCCATCTCGATACGGAAGTTAATCTTGAGAATCAACCTCATGATAACATTGATAAGGTTATCACGTTCGAGGACCCGAGCGATCGTAGATTCTCCATGATGGAGTTCTGTTTTGATCTGCTCGTAAGTCTTTCAACATCACCGAGCCCCGATAATATGAAGTTCTTCCTGAAGAGAAAGTTTGCTCATAAAAAAAGAATTAAGAAGTAAACACATACCATTATAGCAGAAACTGTGTAAAAAATCAATAAGAAAATTATTTATTTTGTTCACGAAATTTATCCAACACATACTTTGCATCCAGTGTGCACTTGAAATTATGGGTGATCTGAGTTCATACTAAATAGTAAAAAGGTTCACCTTTCATATCCTTTATTTCACAACAGAACCGATTGAATGCATCAATGTTTCGCTCAGCTCGAGCTTCCTTTTCAGCATTACTTTCTTTTTTTTGCTTCCTGATGGGCGGCATATACTTTTGGGTGAGTAAGTAAACGTGTAGGTGCATCGAGAATTGGGATACGACATCATTCGATCATGCGATATTCTGCATGTGCCTGCCATTCTCATTTCTCTTCCACTTCGTAGAACCCACTCTCGAATCATTGTTCGATCAGATGACCGACATATGAGTCTATCGAGAGGTCCATCTTTTTCCGAGTTCGAAGAATATGCTGTACGATTTCATTATACTCAAGATAGACATACCCTTGCTGGATATATACCTTCGCATATCGAGTCGATAGATATTCCCCGACAATCTTCAGGAACATCGCTCATTCCCCGTTCGTATTGAAATCATGGATTTGTTCTGCGAGTATGTCACTCAAAATACCAATGAAGATTTCTTTATTCTCTGGGGCATATGCCATACATCAGGCATACATGAGGGCAAGGTTACTGACGATTCGATGCGGTGCTCATTTCCCATTGAAGAATTTGAGTCATTCCTCGAGGTGAGAAATGTAATCCGCATGCATCGTCTTCTTTGCAAATGATCCGAAAAATGATGAGAGCTGTATCTTAGCATCGGTGATCATCTTACTCGCTCATTGGAGAGCAAGGTTCTTATGTGATTTGTTGATCGTGATAAGAATACATCTACTACGAATCGATCCAGAGTTCGAAGTATCTTCTCCCTCGAGGCACATCTGTGCTTGGTATTGATACTTCAGGATCGCTCAACTTTTCGTACCTCGCTGGAATGATCCTTCATCAAATACAAGACGTATGATACCATCCTTTTCTTTTGCGTATGGCATGGAGGTACGATATTCTTGGAAGAATAAAGGAAGTCGTTTCACTGATGATGTTACCGCTCGGAGCGGATAGAGTGTTGTGTTGTACATATCGATGACGGTCTTAATTCAGAACATCGATGCGATAAGATCAGACATTGTACTCTTTCCAGAACCAGTAGTACCAGTGATATAGTAGTGAGGCTTTTCTATTCCTGTTTCATAGCAGGCAGCTCAGGCAATTCCACATGCTACCATGAGAGGTATATGCTTCATGTTCTTTTCGTAGAGCTTGTCGGTGATCTGGAAGTAGTCATTATATGAGGCTTCTTCACTTCGAGAGAATCGAGGGATATTATTTATATCCACATCTCATGGCTCGACTGAGATACCGTCATTCCCCCCGAGGAAATAGAAATCAAGAGCTTCATGCTTTGGGAAGAACCTTTCATTATCAAAGTCATAGACTGCATCAGGAAGAATCATAATCTTCCCTCCCTTATATTCATTGAGACCGTACTGTTGGTAGGTGTGAATAGTCGGGACTTTCGTATTTGAGATCATCTCATGAAGAATCTTGAGGTGAGTCTTATTTGCCGAGAGGTGATAAGGTCAGTGCCTGAGAATGAAGTCTGACATAGCTGTCTCCGATACAGTGTTCTTCCATTCTATATGAGGAACTTCTTTCCCGAGACGAGAGACGAGTGTGACTATATAGACCAGCTCATTCGCTCGCTGTACTTGGTAGTGAACACGAATCGTGAAGTCAGTAATCAGAGTGAGTCATCCTTCTTTTCCAGATTTCTCTACCCAGTATCATCCATCCTTCTCGATAATTGATGCTCACTTCAGAGGAATACCTGCCTGTAGGTACTCGGAAATATCATCGATCGTTACTTTGAATCCAGCATTGAAATGCTCATTGAAAAAACGGTAGGCTATTTCTATTGATCCGAGTTCTCGTACTACAAAAGCAAAAGGCTTACCATATCAGACGACAATATTGAGCTTCGGGTCGAATGGATAACTTTTATGAAGCTTGTAGAGAACCTGTGATACATCAATAGTCGTGTTCACGTATTCTTCGGTATCAAGATTCACAGAATCTGCCATTGGCTTTTGATCGGTAATCCCGAGAATGACATTATCAAAAATCTTTTTTCATCCTACATCGATACTTGCACACTGAGGCTCGTATGCCATGTAGAACTGGTAGTCACAAAAATAAATCTCGGAAAGATTCTTTGCGAGTCGTACCATTCGAGTCTTCGAGAGGGGCTTTACGGTTTCAAATATATACTGCTTCTCTCCGTCTTTCTTTGTACGAGTTTCAGTCGGTACAAGATCATAGAGCTTTTCCACTTCTTGCCTTCTCTCGTCAGTCATTCCTACAAGGATACATGTACGGTATGAAACTATATCATTTCGCTCGAAGTCTTGACGAAATTCGAATCATTCGGCACCAGTAATGTGTATCTGTTCGCTAAATAATTTATCATCGAACTCAACTACGGATGCCTTTGGTGAGAGTGTGTATCAGATTTGTTGTTTCATTTCTCAAGTTCATAAAGGGTAAATGGTGCAACTCATTCCTGTGACATGAGCTTAATAATCTCTGTGAAGTCTTTCATGAAGTCTTTCTTTCAGAGCCTATTCGCATATTGCACAAGCCAGAATCCTCCTTTACTTGAGTCTCCACATAGCTGTACCCGATACTTATGCTTCGCAAACATAAACCATCCATTGAGATCAGGATGTACATGGAGGTGTGTCTTGTTCTTGTATGCCATATTATCCTGCATTAAATGATGAAAGTATAACGCCCTGCTCTACACTTGGATCGGCTACTCCGAGGTATGTAACAGTAATTTTATCGATATGATCGAGTCCGACCCATGCCCCATACCGTGATGTCTCTCGCTTTAGCTCATGATGATCTGGGGAAATCAGCCTTGCTGCTCAAACGTCTGGGGCACATACTACGATGCTATCATAGGTGTCGTACCCATGGACGTATGATTGAGTCAGAAGGTAAATATAATTTTGCATAAAAAGTATTTTAGTAAGAATCTTGATTAAATCCAATCAGAGTTGTAAATCGTATCTTGACGTTCCTTCGTAATTAATTCTTCTGGAACGTAAATCTTGACTAGATTTGCATGTGCTGGGAGATCAATATATTGAGAACGAATCTCATATCGCATGTCCGCATAGAAGGAAAGAAGGAAGTTTTCATACGAGAAATCCTCGACTTGAACAAACTTTGTATTCTTCATGCGAGCAAACATATTCGGTCATGATACTTTCGTCTGCTTCTCGATAAATATCCAGTTCCCATCGAAACCTTTTTGATTCATTGAGCGGTTAAATTCCGCATGCATAATGCATAAATCAATCTTGGTCATTTCAGGGAGAGCTCCGTACTTGGTGTATATCTGCTCGAGTATATGGTTATATACTCTGAGAAATTCCAGCCGAGCATTGATCTCGAGATGTGACATTTTTTTCTTACTGAGCATAAGAGAAATGAATTTTCAGATAGTGACTAAGATTTTCTATGAAGGTATCGTGTGGTCAGGCAATCGTGAGCTGGTCGAATGTATCAGGTTGCCCATGATATTCCCAGTCCATATCAGGATGGATCGATGAGTCGAGATAATCAATCGGGAGAATCGGGAATGATATACCGTTGAGAGGCACAAGATTGAAGGCATACATTCTCTCATCGTAGTAGACCATGTAGAATAGCCTCAAGTCTTTTATGGTAGCATGATCAAAAGATACTATGTCGTATGGATAGAGTGGCTGTCCATCGATAGTAGCTACACGGATGTTTGGGAAAGTGAACATGTTATTTTTTCTTAGAAGCTAAAAATTCTTGCATCTCCCGATCGGTTCGTGCATACTTCCAACCATCTTCTTCGATGACAGGAATACCAGACATGAGTCGTCTATTGAGGGCTTCTCGAATCTCTAGGGATTGTCGCCTCGAGGGGGGTATACGGATGTATTGTTCTTCAGTGAGTTTGTTCATTATGGATGGACGATTCAAAGTATTTGGTGCTCGTTGATGATCTTGTATTCCTTATCTCATGAGAGTTTGAATATATCACCAGCATGATCTGCGATGACAATCGTGTCACCTTCTTTAATAGTAGTAACATCTGGACCACACTTGAGAACAGTATAGAAATTACGGTTCTTTTCCTTCGTGTCATCCGTGAGTACTATACCAGAGGCAGTAGTATTGAGGATTTGTACCTTCTCGATGACTGAGAGAGATCAGAGAGGCTTGATGTCTTCGATAGTGGATTGCATGTTATTCAAGAATATTATCAAATAAATCTGGGTAGCATTGAGTGACGAGGTTATGGTACATAGGAGATGTACGCTCGAACTGTCATGCTGTCAGGTAGTTGTAGTCTGGAAGAAATTGGCTTGGGATAGCAAAGACAAACATCGCATACGTAGAGTCGAACTCATCATCATAATCTTTGAGATAGAATGGACTCGCTCGCATGTAACTTATTTCTTTCGTATAGTCATCACGGTTTCATCCACCTATTCTCATATAGACTGTGATACAGAGTTGCTTATCTGCCTCAAGCATAGGCATACCAAAACCATCCATATTTCTGAAGTCTCTATGTACTTCTCCGAGGAAGCAGTCACGGTATCGGGGATATTTATCAGCTGGTCACATTGCCAGCATCGGGAGCATCAAGATTGTTTCCCCTCGAATGTTGGGGTTCAACATGGAATAAAATGACATACTACTGAATATTAGAAATTACACCATCAGGAAATGCACGCTTATAATTTCGTGTCCTCGCATGGGATTGATTGAAAAGCATCGGGGACATATGATCAACAACATCGATAAAAACAGGATCAGGCTTTCATTCATGGTGTCGAATAATACGACCTATGTATTGAAGAATATTGGAATCGAACTTTTCGCAAGTCGTGAGTACCCCAAGAGATAACTCTGGAAGATCAAATCATCGACCGAGAATCTTGACTGAACCTACTAGGATCACCTCACCTTCATATGCTTTTGCTTCTTGACGTATGCGTTCTCGCTCGTCCTTTGGCACCTCTCATATGAGTACAAATGTCTTAATCCCTTTCTTGCGGAATGCTTCTGCGAGTTTATTTGCATGCTCAATATATTCAGTAAACACAACACCCTTACGACCTCCAATCATTTTCATCGTGGTATCAACAATCAAGTCATTTCGTCAATCACTACCGTAGAGGGCTTCTTTCATTTCATGGAATTGCTTCATGTCATCGATGTAATACTCGAAGTCTGAATAGACTTGTCGGTAGAGGGGGGTGTGATGTAGGAGTTTGAGTTCAGTTTTATATCCATAGTAAATCTTAAATACAGAATCATCAACATGATTGATCTTTACCGTACCAGTAAGAGCATAGAGATATTCGGGAGAAAGTCATCCAACCCATTCACGTCTATCATCACTTCAGAGGTATGTATCAGCTTCATCGAGAAGTATCAGTCAGTAATCTTTTGGATCGACTTTATCTCGGGAATCGATAGAACATACGGTTATGTGTGGATACCATGAGGCTTGTGCCTTCTTCGAATATTTCTGTCACGATACCTGTGTTGGGATCACTCATAGGATAGTCTCTATATCATCGACCATCTGAGTCATCTGAGTCAGGTTCTGTACGACAATGAGAGTTTTTCTATTGAGACGATTCGTAATTTCACAGATCATCTGTGTCTTCCCTGATCCTGTACTTGCATGAAGAAGTCATGTACTCCGAGAAAGAAGTTGTGTAACAGCATTCTCTTGGTACTCGAAGCATTCACGAGAGAGTTCTGGATGTGCGATGACATCATTATAGTATGTCTCTTTGAAGCTTTGAGGGAGGTACGATCTGATTCATGCAGGTACCTTTACATATCAGGAAGGAAGCTCGACATAGCACTTAATAAAATCAGGCATCTTCTTCGCTGACCAGATATTTCCGAGACGGATCATATTCTGTTTCTTGAGATTCTTGAGAGTATACGTGTGACGATACTTCTCAAAAGCAGAGAGTTGAATATATGTACCTGTATTATCAGCGAAGAAAGTATCCATGATATATTAGAGTGAGTAAGAATCTCGAGACACATTTTGTTTGAACCCACCAGCATTTGACCACTCGGTGATCGCCTCATTGACGATAGCTTCAGTAGTAGGTTGGAGTTCACCAGCAGTGAGTCTGTTCGCCATCTGTTGTGCGATTGCATTGAGAGCTTCTTTACGAATAGCCATAATATAAAATATGATAATTAATTAAACGGGTCTTCAGCACCAGTAGCAGTTTTTGCTGTTGGTTCTGGAATACGGAATGTAGCGAAGAACTGTGGAGACGTGAGTTGTTTCTCGAGCATAGCTATATCACGTTCATTGAGAGCTTGTGAGAGAAGTAGTGCTTCAGTCGGGATATCGATCGTGATATGGTTTCCATTATGATCCGTGACATAGAGTTGTCATCGATGATTGCCACCGAGGATATCATTATAGAATGCAAGCTGTCGCATGTACCTATGATGAGTATTGAAGTATCACTGGAATGAGAAGTCCGAGAGAAACATCTCGAGAGATCATACTACCTTGAGATCACCGATGATAAGTTCTGGCTCGTTATGGAAGTCGAGCTTCCCCTTACGTCCTCGATCCTCGATGACTTTCTGTTTCGTACATGTATCCCAGAAGTCTAAGATAGTTCTTGAAGCATCGTACTGGTAGTTCTGGTGTGAGTCGAGGACATTTTTTATGATGTCGTATGTTGCCTGTGGGAGTTCGATACGAGTATCGACTGGTTCAGGTCAGTATACTTCTTCATAGAATGCCTTCCAATCATCCTTCTTCCACTTGCTCGTAGCAATAGCACGAGTCTTGGCTTCATCGACAAGTTCAGCTTTGTAATCATCAACCGTTTTTTCTTTACCTTTCGTGTAGTAGTTCAGATCGAAGTCTACACCTTCCGTAAGAATCTCATCACATATTGTACCAATGAGAATAGCCTCGGTCATCTTCATCTGTGGTGCATTGAGAAATGCATTAAGATTATATGTCGGAGTACCATATCGATCATAGCTCACAAAACGTGCGAGGCTTGAGAAGTTCAGAGATGTTGAGGTACCGTATCTGGTATCGACTGGGATAGTGATAGTCATATTATTTTAGAGGAGGAAGTAAATTGAGTTCGAGAAACTTATCGAAGAGGTTCTTGGTAGCTACAACGTCAGCAATACAGTAGTGAGTTATGTCGTCTATGCGACCGTCATCGTATGCCTGTTGTACCTGCGACCCATCGAGTCAGTCCTTCGGGGATTGTATTCACGTCAGGATACACATATCATTGAGAGGGTAGTATCTCATACCAAAAGTTTTGGATACCTGCATGAGATCAATGACGTTAGTAATTTCCCACGGTTTCTTTCAGAAGGTACGAAGACAATCTGGAATACGAAGACCGTAGTGCATAGCACGGTGTATGATAAAAGGCAGATCGAACTGAAGGATATTGTATCCGATGATAGTATAGCGATCGATGAATGCAAAGAACCGTTCAAGCATTTGCTGTTCTGTTCACTCTAAAGCTTTGACAGAGAAGACTCCATCTTTATTTATACCACCGATACAGAGGGCGATAATTTTATTATACGCTGGGAGAAACATATATTGTTCGGGATGTTTTTCTTGAGCAGAAAGATAAAGCTCGTGAGCAATCAAGTCATCACGAGCTATCTCTATATCTAAGAATAGAAGAGTGTTCATAAAGCGATAGCTTAAGTGTTGAGTATGGGAATGTTTCTAGTTGAATGGGATGTCAGCATCAGGTCAGAAGGCAGCATCAGCATCACTTGCTGTAGCAGGAGCCGAGACTGGATTACTATGAAGTGGCTTAGCGAATCGCTTTACATTGATTGACTTCGCAGGTTGATATCCCTTCTGTGTAGGAGCGATATCCTTTTCATACTTGAACCCAACGTCAGAACCAAACGGAAGCTTACCGACTCGAGAGTTGATATAGTTGTTTGTTTCCTTGATACCTACATTCCATTGATCCTCGGCAGGCTGTTCGACTCCATTAACTATACAGTTGTTGAGAGTATAAACTTCCTGTCCAGCGAATCATCCATCACCATCCTTATGGAACTTATCAACGAGTGTACCGATGATAGAGTTTCCAACCTCTTCGAACTTCATCCATGAAGACTGGATGTCTTCACCTTGATCGAATAAATCCTGTGAACTATTAGCCATAAACTATAAAATAAAAAAATAAATGTTTCTCGTAAAGAGAGTGGAGTCATAAAGGGTTCGGTCATTTATTAACTTACTGCTCATTATATCTCCACCCTCTCTACGAATAGAGGGGGGTCTTTACTTCTCTGTCCTTTCGATATGAAATTGAGAGAGTGAGAAAGTTCTTCACACTTTCTCTGATATCCAGTATATGAATTTCTTTTGAAAAATCAATAAGAAAATTATTTATTTGTACAAGAATTGTATTCAAGCTTCATGATTTCCTGAAGGTGACAATGCTCTGTTAGATAGCGTTAATGTCTAAAAGAAACTGTTCAGTGGTCGGGAGGTTATGGAGATCGTATGATTTGACGGGGGTGTTTGGCTTCCCCTTCTTATCGAGTGGTGTACCCGTGTGTACTTCGAGGGTTGACTGATCGAGATCGACAATGTATGAGTACTCTATCCAGACGTTTGGCTTCATGTCTTCGAGGACTCCCTCTTGTTTCGGATCGAGGATCGGGAGGTTCGGGGTATCGTATATGAGTTTGATAATCTTTGTCCCAGTATCACGACTGAATTGAGGGTAATCTTTTTCCCAGTTCTTCGATGCCTTGCAGAGAGTGGAGACATGTACGTCATTGGTAGGTACCATAGTATCTACATTATCCATGAGTTGTACCATGTCCATATCTCGAAGGAGTTCGAGGATGTTCTTGCCTTGTCATGACGGATATCAATCCCATTGACCGTAAGATATTAGTTTATATTCGTTATCCTTTTTGATAACTGTCAAATGCCTAGTCCCCATGTGTAGTAAAAGTTAGATTATAAATATTTCCAGATATATCAACAGCATGTCTTACGTCTTTTAGCAAGTGCATTTGATATAGCTGATGGTGTAACATGAAACATATTAGCACCATTATCGACCGAGCTGAAACGATGTATTAATTCCCCAGTATACTGACTATATGCTCATACAGATTTATAGAGATGATCTTTTGGAATAAGATTATTACGATATGCATGTTGCATATTCTCTGCATGAGTATTCCATTCAAGATTATTCACTGCATTATTTAACCGATTGCCATCTATATGATTCACATATGGTTTGTTATCTGGATTTGGTATGAATACCAAAGCAATTAATCTATGTACAAGAAAGTCTTTTTGTTTTTTATTATATGGTAATGCGACTTTATAGTATCTATCTGATAACCGACCAGATAATACCTTTCACATTTTACCTATAATATATCCATCTGATCTTGCATAATATCAAGGATATCATGGTATCTCTTTTGTTTTCATAGTAATAAAAAAGACACTTACTCGGGGCGGAGATTTGCGATAACAACCCCGAGTAAATGCCCTTTAGCAAATCTCTCTTTAATGTTATCGCAGATGTATATTATTTTTTTATCGATGAGTGTCAAGTGAATTGAAGTAGTCACTCTCTTCGAGTAAGTATTCCCTAGTCCACATGCCCCATAAGTTTCGGCAACGCTTCTCTTTAAGTGTAGAGTATTCATACCCTATATACCCTTGCTCGCAGTACGTAAGAATGCGTGGCGGTACATTGTATGGATGATTCGAGGCATGAGATGTTTGGATAGCTATCGAGAATGTTATGAGTATAGTGAGAATGCTTCTCATATTGGTATGTGTTAGAGGTTATAGTCTACGTTCCCGTAAGTCGGAGAGCTTTACTTTCATGAGTTCGTCTCTTCGGTGTTTCGGATTATCCATATAGGCATATGGAAATTCTATCTTTCGGAGACGAAACTTCGCTCCCTTGTACGCCCATGACAGGTGGTATATCTTCCCGATAGTTGGATTTGATACAGGATTAAAAGTAATCTCTGCTCGGTTGGTTGGTGTGTATCGAGTCTGTACCTGTCATGTCTGTACAAGTTGTTGGTAGTGTCGCTTCTGATTCTGTATGAAGTCTCGAAGGAAAGTCGAGGGGGGATCGATGATATGTTTCTCTTCGATCAAGAACCCCCAGTTCCTTAGAGTCGATGCAATCTTAGATGCTGTATCATACTTCGAGAAGTTGTATTCGAGTTCGAAGATTTGGTTCTTTGTGAGCATTAGAAAAATAGGTCAGGTGCTTCGTGAGCGGTGAAGGTGGTACCACACGTACATGTGTGTTCATCTTCCTGTGATTCGAGAATGAATGAATGTATCTGTCAGCATTGCGGACATGTGACGAGATGCATATCGTATGTCTCGTGGATGATAGCATTGAGTTCGCTTGCTCCCTTGTCTTTTGTTTCGGGATTGCGGATGAGATGTATGAGTTGATCGATAGTCATGAGAGATTATGATGAAAAAATAGAGGTGAATTTTCCGTTCCATTTGCGGACGATAGTGTCTACACCCAGTTCGTCCATGAGTTTTATGAGATGTTTAGAAAGTTTGTAGGACATAAGATATTATTTAGCAAAACTAAAAGGCTGAAAGGTACCCATCTGCTTGAGTGTTTCCACTCGTGCCTCTGTCGCAGTGAAGAGGATTTTATCGGTGATAAATTGAGAGGCAGTCGGACGTTTGGTAGAGTATACCTTGTTGGTATCTGTATCGTGAATGAATACAGATGATCCATTAGTGAGAAGAGTTTGAGACATATAAAGAAAGGATGAAAAAGTAAAGAGATTATAGGGCAGGATAAGGAAGAGGAGCACCTTCTGATAGGTCGAGGGGGGCAAGGTCTGATTCGATATCGTACTGAAAGGATCGGTAGGATGTCGGTGAATATCGGTCGAGATATTCTTGTCGTGCTGTATCAGTCTCGAATAGTATCGCAGGGATACGGGAATAATTGAGGCGTGATATATCGGTGATGAGTATTCAGTATATGGTAGTCATTGAGTAGTATATTAATAATAAAAATTTACGGGATGAGACTGTCGCCAAAGTGATATTGCTACACGGATAGGATACCCTATATATTTCTGTCACTCGATATTAATAGTACCGTTTCGATACTTGTATGCATAGATACCGTTGCGAACCTTTGTCTTCGAGATTGGTGTAGAAAATAAGTCTTGCATGCTTGTAAAGATTAAAAAGTAAATGATCCTGTAAGTGTCGTGACTTCGAGAGCCTTGCGGACTGATTCGGTTTGACGTGATGAGATTGATGCGAGGACTTTCTCGGCTTGAGCTTTTGTCTTGAAGAGTTTCCCGTTTCCATACCCGTATCGAAAGCGACCGCCTCTATAAGAGAGGATAGCATATCCATTGTACTGTATGTTGTACGCTGTATCGGTGGTGGTGGTGGGTCGTGGTGGGGCTGATTGTTTTTTCTTGCGAGATATCATGCGGAGTACAGACTCGAGGCTTCACTCGTATTCGTAGATTGAATACCCTTTGTCGATAAGGTCGATGAGTTCTTCGAGGGTAGTCGCTACCTTATTGTCGTGGGTAGCATGATCGATGAGTTGTACGGATCGGATGTACTCGAAGAGTTCAGTTGCTTTGACGGTCGGAGCTGAGAACCATGAGAGCATAGACTTGACGGTATCACCTCACGGGATTCGAGATGAGAACCAGTATTGAGCGGAGGCATTTAGAAAATCCGCAAAGGAATTATAGGGGAAGTCTTCAGATGTTCTCGTCCTTCGCTGTTCGAGATAGTATTTTTCTATGTATGCTCGCACGTTCGCTTTGATATTGTCGGGCGTGTCTCTTCATGCTTTGTCGGTATTGAAGAATCGATACGATGACCATGAGCGAGAGCGTTTTCTGTCGGATGACCATACGTTGTTGTCACCTGAAAGAAAAACGGGGATGACTGTATTGTCGGGAAGTTCGATGATACATTTCTGATAGTAGATATGATATGACATATAGAGAGAGTGAAGAAGTAAAGAGGGGGAAACTATTCTTGATCGGGGGCAGTGTCGAATCATTCGATATCATCGAGATCGATAGCGTGTGAATAGTCGGAGGGATTTTCTATGATGTCGATAGCTATAGTGAGAGGGGCTTCGATAAGATCGGACGTGCTGAAGGAGTTGAGGGACTCGAGATTTCCATATCAGTTAAAGCTGACATAATCATGCGAGAAATTATAATCACCATAGAATGTAGCTCGTGCCACTTCATATGAGTTATTCGGGAAGAAGGTTGAGAAAAAATCTTCATCGTTTCAGTAGATTTCATCATCGCTATAGTTATGATTTTGACAATACTGATTATGGATCGAGATGAGATCGGAAGTGTTGAGAGTTTCGAGATGTTCGAGGACGAGATCGATTTTAGTTTTCATATATGAAGAATGAAGAAGTAAAGAGGGAATTATATAAGAGCTTTATGAATAAAGTTTTTGACATACTTCGGGATACGTTCGGGAAAATCGTATGCAATAGTATGATCGAGTCGGATGATCGGATAGTCTATAAATCCAGTCTTTATATTTTGGATACTATAATAGTATCATCGGGAAAGGTGAGTTGCTTCGACCTTTTCGAGTATCCAGTTGCAGTCAGTGAAAGGGGTGACTGATAGTAGTACAGTAGACATATAGATTATTGGATAGGGAATAAGAAGGGGGACGGGGCTTGATTCTCAGAATCGTATGGGGCACGGTGAGTGAGTCGGTATATCTTATAGATCGAGAGGGGGATGATCATGACGGGGATGTATAGATATATGATGTTGTGTATGAGAGTTTCCATGATACTATAAAATGGTGATGAGATAGGGAAGTACGAGAGATTCGGGGAAGGCTGAAAATACTTTTTTACAGGCTATTTTTTTCGCTTCGAGGGGGGTACGTTTTTCCCCTGAAGAGCTGATGCATTTAACTTTTGCGACGGTGGTATTATCTACCGTATTAATGACGGTATAGTACGGGGATTTTTCCATATACGTGGGGGATTAGATGAAGTATGAAGAAGAGAGCGGAGTCTGAAGAAGAGTCTCTTCGAGGAGTTCGGACATTTTCTGATTAATAGCCTCATAGTTTTCGATATAAAAACGCTTTGCCGCTTGTGTCGCTTGTGAACGTGTGAGATCAAGTCTCTCGAATTGCTGTATATGGTACTCGAAAGTGATCGAGTTCACGAACGTATGGCATGATTTTGCTAGAGCCTTTGGCGTGTCGATGTTGGACTGTTGGATGCAGTGAGAGAAATAAAAGTCTCTTTTTGTAGCTGATATAATAGTCCATATATCTATTCAATAATCAAGTACAGATATGAAGTCATCGAGCAGATCGGAATATTGAATGTGTCGGGGATTATATGATCGTACTTTGTCGGCTGTTTTCTGAATGTCTTTTAATCAGAATATAAAGTACTTGTGAAAAGCGGGGTGAATATTTTCCATATAGTGAAGAATGAAGAAGTAAAGAAGAGGGAAGGGGATCGAATCACTTTGTCATCTTTTCAGTGTTGCCCGTGTTATTCTCGAAGGATCGAGGGGGAAGGCGTGACTTGTTGTGAATGTACAGGTAGTATATCATTTTTCTCTTTTGAGTCAATATTTTTTCATAAGAATCTTATTAATTTCTAATGGATTTTTTATGTTTTTGCTTTGTATATACTTACCAGCAAATACATTTTGAGTATGATTTCGTATGTGCGTTGTGCTATTACAAGTTACTAA
>ERZ650311.173-NODE-173-length-43512-cov-7.813839_pt1 | contig 43512 bp, 43 predicted proteins | sample MGYA00376247_ERZ650311 | MGnify/ENA primary metagenome ERZ650311 (study PRJEB26733, sample SAMN07839324) | wastewater metagenome | biome: small river; feature: stream; material: water | place: USA: North Carolina | collected 2016-07-28 ... | reverse complement strand
AAACAACAAGCGCCAAGATGATTACCGAGATTGAAGGTGCTCATCGTGATGGCGACACTTTAGGTGGGGTCGTAGAAGTATTAGCTTTCAATATGCCTCCAGGTCTTGGCTCTCATGTTCATTGGGATCGCCGCTTGGATGCCCGTTTAGCTGGGGCTGTTATGGGAATTCAAGCGATTAAGGGTGTAGAAATTGGTGACGGTTTCCAAACTGCAACTCGCCGAGGATCGGTTGCGCATGATGAAATCGAAAAAGATTCGTCCGGAAAGATTGTCCGTCGCACCGACCGTGCTGGTGGAACTGAAGGTGGAATGTCTAACGGCGAAATATTGAGAGTTCGCGCTGCTATGAAACCTATTTCCACAGTTCCAAAAGCGCTAGACACAATCGATGTTTCAACGGGTGAGGCTGCCAAGGCGATTAATCAACGCTCTGATGTGTGTGCGGTACCTGCTGCAGGTGTAGTTGCCGAGGCAATGGTTGCGTTAACTTTGGCAGAAGCTGTGCTTGAAAAATTCGGTGGAGATTCAGTCGCCGAAACGAAGCGTAATTATGAGTCATATATGGCTCATCTAAACTTTAAGTAGTAACGCATGACTCGCATTGTTTTGATTGGTGCACCCGGGAGTGGGAAAAGTACCGTTGGACATGCCCTAGCCGCACATCTGCAGTGGCCCTTCATTGACACCGATGAGTTGATTGAGTTAAAGGCGAATAAGAAAATCACCGACATTTTCGTTGTAGATGGCGAAGAGATTTTCCGTGCAATGGAGTTTGAAACTTTGAAAGAGGTTTTGCAAGAGAGCTCTGCTGTCATTAGTCTCGGTGGCGGTGCTCCTATCTCACCACAGGCCCAAGATGAATTAAGAAAGTCGGGTTCTACGATTATCTTCTTAGATGTTTCTTTGGCTACAGCGGCTCCTAGAGTTGGATTTAATCGAGATCGTCCCTTGCTTCTAGGTAATCCTCGAGCGCAATGGCAAGCATTAAGCGACAAGCGCCGTCCAATTTACGAGGATTTGGCTACTCATGCAGTTAAAGTTGATGACATGAATGTGGATGAGATCGTTGCTGTAATAGAGACGATGATTCCATGAAGAGTATTGAGGTTTCTGCGGAAAGAAAGTACGTTGTAACGATTGGTGATTCATGGGTCAACCAAATTCGTACTCTATCTTCGGGTCGTACTCGGATAGCGGTAATCACATCTAAGAATTTCACGCCTGATCTTTCTGCCTTGAATGATTTAGAGGCCGAGCTCTTTTTCATGCAGGTCCCAGATGGTGAAGAAGGCAAGAGCATTTCAACCCTGACCAATCTTTGGAACTGGTTAGGCGCTGCCGGGTTTACACGATCTGATTTATTGATCGGTATTGGCGGAGGAGCGGTAACTGATTTAGCTGGTTTTGCAGCGGCTACATGGCTGCGTGGAATTGATTGGGTTGCTGTGCCCACCTCATTGGCGGGCATGGTTGATGCCTCTGTCGGTGGAAAAACCGGTATCAACTCTGATTACGGAAAGAATTTGATTGGTGCTTTTTATTCGCCGGTAGCGGTTGTGATTGATCCTTCATGGCTTGCATCCCTTTCTGATCGTGATCTTTCAGCGGGAATGGCGGAAGTTATTAAGTGTGGATTTATTGCAGATCCTCAAATACTGACACTTTGTCATGATAAGGATGTTTCTCTTCTTCGCGCTAAGTCAGATGTTCTTGAAGAGCTCATTTTTCGATCTGTAGCAGTAAAGGCATCTGTAGTTTCAGAAGACTTTAAAGAGAGTTTCAAGCGCGAAGCTTTGAATTACGGACACACACTTGGCCACGCAATCGAGAAATTCTCTAAGTATCAATTGCGTCATGGGGAGGCGATTTCAATAGGGTTGGTTTACGCAGCTGAGCTGGCATTTAGCCGAGGATTAATTAATGCGCAGCAACTCGATCTGCATCGCACATTACTGATCGCCTTTAACTTACCGACAAAGTTTCAACGTGATGCTTGGCAGAAACTGGCGCCTCTGTTGGCCCTTGATAAGAAATCTCGAGGTAACACTGTTCGATTTGTGGCACTGCAGGGGATAGGTTCAACGACTCGGTTAGAAGATTTAACCTCCGCCGAACTAGATGCAGCTTATGAGAGGATTAGTTCATGAAGATCTTGGTGATAAATGGACCAAACCTGTCACGCTTGGATATTCGCGATTCATCTATTTACGGTGATCTTAATTATGCCGAATTGAAATCGATGATTGAAATCGCTGCAACAAAGCATAATTTCGAAGCAGATGTCAGACAAAGTGATGATGAAGCAACAATTATTAGCTGGTTACACGAAGCTGCGGATAATAAAACTCCAGTCATTATTAATCCGGCCGCCTTTACTCATTACTCATATGCAATACGTGATGCAGCAGAACTTGTAAAAGCACCACTTATCGAGGTGCATCTTTCAAATCCGTTGTCTCGCGAAGAGTTCCGTCACACCTCAGTTATTTCTGGTGTTGCTAATGGAACTATTGGGGGATTTGGGCCGAATTCCTATGTTTTGGCCATCATCGCCCTTTCAAACCTCCTTCAGAAGTAGCAAACCACCCCATTTCTACGGGTATCCTTAGCACCTCATTTAACAAAGTACTTATAGACAAGAGCGGGTGGATTTACTGTGGCAACAACTAATGATCTAAAAAACGGAATGACTCTAGATATCGAAGGTCAACTTTGGACTGTTGTCGAGTTCCAGCATGTTAAGCCAGGTAAAGGCCCAGCTTTCGTACGTACAAAGTTGAAGTCAGTTTTGAGCGGCAAGGTAGTCGATAAGACATACAACGCCGGAGTAAAGGTTGATGTCGCGATACTTGAGAAGCGTGAGATGCAGTACCTGTACAAAGAGGGCGATGATTTTGTTTTCATGGATACAAAGACATATGACCAGATGACAATCAGCGCAGCAACTGTTGGCGATGCGGCAAAGTACATGCTTGAAAACACCGAAGCGATTGTTGCCGTCAACGAAGGCAATCCTTTGTACATTGAATTAGCAGCTTCTGTCCCTCTGAAGATTACCTACACCGAGCCTGGTATTCAGGGCGATCGTTCTTCTGGTGGAACTAAGCCAGCAACTGTCGAGACCGGAATCGAAATTCAAGTTCCACTTTTCATCAAGCAAGATGAAGTTGTTCTTGTAGATACTCGTGATGGGTCTTACCAGGGTCGCGCTAACTAGTGTCAGCTCGAAGTAAGGCTCGTAAACAAGCCTTAGATTTACTCTATGAAACTGATATTCGCGGTACCAACCTTCTTGAAACTTTAGTTTCGCGAGATATTCCCGCAGAGGGTCCCGACGCACGTCCGATTCGCGAATACACCAGAGAGTTAGTTAATGGTGTGTCAGAGAATCGACGCAAAATCGATGAGCTCATCACAACCTATGCTCAAGGATGGGATATGGATCGACTTCCTGCGGTTGATAGAAACATTCTGCGTTTAGGAATCTTTGAAATATTGTGGTCATCTGCCGTTCCAACAAGTGTGGCGATCGATGAGGCCTTGGCGCTAGCAAAAGAGCTATCTAGCGATGATTCTTCTAAGTACATACATGGAGTCCTTGGACGTATCGCGAGTATCAAGGACACTATTTCGATCTAGGTATTTCGAAATCTCGGACAATATTTTCGATCTCTGCTTGTGTAAAGCCGGCAAAGAGTGCAAGATGTTTCATATCCTCGCTTCGTAAAGAGATAACTTCTCCATTCCAATCCCGTCTCAGTTGAGAAATTTTCAGAAGTATTTGAGATAACCGGACGGACTGTTGGTTCTCACTTTTTACCAATTTTCGAATATCGATGGTCACGCGATTTTCACTTACGCTTTTTTCTGGTGGCATGAATATCTCTGTCACCGGAACGCCGTACATCTGCGCCAGGATAAAGATCTTCTCCGCCGAAATCGCTCGATCCCCGCGTTCATATGAGCCGAGTGCCATCGCACTTATAGCTCCTTGCGATTTGGCAGCTGCTTCAACAAGGGTGAGGTGCCGGCTTTCGCGCAGGCTCCGGATCCTTGTGGTGAGTTGAGCCAGCTGAAGGTTTGTATTCATGGCGGCACGGTAATCGGCTACGACATGGCCAGATTGAGAAATCCACAGCCTGCGATGAGAGATGCTAGTATCGCTCCTGCATCCTTTAACGACCCATCCAGAGAGGTGGGAAAGGAGATTTACATGAGCGTAGCCCTGTCCGCACAGGATATTTCACGTGCGTTGACCCGAATTTCCCATGAGATCCTCGAAAAGAATCAAGGATCTTCGAACATCGTGTTGCTTGGTATCCCTACACGGGGAGCACACTTGGCTGCCCGAATATCGGGGATTATCAAGGATATTGAAGGGGTAGAGGTTCCAACTGGAACCTTGGACATCACCTTATTTCGCGATGACTTACGAATGCGCCCACCGCGAGCAATCATGCCTACCAAGATTCCAACTTCGGGAATTGAAGATAGAGATGTGGTTTTAATTGATGATGTTTTGTACTCAGGTCGAACTATTCGATCAGCCCTAGATGCCTTAGGTGAGATTGGCCGACCTCGTACAGTTCAATTGGCCGCTCTTGTAGACCGTGGACATCGCGAACTCCCAATCAAAGCGGATTTTGTTGGCAAAAACCTTCCAACCTCCAAATCTCAATCAGTAAAGGTTCTATTGGCTGAAATCGATGGACGCGATGAAGTCAGCATCGAAGAGGAGGCACAGTAATGCGTCACCTGCTTTCTATATCTGATCTCAGCAAGGTTGAAGCTATCTCGATTTTAGATACCGCTTCAGAACTTGCGCGCGTTAGCGATGGAGCTGTCAAAAAATTGCCAACACTTCGTGGTCGCACCATCGTAAATTTGTTTGCCGAGGATTCAACTAGGACACGAATTTCCTTTGAAGCGGCTGCAAAAAGATTGTCAGCAGATGTCATTAACTTTTCTGCGAAGGGTTCAAGCCTTAGTAAGGGTGAATCTCTTAAAGACACTGCTATGACATTGCAAGCCATGGGAGCTGATGCAGTTGTTATCCGACACTCAGCATCAGGTGCAGCACAGCGCCTTGCTGATAATCAGTGGATGTCTGGAAGTGTAGTAAATGCCGGTGATGGTACTCATGAACATCCAAGCCAAGCTCTCTTAGATGCATTCACTATTCGAAAGCATCTTGGAATGGGTGGCTCTGACTTATCGGGGTTAAGTGTCGCCATAGTGGGCGATGTTCTACATTCACGAGTCGCCCGTTCTAATGTTTTACTTCTCTCCTTATTAGGCGCCAAGGTGGTTTTGGTAGCACCGCCAACACTTTTGCCGATAGGGATCGAGAATTGGCCAGCGACCGTTTCATATGATTTTGACGCGGTCGTACCGCATGTAGATGTAGTAATGATGCTGCGAGTTCAACAAGAGCGCATGACCGATCTTTTCTTCCCTAGCGCACGTGAATATTCACGGTATTACGGTCTGAATGCCGAGCGAATGTCAGCGATGAAGCAGGGTGCGATCGTTATGCATCCAGGTCCTATGAATAGAGGGTTAGAAATCTCAGCAGAAGTTGCAGACAGCGCACGTTCCGTAATTACAGAACAGGTTACGAATGGCGTGAGTGTACGTATGGCTATTTTGTATGTCTTGCTTGCAGGTGGAGCACTAGAAGCGGGGAGCAACTAAATGAGCACTAATGATTTCTTAATCAAAAATATCTCCTTGCCTAATGGTGAAATTGTGAATATTGGTATCAAGGGTGATCTCATCACTTCAATTTCCAAGGAATCCGAGGCTAAGGCCGCAACAACTATCGATGGAACAGGTTGCATCGCTTTGCCGGGATTAGTGGATCTGCACACGCATTTGCGTGAGCCCGGTCGCGAAGATGCTGAAACTGTTCTCTCGGGAAGTCATGCAGGTGTGAAGGGTGGATTTACCGCTGTTTCCGCAATGGCTAATACCTCACCGGTGGCGGATACAGCTGGAGTGGTTGAACAGGTTTATCGTCTCGGTCAAGAGGCGGGCTTACTGGACGTATTTCCAATCGGTGCGGTAACTCAAGGATTGAAGGGGGAGTCGCTCTCTGAAATTGGTGCCATGGCCGATTCAGTTGCACGTGTTCGAGTTTTTTCCGATGATGGAAATTGCGTTTCAGATCCGCTAGTTATGCGTCGAGCTCTTGAATACATAAAAAAGTTTGATGGTGTTATCGCCCAGCACGCACAGGATCCACGAATGACAGTTGGATCTCAGATGAACGAGGGAGAAATTTCAGCTCGTCTTGGACTTAAAGGTTGGCCAGCCGTTGCCGAAGAAGCGATAATCGCGCGTGATGTTTTACTAGCAGATCATGTTCAGTCTCGTCTGCATATTTGTCATCTAACAACAGCAGGGGGAGTTGAGATTATTCGCTGGGCTAAAGCTCGTGGAATTAATGTAACTGCGGAAGTCACACCTCATCATTTGCTATTAACCGACGATCTTGCAAGTTCTTACGACCCCGTCTACAAAGTTAATCCACCACTAAGAACAGAGTCAGATGTAATGGCTCTGCGAGAAGCTTTGGCGGATGGAACCATCGACATTGTTGCAACCGATCACGCACCACATCCCACAGAGGCAAAAGAGTGCGAATGGCAAGAGGCAGCTTTTGGAATGCTTGGACTAGAGACCGCATTATCAATAGTTCAAAAAACAATGGTTGAAACTCAATTGATGTCATGGTCGGATGTCGCAGAACGCATGTCGCACGCCCCAGCACGTATCGGCCGATATGAACAGCAAGGTCAACCTCTAGTTGAAGGTTCATTGGCAAATATCGTTGTGATCAATCCTACGCAAAAGTGGACCGTAGACCGCGATTTAGTCCTATCAAAGTCATCAAATACTCCCTACCATGGCCAACAATTGCCGGGTGTTATCACACATACACTCTTTAAAGGTAAGCATGTCTTTAACAATGGAGTAGTTCTACCGAATGGAGCTAAGTAATGTCATCAGCTTTCTTAGTTCTAGATGATGGACGAATTTTTGAGGGCACCTCGTGGGCCGCTACTGGTAAAACCTTTGGTGAAGCGGTTTTTCAAACTGGAATGACTGGTTATCAAGAAACGCTTACCGACCCTTCCTATCACAAGCAAGTTGTCATCATGACTGCACCTCACATTGGAAATACTGGGGTAAATGATGCCGATAATGAATCGGCAAAGATTTGGGTTGCAGGTTTTGTGGTGCGTAATCCATCATCGCTTACCTCAAACTGGCGTGCGCAAAATGACCTTGAGGCAGAGTTGATTGAGCAAGGTGTAGTTGGAATTCAAGGTGTAGATACCCGAGCGATTACCCGCCATCTTCGTGATCGTGGCGCTATGAGGGTTGGAATATTTTCCGGTCTTGAACTTTCTCGCGAAGAGATGGTCGTTGAGGTACGAAAAGCCGATGCAATGGCCGGCGCTTATCTTGTACGTGATGTCTCTACAACAAGCACCTATGTTGTACCCGCAGTTGGTGAGAAGAAGTACACAATCGCAGCCCTTGATCTAGGTATAAAAGCTGCAACGCCTAAAGCGTTATCCGAACGTGGGGTGGAAGTTCACGTCATGCCTTACAACTCAAGCTTTGATCAGATCATGGCAATTAATCCTGATGGTGTATTTCTATCCAATGGACCTGGTGATCCCTCAACCATGACCGATGTCATCGAAGTAGTTCGAGATCTATTACTGGCAGAGATACCTCTGTTTGGCATCTGTTTCGGTCATCAGATACTTGGTAGGGCCCTTGGTTTTGAAACCTACAAACTGCAATTTGGACATCGTGGAATCAATCAACCAGTGATCGACAAGAGCACTGGAAAGGTGGAGATAACAGCCCACAACCATGGATTCGCAGTACAAGCCCCAACAGATCAAGAGTTCTCCACCGTTTATGGACGCGGTGAAGTTACACATGTTTGTTTGAATGATGGAGTAGTTGAAGGATTGCAACTCTTGGATCGAGCCGCCTTTTCTGTTCAGTACCACCCAGAAGCTGCAGCCGGACCACATGATGCTTCTTATCTCTTCGATCGATTTGTGGATCTTATGGGAAACAAGGTGCGCGCATAATGGCACTCGACACTTCCATAAAAAGCGTTCTAGTAATTGGTAGCGGTCCGATTGTTATTGGACAGGCGTGCGAGTTTGATTACTCCGGAACTCAGGCTTGCCGAGTTTTACGCGCTGAAGGTATTCGGGTAATCCTTGTTAACTCAAATCCAGCGACAATCATGACCGATCCAGAGTTCGCTGATGCAACCTATATCGAACCCATAACTCCGGAAATTATCGAAAGAATCATTGCGCACGAAAAGCCCGATGCTGTTCTTGCAACTCTTGGTGGCCAAACTGCATTGAACGCCGCCATTGGTTTGTATGAACGTGGAACTTTGAAAAAGCATGGGGTTCGACTAATTGGCGCAGATGTCGATGCGATTCAACGAGGCGAAAATCGTGAACTTTTCCGTGCAATCGTTGAAAAGGTTGGCGGGGAGTCTGCTAAATCTCGAATCTGCCACACAATGGATGAAATCTTGGCAGCGGTAGTTGAACTCAACTATCCAGTTGTAGTTAGACCCTCTTTTACAATGGGTGGATTGGGATCTGGAATCGCCTTTGATGAAGATGAGTTGCGCCAGATTGCCGGAGCAGGGCTTCGACATAGTCCAACATCTGAAGTTTTACTCGAAGAGTCCATTCTTGGATGGAAAGAGTATGAGCTCGAGGTAATGCGAGATCGCAAAGATAATGTGGTGATCGTTTGCTCTATCGAGAATTTAGATCCGATGGGTGTGCATACTGGTGACTCAATTACCGTTGCACCGGCAATGACGTTAACAGATGTCGAATATCAGAAACTTCGCGATCTTTCCATGAATATCATTCGTGAAGTAGGCGTAGACACTGGTGGTTGCAATATCCAATTTGCGGTAAATCCTAAGAATGGCCGAATCATTGTCATTGAAATGAATCCAAGAGTCTCTCGTTCGAGTGCTTTGGCTTCAAAGGCAACTGGTTTCCCGATCGCCAAAATTGCTACTAAGTTAGCAATCGGTTACACACTAGATGAGATTCAGAATGACATTACGAAGGTAACGCCTGCATCATTTGAACCCACACTGGATTACGTAGTGGTTAAGATGCCACGTTTTGCATTTGAGAAATTTGCCGATGCCGATCCTCGCCTGACTACGACTATGAAGAGTGTTGGTGAAGCGATGGCCATCGGTCGCTCATTCTCGGAAGCGCTAATGAAGGCAACTCGTTCGCTTGAACGAAAAGAAGCCATCTTTACATGGCCGGAAATTAGTGAGACCGAACTTTCATCACTGATGCAGTCGATGAAGATTCCAACTGAGTATCGATTACAACAGGTGCAAAAAGCCATGTGGGCGGGTGCCACTATTGATGAGATATTTGAGGCCACTAAAATTGATCCTTGGTATTTGCGCCAAATTGAGTTGATTAATGAACAAGCCTCGATTATTGCTCAACCTGGAGAGCTCACAGCTGAACTGTTGCGATCAGCAAAGATGCAAGGTTTTTCTGATGCTCAAATTGCCGCTCTTCGTGGAGTGCAAGAGGATGAGGTAAGAAAAGCACGTCATCATTTAGGAATTAGACCGGTTTATAAAACAGTCGATACCTGTGCAGCCGAATTCGAAGCCTTCACTCCTTACCATTACTCAAGTTATGAGGAAGAGACTGAGGTCAAACCTCGCACGACTCCTGCGGTGATCATTTTGGGTAGTGGACCAAATCGAATTGGACAGGGTATCGAGTTTGATTATTCATGTGTTCACGCATCATTCACTTTGCGCGAAGCTGGATATGAAACGATTATGATCAACTGCAATCCTGAAACAGTTTCTACGGATTACGACACAAGTAATCGTTTGTACTTCGAACCTTTATCTCTGGAGGATGTTCTCGAGGTTGTACACGCTGAAATCCAAGCGGGGCCAGTGTTAGGCGTCATCACCCAACTTGGCGGACAAACCCCATTAGGGCTTGCCGCAGGGTTGAAGGCAAATGGCGTGACGATTCTTGGAACATCACCAGATGCGATCAATCTGGCTGAAGAACGAGGAGCTTTTGGAAATATCTTGGCGGAGCAGGGCTTAAAAGCTCCAGAATTTGGTATGGCCTCTTCACAGTTAGAGGCGACAAATATTGCGCATGAGATCGGTTACCCGGTTTTGGTTCGTCCATCATTTGTGCTTGGCGGACGCGGAATGGAGATTGTTTACGATGATGCGGCTTTGGGTGGATTTATCACCCGTGCAACAGACATCACGCCAGATCATCCGGTATTGGTTGATCGCTTCTTAGACAATGCAATTGAAATCGATGTCGATGCTTTGTTTGATGGCGAGGAACTCTTCTTGGGTGGAGTGATGGAACACATCGAAGAAGCGGGTATTCACAGTGGTGATAGCGCTTGCGTTTTACCATCTATGACCGTTACAGATGAGCAACGAAAAGAAATTCGCATCGCTACCGAGAAAATTGCTCGTGGAGTAGATGTACGGGGACTTATTAACATTCAATTCGCAATTGCCGATGAAGTTCTGTATGTACTGGAAGCAAATCCACGTGCCTCTCGCACAGTTCCATTTGTAAGTAAGGCGAGTGGTGTTCCATTGGCAAAAGCGGCTGCACGAATCGCGGTTGGTTCAACAATTGCACAGCTCAGAGCAGAAGGGGTGTTGCCTTCCCTCGGAGATGGAGTTGCCCGTGGCGTATCAGTGAAAGAGGCTGTATTGCCTTGGAATCGATTCCGTCGCACCGATGGCCGTGGAGTTGATGCAGTGCTCGGACCCGAGATGCGTTCAACGGGAGAAGTCATGGGTATTTCACCTTCATTTGGGGAAAGTTATGCCAAGAGTCAGATCGCTGCTTTTGGACCACTTCCAAGTTCGGGAACCGTCTTTATTTCTCTAGCCGATAAAGATAAGCAAACAGGAATCGAGCCAGCGATGGGATTTTCCGAACTTGGATTCAGAATATTGGCCACAGATGGGACTGCAACCTTCCTAAAAAAGCACGGAATTGAGTGCACAACAGTGCGTAAGAATTCAGATGGAACCGGACCTCTTGGTGAAAAGACGATCGTTGAAATCATTAATGCAGGCGAAATCGATCTAGTAATCAATACGCCAGTTGGACGCGGAACTCGCGCAGATGGCTGGGCGATTAGAACAGCAGCTGTTCAACGATCTATACCTTGCATCACAACCACAGCAGGATTTAGCGCTGCAGTTGATGCGATCACCTTCCTACAAAGTGGTCCATTGAGCATAAAGTCACTTCAGGAATGGTTAGCGTGATGACGCAGATAAATAAGAACGCCAAGCAAATAATTGCACCGGTCGTTAGTAATAAGCGAGTTGGCCAGTACCATCAAATCATTTTGAATATCGGAGATCTTGCCGCTTCATGTAAGCCAGGCAATTTTGTTGCGATCAGCGTTGGTGGAGAAAGTTCTAAAATGGTTCTCCGTCGTGCATTTGCAATCTCTCGTGTTTCCAATAGTTCAACCTTCGGCGGAACAATGGAGTTGATTGTCGCACCACATGGCCAAGGAAGTAAGTGGTTATGTGCTCAACAAGAAGGCGCAATGATTGACATCGTTGCTCCATTAGGAACAGCTTTCGGAATTCCAACCGAACCTGTTCCAGTTCTGCTTGTTGGCGGTGGATATGGCTCTGCGCCCTTGTTTGGTCTTGCAGAAGTATTAAACGCTCGTGGATGCCGGGTCGATATGTTGCTGGGGGCAAGTACTGGCTCCAAAATTTACGCACCGATGGAGGGTAAGCGAGCGGTTAACTCCATGCGTATCTACACAGAAGATGGATCTATGGGACAACCAGGCAGAGTTACTGAGCCAATTCCTGAAATCATTAAGGATTTGGATATCGCCGTTATTTACTCGTGCGGACCCATGGCCATGCTTTCAGCAATTACGAAAATATCAGACCAGTATGGTGTGGTTCATCAGTGCGCAGTTGAAGAGTCGATGGCGTGCGGTATTGGAATTTGTATGACCTGTGTACTCCCTGTTGAGAATGAAGATGGCAGTATTTCGAATGTGCGCTCGTGTATTGATGGTCCAGTAATGGATGGATCTAAGGTTCAATGGGATCAGGTAGGTACGCAGCTATGACCGCCTTGGATTTCTCAACAACTATTGGAAATACTTGGTTTCCTGCTCCTACCTTTACGGCAAGTGGATGCGCCAGCTCCGGTCGAGAGTTAGCTCAATTTTTCCCATTGCGCGAAATGGGTGGCATCGTTACTAAGTCGGTGATGTCAAAGGTGAGACCTGGACGTCCGACACCCCGTATGGCGGAAACCCCAAGTGGAATGCTCAATTCAATCGGTTTACAAGGTCCAGGAATTGATGCATTCCTTGCTAAAGATATTCCGTACCTAACTGAGCAAAAAGCGCGAATAATTGTTTCCATCGCCGGTGAAACGGTCGAAGAGTATTCAACTCTTGCGCGAAAATTGCGTTCTGTTTCTGGTATCAGCGCTATTGAGGTAAACATTTCATGTCCCAATGTGGAAAATAGAGGTCTTGTTTTTGCCTGTGACCCTGAAGCCTCACGTCGGGTCATCGATGGAGTTCGCCGAACTATTGGGGGAGAGCTTCCCATAATTGCAAAGCTTTCTCCAGATGTAACAGATTTAGTGTCAATTGCTCGAGGAGTGGTAGATGCCGGTGCAGATGGTCTCGCACTCATTAATACTGTTCTAGGAATGGTGATAAATATAGACACGATGCGTCCACAGTTGGGTGGAAAAACCGGTGGCTTATCGGGACCAGCAATTCGTCCTATTGCAGTGCGAGCGGTTTATCAAGTACATGCCGCACTTCCGCAAACTCCGATTCTAGGAATGGGTGGTGTCGCATCTGGAAGAGATGCATTAGAAATGATTCTCGCTGGAGCAAGCGGTGTCTCGATTGGAACAGCAAGTTTTGGAAATCCCACAGCGATTATGTCGATCCAAAATGAGTTGAAGCAGTTGTTAATTGACCGCGGTTTCACATCACTAAAGCAAGCGATCGGTTATGCACATAGAACTGAAGAGGAGAATTCATAGTGAACAAAGCCCCAATCGTTCTAGCAGTAGATACCCCCGATCTTAAAACCGCGGTTGAATGGGTGAAAGCTACCCAGGAATCGGTATCTGTATTCAAACTTGGACTTGAATTCTTTCTTACATTTGGTTCTGATGGGGTCAAGGCAATCAAGGATGTAACGGATTCTGATATTTTTCTAGACCTCAAACTTCACGATATTCCACACACAGTAAGTGGGGCGACGAAGGCGATCGCACACCTTGCTCCTAAGTTCTTAACAGTGCATGCATCTGGCGGCGGTGCGATGATTCGCGCAGCGGTTGAAGCAGCGCCACAGACATACATAACGGGTGTAACTATTTTGACTTCACTATCGGAAGAGGATGTACAGCAGATAGGTTTTTCTGCTAACGCATTAACTTCGGCGGTTGGGCTAGCCAATCTGGCATCACAATCTGGTGCTCGGGCGATAGTCTGTTCGCCACTTGAAATCGCAGCCATACGTGCCGCTGTTGGTTCACAGCCAATCATCATTACTCCTGGCGTGCGCCCGGCAGATTCAACTCAAAGTGATGATCAAGTTCGCACTATGACCCCAGCGGCGGCGATCCAAACTGGAGCTTCTTTGGTCGTAATTGGTCGTCCAATCACTCAGAGTTGGAGTCAAGGCTCAGCCGCCATGCGCGAACGTGCGGCTCAAATCGCCGCTGATCTCATTTCCTAATTTACTACTAGATTTACGCCATGGGATTGCCGCCGAAGTTAACGAGCGAACAACGTAAAGAGGCGTTGAATAAGGCCTCTGCATCTCGAAAGCGAAGAGCTGAAGTTAAGTTAAAGGTAAAAAACGGCGAGTTTTCAATTGACACCGTCTTGGATATTGCAAAGAACGAAGATGCTGTCGCCAAGATGAGAGTAAAAGAGTTGTTGGAGTCGATGTCAGGAGTAGGAAAGATTCGTGCTACCGCTCTGATGGAGCGATTAAATATCTCACCGACCCGTAGAATTCAGGGACTAGGTCGACATCAAATCAAGGAGCTTCGTAAAGAGTTTATGAAATCGGAACATGCAATCAAGCCGGGAAAGTTACTAGTTTTGTCGGGACCTGGTGGAGTTGGTAAAAGTACTGTTGCTAAAAAATTGCGTGAGGCTGGGGATTTCTGGGTAAGTGTGAGTGCGACTACAAGGCAGCCTCGCGTGAATGAAGTTGATGGGCATGATTATTACTTTGTATCAGATGATGAATTCAGCAGAATGGTAAATGCTGATGAATTTTTAGAATGGGCAGAGTTCGCTGGCAATCGTTACGGCACACCTCAAGAGAAGGTTGAAGAGGCGCTCTTATTAGGTCGAAATGTTTTGTTGGAGATTGAGATAGCCGGTGCCAAGCAGGTAAAGGCGCACCTTCCACAATCAATTCTGGTCTTCTTAGAACCTCCCACCTGGGAAGAGCTAGTCTCTCGGTTGGAAGGACGTGGAACGGACAGTTCTGAGCGACGGGCAGAGCGGCTAGCACTTGCCCAAGAAGAGCTCGCCGCAGCCTCATTCTTTGATGTTGTAGTGGTCAATGATCAGGTCGAAACAGTGGTGCAGAGGCTGATAGAGTTAGCCCATAGCTAGGGAATCTTTCATTGGATTTCTACTTTTTCCACATTGATAGAGAAGCGGGGACATCATGGATGGCATTACAAATCCACCGATTGACGAACTACTAGACAAGAGCGGTTCAAAGTACAGCCTTGTTTTGTACGCGGCTAAGCGCGCACGTCAGATCAACGCTTACTACTCACAGCTAGGTGAAGGTCTTTTAGAGTATGTAGGACCGCTAGTTGAAACTCATGTACATGAGAAGCCACTCTCTATCGCGCTTCGCGAAATCAACGAGGGCTTGCTAACTATCGAAAATCTCGAACCAACAGCTTAATTTTCGCAATGTCACTTCTTGGCCGCGAGGTAATTCTCGGCGTTGGTGGCGGAATAGCGGCGTACAAATCATGCGAGCTTTTGCGCCGTTTGCAGGATGAGGGATATTCATTAACAGTAGTACCCACACCATCTTCATTGAATTTTGTTGGGAAAGCTACATGGGAAGCGCTATCAGGTCGTCCGGTAAATACTCAGGTGTGGGAGAGCGTGCACACCGTTCCACATGTTGCTCTCGCTGAACTAGCCAACTTCTTCCTTATCGCACCTGCAACAGCGGATTTAATTGCACGAATCGCTCAAGGCCGTGCGGATGATCTTCTCACTAATTTGATTTTAGCCTCTGACGCTCCCAAGATGATTGTTCCTGCGATGCATCCATCTATGTGGCTAGATCCTGCCACGGTGGCAAATGTAAGAACATTGCGTGATCGTGGTTTTGTTGTGATGGATCCAGAGGTAGGACGCTTAACTGGAAATGATGTTGGTCCTGGTCGCTTTCCGGAAACAGCATCGATCATTTCCTCCTTCAATGAACTCACGGGAATGGTTCAGGACCTCAAAGGAAAACGCGTTCTTATTACAGCCGGTGGCACTCGCGAAGCGATTGATCCGGTTAGATTTATTGGTAACAAATCCTCAGGTAAGCAAGGGGTTGCTGTTGCTAAAGCCGCGTTACAACGCGGAGCTGAGGTGCATTTAATCGCTGCAAACTTTGATACCTCTGAATTAAAGGGTATTCAGGTAACAAAGGTCGAAAACACACTGGAGATGCAGGAAGCGCTTAACAAAAGTTTTGATGATTGCGATATTTTAATCATGAGTGCCGCGGTATCTGATGCTCGGCCTAAAAGTTCTGCAGTAGACAAGATTAAAAAAGCCTTATTGGGAAGCATTGAACTGGAGGAGAACCCAGATTTACTTGCTGGAGTTGCAGCTCGAAAGGGTAATCAGGTCTTGGTTGGTTTTGCCGCTGAGACCAAGGATCACCTGCAAGAGGCTCGCAGAAAGCTCGAGGCAAAAGGATTAGATGTCCTCTATGTAAATGATGTTTCTGGCGGGGCGATATTTGGCCAAGACCAGACTATGGGTACCATTCTCCTACGCAATGATGCGGATATAGCGGTCAAGGAAGTCTCCAAAGACGCTCTCGGTAATTTACTTCTTGATCACGCCATCCGGCAGTTAGGTTAAATAATGTCAAAGCGACTTTTTACATCTGAATCTGTAACCGAAGGACATCCAGACAAGATTGCAGATGCGATCTCTGATGCAGTTCTAGATTCACTACTTTCTCAAGATAAGAAAAGCCGTGTTGCGGTTGAGACACTCATAACAACGGGCCAAGTGCATGTTGCCGGTGAGGTCACTACCGATGGTTATGCGGATGTAATGGGAATTGTTCGCGACACTGTTTTGAACATCGGTTACGACTCATCGGAAAAAGGCTTCGATGGAAATAGCTGTGGTGTTTCGATCTCGATCGGTCAACAATCACAAGACATCGCACAAGGTGTAGATGATGCATACGAGCATCGTGTAGCTTCAGCGATAGATCCACTAGATCTACAAGGCGCCGGCGATCAGGGATTGATGTTTGGTTATGCCTGTGATGACACTAAGGAGTTAATGCCACTTCCCATCTGGTTGGCACATGCATTAGCTCAGCAACTAACTAAGGTTCGTAAATCTGGCGCACTTCCTTATCTTCGCCCAGATGGCAAGACTCAGGTCACGATCGAATATGACGGTGACCGTGCGGTTTCGCTCAACACAGTTGTAATTTCAAGTCAGCACTCTGAAGATGTCGATGTTGCAAAGAAGCTGACACCAGAGATTATTGAACAGGTTATTGATCCAATATTGGCTGGAATTGATCTGCCACGTAAGGATCTGAAGACGTTAATCAACCCAACCGGAAGATTTGTAATCGGTGGTCCAATGGGAGATGCCGGATTGACTGGGCGCAAGATCATCGTTGACACCTATGGTGGAATGGCTCGCCACGGAGGTGGAGCATTTAGCGGTAAGGATCCATCAAAGGTAGATCGTTCAGCTGCTTATGCGATGCGTTGGGTAGCTAAAAATGTTGTTGCAGCTGGTCTTGCCCGTCGATGCGAGGTACAAGTTGCTTACGCAATCGGTAAGGCGCAACCTGTTGGTGTATTTGTAGAAACATTTGGAACTGAAACAGTTCCAGTTGCAAAGATTCAGGATGCTGTTTTGGCTGTGTTCGATTTACGACCTGCAGCGATCATTCGCGATCTTGATTTGCTTCGCCCTATTTACTCACTCACAAGTGCATATGGTCACTTCGGTCGTGAACTTCCTGAATTTGCGTGGGAACGTACAGATCGAGTTTCAGCGCTTCAAAACGCAATCAAGTAGTCGGTGGCCACTCCACGGCTCTTTAAGTTAAAGGCAGAAGTCGCACCTGCAGCTTCTGGCCCGAGAGCCTTGGTCTTACCTGTTGCTCGAGTTCGAGTAGATACCGGTGTTTTTCATCTTGATCAGTTGTATGAATACGTAATTCCCGAACGATTTTCGGACAATGTTCAAACAGGCGTGCGAGTTCAACTGCCATTTGGAACGCACGAAACTGAAGGAATAGTTGTTTCTCGGGTTGCATACCCAGAACGTGCAGGTCAGTTAAAGAGTATTACTAAGGTTTTGTCTCCTCATCCGGTGGCCACAGCAAAAACTCTTCAGCTCATTGATCAAGTTGCTCATGTTTATGCCTGTAATCCCTGGGATGTAATCAGATCCGCTATTCCACCGCGAGTTGCCTCCGTTGATAAAGGGCGTGCTCATTTTTCAGTCGTTGAAGGCAAGGGGAGTAATCAAGAAGCTACCTTTCAAGCATTTCTGCCTTTCGTAGAGCCTCATGAACAAATTACTCAAAGTATTCTGACAAATTTTCGGAATGGCTCTGTGCTTGTCATCGCACCTGATGAGAATGATGTCGATTTAATCATTGAAATTCTAGGAAAGTCTGGTGTGAATCCGCTTAAATTGACAGCTGCTATGCCACGCGATCAACGGTACTCAAACTTTCTCCAAGCCATGCAGAAACCTAAACAGGTTGTTGTTGGAACAAGAAGTGCCATCTTTGCACCTGTGTCTGATTTAGCTGCAATTATTGTTTTTAAAGAGTCGGCATATGACCATTATGAAGTTCGTTCCCCGGGCTGGAATACGCGTTCAGTTGCGCAAATTAGAAGTGGTCTTGAAAAATGCAAACTGATCCTTGCTGGATTTTCTCCTTCAATCGAAGTTGCTCATCTCATTGAAGATCGAGAGATAAAATTTGTAACAACGCGACAAACGATCAACGTGAAAGCCTTTACCCCAACAGATGGATCTCTTTTACCTGGGCGCATCTTCTCCGATATTCGTACTGCTTTGAAAAAGGGTCCGGTGCTCTTTCTTGCTCCTCGAAAGGGATATGGGAATGCACTTCTGTGTGCGCACTGCCGCAACGTTGCTTTGTGTGAATGTGGCGGGCGATTGGCAATAGCCAGTAAGGGCAGCGCTCCTATATGCGTTCACTGTGGAAAGAACTTTGACTCTTGGGCCTGTAACTTCTGTAATCGTAATAAGCCATATTTGGCGGCTCGAGGTATTGAGAGAGCTTCCGAAGAGATCTCAAGGGCCTTCCCAGGCTTTCCAGTCATTATTTCTGCAGGTGATGTCATTAAACGAAGGATTGAAAACAAACCTTCCTTAGTACTTGCAACACCTGGATCTCAGCCTCAAGTACAAGGTGGGTATTCAGCTGTGGTTGTTCTTGATGGGACTCGATTTTTCGCCCATACAGATCTGCGTACTGCGGAAAGAGCACGTGAATTATTTTTAGAAACTGCTGCGCTGATCAACGAGAGTGGATCAGTTCTAGTTGTTATTGATGATTCACATCCAATTATCCCGAGCATCGCACGTTGGAATGTATCTACGATGCTCAAACGAGAGCTGGCTGATCGTAAGGAGATTCAGCTTCCACCATTTGCCACCTCGGCGGTCCTAGTCATGGAACAAAGTTCTGCTTCTCAAATTCACAGTGGATTAAAAAAGGCGATCGATCAGGGTCGTTTACCTGTCTCTACCCGAATCTTCGGCCCTTCACTGCTGCCCAAGGATCGAGCGAAAATCCTTTTACACGTTGATAATTCAGAGGCTCAGTTGCTGGTTTCAGCGGTCCATGAACTTCAGCGTCGTCGAAGTATCTCCAAGAAAGAACTTTTCACGCTACGAATCAATCCATATTCATTGTGACCGATTGCTAGACTAAGCACATGTCTATTCAAGAGATTCGATTTTTCGGTGATCCGGTGCTGACTACACCTGCTTCACCTGTCGTTGACTTTGATAAAGAGCTTCGTGTATTGGTTCAGGACTTAACAGACACCATGCTGGATGCTCCAGGTGCCGGTTTAGCAGCACCGCAAATCGGCGTTCCATTGCGCGTATTTGTTTGGGATGTTGATGAGGCGCTGGGCCATCTGATCAATCCAGTGTTGACTCTAAGTGAAGAGATGCAAGAGGGTGAAGAGGGTTGTCTTTCCTTCCCAGAACTTCGTTATGAAACTCCTCGGGCAATGAGAGCGGTTGCAAAAGGATTCAATATGTATGGCGAGCCAATCACGGTTGAAGGTTCGGAGTTTTTGGCACGGGCTTTGCAGCATGAGACCGATCATTTAGATGGAATTCTATTTATCGACAAGTTATCCGCTGAGAATCGCAAACTCGCGATGAAGGAGATTCGTGAGTCAGAATGGTTCAACGTGGCGGCTGAACAAGGTAAAAATATTCAGGTTAAGGACTCTCCACACACGATCTTCGGACGGATCTCCTAATGCATATCGGAGTAGCTGCTACTCCGGATGTAGCGATTCCAACATTGGATTGGTTACTGCAATCCGAATACTCGCTTGATTTGGTTATTACTCAACCCGATAGGCCCGCTGGACGTGGCAGAACATTGACACAATCAGTAGTAGGGGATTGGGCGGTAGCAAATGAAATTTCCCTCTTTAAGCCTAATTCTCCAGAGGATTTGATTGGCAAGATCGAAGATCTCGATTTGATCCTAACTATTGGTTATGGAGTTTTATTACCCGAACACATCTTGCATTTGCCTAAGTATGGTTTTCTAAATCTGCATTTTTCTTTATTGCCTGCTTATCGTGGTGCAGCACCAGCGCAACGTGCGCTTCAAAATGGAGAACTGAAGACTGGTGTGACTGTTTTCCAACTGGATAAGGGTATGGACACAGGGCCTATTTATTCTCAAGCAACAATTGAGATCAAATCCTCCTGGCGAAGTTTTGAATTACTTCATGAACTCGCAAAAATTGGAGCTCAATCAGTCTCCGAAGCTTTACAGTTGGTTAAACAAGGTCAAGCACCTACGATTCAAAATGGAACCGCATCGATCGCACCGAAGATAACCAAAGCGGAGGCGAAGATAGATTTCACACAATCGTCAGAACAAATAGTCAATGCCATTCGTGCATTTACCTACGAACCTGGAGCCTGGACAACATGGAAAGGCGAACCTTTTAAAATTACATCTGCACGAGCCGCTAATGCGCATATTTTCCCTGTGGGAACCCTCGCGATGATCGAAGCTTCAGTATTAGTCGGAACGGGCGATGGTTCTATCGAAATCTTGAGTGTGATCCCGTCTGGAAAGAAAGAGATGACCGCATCTGAATGGGCACGTGGGGCTCGACTTTCAGGTGGTGAAATCTTTGGCTGAAGCGCGCAGAAATACCTTTAAATCTCCAAAGCCAGATGCATCTCGATTGCTAGCTTTTGATCTATTAACCGAAGTAAACCGAAATGAAGGTTACTCGAATCTACTGTTACCCCAGGCCTTAAATGCCAGCAAGCTTGAAGAACGAGATCGCGCACTAGTGACAGAGCTCTTATACGGCACGATTCGAATGCAGGGCAAGCATGATTGGGTTCTCTCTCAGATTAGTGATCGGCCATGGAATGAAGTAGATCCTGGAATCGTTGATATTTGTCGACTAGGTGTTCATCAAATTCATGAGATGCGTATTCCAGATCATGCAGCGGTAGCTGCAACTGTAGAAGTAGCCCGCAAAAGAGTAGGTGAATCGAAAGCTAGTTTTGTAAATGCTCTGCTGCGAAGCGTGACACGGAAAAGTATCGAAGAATGGTTTGCACCATTGCTTGCAATCTCAGATCCCGTTGAACGGCTGTCGATTCATTACTCACATCCCGAATGGATAGTTTCAGCATATTTTGATCTTCTGAAGAATTGGGAGGAGGTTGAAGCAGCGTTAAAAATTAACAATGAAGCCGCTTTGCCAACCCTGGTTGCATGGCCTGGATTTTCAACCCAACAAGATCTAATAGATATCGGGGGAGATCCCACTGAATTTTCACCCTTTGGCGCACATTGGAAGGGTAATCCTGGTGCACTAGATTTAATCAAGGAGCGGAAAATAGGTGTTCAAGATGAGGGTTCACAACTTGTAGCTGAAGTATTTGCTCAAGCGGCAGCTGGAACTCAATGGCTTGATTTGTGTGCAGGACCTGGTGGAAAGGCCGCCCTGCTTTCTAGTATCGCTCGCACACGTGGAATTACCTTTACAGCTAATGAGTTTTCCGCTCCTCGAGCAGAGTTGGTCAAGCAGGTAGTCCATGGGGATCGTGTTTTGATATCAGATGGGCGCCAGATCAACTCTTTTGGAGAAAAGTTTGATGCAATTTTGATTGATGCGCCGTGCACTGGTTTAGGTGCTTTGCGTCGACGACCAGAAGTCAGATGGCGCCGCACTCTTCAAGATTTACGTGCTCTTACCCAACTACAACGGGAGCTAATCGACTCTGCAATCGAAGCGCTAAATCCAGGGGGAGTCATTGGATATGCCACTTGTTCACCTCACCTTGCCGAAACAAGTATTCAAATCTCTGATATTAAGAGGAAGCACACTGAACTCAAGCAAATAGATGTGAAACCATTTCTTCCGAAAAAGCTTGAGGGTGCAAACCGAGACGGTGCGATGTCGCTCTGGACTCACAAACACGGAACCGATGCCATGTACTTAGCGCTCTTTCAAAAGGTTCAAGGCTAAAATTCAACTATGAGCTTAGAGATCCGTATAACGCCCAGTATTTTGAATGCGGATTTTTCAAAGCTAGATCAAGAGATCGAAAGTATCGCTGGGGTATCGGATCTGATTCATTTGGATGTTATGGATGATGTGTTTGTTCCAAACTTTACCTTTGACTTTGAATCCGCATCCAAGATTATTGCGAACTCTTCACTGGGTATTGATGCCCATTTAATGGTAGCTAATGTTGATGAAATAGCGATCCAATACGCCGAAATTGGATGCGCTTCAGTAACTATTCATGCAGAAGCGACAACGGATATTCCAACTACTTTGAGAAATATCCGAAGAGCTGGTGCACGATCTAGTTTAGGCATTAAGCCAAACACCGATATTTCACAGTACGCAGATCTCATTGATGATGTCGATATGTTTTTGATCATGACGGTAGAGCCGGGTTTTGGCGGTCAAAAGTTCATGGACAATATGATGGAAAAAGTCAGACGCACTCGAAAGATTATTGGAGATCGTCCTATCTGGTTGCAGGTTGATGGAGGAATATCGATGAGCACCATTCAAATCGCTCTTGAAGCAGGGGCCGACACCTTCGTAGTAGGAAGCGCAGTCTTTAATGCTCCGGATCCAGCGCAGATGGTTGTTTCAATCCGAGAGTTTGCGCAACAGTTAACTCAGTAATTTATTGTGGGGCCGGATCCTCTGTGCGTCTAGTAAACTTGTTCTATGAAAAGCTTTGAATCACTCTGGGCAGAGCTCAGCGAAAAGGCTGCTGTGCGCCCCGAAGGTTCGGGAACGGTTGCAGCACTGGATGCCGGGATTCACAGTATTGGGAAAAAGATTCTCGAAGAGGCGGGCGAGGTGTGGCTAGCCGCAGAACATGAGTCAGATGAGGCCCTTGCCGAAGAGATTAGTCAGCTTATTTATCATCTCCAAACATTGATGTTAGCTCGCGGTTTAACCATCAACGATATTTACAAGTTTCTTTAGGAGATGACATGTTAAGAATCGCAGTTCCCAATAAAGGCTCTTTGGCTGACAGTTCGATCGCGATCCTAAAAGAGGCTGGATATCGTCAACGCACCGATAGTCGTGATCTAGTGTTGATCGACAACGATAATGCTGTTGAGTTTTACTACCTTCGTCCACGAGATATTGCGGTCTATGTCGGTTCAGGCGAGTTAGAGGCTGGAATCACTGGACGCGATCTGTTGATTGACTCAGCGGCGCAGGCAGATGAGATCTTGTCGCTAGATTTCGGAGGATCAACATTTAGATTTGCCGGAGCTGCAGATAAAGAGTGGAGCGTTCAAGGTATTTCGGGCAAGCGTGTGGCTACCGCTTATCCAGGCTTAGTTGAACACAGTCTAAAAAACCTCGGTATTACGGCACAGATTGTGCGCCTTGATGGAGCTGTTGAAAGTTCAGTTCGTCTTGGGGTAGCTGATGTAATAGCTGATGTTGTAAGTACTGGAAATACATTGCGCCAAGCAGGTTTAAAGATCTTCGGTGATCCAATCCTTACAAGTGAAGCGATTGTAATTGCGCGTCAAGGAGCTGCTATTCCGGCAGAACTAGAAATTTTGATCCGACGTCTTCAAGGCGTTGTTACTGCTCGTCGTTATGTGCTTTTGGATTACGACGTTCCCAAAGATTTAGTTGATAAGGCTTGTGCAATCACTCCCGGACTTGAGTCGCCAACAATTTCACCTTTGCAAAAACAAGACTGGGTAGCTGTCAGAGCTATGGTGCTTCGCAAGGAAACAAACCGAGTTATGGATGAACTGTGGTCTGTTGGAGCACGTGGAATTTTGGTGACAGATATTCACGCTTGCCGTCTGTAACGCCTAGATCTCACCTATTAAATCTAAGACCGATCGTAGCGATGGTTCATTAATCGCATAGTCAGCAGCTTGAACGACGACTGGTTTGGCGTTGAAAGCGATACTTATTCCGGCTATTTCCATCATGTCTAAATCATTTGCACCATCGCCGATGGCAACTGTGTCCTGCAACCTCACATCACACTCAGCTGCGAAGGATTTAAGCGCTTCTGCTTTAGCTGCTCGATCGATAATCGCTCCTTCTACCGTTCCAGTAAGAAGGCCATTAGCAATTCCTAACTTGTTTGCTCGATAGTGTTTGATTCCTAGAGCCTCGACCAAAGGTTTTAAAATGTCACTAAAGCCACCAGATACCAATGCAACGCAATGTCCCTTATTGTGAAGTGTTTTCACAAGCAGTTCTGCACCATCTGTAAGCAGGATTTCTCTTTGGACATCGACAACTACAGTTTCTGGTAATCCTTTCAATAAAGCCACCCGAGCACGTAGACTTTCGGCAAAATCTAACTCACCACGCATGGCAGCTTCCGTTACTCGGGAAACCTCTTCAAGAACGCCCGCTTTGGCGGCTAACAATTCAATAGCTTCTTGCTGAATAAATGTTGAATCAACATCTAGCTGGACAAGGCGCTTTGGCACAATCATTTATCCGTGCGCCTTCACCACTACTGTCGCGCCATCTTCAAAGGTAGCAGCAGTCAAAGAAGCTGAAAGCGCAGCCACAGATGAGTTAGAAATAGTCAAACACAAAGAAGTGGGATCGGAATCAATACGTTGAATTGACTCAATATTGGCCTTCGCATCACTTATAAAGTTTGAAATGAATGCCATCGTTGAAGGGCGCAGTTTCTGACTCGTGACAATTACATCAACCAATGGGTTCTTTACTGATGTAAGGGGCCGAGATGCAAATAGAGTCGCTATGTCCACATCATTAGCCGCAGCGCACTCTTCAAGATCTGTTTCGATCGCTTTCTGATGTGATGGATTAAGTGCTATCAAAACCGTCAAAATCAGGCGGTCACTTATTACTACTTGTTCAACATCAACAATCGAGATCGCAAATGGTGACAAGGTCTGGAACAAGGCAGCAGAGATTCCAACTGAATCCACCCCGGTCAGCAGGATTAATCCTGTGAATTGCTCTTCTATATCGGCATCTACTGTCATAAGAGGGCTAGGTTATCGTGAATCACTTGCTCTTTAGGCGAGGCATTGAGAGCTCAAGGGCTCAAATGGCACTATCTTTTGCATCTATGAGCAGCACCGTCCTTTCTCTTACCGATGTATCAGTGCGTCGAGGTGACCGTGTCATTTTGGGTCCGCTCAACTTCTCGATCTCACCGGGGGAGCGTTGGGTCGTCTTAGGGCCAAACGGTGCTGGTAAATCAACATTGCTTCAGATTCTTGCTACCAAAATCTTTCCGACTCAAGGGCAGGTTCGAGTATTGGATAAAGAGATGGGCAAGGTTGATCTCTTTGAACTTCGCACACGCATCGGAATTTGTGGCTCGGTTATTGCCGAAGATATTCCTTACGATGAAAAAGTTAAGGATGTGGTTTTAACCGCTGCATATGCGATTTTGGGACGTTGGAATGAGAATTATGATTTATGGGATGAGTCCCGTGCGATTGCGCTTCTTACAACCTTCGGTGTTCGCGAACTCGGTGATCGTCTCTATGGAACTCTCAGCGAAGGTGAAAAGAAACGTGTTCAAATTTCCCGTGCCTTGATGACTGACCCGGAACTCTTGCTACTTGATGAACCAGCCTCTGGATTGGATCTAGGAGGACGTGAGGATTTATTGCGTCGATTTGCTAACTTCTCGGCAGATCCAACAGCTCCCGCAACTATTCTTGTTACTCACCACATAGAAGAAATACCTGTTGGAACTACCCACGCCTTGCTACTAAAGGATGGCGTAATTGCGGTCTCTGGACCAATAGATCAAGTTGTTACCTCAGAACACGTGTCTGCAGTTTTTGGAACTTCAATATCTGTGACCCCAGAATCAGGGCGCTTCTTTGCACGCGCAGCTTTTTAAACAACTCCATCCAGAATGGCAAGTCGTACTAGCTGATCATAAAGTCTTAATAGAGACAATTGAGGCTCAACTCGATCCAGGAATAATCACTCCACCAATGCACCAAATTTTTCGTGCATTTACCTTTCCCATTTCATCAACAAAGGTTGTGATCTTTGGCCAGGATCCCTATCCAACCGCAGGACATGCACATGGTTTGGCATTTTCAGTTGATGGAAAAATAAACCCTCTACCACCAACCCTTCGAAATATCTTTGAGGAGCTAGCCAGTGATACCGGCACGGAGAAACGAACAAATCCTGATTTATCCGATTGGTTTAATCAGGGAGTTCTCCTATTGAATCGGATACTTACTACTGAGATTGGGTCTTCCATGGCTCATGCAGCTTTGGGTTGGCAAACAGTGACAAATTCTGTTGCCGAGGAACTTGGAAAACATGATGTAGTAGCCATCTTTTGGGGTAAGTCTGCAGGGGAGTTGAAGGGGTACTTCCGCGAAGAGATGAGTATTGAATCTGTTCATCCAAGTCCGCTCTCTGCTTATCGGGGATTTTTTGGTTCCAAACCATTTACCAGAACAAACAAAATCCTCCTTCACAACAAAATCTCGCCCATTAATTGGTAAGAAAAAAGGCCCCCGGTTTCCCAGGGGCCTTTTCGTAATTGCTTTAGCCGATCCAAGCGTTAATTGGAGAGGACAAGAAGTAGATCATGAATAGACCTGAAACAAGCAGAAGCAAAGGATGTACATCCTTGCGACGACCTTGGATTAGTCGAATGACTACGTGTGAAACAAATCCTGCTCCGATACCCACAGAGATGTTGTAAGTAAATGGCATCAAGATAATTGTTAGGAATGCCGGAATCGCGATTCCATAATCCTGCCAATCAATATTCTTGATCTGCGTCATCATGAGGAAACCAACAATTACTAGCGCAGGAGTAGCAGCCTCGTAAGGAATAACTGCGACTAATGGCGCTAGGAAAGTTGTGAGAAGGAATAGAACGCCGGTGACAACTGATGCAAGGCCAGTACGTGCACCTTCGCCAACACCTGCTGCAGATTCAATGTAGCTTGTATTTGAGGAGATGCTTCCAGCTCCGCCAGCTACAGCTGCAATCGAGTCAACAAACAAGATGCGATCGTTGTTTGGAACATTTCCATCCTTGTCGATGAGATCTGCTTCATGTCCGATTGCAGTAACAGTTCCGACTGTGTCGAAGAAATCTGATAGGAGCAATGTAAAGATAAAGAGAATTCCAGCGATTAGCGAGATGCGATCAAATGAACCAAGTAGGTTGAAGTTACCGAACAATGAGAAATCAGGCTTTGAGACTACATCAGAAGGTACAGCTGGAACGTTTAAGCCCCAACCCTTTGGGTTTACCTTGCCGGTTGCACCATCAAAGTTTGGACCGATCTTGAATGCAGATTCAATTGAAATCGCTGCAACTGTTGCAACAATGATTCCAATCAGGATTGCTCCCTTAACCTTCTTGACCATCAAGCCGATCATTAGGAAGAGACCGAAAGCAAATACGATTGTCGGCCAACCAACAAGGGTTCCGTTATCGCCAAGAGTTACAGGTACTGGTCCTGATCCTGTGCGACGAACGAATCCAGCGTCAACAAGTCCGATAAGAGCGATAAACAAGCCAATTCCTACTGAGATCGCAACCTTAAGTTGCGCGGGAACTGCACGGAAAACCGCGGTACGGAATCCGGTAAGAACGAGAACTGTAATAATCAAACCTTCGATTACGACAAGTCCCATTGCATCTGCCCAAGTCATCTTTGAAGCGATACCAACAGCAACAAAGGTGTTGAGACCTAGTCCTGTAGCAAGAGCCAATGGATAATTTCCAACAACACCCATAAGGATCGTCAAGATTCCTGCGATTAACGCTGTCATAGCTGCAACCGCAGCAAGGTTAGGTGCATCTCCGCCACCCAAGAACTTTCCATCGCCATCTTTTGCAAGACCGATGATCAATGGATTTAGTGCAACGATGTAAGCCATCGTAAAGAAGGTAACAAACCCGCCACGTACTTCGCGGGCTACGGTTGAGCCACGTTCTGAGATTTTAAAGAATGAATCCAGCATGGAGTCAGCCTCTCTAATTTTGTTATCGGGGGTGTTTGCGACCCCGTGTGCGAAAGGGCGCACAGCCCTGGGAAGATGTGAGGATCCTATGCGCTACCGGGAGGTAACTCGAGAAACGACTCCCAATGCAACAGCGATTGATTGGCCAATAAGCGTGGCGAATAGCAAGGTTCCTAGGCCGACCGTGCCACCAAGTAGCCAACCAATCACTAAAACTGAACCCTCTATCGCCAAACGTACGCGACCAATTCGAACTCCAGATCGTTTGTGCAAGGCTGTCATCAAACCATCTCGTGGACCTGGTCCTAGACCGCAGGTGATGTACAAACTTGAACCTACACCAACCATTCCTATACCCAATAGGCAGTACAAAACACCAATGAAATATGAGTCTTGAGTTGGAAAGATGCTCACACCAACTTGAATCGCAGATGCGATGATCACGATATTTGAGATGGTTCCAAATCCGGGCTTCTCGCGCAGTGGAATCCATAAGAGAAGGACCAGTGTGCTGATTCCAAAGGTGGACCAACCCATCGTTATGTCAAGACGGTGTGAAATACCTTGAGCTAAAACTGACCAAGGTGCATTACCAATCTCACTTTGTATCAATAATGAATCACCTAAGCCAAAGATGAACAATCCGAAAAAGAGTACTGCGGTTCGAGTAAACGACAAATCCCAACGAGAGTGAGCTGTCCACGGTGTGTGGGGAACTGTCTTGTGTGGACGCAGAAATTCAATCAAGGGATTAGACATTGCATGAGTATAATCATCAAATGTTTGCGGGCATCGGTACTTTGATCAACATCATCACGATTATTACAGGCGCCTCTCTTGGTGTTTTAGTAGGAAATCGAATGAGCTCCAAAACTAGAACCTTGCTGACCGATGTCCTTGGAATGGTTACCTTGCTGGGTGCTGGATCTGCTCTCATTCCTTTATGGTCTGATCGATATGTAAGTTCGCTTCCCGAAGGTTGGAGTTTGCTAGTTGTACTTGGCTCTCTATTAATTGGTGGTCTTGTCGGATCGTTTTTTAAATTGGAGGACCGGCTAGATAATCTGGGCGAAAATCTCCGAGTTCGATTTAAAGCATCTAGCGATTCACCTTTTGTTGAAGGGTTTGTTTCAGCCTCGCTACTTTTTGCTATTGGACCATTGGCCATTTTAGGAAGTATTAGTGATGGAATGGGAAATGGCATTGATCAATTGATTTTGAAAAGCACCCTCGACTTTTTCGCTGCGATGGCTTTTGCAACCTCGCTTGGTTGGGGAGTAGCCGTCTCAGCCTTGCCGGTTGGTATCTATCAAGGGGTATGGACGGTGATTGGTTTAGGCCTTGGTGAAATTTTGGATGGTTATCAAATCGATGCCATGACAATCGTAGGTGGGATCATGTTGATCTGTATTGCCTTTAGATTGTTGAACATCAAGCAAGTAGCAGTTGGAAATCTCCTTCCCGCCCTAGCTATCGCTCCGCTATTTGCTCTTCTGATGCACTCGCTCTAAAAAGTAGCTGCATCAATGACAAAGCGATACTTCACATCGCTTGCGACAGTTCTAGCATAAGCCGCATTTATGTAGTCAGCTTTAATGACCTCTACATCACTTACGATTGAATGTTTGCCGCAGAAGTTCAACATCTCTTGAAGTTCGGGTATTCCACCGATCATTGAGCCAGCTATGCGACGTCGGCCATTGAGCAAAGTGCCTGCATCAACTGCATATGGTTTTCCTGGTAAACCAATCACAACGAGGGTGCCATCTAAAGTTAGTAGGTTGAGGTAGTCCCCAATAACCAGTTCTGCACTTACTGTGTTTAAGATCAAATCAAATTTCTTGACAAGTGGTTTTAGGTTTTCAGGGTCTTTTGTTGAAACGAAGTGATGTGCGCCCATCGCTAAAGCATCTGCCTCCTTAGAAGGAGAATGAGACAGGACAGTTACTTCAGCGCCCATTGCAACTGCGAACTTAACGCCCATATGTCCCAGTCCGCCAAGCCCCATCACCGCAACCTTCATCCCCGGACCAACATTCCAATGTTTAATAGGTGAGTACAGGGTGATTCCCGCACAAAGTAACGGTGCAACTCCGTCCATGGGTAAATTGCTTGGAATTGTTACAGCGTAATCCTCATTTATAACAAAGTTATTTGAGTAACCACCCATTGCAACTGTCTTACCATCTCGTTCATAACCGTTATATGTTCCGGTCATTCCCTCTACACAATACTGTTGTAAACCTTTTAAGCAGCTCGCACATGTTCGACAAGAGTCCACAAATACGCCAACACCGATTCGATCTCCGACAGCAAATTTCGTAACTGAACTTCCAACTGATGTGACGATTCCAGCTATTTCATGGCCCGGAACCATGGGAAATATCGCAGGACCCCATTCTTCAGCGACTTGATGTATGTCGCTGTGACAAATACCTGCATAAGAGATGTCGAGAGCAACATCATGTGCGCCTAGATCGCGTCTTTCAAACTCAAAGGATTCAAGTGCCGATTTAGCTGCTGTGGCTGCATAACCGCGAGATTTCATGATTACTCCTTGAATGGTAGAGGTAGTGATGAGGTATGAGCTGCACGTGAGGCGCGAGCTGTTACCTGACGCATATGGTGACGACGGCACAGTACTTCATAAGCAACCTCAGCGCCTGGTGAAACATCTCCCACTACAACCTGTTCACCTTCAACAACCATGACGCCACCCACAGTACGCGCATTGTGAGTTGCACGTGCGCCGCACCAGCACAGCGCCTCAACCTGCAAGGTATTTACACGATCTGCCAATTCGACTAAACGTGCAGATCCTGGAAAAAGCTTCGTTCGAAAGTCAGCCAGAATCCCAAATGCGTAAACATCAATGCCTAAACCATCCACAACTCGTGCAAGCTGTTCAATCTGTTCGCTCTCGTAAAACTGTGCCTCATCGCAGATGATGTAATCGATTCTTTCACCCATGGACAAGCGATCAACAACCAGTTTATGAATATCCATCGTTGGTACAACTTCAATTGCAGGACTCGACAGTCCGAGACGAGATGAAATTACACCTATTCCAGCACGATCATTATTTGTAAATATAAGGCCAGTGCGACCTCTGCTTTGGTGGTTGTGGGCGGTTTGAAGCGCAAGCGTTGATTTACCGCTATCCATGGTTCCGCAGTAATAGATCAGCTCAGCCATGAGATCCATCCTGCCATACGGTCAAGAAAAAAGCCCCTTGGCGAGCAACGCCTTCTCTAACTCAGGCTTTAAGGCCAAGGAAGCGGCAACGGAAATATGTGATGCATCGCGATATACAACATATCCATCCTTAATTGCGGGGCAATAGCTGGTGCACAACCATGGAGTTGGGTCAATCTTCTCAAATCCATTGATGATCACATTTCTTGTCTTTTCTGTTGAATCACATGTGTGAGAATCTCTTGACGCAAGACAGTTTGGAATATCTCGGAGAGGTCTTGGTGTATCACTGATATAGATCAGATGATTCGAACTGCCTCGTAATTCAGAAAGTAAACGTCGTTGTCCATCGTCCCACCAGCGAGACTTGCTAGGGAAACCACTTGGGGGAGTGAAATACTGAAAACTACTTGTAATCACCGCATCAGGGTGAATCGATTTAATTCGTGCGATGGAATTTTGACGCCATTTTTCACAATGCACATTTTTGAATGCACCTTGATCTTCGCGAGGTGCGTCAACCGCCGGGCACGCTGATTTGGTCAGTGAAATCAATTTATACCCGCGTTCAAGTGCAATCTGCTCTAAGGCAGGAAACCATTGAGCGGCATGAGAGTCTCCATACAAAACTAATGTTCGGTCGGACTTCTTGTCCCCGTAGGTGCAGTATCCAGATTTAGTTTCTCCGTAATTGACGTGACAGTCGTCGCCGTATACCGCAGGTTTCTCCATAACATCGATTAGGTTGAATTTGTAATTTGTTCCTTTAACAGAAATCATCGATGACGAAGTCGCGGAGATAATCAATCCTGCAACGAGCGAAGTAATAGTCGTAGCCACGAAAAAGAGATAAACCTTCTTGCCCTCTATCTTTTTATGACGAAGAGGTTGTTCAATGAATTTACTCGTCAAATGAGCCAGGACAACCGTTAATAGAATGCAGAACAAACGCTCACGAATGCGTAGTGGGCGTCCTAGTGCACTGCTTGGAAGTACAAGTGCCGGCCAATGCCACAAGTACAGGGGATACGAGATTGAGCCTAACCATTGTGAAATTCGATTGTTGCTTAAGTCATTAAATGCTCTAGGCCATATTGAAATTGAGCCAATCAAAAGTGCTGTGGCGAACACTGGTAAAACTGCATTAACCCCAGGGAAAGCGGTATTTTCATCGAAATTGAAGGTTGCAATGGCTATACCAATCACACCTAACCACGGGATGAACCGATTTCTCCATACTTTATTTGGAACAAATAGAAGTAACGCACCCACTCCCAATTCCCAAGCTCTAGTAGGCAAGGAGTAAAAAGCCCAGATTGGGGATGTCTGCGTTTGATACACAGATAAAAGAAGCGAGAGCACCGTAGTGATGGAGATCCCCCAGAAAATCGCGCGCCTTCCATAGCGGGCGAGGAGAAGTAGAAGAATTGGCCAAACAACATAGAACTGTTCTTCAACAGCTAGTGACCAATAATGAATAAATGGTGAAGGGGTCGCATTCAAATTTTGGTAATCGTTTTGCCACCACGCGAAAAGATAGTTTGAGATGTAGGCCGCTGCTGCAAAAAGATCACGCCCCAAGGCATCCCGTGTAATTGCTGGTAGAACAAACATTCCGACTATTGCAGTTATAAAGAGAACGAAGACAGAGGTTGGAAGTAACCTCTTTATTCGCCGCTGATAGAACGCATTGAGATCTAATGAGCCGGTTTGTTCGATCTCACGAAGAATGAGTCCAGTTATCAGGTAACCTGAAATAACGTAGAAAATATCTACGCCAATAAATCCTCCAGGCACCAAGCGAGCGTGGAATATGGTTACAAGGAGAGCGGCTAAAGCTCTTAATCCTTGAATTTGGAGGATGCGCACCGCTAGGAAACTACCAGCGAAGTGATTGGAATATTTGGATATTTCGCTTGGAGAGTTGCTCTTCCAGGGAGACCTTCAATCTCAAGTAGTGCAAGGACATGTGAAACCTCACCACCTGCACGGTGGATGAGCTCTATAGCCGCTCCGATAGTTCCTCCGGTAGCTAACACATCATCAATAAGAAGAACTTTTGAACCCTTAGAGATCGCATCCACGTGCATCTCGAGTGTGTCAGTTCCATACTCGAGTCCATAGCTTTCGGAGATAGTAATGTGGGGGAGTTTGCCGGCTTTGCGAATAGGTACAAAACCACTTCTTAATTGATTTGCTACCGCTGAGGCAAAGATAAAACCTCTGGCTTCAATTCCAGCAACTAAAGTGGAAGCATCGGCAAAGGAAGCAAACTTTTCCGTGATTGCGATGAAAGCTTCGCCATGTGCCAGCAGTGGTGTGATGTCTTGGAATCGGATTCCAGGTTTTGGATAATCAGGGATTTCACGGATGAGCGATAGAGCATCATCAATCTTCATGTGTCCGAGAGGGGACTTGAACCCCTAATCCCTTGCGGGAACTAACACCTCAAGCTAGCGCGTCTGCCAATTCCGCCACCCGGACTAAGTGTTGGAAAAGTCTAGCAATCTGGTGACAGAATAGCGAAATGACAACATCAGCACACTCAGAGTTAGAACTCGACGCTATCCGTATTTGCCAGGAGATGATCCGAATTCCTAGCGTCAACTATGGTGATGGTAAAGGCGATGAGAAAGAAGTTGCAGCTTACGTCGTTAAGCAATTAGCTGAAGTGGGCATCGAGTCCAAAGTTTATGAAGCCGCTCCCGGACGTTGCAACGTAATCGCCCGAATTAAAGGTTCTAATCCAAATCGCCCAGGTTTAGTTGTTCATGGTCACATAGATGTTGTTCCAGCAAACGCTGCAGATTGGTCGGTTGATCCTTTCTCTGCGGAGATGAAAGATGGATATATCTGGGGTCGTGGTGCAGTAGATATGAAGAATATGGATGCGATGATTCTCGCGACTGTTCGCAGTTGGGCTCGCACTGGTTACGTTCCAGAACGCGACATTGTTTTAGCTTTCTTTGCCGATGAAGAGGCCGGAAGTGTCTACGGTTCACATTACATGGTGAAAAATCACCCAGAAGTTTTTGCAGGTTGCACGGAGGCCGTTTCAGAAGTTGGTGGATTCTCGGTGACTGTTGCCGGTGGCAAAAGGTTGTATCTAATTGAGACCGCCGAAAAAGGAATTCATTGGATGAAGTTAACTGCACATGGTCGGGCAGGTCATGGCTCAATGATGAATGAGGAAAATGCCTTAACCCGTTTAACCGAGGCTGTTGCAAAGATCGGTAAGTACGAATGGCCACAGCGTTACAGCAAAACCGTAAAAGCTTTCTTCAAGCGAATCGCTGAAGCATCAGGAAAACCTTACGATGAATCCGATCTTAGGCCTTTGCTTAAGGAAATTGGTTTTGCTTCCAGCATGATTGGTGCGACTCTACAAAATACAGCTAACCCAACGATGCTCGATGCTGGCTACAAAGCCAATGTAATTCCGGGATCGGCTAGTGCTGTCATTGATGGTCGATTTATCCCTGGTTTTGAAGATGAGTTGAATGCAACAATTAAGCAGCTTATAGGTGAGCATGTAACCGTTGAAACAATCACCCGTGATAAGGCTTTAGAGGTTCCGTTCGAAGGTGATTTAGTGGATGCGATGTGTAACGCACTCATCAAAGAAGATTCGGTAGCGATTCCAGTTCCATACGTTATGAGTGGTGGAACTGACAATAAGGCACTGGCCGATCTAGGAATCATTGGATATGGATTCTCACCTCTAAAACTAGATGAAGATTTTAATTTCATGGCAATGTTCCATGGGGTCGATGAGCGTGTTCCAGTCGAAGGACTAGTTTTTGGTGCTCGAGTTTTGAAGGATTTCTTAGAGAACGTTTAAGCGCTCACGTCGTTTAATGCGTTTCGAACAATTTCAGGAAGTGAGATCTCTTCACTCTTCAATACACCACGAAGTTGCGCGCCAGTACGGGCACCAATCAGTGAAGATGTAACTCCTGGAGCATCCCGTACCCAAGCCAACGCAACCTCTAAAGGTGAGAAACCAAGTCCTTCGGCAGCTACTGCAACCGCTTCCACGATTCTTGATGAACGCGAATCTAGGTACGGCTCAATGTGCCTTGCAAAGTGAGGAGCTGCTCCACGAGAATCGCTTGGAATACCTTTTCTATATTTCCCTGTGAGCACTCCTCGTGCCAATGGTGCCCACGCAAGAAAACCTAATCCACACTCTTGTGCCGAATCCAAGATTTCCAACTCAACTTCACGATTTAGTAATGAGTATTCACCCTGAACTGTCGTTAAAGGAGCTTTCATGGAGTTACCTTGTTGTTTGGTAGCTGCTCGAGCAATTTGCCAACCCGAGTAATTACTGATTCCTACATACCGAGCTCGACCTGTTGTATAGGCGTAGTCCAAGGCAGACAAGGTGTCGTCTAGGGGAGTTGAGTCATCCCATGTGTGAACCTGCCAAATATCAACAAAATCAGTCCCTAATCTGCTTAAAGACTTGTCTAATTCCGAAATTAAATTGTGGCGAGAAGCGTTTATCGTTCGGACTCCATCGTGGAAGCTAATTCCAGCTTTAGTTGCTATTGCAACATCATCTCGATTGAACAAAGTACCGATAAGGCCGCCAATAACTCTTTCACTATCTCCATCACCATAGGTGGCTGCTGTGTCAATGAAGTTCCCACCTGCATCTAAAAAAGCGCGACATTGATCGGCGGCCTCGATCTCATCGGTATCTCGACCCCAAGTCATGGTGCCTAGACCCAGACGAGAAAGAGAAAGTCCGCTTACTCCTGCACGTCGCATTTCCATGGGGCGACCTTAGCAAGGCGAGGCATCAAAAGCTGCGATAGCCTTTCATTTATGCGATTGGTTTTGATACGTCATGCACATTCTGAGGCTAACGCTGCTGGCGTGCTTTCGGGCCGCAAACCTAATGTGCACCTTTCTCAAAAAGGCATCGAGCAAGCACAAGAGTTGGCCAATCGTTTGGGTTACTTCCCAATTTCACAAATGAGAATTAGTCCGATGGAAAGATGTTTCGAGACGGTGCAGCCTTGGATAAATAATTTCTTGACCCCACAATCTAAAGCTTTTCAACCAATTGTTGACCCCGGATTAAACGAGGTTGATTACGGTAGCTGGAGTGGGCGAAAATTGTCCGTTCTTAGCAAGAACAAACTCTGGAAGACAGTTCAACAAGCTCCAAGTCGTATGTACTTTCCTTCGGGTGAAGGAATTGCCACCATGCAGACTCGGGCCATGAAATCCGTTCACGAATTAGTGTCTACAAAAAGGAAGGGGGCAGGAGTCATCGTTAGTCATGGCGATGTGATTAAATCAATCATTGCCTCTGCACTTGGCCTGCATTTGGATGAATTCCAAAGAATCATCATTGATCCTGCATCAGTTTCTATTCTTGAATACTCCACAGAAAAGCCACGTGTTATTTTGCTTAATGACTCCCGAGGACGCGTCAATGAACTACTGACTGCAGCACCTCGTGCCAAAAATTTGCTTGGTGGTGGATCGGGTCGATGAGATATTCATTTACCGATCCAGACCGATTTATCGCTGGCACTGTAGGCGATCCTGGCGAACGGGCTTTTTTCATTCAAGCACGATTGTCAAATAGATTGATATCGGTGGCTTTAGAAAAAGCACAGGTCCAAGCAATCGCCGCGCGATTAGAGATTATGGTTTCAGAAGTAAGAAAATCGGAACCACTTGCACCAATAGATAAGATCCCATCGGATGATGCGCCTTTGGAATCTCCAGTAGATGCTGAATTTCAAGTTGGGGCTATCTCTTTAGCTTGGGATGATGAAAAGCAGCGGATCTGTGTTGAACTTTATGAGCTAGAGGAGGATGAAGAGTCCTCCGACGGTGAAGTTCTTGAAGTGAATATTTCACTAGGACAAGCAATCGCATTTTCTACTCGATCTAAAGCCGTTGTAAATGCAGGAAGACTGCCTTGCCCTTTCTGCGGAATTCCAATAGATCCTCGAGGCCACTTATGTCCAAGGTCCAATGGCTACCGACGATAAGTTAAAGGTGCTTCGCGATGGCGAACTGAAAGTGACCGGTCGATTAGTGGATGCTTCGAATGCCACTCTCTATGCAAATTCGACTCTGGATCGCAATGAGATTACCTGCATCTACAAACCAATTGCCGGGGAAAGACCGTTGTGGGATTTTGCAGATGGTTCCTTAGCCCATCGAGAGTATGCGGCATACCTTGTAAGTGATTATCTCGACTTCAACTGCGTACCTTTAACTATTCTGCGAGATGGTCCTTATGGCTTCGGAATGGTTCAAGAGTGGATTACCATCGATGATTCGATTGATTTAGGAAGTTTCTTTTCAACTGATCATCCTCAACTACGTTCGATGGCGCTTTTCGATGCAATTATCAATAACACCGATCGCAAAATTGGACATCTATTACCAGTTGATGAACATCGAGTTTTGGGATGCGATCACGGAGTGACTTTTCATTGTGAGGATAAGTTGCGAACCGTTTTGTGGCAGTGGGCAGATGAGAGTTTCAACGAAGCGGAATTAATGACCCTTCAAAAAGCTGAGAAAGCTTTTCAGGGGGAGTTAGCGGAACGTCTAGAACCATACTTAACTCAAGAGGAAATTTCGACAACTTTGAATCGAGTTCAAATTCTTCTCAGCAGGAAGCGATTCCCACTTCCGAATCCCAACTGGCCTGCAGTTCCTTGGCCGGCCTTCTGATTACCGATTACGATACTCAGATGAACTCTTGGCCTGATCTAGCACTTCCCAGTATTTCAACTCAAGTCTCAAGACCTGATTTGAAACTTTCAGATACTGCGGCAGGTCGAAAGCTTCCGGTAACTCGCAAACCTCTTTATCGTATGTACGTTTGTGGAATAACTCCTTATGACGCAACCCATCTCGGTCATGCTGCAACTTATTTAACCTTCGACTTGATCAATCGTTATCTGCGCTTTCTTGGGTCAGAGGTTAACTATGTACAAAACATTACCGATATTGATGATCCGCTTCTAGAACGCGCCAACCGCGATGGTATTGATTGGCGTGATCTAGCACATCAACAGATCGATCTCTTCAGGGGAGATATGGTCAACCTGCGCATAATTCCACCTGCACATTACATCGGTGCTGTTGATGCAATTCCATTAGTTACTCAAGCAATAACAAAGCTAGAAAATGAGAAAAGCATTTACGCAGTCGATAAGGACCTCTATTTTTCAGTTCATGCTGATGAAGGATTCGGTGAACGATCCCATTTAAGTACCAATGAAATGCTCAAGATATTTTCAGAACGCGGGGGAGATCCCTCCCGGGTAGGAAAGAAAGATCCCCTCGATTGCTTGGTGTGGATGTCGCAACGGCCAAACGAACCTGGTTGGGATTCTCCATTTTCTATAGGCCGCCCTGGCTGGCACATTGAATGCACTGCAATCGCGATTGAATACCTGAACCCATCTAGTGATGAAGGTACTTTGATTGATATTCAAGGTGGTGGAAGCGATCTAATTTTCCCTCATCATGAAATGTGTGCTTCTCAAGCTAAGGTAATGACTAAGAAAGAGTTAGCCGCACACTATGTACACGCCGGAATGATCGGGCTCAATGGCGAGAAGATGAGCAAGAGCCTTGGAAATCTGGTTTTTGTTTCAAAATTAGTAGCATCTGGACGGAATCCGATGGCGATTCGCTGGGCGCTGATGAAGACTCATTATCGGCTAGATCGAATGTGGACTGAACACATTCTTGAAGAAGCAGAGACTGAAATCGCCTTGTTGCTTTCAGTTTTAGCATCTGGGAAATCAATAGCAACGGATTCCGTCATTAGCGGCGTGATTTCAGCTCTGGCCGATGACCTCGACACACCTAAAGCACTTTCGCTCATTAACAATTGGGCAAAGCAATCAATCAATTGCGATGTCGTTTCAGACACCGAAGAGTTCTTAAAGGTATTGGATGCGCTTTTAGGATTAAAGTTTTAATTATTTCCGCGTCTGCGCAAGTAGCGTTCAAACTCCTTGGCAATTGAATCTCCCGAAACATCAGGAAGTTCTGCAGCATCTTTGCTTTCTTCAAGGGCCTTAACATATTCGGCTACATCAGAATCTTCGGCTGCAAGTTCATCGACAGACTTTTCCCATTCATCTGAATCTTCAGACAATGTGCCGAGAGGGATTGAGATATCGAGGAAATCTTCAATCGAATTAATTAATGCCAACGAGGCTTTTGGCGAAGGAGAACCAGAGGCGTAATGAGGCACCGCTGCCCACAGTGAGATTGCATCGATACCTCGTCGCATACAGCCATCTTGAATGATTCCTAGAATTCCTGTTGGCCCTTCGTACTTTGAAACCGCAACACCTAAACGCTCTGCAATATTTGGATGTGCTCCAGTACTCGTCACGGTTATAGGCCGGGTGTGTGGAGTATCCGCGAGAAGAGAACCCAAGGTGATAACAAGAGATACTTCTAAATCATCGGCCAGATCCAACAGTTCATGTGAAAAGCTTTTCCACCGCATGGATGGCTCAACGCCAGTTACGATCACCAAATCACGTTCCATCGATGGAATCGCTAGACCAAAAATTTGAGTTGTTGGCCAGGTAATGCTTCTGATCGATGATTCATCGATTGTTACCTGGGGTCTGTTTACTTGGAAATCGTAAAACTCCTCAGAATCAACATCAGCGATCAGTTGAGGGACGACCTCATCATCCTTTTCTCTCCAAATTGAAAGTAGATGTTCGATAGCGCCTGAAGCACCCTCAGCAGCATCATTCCACCCCGAAAATGCGATGATCATCACTGGGTTTCGAAGCAAGGGAATCTGATGAATCTCCATGAAACCAACCTTAAGGTAACCTTCACCAAATGAGTACGTTGAAAAGCCCGATAGAACCAGGCTTACTTCGTCGTACGCTCGCCAAGCGGGTTGTGATTGCCGATGGCGCGATGGGAACGATGCTGCAGGCTGCTAACCCAACTTTGGAGGATTTCCAAGGCCATGAGGGTTGTAACGAAATCCTGAATGTGAGTAGACCTGAAATTGTTCGCTCTGTTCATGATGAGTATTTACAAGCCGGCGTAGATGCAATCGAAACAAATACTTTCGGAGCAAACTGGGCAAACTTGGCAGAGTACGGAATAGAAGATCGAATTTATGAACTTGCCTTTGCTGGAGGAAAGATTGCTCGCGAGGCGGCAGATGCTTTTTCTACAAAAGAGAAACCACGCTTCGTTCTTGGTTCCCTTGGGCCAGGAACAAAGCTTCCAAGTTTAGGTCACACTACATATGAGAAGTTAAAGCAGGCTTACTACACAGCTGCGAAGGGTCTAACTGACTCTGGAAGTGATGCATTACTTGTTGAAACTTCTCAAGATCTCTTACAGGTAAAGGCCGCCGTTAATGGTTGTCGTGCTGCAATCCTCGAATCGAACCGCGACATTGTATTAATTGCGCAAGTTACAGTTGAAACTACCGGAACTATGTTGCTTGGTTCAGAGATCGGAGCGGCTTTAAACGCGCTTGAACCAATGGGAATTGACCTCATTGGCCTTAATTGTGCAACAGGACCGGCAGAGATGTCAGAGCACCTTCGCTACTTAAGCAAAAATGCAAAGATTTCGATATCAGTCATGCCTAACGCAGGACTCCCACAGTTGGGACCGAATGGTGCTACTTATCCATTAGGCCCTGACGAATTAGCGACCGCTTTAGATGGTTTTGTGGGTGATTATGGAATTGCCCTCATTGGTGGATGTTGTGGAACAACCCCAGCGCATCTAGCAGCTGTTGTTTCTAAGGTGAGTAATAAACCTATTGCCAACCGAAAGCCAGAGTTAGAGCCTGGTGCATCTTCTTTGTATCAATACGTCCCGTTTAGACAAGATAAAACCTATCTAGCGATCGGTGAGCGAACCAATGCAAATGGTTCACGCGCCTTTCGCGATGCACTTCTTGCTGAAGATTGGGAGAAATGTGTGGAGATCGCACGCGATCAAATTCGCGACGGCGCACACATGCTTGATCTATCTGTGGATTATGTAGGACGAGATGGTGCAAAAGACATGAGTGAGCTTGCATCACGATTTGCCACCTCCAGCACCCTTCCAATTGTTTTGGATTCAACCGAGCCCGCGGTTTTGAAGGCTGGACTGGAACACCTTGGTGGACGTTGCGTGATCAACTCCGTTAATTATGAGGATGGAGATGGTCCAACCTCTCGATTTGCAAAAATCATGCCCCTGGTAAAGGAGCATGGAGCAAGTGTTGTTGCGTTGACTATCGATGAAGAGGGTCAAGCTCGAGACGCTGAATGGAAGCTCCGAGTGGCTCGTCGATTGATCATTGATTTGCGAGATAACTGGGCCATGAATGTAGGCGATATCTTGATCGATTGTCTTACCTTTCCGATCGCTACCGGTCAGGAAGAAACACGACGAGATGGAATCGAAACCATCAATGCGATTCGCCAATTGAAGGCGGAGTTCCCTGATGTTCAAACAACTTTAGGTGTAAGCAACGTTTCCTTTGGTTTAAATCCTGCTGCACGAGTGGTTCTGAACTCAGTGTTCCTTCACGAATGTGTTCAGGCTGGACTGGACTCTGCCATTGTTCATCCATCTAAGATCACTCCGATGGTTCGTATTGATGAGAAGCAAAAGCAAGTTGCCTTAGATCTAATTTACGATCGTCGAACCTTTGACGGTGAAGAATGCACATACGATCCACTTCAAGAGTTCCTCCAATTATTTGATGGAGTTGAACTTGCAACCAGCAAGAATGCGCGAGCAGAAGCATTAGCTGCTCTACCTCTTTATGAACGATTGCAACGTCGCATTATCGACGGTGAAAAGGTTGGACTTGAAGATGATCTGAAAGCCGCGATGGATCAAGGCACACCACCTTTAGAGATCATCAACTCCCACTTGTTGGAGGGCATGAAGGTGGTAGGAGAGTTGTTTGGTAAAGGTGAGATGCAGCTCCCATTCGTTCTGCAATCAGCTGAGGTGATGAAAACTGCGGTAGCAATGCTGGAACCATTTATGGAAAAGACCGGCGATGAGGGACGCGGAACCATGCTTTTGGCAACGGTAAAGGGCGATGTTCATGACATCGGCAAGAACTTGGTAGACATTATTCTTACTAACAATGGCTACAGAGTTGTAAATATTGGCATCAAACAGACAATTAATCAGATCATTGATGGAGCACTTGAGAGTAACGCTGATGCGATCGGTATGAGCGGTTTGTTGGTGAAATCAACGGTAATCATGAAGGAAAACCTTGAAGAGATCACAGCCCGAGGTTTAGATCAGAAGTGGCCGATTGTTTTGGGTGGAGCTGCTCTTACTCGTGCTTATGTCGAGCAGGATTTAGCAGGCATGTTCCCGGGCGAAGTTCGTTATGCACGTGATGCTTTCGAGGGACTTCGGTTAATGGATTCGATTATGGCGGTTAAACGTGGAGATGAAGGAGCAGCACTGCCAGCGCTTCGTGAACGTAGAGTGGCAAATACCAGAATTAAATCTGAAGATCTTCCAATTGATACCCGACGCAGCGATGTTGCGTCAGACAACTCGATTCCTACTCCACCATTTTTTGGTTCACGAGTCATTAAGGGAATTCAACTCGCAGATTACGCCGGAATGTTGGATGAACGAGCCTTGTTTGTTGGACAGTGGGGCCTCAAAGGAAATCGAGGCGAGTACGAGCAAATGGTCGAGAACGAAGGTCGTCCACGTTTGCGATCGCTTCTCAATGAGGTGCAATCAAAGGGCTGGTTAAATGCCGCTGTTGTTTATGGATATTTTCCATGCTACAGCGAAGGCAATGACCTAGTAATCCTTCATCATGAGGGAGACAACAAGGGTAAAGAGAGAGTTCGCTTCTCATTTCCTCGACAAACACGTGATCGTCGCTTGTGCATTAGTGATTTCTTCGCATCTAAGGAATCAGGAAAGACCGATGTTGTCGCTTTCCACGTCGTAACCATGGGTTCAACGGTTAGTGAAGCAGCCGCTAAATTATTTGCCGACAACAATTATCGTGACTATCTTGAGTTGCATGGGCTTTCGGTTCAATTGACTGAAGCTTTGGCTGAGCATTGGCATGCTCGAATCCGTGAAGAGTTGCAGGTCAAAGGTGAGGATTCTCAAGATCTGCAAGGAAT
>ERZ650311.172-NODE-172-length-43682-cov-16.686066_pt1 | contig 43682 bp, 39 predicted proteins | sample MGYA00376247_ERZ650311 | MGnify/ENA primary metagenome ERZ650311 (study PRJEB26733, sample SAMN07839324) | wastewater metagenome | biome: small river; feature: stream; material: water | place: USA: North Carolina | collected 2016-07-28 ... | reverse complement strand
CCTTCGAATGCCGGAATCAAAATCCGGTGCCTTGACCAACTTGGCGACTCCCCAAGAAATCGTTTTCACACTTGCGCGACCCAACCCTTCAGCGGGTGACTGTCAAGCCCTTTGGCAATCCAGACATCCCAACCTTCCGGGGCCTTGGCACTGACCTGCTCTGCCACATCCTTCGAATCGAAGGGAGCGAAGATGCAGGCCCCCGAACCGCTCATGATTGCTGCCCCATACTGCGACAACCACCCTAGCGCTTCAGCCACTTCGGGAAACAGCTTGCAGACCGTTGCCTGCATGTCGTTTCGCGTTTCGTGTGTTGCGAAGCCCCGCATTATTAGGGGTTTGCTATCCCGTGTCAACCCTGGCGCAGAAAAAATTTGAGCAGTGGGCACTGACACCTTCGGCGCGACCATCACATACCACGCCGGCGGCACGTCGAGCGCCTGCAGCGCCTCGCCCACGCCCTCGGCAAAGGCCGTCTCGCCGAACACGAAGAAGGGCACGTCGGCGCCAAGGGTGAGGCCGATCTCCTGCAGCCGCTGGCGCGACAGCCCGCAGCCCCAGATCCGGTTGAGGGCGATCAGCACGCTGGCCGCATCGGAGCTTCCGCCGCCGAGCCCGCCGCCCATGGGAATGCGTTTCTCCACGCCGATGTCGGCACCCCAGGGCGAACCGCTGGCGGCCTTAAGGGCCAGCGCGGCACGCACCACGAGATCGGATTCGGCCGGCACGCCGGGCACGTCGGTGGTGCGGCGAATCTGCCCGTCGTCGCGCCGCTGCAGGGTGATCTCGTCGCCCCAGTCGATCATCCGGAAAGCTGTCTGGAGCAAATGGTAGCCATCAGGGCGACGCCCGATGATGTGCAGGAACAGGTTGATCTTGGCCGGCGCGGGCACGGTCACGGGTGCGGCGGGGTCGAAGATTTCAGCGGTCGTCATCTCAGGGATTCCAGGCATCGACGATCAGGCGCAGGCGGGTGTCGCCGCGGTGGACGTCGAGCTTGCGCGGCAGGGCGTCGGGCGCCTCGCCGGTGTAGTCGGTGTAATCGATGGTCCAGCCCTGGTCCACGACGCTGCGCGGGCGGCCCTGGGTGTCGACGGTGCGCACCTGGGCGCCGGCGCCGGGCCGGGCGGTGACCCAACGCGGCAGGTTGGCGAAGGGCGCTTCCACGCCCAGGAGCGAACCGGCCAGCTCGGCGGCCGAGGCGGCCTCGAAGCGGCGCCCGTCGGAGAGCGTCATGCGGGCGCCGCTGGCGTCGGATTCGATCCGCGCCAGGCCCTGCCCCAGCGGGCCGGTGAACAGCCATTCATCCCGCGGGCCGTCGTGCTGCCAGTCGAAACCCACGGCGGCGCTGCGTTCGGCGTCGCGCACCTGAAGGCGACCTTCGACAGCGAAGCGCGTGATCTCGGCGGCAGGCGCCATTTCGGCCGGCGGTGTGCGCAGGGCCGGTGCCGCGCAGCCAACGAGGCCGAGCGCAAGCATCAGGACAGCGGGCTTCAAAGCTTGAACTTCTTGATGACGTCGGCCAGCACGGTGTTGTCCGGATGGGCCTTGGCGGCGTCGCGCCAGGTCTTCGCGGCCTCTTCCTTGCGACCGAGCATCCACAGCACCTCGCCCAGGTGGGCGGCGATCTCGGGATCGGCCCGCAGGGCGAAGGCCTTCTGCAGGGTTTCGAGGGCGTCGGTCAGCTTGCCGCGGCGGTACTGGGCCCAGCCCAGGCTGTCGATGATGAAGGGGTCGTTGGGCGCGAGGGCCAGCCCCTTGCGGATCAGCGTCTCGGCTTCGTCGAGGCGCAGGTTGCGATCCACCAGCGAGTAGCCGAGGGCGTTGTAGGCGTGGGCGTGGTCGGGCTTGAGGGCGATGAGCTTGCGCAGCCGACCTTCCATCACCTCGACCCGCCCGATCCGCTCGGCCATCAGGGCGGATTCGTAGAGGAGATCGGGATTGTCGGGAGATTGCCGGAGCGCATCGTCGAGCACCGTGAAGGCGTCGTCGTTGCGGTTGGCGTCGCGGAGCAGCTGGGATTCGAGCAGCACGTACTGCACCTGATCGGCCGGCGCGGCCTCGCGGGCAAGCGCCTGCAGGTGGGCGCGGGCATCGCCGAGCTTGCCCCGGTTGGCCAGCACCTGGGCGATGCGCCCCTGGGCCGCCACGTACTGGGCGCCCGGTTCGACGGCCTTGTACCAGGCGATCGCGTCGTCGGGACGCTTGGCTTCCTCGGCGAGCTGGCCTAGATAGACGCGCACGGTGTCGGGCTCGGGGAAGCCCAGCTCCAGCAGCCGCTTGAAATACCGCTCGGCCGCCGGCCGGTCGCCCTGTTGCATGGCGAGCAGCGCCGAGGCGTGCACCACGTCGCGGTCGTCGGGCGAGCGCTTGAGGAGTTCGTCGAACTGTTCCCGCGCCGGGCCGAACTGCTTGGCGGCCACCAGCAGGCGGGCCAGGGTGATGCGCGGCTCGCGGGCGTCGGGATGGGCGGCGACGTAAGTCCGGAGCGACTCGATGCCCTTGCCGGGTGAAGTCTCCTGGAGAAGCTGGGCCTCCAGCACCACCGCCTGCTCCCAGTCGGGACGCAGGCGCAGGGCACCTTCGAGGGCCTGGGCGGCGCCTGCGGCATCGCCGGCGGTGTAGGCCGCGTTGGCGCGGGCGAAGTGCGCCTCGGGCTGGTCGAGGTAGGGCTGGGTGAGGTCATTCACCAGCCGGCGGATCAGCGCCTTGTCGGGAATGCGGGCTAGGCCGCGGTTAAGCCCCATCAGCGCCGGGCCAACCTTGTCGCCCAGCCGGGCCAGCGCCGACGCGAGATGGGTTTCGAGCTCTTCGATGCGGGCGCTGCTGGCGGCGGCGCCGGAGGCCAGTTGCTGGGCCTGCAGCGACGTGGGATCGAGCTCCAGCCACAGGCGGGAGGCGTCGCTGGCGAGGTCGGTCTGACGGGCAAACACGGCCATCTCGGCGGCACGCCGGGCGATGCGGGCGTCGCGGGTCCGGCGGGCGAGATCGAGATACGACTGGGCAGCCATCACGCCCTGGCCGCGGGCGCCCGCGACCTCGGCGAGCATCAGCTGGTAGAGGATCTGCGGCGTGAGCTCCTGCCCCGGATAGACCGCCTTGCCCTCGGTCGCCTCGACGCCCCCGGCATCGCGCGGCTGCTGGGCGTGGGCCGCGCCGGCCAGCAGGCCACCCGCAAGAAACAGGGCGGCAAGCAGACGGGCCGGGCGCGCAAGGCGGAAAGATGGCTTCATGGAAAATGACTCGGACTGGACTGTCGGTTCAAGGCCCGACGCATCGGGCAACGGCTGCGTGAGCTTGGATCGCGCCGCTACAATAGGGTTCGCCCGATGTTAGGCGCTTTCCCGAAGGCCAGCAAGCAAGCGGCCTTCGCTCCTTTCGCCCTGCCCCGCAAAGCCCGTTGCCATGCCCGAACTCCCCGAAGTCGAGACAACCCGCCGCGGCATCGCCCCGGAACTCACCGGCCTCGTCGCCACCGGCGCGGTGATCCGCAACGGCCGACTGCGCCACCCGGTGCCCGCCGATCTGGCCGACCTCCTCGCCGGCCAGCCCCTGGTCGCCGTCGAGCGGCGCGCCAAGTATCTGCTGCTGCGTTTTTCCACCGGGAGCCTGGTGGTGCACCTGGGGATGTCCGGCAGCCTGCGCATCGTGCCGGCCGATCTGCCGCCCGAGAAGCACGACCACCTGGACATCGTCTTCGGCCCCTGCGCCCTGCGCCTGCGCGACCCGCGGCGCTTCGGCCTAGTGGTGTGGCAGCCGGGCGAGGCGCCCCACCCGCTCCTCGCCGGCCTCGGCATCGAGCCGCTCGACGACGCCTTCGACGGCCCGTGGCTAGACAAGGCCAGCCGCGCCCGGCGCACGCCGGTGAAGCTCTTCATCATGGACGGCAGCGTGGTGGTGGGGATCGGCAACATCTACGCGTCGGAGAGCCTGTTCCGCGCCGGCATCGACCCGACCACGCCGGTGGGCGAACTGGGCCCGAAGCGCTGCGCCCGGCTCGTCGCGTGCATCCGCGAGACCCTCGCCGACGCCCTGGCGGCGGGCGGCAGCACGCTGCGGGATTTCGTCGGCAGCAACGGCGCGCCGGGCTACTTCCAGCAACAGTATTTCGTCTATGGCCGCGACGGCGAGGCCTGCCGACACTGCGCCACGCCGATCCGCAAGCGGATCATGGGCCAGCGCGCCACCTTCTATTGCCCCCGCTGCCAGCGCTGAAACCATTCCGGCGCGGGGCGATCCCGTTTATGCTGTCAACTCGCAAAAATTTGCCGGTAATGCGGCGCGTGGCCAGGAATCAAGCTCGTGAAAGACGCCCAAATGCTTGCTGAACATTTCTCCGCCTACACCCAGTGGCGCGGAGACGTCGCCTCGGGGATCGGGGAGCTCCGCAAGTGGCTGCAGGAGAACGAGATCGGCGATGCCCAGTCCGATCTGCGCCTGCAGTATCTGCTCGACCGCCTGCGCGAGGACAAGCTGATCGTCGCCTTCGTGGCCGAGTTCTCCCGCGGCAAGTCCGAGCTCATCAACGCCGTGTTCTTCGCCGGCTATGGCAACCGCATCCTGCCCTCCAGCGCCGGCCGCACCACCATGTGCCCCACCGAGCTGCAATGGAAGGAAGGCGACCAGCCCGAGATCCGCCTGCTGCCCATCGAGAGCCGCAAGACCAACGCCAGCATCACCGAACTCAAGCGCTACCCTGAGGAATGGCAGATCCGCCCCCTCGACACCAGCTCGGCCGAGAGCCTCCAGCAGGCGCTGGCCCAGGTGGGCGAGACGCGCATGGCGACCGTGGCCGAAGCCGAGGCGCTGGGTTTCCCCATCGACGGCAGCGGCGACAAGGGCATCCGCCCCGACGCCCAGGGCAAGGTCGAGATTCCCCTGTGGCGCCACGCCATCATCCAGTTTCCGCACCCGCTGCTCGAACAGGGCCTGGTGATCCTCGACACGCCGGGCCTCAACGCCATCGGTGCCGAACCCGAGCTCACCCTCAACCTGCTGCCCAACGCCCACGCGGTGCTGTTCATCCTGGCCGCCGACACCGGCGTCACCCAGAGCGATCTCGCCGTGTGGCGCGAGCACGTCAATGCCGGGCGCCGCCAGCGCGGCCGCATCGTCGCCCTCAACAAGATCGACGGCCTGTGGGACGGCCCGCGCACCGACGCAGAGATCGAGCGCGAGATCGCCGGCCAGGTGGCCAGCGTCGCCAGCACCCTCGAGATCGACCCGTCGCAGGTCTTCCCGGTGTCGGCCCAGAAGGGCCTGGTCGCCAAGGTGAGCGACGACGTCGAGCTGCTCGAACGCAGCCGGCTGGTGGATCTCGAGCGGGCCCTGTCCACCGAGCTGCTGCCCACCAAGCGCGACATCGTCCGCGACAACACCCACGGCGACGTGGCCGACATCGTCAGCCGCAGCCGCGAGCTCCTCAACGCGCGCCTGACCGGCCTGCGCGAGCAGCTCCAGGAACTCACCGACCTGCGCGGCAAGAACCAGAACGTCATCGAATACATGATGCGCAAGGTGCGCTCCGAGAAGGACGAGTTCGAGGAAGGGCTGCAGAAGTACTACGCCGTGCGCAGCGTGTTCTCCAACCTCTCCAACAACCTCTTCGGCCACCTGGGCCTCGACGCCCTGCGCGACGAGACCCGCCGCACCCGCGAGGCGATGCTCGACGCCGCCTTCTCCCGCGGCCTGCGCGAGGCGATGAAGGGCTTCTTCCAGCACCTGCGCGGCAACCTCAAGAAATCCACCGACGAGATCGGCGAGATATCCAAGATGCTCGACGCCATGTACAAGCGCTTCACCGTCGAGCACGGCCTGAAGCTCGCTGCGCCCACCGCCTTCTCCACCCTGCGCTACGAGAAGGAGATCGAGCGCCTCGAAGAAGCCTTCAACAGCCAGTTCAACACGGTGCTGACCATCGTCACCACCGAGAAGCACACCCTCACCCAGAAGTTCTTCGAGACCGTCGCGGTGCAGGCCCGGCGCACCTTCGAGGTTGCCAACCGCGATGCCGAGCAGTGGCTGCGGGCGGTGATGGCACCCCTCGAAACCCAGGTGCGCGAATACCAGCTGCAGCTCAAGCGCCGCCTCGAGAGCGTCAAGCGCATCCACCAGGCCACCGACACCCTCGAAGACCGGGTGCGCGAACTCCAGCAGGCCGAGGAAACCCTGGTCACCCAGCTCGGCGAGCTCGGAAAGCTGGCCGACCGGATCGAGCAGGCCCTCGGCATGCCTGTGGCGCCCGGAGCGCCTTCCGCCCTGGCGGCCTGACCCTCCCCGGCCGTAAAAACACAAAAGCCGGCGCACCCGAAGGTGCCGCCGGCTTTTTTCCGTTCTGGCGCGCGACTGCTTACTTGTCGGCGGTCAGGCGGAGGAACTTCTCCATCAGGTCTTCCTTGCTTTCCGGGTGCTCCGGATTGAAGGGGATGCAATCCACCGGGCAGACCTGCTGGCACTGGGGCTCGTCGAAGTGGCCGACGCACTCGGTGCACTTGTTCGGGTCGATCACGTAGATTTCATCACCCTGGGAGATGGCGCCATTGGGGCACTCCGGCTCGCAGACGTCGCAGTTGATGCACTCGTCGGTAATCATCAAGGCCATTTTGCTTGTTTCCTTCGTTACTTACTGTTTGTTGATCTTGGTGAGCAGCCGCGCGTTGACGCTCGGCTGCACGAATTTGCTGACATCACCACCGAGCCGCGCGATCTCGCGCACCATGGTGGCGGAGATGAACATGTACTCGTCGGCCGGCGTCAGGAATACCGTCTCGACGTCCGGGTAAAGCTTGCGGTTCATGCCGGCCATCTGGAATTCGTACTCGAAATCCGACACCGCCCTGAGCCCGCGCAGGATGACCCGCGCGTTGTTCCGGTGCAGGAAATCCATCAGCAGGCAAGAAAACCCCTGCACCTCGACGTTCGGATAAGGCGCCAGGACTTCCCTGGCGATCTCCACGCGCTCATCGAGGGAGAAGATCGGCCCTTTGCCGCCGCTCGCCGCCACCCCGATGATGAGCTTCTCGAACAGACGGGAGGCCCGGCGAACCAGATCCTCGTGTCCGCGGGTGAATGGATCGAAGGTGCCCGGATAAACCGCGATACCGTCCCTCATGCAATGCCCCTCCCGGCCGGCGAGATCGACGTCGATCAGTCGGCGCGGGCGAAGAGGTGGTAATACACCTGTCCGGCCGAGCCGTGCTTGATTCGCGTCAATCGGTCGATGTTGTCGATTTTGTATTCCGCTTCCACATAGACCAGCCCCTCATCGCTGAGGAGTTTCGGCAGGAGCGGCGCAATGCGATCGATCCAGCCGGCCCGGTAGGGCGGGTCGACGAACACGACGTCAAAGGGCTGGGCCGTGGAACGGGCGAAGTTTAGCGCATCGCCCCGCACAACCTGTACACGCGTCGCCTGTAGGGTTTTCGCGTTGGCCTGCAGCGCGGCCAGCGCGACCGGGTCCTGCTCGATCATCGTGACGCTCGCCGCGCCCCGCGAGGCCGCCTCGAAACCCAGCGCACCGCTGCCGGCGAAGAGGTCGAGACAGCGCAGGCCGTCCATCTCCTGGCCGAGCCAGTTGAAGAGCGTCTCGCGCACCCGGTCGGGCGTCGGGCGCAGCCCCTTCACGGTGCGCACGTCGATCAGGCGCGAGCGCCACTCGCCGCCGATGATGCGGATGCGACTCAACGGGCGGCTCCGTTTTTCGGCGCCGCGGTCTTGTCGCCATCGCCGCCCACCACCACCGTCACCAGATTGTCCTGGGACACGTGGCGACGGAAGGCGTCGCGGATCTGCTGGGCGGTGACCGCGCGCACCTTGTCGCGCCAGGTGTCGAGGTAGTCCAGCGGCAGGCCGAAGCTGCCGATGGCCGCCACCTGTTCGAGCATCTTGCGGTTGGAATCCAGGCGCAGCGCAAAGCCGTTGATGAGGTTGTCCTTGGCGGCCTTGAGTTCGGCGTCGGTCGGGCCCTTGGCGAGGAACTCGTCGAGGGTCGTGCCAACCACCTTCAGCGCGTCGTCGGTCTGGCTGCCCTTGGTCTGCAGGCCGATCTGGAACGGGCCGACGTCACGCTGGGGCGCGAAGTAGCTATACACGCTGTAGGCGTAGCCGCGCTTCTCGCGCACTTCGCCAGTGAGCCGCGACACGAAGCCGCCGCCGCCCAGGATGTAGTTGCCCACGAACAGCGGGAAGAAATCCGGATCGCCCCGGCGGATGCCCGGCTGGCCGACGGCGATGTGGGCCTGGGCCGAGGGGTGCGGCACGCGGATCACCTGGCGCACCGGCACCGTGGTGTTGACCGTCGCGGCCGGCGCCTCGCCCACGGGGAGCCCCGCCACCAGCCGGTTGGCGATGGCCTCGGCCTCGGCGCGGGAGACATCGCCGACGATGCTCACCGTGGCCCGGGCAGACGTGTAGTTGCGGCGATGGAAATCCGCCAGATCGTCGCGGCTGATGGTCGTCACGGTGTCGACGGTGGGCGTGCGGCCGTAGGGGTGATCCGGGAAGATCGCCGCGGCGAAACGCCGGGAGAGGATCGAATCCGGCTGGGTTTCGGCCTCCTTCAGGCCGGCGATGAGGCGGGACTTCTCGCGCTCGACGGCGGCGGCCGGGAAGGTCGGCTTGCCGATCAGGGTGGCGAGCAGATCCACCGCGCCGTCGCGCTCGGTGGCGGAACTGAGGGTGCGCAGCGACAGCGATGCGCGATCCATGTCTGCGCCGCCGCCGATCTGGGCGCCGAGATCGGCGACGCGGTTGGCGATGGCGTCTTCGTCGAGGTTGCCGGCGCCGGCATCCAGCAGGCCGCGGGTCAGCCCGGCGAGCCCGGCCTTGCCGGCGGGAACTTCAGTACCGGCGGCGCGGAAATCCACCTGCACGTCGACGATGGGCAGGGCCCGGCTCTCGACGAAGAACACGCGGGTGCCGCCGGGAGTGGTCCAGTTCTGGATGGCCAGCCCGGCGCGGGCGGGGGACGAAATCAGGGTGGCGACGGTCAGGGCGAGGGCCAGACCGAAGCGTTGGCGAGGAGAGATCATCAGTCGATTCACCAGGAAAGCGGGGCGTCAGTGGTGATGGCCGCCGGCTGCCTGCGCCTTGGCGCGGGCCTGCGGGTCCACCGGCAGGGGATCAAGCTGGGCGACGGTGAGGTGGTCGTCGCTGAAATACTTGCGGGCCACGGCCTGAACCTCGGCCGGCGTCACCGCGCGGATGCGCGCCAGCATCTCGGCGTCGTTCTTCCACGACAGACCGACCATCTCGGCCATGCCGATTTCCATGGCCTGGCCCATCAGGGAATCACGCTTGTAGACCTGGCCGGACACCGCCTGGGCCTTCACCCGGCGCAGCTCGTCGTCCGAGACGCCGTCGGTCTGGATGCGGGCGAGCTCGGCGCGCAGGGCGGCCTCCACGTCGGCGACGGTCTTGCCGGCGGCGGGGGCGCCATCCAGCACGAAGAGGGACTCACCGCGGGCGGTGCCGTCGTAACCGGCGCCGGCGGTCACCGCCACACGGCTGCCGCGCACGATGTTCTTGGCCAGGCGGGCGCCGTCGTAGCCGTCGAGCACCGCGGCGAGCACCTGCAGGGCGTAGTAGTCGCCATCCTTGTGGATGTCGCGCAGGGTGGGCACGCGCCAGGCGAGGGCCACGTAGGGCAGCTCGGCCGGGGCCTTCACCACGGTGCGGCGGGGGCCGGCCTGCTCGGGCTCGGACAGCGGCTTGCGCACCGGCAGGGCGCGGGCCTTGGCGTGGCCGTAGGTGCGCTCGGCTTCCTTGAAGACCGCGGCGTGATCCACGTCGCCCACCACCACCAGGGTGGCGTTGTTGGGCACGTACCAGCGCTGGTGCCAGTCGCGGGCGTCCTGGGCGGTCATGTTGTCCAGGTCGGACATCCAGCCGATGATCGGGCGACGGTAGGGATGGGCCTGAAAGGCGGTGGCCATCAGCTGCTCGATGACCAGCGAGCGGGGCTTGTCGTCGGTGCGCAGGCGGCGCTCTTCCTTGACCACCTCGATCTCCTTGCGGAAACCCTCCTCGGTGATCTGCAGGTTGCTCATCCGGTCGGCCTCGAGCGTCATCATCTTGCCGAGGGCTTCCTTTGGCACCTGCTGGAAGTAGGCCGTGTAGTCGTAGCTGGTGAAGGCGTTATCGCGCCCACCGGCGGCGGCCACCTGCTTGTTGAACTCGCCGGGGCCGACCTTCTTCGTGCCCTTGAACATCATGTGCTCGAGCAGATGGGCCACGCCCGAGGTGCCATCCACCTCGTCCATCGCGCCCACCTTGTACCAGACCATGTGCACCACCGACGGGGCCCGCCGGTCTTCCTTGACGATCAGCTTCATTCCGTTGGGAAGGGTGTGCTCGAAGGGATTGGCCCAGGCCGGCATGGCGAAGGCCACCGCCAGGGCGCCGGCAACGATGCCGGAGCGCAAACTGCGATTCATCATAGGCTTTTGAAGCATCTGGTAAAATTTGAAGATGCAGGCTGTCGGAAGCTTTTCTGCCAACTCATTGCCCGCTGCGCCCCACGTGTTCGCGCGGCATCATAGCGGCATCCGACACCCCGGCCAACCGGCTTTGGCACGCGGCTTCGCGCGCTGACCGCCAAGATTCGACCCACACTCAGACCCGGCTCCTCATGTTTGGTTTCCTGAAGAAAACCCTCAAGGGCGGCGATACGCCTCCCGAAACGCCAACGCCGGAAACGGCTGCGGCCCCTGCCCAGGCACCGGCTTCCACACCCGCCGCCGCGCCGGCGCCTGCCCCCGAACCCGAGAAGAAGCGTTCGTGGATGGACCGTCTGCGCTCCGGCCTGTCCCGCACCCGCGAGCAGATCGGCGGCGGCCTCGGCGGCATCACCAGCCTGTTCTCCCGACGCAAGATCGACGAGGAGTTCCTCGAAGAGCTGGAGACCACCCTGCTGATGGCCGACTGCGGCGTCGAGGCCACCCAGCACCTCCTAAAAGAGCTGCGCCTGCGCTGGAAGCGCGACAAGCTCGAAACCGCCGACCAGCTCCAGGGCGCGCTGCAGGAAGGCCTGCTGTCCATCCTCCAGCCGCTCGAGCAACCCCTCGAGATCAGCAGCCACAAGCCCTACATCATCATGATCGCGGGCGTTAACGGCTCGGGCAAGACGACCTCCATCGGCAAGCTCGCCAAGCACTTCCAGAACCAGGGCAAGAGCGTGCTGCTGGCCGCCGGCGACACCTTCCGCGCCGCCGCCCGCGAACAGCTGATGACCTGGGGCGAGCGCAACGGCGTGGCCGTCATCGCCCAGGAATCCGGCGATCCGGCCGCGGTGGTGTTCGACGCGATCAGCGCCGCCCGCGCCCGCAACATCGACATCGTGCTGGCCGACACCGCCGGCCGCCTGCCCACCCAGCTGCACCTGATGGAAGAGATCGCCAAGGTGCGCCGGGTGATCCAGAAGGCCGAGCCCTCCGGCCCCCACGAAGTCCTGCTGGTGCTCGACGCCAACATCGGCCAGAACGCCCTGCAGCAGGTCAAGGCCTTCGACGCCGCCATCGGCGTCACCGGCCTCGTGCTCACCAAGCTCGACGGCACCGCCAAGGGCGGCGTGGTGGCCGCCATCGCCCGCCAGAGCCCCAAGCCCCTGCGCTTCATCGGCGTGGGCGAGCAGATCGACGACCTCCAGGCCTTCCGCGCCAAGGAGTTCGTCGACGCCCTGTTCACCCCGGTCGGCGGCAGCGCCGACAGCCAGGGCTGATCCACCCGCCATCCTCCGCGGGGCGCCCGCCCCGCGGATGAAGCACCCAGCCTTTCGCTGCACGTCATTCCGGCGTGCGCCGCCGCGCCCCTTGGCCTATGCTGGTCAAATGAAGGGGCGGCAATCTTCCCGGCATCCCGCCCCCGCCCAGGAGTGCCGCGGATGTCCCCCTCAGCCAGCCAGCCCCCGCTTCCGGCGGCAGCCCCCAGACTCACCCTCGCCCGCTGGCTGCGCATCGGGCTCCTGCTGTTCATCGCCCAGGCCCTCGCCCTCGGCCTGCAGGCCCTGCTGCTGATCCACAAGGAGGGCGAGCTCCTCACCGGCCTCACCGCGTCCCGCATCGGCATTGCCGCCGACGAGATCCGCGCCACCTTCACCCGCAGCGCCGCCAACGGCCTGACCCTCGCCGAATCCCGCGGCGTCGCGCGGCTCCTGCCCCGGCTCGTCGCCGACGACGCCGACATCACCGCCATCCACGTCTTTGACAGCCACCGGCAGCTGCGCTTCGCCCTAGGCCCGGGCGAGCCGTCCGCCAGCGCCGCCGACGCCGTCCTCCACCGCACCAGCCTGTGGTCCCACTGCACGCCGGGCGAGCCGCTACTCGTCGGCCAGTCGCTGCGCGATGCCGAGGATCAGCTCGCCGGCGGAGTGCTCTTCACGGTACGCAGCGACTCGCTGGAAGCCCGTCGGCAGGCCGGCCGCGACGCCACCTTCAAGCGACTCGGCCTGACCCTCGCCGGTGTCGCCCTCGCCCTGCCCCTGCTGCTGGCCGCCGCGGCCCACCTTGGCCGGCGGATCGCCCTGCGCGTGCGGCTGCTGGCCGCCGCCCTGCTGCTCGCCTGCGCCGCCAGCTTCACCCTCAGCCTGCAGGCGCTGCCGGGGTTCTCGGAGCAGCTCGCCCCGGCCCTCGACGCCAAGGCCGCGGCGCTGGGCCGGCTGCTGGCCGGACGCATCGACAACGCCGTCGATCTGGGCATCCCGTTCGAGCATCTTGCCGGCGTCGGCGACTACTTCGACGACACCCTCGCCCGCCACCCGGAGATCCTCGCCTTCCACCTGGAAGGCCCCGGCCGGAGCGACACCGCCCGCCGCCCCGGCGAGGCTGGCAGCGAAGTCGTCACGCCCCTCGGCGCCCAGCCCGGCGCGCAGGTGCGGGTGGTCACCGACGGCGACGTGGTGGCCCGGGAGCTGCGCAGCCTGACCCTCGACCTCGCCATCGTCTTCGTGGTGGCCGTGGTGCTGTTCAACGAAGCCCTCGGTGCGATCCTCGCCGGCGACGAACTCGCCCCTGCCGCCAGCCGCGCCCGCCTGGGCCTGGCCCGGCTTTCGGTGTTCCTGCTGATCCTGTCGGAAGAGCTCACCCGCGCCTTCCTGCCGCTCCACATCGCCAGCCTCGCCCCGGCCGACGGCGCCGCCATCGGGCTGCCGATCTCGGCCTACATGCTCAGTTTTGCGCTGTTCACCCCGTTTGCCGGGCGCTGGGCCGAACGCTACGGCGTGGCCCGCACCTTCGCCGCCGGCGCGCTGCTGTCGGCGGCCGGCTTCGGCTGGGCGATGGCCGGCGGCGGCTACTGGGCCTTCGTGGCAGCCCGCTGCCTGTGCGCCGCCGGCTACGCGGTGGGCACGATGGCCATGCAGCAGCACTTCCTGAACGCCGCCGCGGCCGGCGAACGCACCCGCGCCCTGGCGCTTTACGTGGGCGCGCTGCAGACCGCGGCGATCTGCGGCTCGGCCATCGGCGGCCTGATCGCCGAGCGCTTCGGCGCGGCCGTGGTGTTTGCCGGCGCCGCGGGCCTGGGGATGCTGGCACTGGTCGTCCAGCGGGCCGACGTGAGCCCGGGCCCGGCGGCAACGCCCCGCCCGTCGGCGCCGCTGCTACCGGTGCTGGGCCGCCCGCGGGTGTGGCTGCCGCTGCTCACCGCGGCCCTGCCCGCCAAGCTGGCTCTGGCCGGCTTCCTGTTCTATCTGGTGCCGCTGGCCCTGCGCCAGGAGGGCTACGGCAGCGGCGCCACCGGGCGGGCGCTGATGCTGTATTTCCTCCTCGCCGCGCTCGCCAACCCCCTCGGCTCGTGGCTCTCCGACCGCTACGGCTGGAACCGCCGGCTGGTGGTGGTCGGCGGGCTCATCATCGGCGCTGGCGGGCTGGCCGGGCTGATGCCGGGGCCCGGCGCGCTGGTGGTGGGGATCGCCACCCTCGGCATCGGCACCGGGCTGGGCGCCGCCGCGCTGCAGTCGATGATCGGCCGCGACGGCCCGGCGGCCCTGGTGCTGCTGCGCACCGGCGAACGCCTTGGCGCGGTGGCCGGCCCCCTCTTTGCCGGCAGCCTGTTCGGGCTTCTGGCATATGGCGGTACGATGGCGGCAATCGGTGCCGTGGTCCTCACGGCGATCCTGGTTTTCGCCCTGTCGAACGGGAAGGAACCCGCTCCATGAAACGCCTGACCGATCGCCTGCTTCCGCTGCTGCTAGCCGCCACCAGCCTGCTGCCGACGCCCGCCGCTGCCGAAGCCACGCCCTATCGGGTGGCGATGCTGCTCTTCCGGGGCTGCGAGGAAGCCTGCCGGGGCTTTCAGGGCTACTTCCGCCAGCACGGCATCGCCGCCGAGTTCATCCTGCGCGACGCGGCCCAGGACAAGCGGCGCATCCCGACGATGGTGGACGAGATCCGCCGCCTGAAGCCCGACCTGGTGGTCACCTGGGGCTCGACGGTGACGCTGGAAACCGTCGGCCCGTGGAAGGGCGCCGATCCGCGCCGCCACATCACCGAGCTGCCGGTGGTCTTCATGATCGTCTCCGACCCCGTGGCGCTGGGCGTCATCGAGGCGCCGGACAAGCCCCGCAGCAACGTCACCGGCACGCTCTACCTGCTCCCCATGGAAACCCAGATCAAGGCCGCCCGCAGCTATCTGGATTTCAAGCGGGTCGGCTACATCGTGAACGAAACCGAGAACAACTCGATCACCGCCCGGGACGACCTGCGGGCCCTGGCCAAGACCCACGGTTTCACGCTGGTGGAGCGCAGCCTGCCGGTGTCGCCCGCCGGCGCGCCGGACGCCCGGGCGATCCCCGCCATCCTCGACGCCTTCCGGCAGGAGAAGGTGGATCTCATCTACCAGGGCCCCGACACCTTCCTCAACAGCCGCCGCGAGCAGCTCACCGACGGCGCGCTGGCCCTCGGCATCCCCGTCTTCGCCGCCGCCGAGAACCCGGTGCAGAACGCCCGCGCCCTGCTGGGCGTGGTGAACAAATACGAGGACGTCGGCCGCTTCACCGCCACCCAGGCCCTGCGCATCCTGCGCGACCACACCCCGCCGGCGCGCATCCCGGTAGAGCTGCCGCGCAACTTTTCCTACCTCATCAACCTGCCGGTGGCCCTGCAGCTGGGCCGCTACCCGCCCCTCAAGCTGCTCGACGTGGCCGAGATCGTCGGCATCCAGGCGGAGGACCGCTGATGCGCATCCTGGTGTGCACCAAGCTCGATCTGCACGGCGCCCACTTCGCCAACCGCCTGCTGCCGGCCCTCGCCGGGCACGAGATCGTCAGCCTGTGGCTGGCCGACAAGAACCGCCCGGCCGAAGACCACGTGCCCGAGCTCGCCCAGCTGCGCTTTCTTGAACGCCTGCTTCCCATCGACCTGCTCTTCCCGCTGATCGACGCCCTGCCCTTTGACCAGGCCGACCGCGCCCCGGACGCCACCTTCGCCACCCTCGGCCGGCGCCACGCCACACCGGTGGAAGTCATCACTGCCCTCGACGCCGCCACTCGCGCCCGCTTCGCCACCCTTGCGCCCGATCTCGTCATCGTCGCCCGCTTCAGCCACCTCTTCGACGCCGCCAGCATCGCCATCCCGCGCCACGGCATCCTCAACGTCCATCCCGGCCGCCTGCCCGGCTACGCAGGGCTGCACGCGCCGCTCCGGGCCGTCACCGACGGCGCCGGGGCCTTCGGCTGCAGCGTGCACTGGATCACCCCGGGCATCGACGACGGCCCGCTGCTCAACGTCATCGACCAGCCCATCGACCTGGCCGGCAACCTCCTCGACCAAACCGCCGCCCTCTACCCGCTGGCCATCCCCACCCTGCTCGCCGCCATCGAGGCCTGCGCCGCCGGCCACCGCCCCGCCGGCACGCCCCAGGATCTGCGCCTGCGCCGCTACCACTCGATGCCCGACGCGGCGCCATTCGCCGCCCTCGCCCGCCTCGGCATGAAGCTGTGGCACCCGGACGCCCTCGCCGCCTGGCTCGGCCGCTACCTGCCCCCCGGCGTCGCCCTGCCGCCCCTGCCCGGAGCCTTACGATGAAGTTCGCCCGGCAGATCTTCATCAGCTACGCCCACCTGGACAACCAGCCCCTCAGCGCGGATCAGTCCGGCTGGGTGAGCCTGTTCCATTCAACCCTGCAGACGCTCCTCAGTCAGCGCCTCGGCGCCCCCGCCGACATCTGGCGCGACGACAAGCTCCACGGCAACGACGACTTCTCCGACGAGATCCTCGACCAGCTCGCCGGCACCGCGGTGTTCGTCTCCATCCTCACCCCGCGCTACCTCAAGTCCGACTGGTGCAAGAAGGAAATCCGCAGCTTCTGCCAGCGCGCCGAGGCCGACAACAGCCTGGTGCTGGACAACAAGGCCCGGGTCATCAAGGTGCTCAAGCTGCCGGTCGATGCCGGCGACCAGCTCCCGCCGGTGCTCGGGCGCCTCCTGGGCTACGACTTCTATGAGATCGACGAGGAGCACGTCCCCCACGAGCTCGACCCCGCCTACGGCGACAAGCCGCGCCAGGCCTTCCTGCGCAAGGCCAACAAGCTCGCCTGGGATCTCGCCGCCCAGCTCACCGAACTCCAGCGCCGCCCGCAGGTCACCGAAGACGCCGCCAACGACCCCGGCCCGAAACCCGCGGTGTACCTCGCCGAATGCAGCCGCGACCGGCGCGAGGCCCGCGACTGCATCGCCAGCGAGCTCGCCTGCTGCGGCTTCACCGTGCTGCCCGACGAACGCCTGCCCGACGACGAGGACGAATACCTCGCCGCGGTGGATGCACTCCTCGAACGCTGCGTGCTGTCGGTGCATCTGGTGGGCACGGGCTACGGCCGCGTCCCGGACGGCGACCGCCAGCAGTCGGTGGTGGTGCTCCAGAACGAGCTCGCCGCCGCCCGCAGCCGCAGCCACGGCCTGCGCCGGGTGATCTGGCTGCCCGCTGGCGTCACCTCGCCCCAGCCCGCCCAGCAGGCCTTCATCGACGCCCTGCAGACCGACGCCGCGCTGCAGTTCGGCGCCGACCTGGTGAGCGGCGACCTGGAGACGACCAAGGCCGCCGTCCACGCCGCCCTCAAGCCCCCCGAACCGCCGCCGGCGGTGCCGGTGGCCGGCGCCGCCCGGGTGCATCTGGTGTGCGACGCCGCCGACCGCAAGGCCGTGGTGCCCCTCATCAAGCTGCTGCGCGCCCGCGGACTGGAGGTGAGCCTGCCGGCCTTCGTGGGCGACGCCGCCCAGGTGCGCGAGACCAACCGCCAGCTCGCCCTCGACTGCGACGCCATCGTGCTCTACTACGGCGCCGGCGACGAAGCGTGGAAGTTCCACCAGCAGAACGACCTGCGCAAGCTCCTGGGCAGCGCCCGCGAGCGCCCCCTCAAGGCCAGCCTGACGCTCCTCGCCGAGCCCCCCAGCGACGACAAGGAAGTCCTCCAGGCCCTCGCCGAACCCGGCGTGCTCGACGGCCTCGGCGGCATCGACGAAGCCACCCTCGCCCCGCTCCTCACCGCACTTGGCGTGGAGGAAGCGCCGTGAGCGCGCCCGCCCGGCCGCCCGAAGGGCGCGCTCACCCCTCCCTCGGGGAGGATGCCGCGCAGCGGCAGGTGGGCCGTCCAGCCACGCCCTACCCCGGCATCCGCCCCTTCCGCGAGGACGAGGAATACCTCTTCTTCGGCCGCGAATCCCAGGTGGACGCGATGGTCGACACCCTCGCCCGCGGGCGCTTCCTGGCGGTGATCGGCAGCTCGGGCTGCGGCAAGTCGTCGCTGGTCAACTGCGGCCTGCGCCCGGCCCTGCACCGGGGCCTCCTCACCCGCGCCGGCAGCGCCTGGCGGATGGCCAGCTGCCGCCCGGGCGGGCACCCGCTGCGGGCGCTGGCCCAGGCCCTGGCCGCCCCCGGTGCGCTGCACCGGGAGATGGACGCCGGCCCCTTCAGCCTCGCCGAATTCATCGAGACCACCCTCGCCATGAGCCGCCGCGGGCTGGTCGAGGCGTGGCAGCAGGCGCGCCTGCCCGAAGGCAGCAACCTGCTGGTGATCGTGGACCAGTTCGAGGAGCTGTTCCGCTACCGCCAGCTGGGCGACGCCGGACCCGCCGACGAAGACCCGGCCACCGCCTTCGTCAACCTGCTGCTCCAGGCCCGCGCCGAGGACGTGCCGATCCACGTCGTGCTCACCATGCGCTCGGATTTCCTCGGCGACTGCGCCCGCTTCGCCGGCCTGCCCGAGGCCATCAACGGCGGGCAGTACCTGGTGCCGCGGATGAGCCGCGACGACCGCCGCGCCGCCATCCTCGGCCCGGCGCGGGTGTGCGGCGCCGACATCGAGCCCACGCTCCTCACCCGCCTCGTCAACGATGTGGGCGACGACCCGGATCAGCTCTCCCTGCTCCAGCACGCGCTGGCCCGCTGCTGGGCCCACTGGCAGGCGAGCGGCGAGCCCAGCCCCGTCGAGGCCCGCCACTACGACGCGGTGGGCACCCTCGCCCACGCCCTCAACCAGCACGCCGAGGAGATCTTCGCCACCCTGCCGGCGGCTCATCAGCTGCGCTGCGCGGCGGCCTTCCGGGCCCTCACCGACACCAGCACCGACACCCGCGGCATCCGCCGCCCCACGCGCTTCGCGGTGCTCGAAGCCATCACCGCCGGCAATGCCGAGGCCGCCGCCGCGCCGCTGGCCGAGGTGCTCGCCCCCTTCCGCGCCCCCGGCGCCGCCTTCCTGATGCCGCCGACCGGCGAGCCGCTGGAAGCCGACACGGTGATCGACCTCGCCCACGAGAGCCTCATGCGCATCTGGGATCGCCTGCGCGAATGGGGCGAGCGCGAGGCCGACGCCGCCCGCATGCTGCGCCGGCTGGCCGACGCGGCCGAGCTCCACGCCGCCGGCGAGGCCAGCCTGTGGCGCGACCCGGAGCTCCAGTTCGCCCTCGACTGGCGCACCCGCAACCACCCCACCGAGGCCTGGGCACGCCAGTACGGCCGCGCCCTCGCCCCGGCGCTGGCCTTCCTCGACGCCAGCCGCGAGGCCCGCGACGCCGCCGTCGCCGCCGAAGCCGCCCGGCTCGAATCCGAGCAGAAGGCCGACGCCGAACGCCGCCGCAACCGCCGGGTGTGGCGCGCCACCCTCGGCGCCATCGTCGCCGCCACGCTGGTGGCCGGCGTCACCGGCGTGCTGTGGCAGCGGGCCGAGCGAGCGTCGGAAGTCGCCGTGTCGCGCCAGCTGGCCGCCCAGTCGGCGGCCGAGCTCACCGGCGGCAACCTCGCCCGGGCACTGGAACTCGCCGCCGCCGGCTACGCCCACGAACCCAGCTTCGAGGCCCGCGACAGCCTCCTCGCGGCGTTGGCCGACGCGCCCCTCGACTGGCGCCACGCCGGCCAGCAGGGCGTGCAGGCCCTCGCCCGCAGCCCCGACGGCACCCTCGCCAGCGGCGGGCGCGACGGCAGCATCCGCTTCTTCCCGGATCGCGGCCCGCCCCTCGCCGCCCATCAGGAGCAGGTGCTCGCCCTCGCCTTCAGCCCGGATGGCAAGCTGCTCGCCTCCGCCGGCATCGACCACCGGGTCATCCTGTGGCGGATGGCCGATCGCCAACCCGTCGCCACGCTTGAGGACCACGACGGCCCGGTGCTGGCCCTGGCCTTCAGCCCCGACGGCCGGCTGCTTGCGAGCGCCGGCGCCGACCGCCGCATCGTGCTGCGCGACGGCGCCACCGGCGCGCCCGTCGGCCCGGCCATCACCGACCACGCCGACACCGTCACCGGCCTCGCCTTCAGCCCCGATGGCAAGACGCTCGCCTCCACCGGCTACGACGGCAACCTCATCCTTCACCCACTGGGCGACAACCCGGCCCCCCGCCGCAGCGCCAGCCACCCGGCCGTACTCCACGGCCTCGCCTGGTCGCCGGACGGCCGACAGATCGCCACCGCCAGCGCCGACGGCCATGCCGTGCTGTGGCAGGCCGACCGCCTCGTGCCCATCGGCGAGCCCCTCCCCGGCCGCGACGCCGCGCTGCGCAAGGTGGGCTTCAGCGACGACGGTCGACGGCTGGTGGCCGTGGGCGAAGACGGCCAGGTGCGCATCCACGACCTCGCCCGCCCCGGCAACCGGCCGGTCGAACATGCGGTGCACCGGGGCAACGTGCTGGCGCTGGTCTTCCAGCCCGACGGCAGCTTCGTCACCGCCGGCAGCGACGATCTGCTGGTCACCCACGGCCGCAGCGGCCACGGTCCCCTCACCACGCCCCTGCCCGGCGCCGACGACACCGCATGGGCCCTGGCCTGGCGGCCGGACGGCCGGGTGATCGCCAGCGCCGCCGGCGCCCGCATCGAGCTGCGCGATGGCGTCACCGGCAAGCCCGTCGCCCCGCCGCTGGCCGGCCACGACGCCATCGTCGCCAGCCTCGCCTGGAGCCCGGACGGGCGTCTGCTGGCCGGTGCCGGGCAGGACGGCCGGCTGCTGGTGTGGAACACCGCGGCCCCGGCCAACCCGCCCCTGCGCCTTGTCGATGGCGGCCCGCCCCTGCGCCGGGTCGCCATCCGCGGCGACGGCCAGCAGCTTGCGGCGGCGGGGCTCGACGGACGCATCCGCCTGTGGCGCCTGCCCGACGGCGCGCCGCTCGCCACCAGCGCCGACCACGGCGGCCCGGTGTCGGATCTCGCCTGGCGACGCGACGGCAGCCTGCTCGCCAGCAGCGGGCTCGACGGCCACCTGCGCCTGTGGCGCGGCAGCGACCTGCAACCCGCCGGCGACTTCGCCCTGCCGGACGCCGGCGCCCTCTACCGCCTTGCCTGGACGGCCGGCGACACCGACGTCGCCCTCGCCACCCAGCGCCACGGGCTGATCCTGTGGCCGGTGGGCGGCGGCCCGGCCCGCCCGCTGGGGCGCGAGGCCGCGCCGCTCCTCGACCTGGCCCTCTCCCCCGACGGGCAGACCCTCGCCAGCACCGACCGGGATGGCCGCGTCTTCCTGTGGGACATGGGCAGCGGCCAGCCCCTCCACGCGCCGCTGCTGCACCATGCCGGGCCCGGGCTGGCCCTGGCCTGGGCGCCGGACGGCACCCGGCTCGCCAGCGCCGGATGGGGCCAGGGCGTGCTCGTCTCCCGCACCGCCGCCGACACCTGGGCGGAACACGCCTGCGGGCTCGTCCGGCTCAATCCGCCCGAGGGTGCCGACACACCTGCATGCCCGCCATCGCCAGAGCGGCCTTGACATCGGCACACCGCGATCTAGCCTGAGTAGGCAGGCCGCGTTTCCCGAACGGGTAGCCGGCCGAACGTCATAAACCCTTCGCATTCGCGGAGCGGCCGTCGTCATCGTTCGAAGACAGATCGGGAGGCCCCAATGACCCTCATCATCCCCGGCGTCGAAGTCACCGTCGTCAAGGAAGTCCTGGCACCCCAGCTGGCCCCGTCGGGCGTGCTGGGCCTGGTGGGCATCGTCGAGAACGCCGACGAGGGCGTGGGCCGTGCCGCCAGCTGGCGCAGCTTCCTCAACGCCTACGGCGGCGCCAGCACCTTCAGCCTGCCCGAAGCCGCCCAGGCGCTGGCCAACGGCGTGTTCGAGCTGGTGGTGTGCCCGGTAGCCTGCGATAGCCGCGCCAGCATCAAGATCCCGCCCGCCACCGGCAGCGGCGCGGCCTTCACGCTGTCGGCCCGGGCACCGGGGCCGTGGGGCAATGCCATCACCGCCAGCATCGCCAGCCGCCAGGTGCCCACCGGCAAGAAGACGGCCGAAGGCGCCGATGAGACCCGCGCGGTGTTCGACCTCACCCTGCGCTACATGGGTACCGCCTACACCGAGGTGCACCGCAACCTGTCGGTGGATACCGGCGACCAGATCCGCAACGCCCGCGACGTGCTGGCGGCGCAATCCCAGCTGGTGCGCATCGACGAGGCCCGCGACAAGCTCAAGCAACCCAAGGACAGCCCCGACACCACCGCCGCGGGCGGTGCGGCCTACGCCCTGGCCGGCGCCACCGATGCGACGCCCGATGCCTATCGCGCCGCCATTGCCCTGCTCGAAAACGAAGCCGACGTGGACATGGTGCTCGTCTCGGTGCAGGACACCACCGACACCACCCGCGTCGGCCGCATCTACGCCGACGTGATCAGCCACTGCGACCGGATGAGCGCCCTCAGCCAGGGCCGCATCGGCTTCGGCGAGGTGCCGGGCGCCACGGCCAAGGAGATCGCCACCGCCGCCGACAAGCTCACCGGCACGCTGGTGTCCGATCGCTTCGTGCTCGTCGCCCCCGCCGGCGTGGTGGGCGCGGTGGCCGGGATGACCGGCAGCCTCGACTACTTCCAGTCGCCCACCTTCAAGCGCCTGTCGGGCCTGGGCGAGCCCGCCCCCGCGCTGGGCGTCGAGGCCCAGCAGGAACTGCTGCGCAAGAACGTCGTGCCCATCGTTGCCCAGCGCGGCCGCGGCGTGATCGTGGTGCGCGGGCTCACCACCGACAACGACCAGATCAGCGTGCGCCGGGTGGCCGACCACGCGGTGCGCGGCGTCAAGACCATCGGCGAGCTGTTCATCGGCCGGCTCAACAACGAGGAAGGCCGCGGCGCCCTCAAGCAGAAGCTGGTGGAGTTTCTCGTGCAGATGCAGAAGGAAGGCGCCATCGTGCCCTCCACCGACGGCACCGACCCGGCCTTCAAGGTGAGCGTGTATTCCAGCCAGCAGGATTTCGCCCAGGGCATCGTGCGGGTCGATCTGGCGGTGCGCCCGGTGCGCGCCATCGACTACATCTACGCCACGGTGCTGGTCCAGGTGTAAGCCCCGGCCGACCGCCTCCTCCCACCCCTGACTCACCGGAGAACCCGCCATGCCGACCGTCTTTTCCGCCAACCGCTCCAGCGTGCTGGTCGATGGCGAAGCCATCGAAGGGCTGCAATCGCTGGCCTTCCGGGTCGTCACCGAGCGCGAGGACATCCGCGCCGTGGGCAGCGACGAACGGGTCGCCGTGAGCTTCGGCCTGCGCACCGTGCAGGGCGAACTCACCGTGCGCTCGGCCAACTTCAAGCTCGACGGCCACCTGGACAAGCAGGCCAAGTTCCAGCTCGTCGCCAACCTCAAGAAGGACGACGCCGCCGACTCGCCTAAGCGCACCCTGTCCTTCGACGACTGCTACATCGAGGACAAGTCGTTCAGCCTCGGCGCCGGTGGCACGGTGGTGACCGCCTACAGTTTCAGCGCCACCCGCGTGCGCGAGGAGTAAGGCCATGAGCAGGCTGGCGCTGGACCTCTCCGGCACGCCCTGCCTGCTCGATTTCGAGGGCTTTCACCGCCCGCTGGGCGTCACCGCCGGCACCACCGCCTTCGCCCTGGCGCCCTGGACCTACCGCCGCCACATGGACACCCTGCGCGCCAGCACCCGCGCCGCCGGCGCCGACCTGCGCCTCGACACCCGTCGCCTTGGCGCCGCCGTGCTGGCCGGCCTCGACCTGCCCGACCCCGTCGCCCGCGCCCTCGAACCCCTCGCCCTGTGGTGGGCCGCCGGCGGCGACGACGCCCTGCCCGCCCCGCCGCTCGAGGGCGAGTGGCTCGACCTGGGCCCCGCCGGCCGCGCCCGCCTGCGCCCCTGGAGCGAACGCCAGCGCTTCGCCGCCCTCTCGGCCGCCCTATCCGGCGAAGGCGATGACACCTGGTTCGACCCGGTGAGCTACCTCGACGCGATGGTCCGCGCCAGCCTGCTGGTGCTCGACGGCCCCGCCCCGCTGGATGATCTAGACGCCCGCGCCACCGCCGTGCTGCTCCACGCCACCGTCGCCCTCAACCTGGCCGGCGACGAGGAGGAAGCCCTGCTCGAAGGTGGCCCCGCCGCCCGCGAATGGGCCGCCCGCACCCTGCGCCTGTGCCAGGCCCTCGGCTGGACACCCGCCCGCGTATGGGCCACCCCCGCCGCCGAGATCGACCGCCTGCTGCGCCTGCTCGACATGGTCCGCCCTGCTCCGCGCCAGGCCCGCGCCCCACGCCTCGCCGACCACCCGGACGCCACGGTGATCCGCATCGAGGACGATCCCCCGAGGGCAGCGCGATGATCTCCGCCCACACCACCCCGGCCGATCTCGTCGCCCGCATCCTCCAGCCCCTCGCCCGCAGCCTGGAAGAAGCCCGGCAACACCTCGCGCTGGAAGACGTGGACGACACCCCGGCCGACGAGGAGAGCCCCCCGGCGCCCGACACCGCCCCGGTGCTCCGGCTCACGCCCCACGGTTCCGCTTCCCACCTCCAGCCGCCCCCCTCCAGCGGGCTCCCCACCACACCCGCGGCCAGGATCGACCGCTCCGGGCCGCAAGCGACACCAGCGCTCCGCCCTCGGGCGCCGGTAACACCGGCCAGCGCGGCAGCCGTCACACCCGGCGCTGCGCCGAGCGTCCAGCCCTCGTTTTCAACAGCGGGCAATCCGTCGTCGGCTTCCGTCGCCCCGCCTGCCGCAGATACCGCCCGCCACACAGCGCCCTCCACTCCGGCCACCTCGAGCCCAACCGCCACGGTCCCGACACCTGGCCCGTTCCCAACGGGCGCAGCCCCGCAACCCGCCAGCCCACCCGCCGCCCCGGGCGACCCTGCCCCCCCCGCGCCGTCGCCGGCCGCGATCCGCCTCGTCCGCGCCGACGCCCTCGCCGACCAGCCTCCCGCGCCGTCCGTCGCCGAAGACGCCAGCCCACCGACCACGCCCGCCGCATTCAAGACCAGCCCTCCGTCCGGCACGCCCCCCCTGCCCGCAGCCCATCCCGACGCCCCCACGCGGACCATCGCCCAACCCGCCCACACCCCGTCGGCACCCACACCCCGCCACTGGCGCCTGCGCCCCGCCGCGTCCATCGAAGCTCCACCGCCCTTCGCCGACGACACCCTGGGCGCCGATGCCGCCGAGGCCCCGGCGCCAGCCCGCCCTGCCACCGCGCCCAGCCTGCTCCCCCGCAACCCGGCCCTGACCCGCGTCATGCAGGCGATGGACCCGGTGCTCGACAAGGCCTGGCAGCTCACCGACGCGTCCCGGCCCGCCGGCCGGGACGCGCCCTCCGACATGGCAGCCGAAGCTCCGCGGGTCACCAACCAGTTCAACGTGACCGTCGCCCTCGGCGAGGCCACCGACACCGCCGGCCGCGACCCGCGCCAGCTGGAGGACGCCCTCGTGGCGCTGCTCCGCGACGCCGCCCGGCGCCAGGGGCTGGACGTATGAAATCCGCCACCCCGCGCACCGCGTTCCGCATCCAGGTGGGCGGCGCCACCGCCAGCAGCACGGCCAGCGAATCCACCCGCCAGCTGCTGCAGCTGCGCGTCGAGCTGGACATGGACGGTCCGGCCGCCCACTGCTTCATCGAACTGGCCGACGGCCTGCCGCCGGCATCGGGCGATCCGGTGGAGGTCAAGCTGGACGTGGGCAGCGGCATGGTGGCGGTGTTCACCGGCACCGTGGCCGCCGTGGAGGCCGGCACCACCGGCCAGCGCATCGTCGCCCACGGCGCCTTCACCCGCCTGGGCCAGACCGAGGTGGAAGGCAGCTACGAGAGCGTTTCGGCCGACTTCATCATCAAGGACCTGATCGGCAAGGCCGGCGCCACCGCCGGCACCATCGCCAAAGGGCCAGAGCTTTCCGCCTGGGCGCTGCACCGGGGCCCCACCGCCCTGGGCCACCTGCGCGGGCTGGCCACGCTGTGCGGTGCCGGGCTGTTTGCCGACGGCGGCGGCAAGATCCACTGCGCCACGCCCAAGTCGGGCAGCGCCGATCATCAATTCACCTTCGGCGAGACGGTCACCCAGCTGGCCCTCCAGCAGGTGCCGGCGGCCTTCGACAGCGTGGAGGTGTGGGGCGAAGGCGCGGCCAGCGCCAAGGGTGCCGACAAGGCCCACTGGCTCAGCACCGATCTGTCCGGCGTCAGCGCCAAGGCCTGCATCACGCCCGACGGGCAGGTGCAGACCGGCAAGCTGGGCGAACGCCCCCTGCGCCTGCGCGAAGGCGCGCTGCGCTCGGGCGAGGCGGTCGAAGCCGTCGCCAAGGCCTGGGCCGCCGGGCTGGCCGCGCGCCTGCTGCGGGGCAGCGTCGAAGTCTTCGCTGCGCCAACGGTGCTGCCCGGCGACCTGGTGGAGATCGCCGGCCTGCCCGACGGCCACCCCGCCGCCGGGCTCCTCGGCCAGGGCCGGCTGCTCCACGTGCGCGCGGTGCGCCACGTGCTCGACCGCCAGCGGGGCGCTTTGACCCGCTTGGGATTCTGACGGGAGGCCGGCCATGAGCGACACCGCCCGGCCGCCCGAAGGGGGCGCTCATCCTCCCGCGGGGAGGTGGTCACGCAGTGACCGGAGGGTCGTCCAATGACGGTACGCATCGGCAAGATCGAACTCACCGGCGTGCAGGATCTGCACACCGAAGAGGCGCGCACCCTCGTCGAGCAGCGGGTGCCCGAGCAGCAGGGCAGCGTGTTCCAGGATCTGGGCCGCGAGCCGGTGACGATCCTGATCGACGGCCTGCTGTTCGGTGACGAATCCCTGTCGGCCCTCGAGACCCTGCGCCAGGCCCACGCCAAGGCCGAGCCCCAGTCCTTCGCCGCCGATCTGGTGGTGGGCACCGACCTTACCGAAGTCATCATCGAGGACTTCCGGGTGCGTCAGGTGGCCGGCTACAAGGATCGCTACCGCTTCAGCCTGCGCCTGCGCGAGCACATCGAGCCGCCCCAGGCCAGCGACGCCGCCATCGCCGACGTGAATGCCGGGGTGGCCGCCGACGGCGCGGCGTGGGGCGACACCAGCCTCGCCGCCGCCGGCGTGCTGCAGGATCCGGCCTCGCTGCCCGCGGCGCTGGCCGCCAACCCGGCCCTGCTCGAAAACCTCGACATGGACGCCCTGGGCGATGCCGTCGCCAACAACCTCGACAACCTCGACACCGGCCAGCTCAACGGCGTGCTCGACACCCTCGCCGCGGCCGACCCCACCAAGGCCGGCGGCTTCTTCGAGGCCCTGGGCAAGGCCGGCGCGCTGGGCAGCATGCTCGCCAAGTACGCCCAGGAGGGCGCCGCCTTCCTCAAGCAGCTCGACCCATCCAAGCTCAGCTCCCTGATGAAGGCCTTCTCCGGCGGGCTGGATTTCCTCAAGCAGCTCAAGGAGGTGGCCGACAGCGCCACCCGCCTCGCCGGCTCCATCAAGGATCTCAAGCTGCCGCCCGAGCTGGACCGCATCATCAAGGGAGGGCTGAAGTGAGCACGCCCGCCGACGTGGTCCGCGATCTGGCCGGGCTGGTGAAAAGCCTGGCCGCGCTGCTGGAAACCCAGACCGCCAAGGAAATCCCCAACATCGCCCGCGACCTGGGCGCCCAGCCCCAGCTGGCCCAGGGAGTGGACGCCCTCGGCCGGGTGCTCTCCGAGATCCGCGGCGGCGCCGTGCCCCTGCGCCGCGCGGCCATCGACGCCGACGCCCTGGTGGCGCTGCTCGGCTGCGTGCCGGGCTTCGTGGCCGGGGTGGGCGACGCGGCCGATGCCGGCGGCGGCTGGCTGGCCGAGATGGGCATCGGCCTCGCCGACGCGGCCCAGTCGGCCCGCACGGTGTCCGACCCGCTGCGTCAGGTTTCCGGCGTGCTCGACATGGGCGTCGACGCAGCCGAAGGCGCCGTGGCGATGCTCGCCCCAGCCCAGTGGCGCGGCCTCATCGCCGCCCTCGATCGCCTTTCCGCTTCACTGCTGGCCCTCAAGACGCCAGCCAACCACACCACCCCGGCCGCGTCCTCGCCCCCCGGCGCGGCCTCTTCAGGAGGATGAACACCATGGCCGACAACCTTCCCGCCACCACCGACGACGGTCGTGCCGACAACCCCTTCCGCACCGTCGCCATCCTGCTCGACGGCGTGCGCGTGGCCCTCGAGAGCAGCAAGCGCCAGGACCAGGCCCCCCGCTGGGTGCGCGTGGTGCGGGTGCGCGAGTTCCGCGACGACGCCATCGCCAAGGGCGTGATGAAGGCGATGGACGTGCTCACCCTGGCCGTCGCCTACCTGCAGCGCTTCACCCTCGACGCCAACGACCTGCTGATCCAGGGCGACGCCGCCAAGGCGCTGGTCGAGGTATCGGCCGAGTTCGTGAAGACGGCCACCAGCAAGCAGTTCATCAACGCACTGGAAGTGGCCGTGGGCCAGGACCCGAGCCCCGATTCGCCGATCCCCGACGTGGGCAACATCATGGACAAGATCGTCCAGATCGCCGACAAGGTGCCCGAGCCCGACGACCTGAAGGTGATCGGCGCAGCCCTCTACAAGCTCCTCGGCATCGAGCAGGCGCCGCTGGACGAAGCCAAGCTGGGCGCCGCCACCGAGAGCCACATCGTGGTGGAGCGCACCGGCAAGCTGCGCCTGGTGCAGTACGCCTTCGACCAGAACTTCCGGCTGCAGAACTTCGGCAAGGGCGCCAGCCAGTCGTCGCTGGACGTGAACCGGCTCGGCGCACGCCGCCTGTGGGAAGCCACCGACGACAAGCTGCCCGCCAAGTCGGTGGGCAAGTTTGGCGAGGCGCCGGACGTGGAGACCATCTGGGAGCTGGATTTCTCCACCGACAAGAAGGGCATCGACGCGCAGGAGCTCAACAGCGTCCTCGAAGCCCTGGGCTACACCGAACCCGCCGTGGACGACCGCAAGAAGTTCAGCCCCGCGCTCACCGGGCGGCTGCGCACCTTCCAGCAGCTCAACGAGCTTCCGCTCACCGGCGCACTCGACAACGCCACCCTCAACCGGCTGTTCCACCTGGATTTCGACGCCAAGAACCTCAAGCGCGCCAAGCGCTACAAGGCCGACGCGCTGCCCAAGGGCTTCGACCCGATGAAGAAGTGAGCCCGCCCCCCGGCCGGTAGCGACACGCCATGAGCGACCCGATCGACATCATCCGCGCGGTGGTCCGCGACGAGCTGCGCAGCCTGCGCCTGGGCGAGCTCGCGGTGGTGACCAGCGTCTTCCCCCACACCGGGGCGGACGACGGCAACAACCTCGAGTGCACCGTGCAGCTGCGCGAAGGCGGGCTGGAGCTGCGCAAGGTGCCCATCGCCACGCCCCACGTGGGCATGGCGAGCGCGCCCCAGGTGGGCGATCTGGTGCTGCTCAACTACGTGGGCGGCGACCCGAACCGGGCGGTGGTGATCGGCCGGCTGTACTCCGAGAAGATCAACCCGCCGCTCCACAAGGAGAAGGAGTGGCACGTGTTTGCCACTGCCGACGGGGTGAGCAGCTTCGCCATCGACGCGGACGAATCCTGCATCGTCACCGCCGGCAAGACGGTGGTCACGGTGAAGAAGGACGGCAACGTGGAAGTGCTGGGCGAGGCGGACCTCTCCATCGAGGCCAAGGGCAAGGTGACGATCAAATGCACCGACTTCACGCTGGATGCCTCGGGCAACGTGGATCTGGGCAAGGACGGCGCCGGCGTGATCACCGAGAAATCCCACAAGTGCTACTTCACCGGCAAGGCGCTGGTGCCCTCCGGCACCGTCAAGGCGAAAGGCTAGGCTAACGATGCCCGCTCCGAGTCCATCCCAGATCGAATCACCGACCAAAGGTTTTCTCAACGCCGCCGGCCTGCAGGGCGAAGACGTGCCGGGCCTCGCCGCGGCCATTGCCAACACCACCGGGCAGGCGCTCACGATGTTCCTGTCCCAGGCCATGACGATGCCCGGCATCCCCGTGGCGGCCGACCCGATCAGTGGCAGCGGCGCCAGCGCCGGCCCCGGCAAGCTGATGCCGCCGCCGGCGGGCGGCCCCGGCGCATCGCAGCTCGAAGGCCTCGCCAGCGGCCAGTGCCAGGCCCAGGGCCTGCGCGGCGAAGACGCCGACGGGCTCGCCAAGGCCATCGCCGGCACCGTCGCCCAGGGCATCGCGCTGTTCTGCGCCCAGAGCATGGTGATGCCCGGCATCCCGGTGGCCGGCTTCGTGAGCAGCGGGCCGGGCATGCTCCAGCCGGTGCCGCTGGCGTCGACGCTGGAGGGCATCGCCAATGGCCTGCTCAGCCAGAACGGCATCCGCGGTGAGGCGGCGCCCGATCTGGCCAAGGCCCTCGCCCAGGGCGTCGATCTGGGCCTGACGATGTTCGCCGGGCAGGTGATGGTGTCGCCGGGCATCCCCTGCCCGCCGGGCGCCAGCGCCGGCCCCGGCCGGCTGATGTGAGGACGCGCTGATGGCCATCGATCCCTTCGGCACCGATCTGCGCCTCGTCTTTGCCCGCGGCAGCGAGGGGGCCGATCTTGCCGTCGGCCTGCAGGATCTCGAAACCGTGAGCGGCGTGGAGAACCTCGTCCAGGCCCTCACCCTGCGCCTGCTGGTGGACCGGGGCGAGCTCGACGGCCTCGGCCACCCGCGCTACGGCAGCCGCATCCGCGACCTGATCGGCGAGCCCCTCGACCGGGCCAACCTTGAACTGCTGCGCCGCTACGTGCGCCAGGAGCTTCAGCGCGACCCGCGGGTGGAGGAAGTCCTGCAGGTGCGCGTCACCCCCCACGAGCCCACCCGCGACGGGGTGGACGTGGAGGCCCGGGTGCGCGCCGTGAGCGGCCTGGAAACCAGCCTGGAGGTACGCATCGATGCCACTTGAGCGGGTCTATCTCAAAAAGGGTTTTGCCGACCTGGCCGAAGCCCTCATCCGCGACATCCGCTCCGGGCTGGGCGGCCGGCCGGCTCTCACCGACGTCAACGAGGGCAGCGTGGTGCGCACCCTCGCCGAAGCCTTCGCCCGCGAACTGGCGGTGTGCTACGAGCAGCTCGACAGCGTGTATCGCAACGCCTATCTCGATTCGGCCAGCGGCCCGGCCCTCGACAACGTGGTGGCGCTGCTGGGTCTCGAACGCCAGCGGGGCGGCCATCTGGAAGGCACCGCCGTGTTCAGCCGCGGCCAGCCGGCGCCGGAGGACATCCACATTCCGCTGGGCACACTGGTGGCCGGGCGCGACGTGCCGCTCTTCGCCACCACCGCCAACGCGGTGCTCGACAAGGGCGAACGGCTGGTGGTGGTGGGCGTGCGGGCGGTGGAACCGGGCGGGACGACGGTCAAGGCCGGCGCGCTGGCCAGCCTGCCGCGCCCCATCGCCGGCATTGACCAGGTGAGCAACCCGGGCGATCTGGTGCTGCGCCAGCGGGAGGAAACCGACGACGAGCTGCGCGCCCGCGCCCGCCGGCTGGTGCTGTCGTCCAACACCGGCACCGTCGCCGCACTCGAAGAGGCCGCCCGCAGCCTGGGCATCCGCGAAGTGCAGGTGATCGAGAACCCCGGCGGCCGCCCCGGCGAAGTCGAGGTGGTGCTGGGCGACCGGGACATCGGCAGCGAACTGCTCGAAGAGGTGAGGAACCGCCTCGAGAACGTCCGCCCCGCCGGCATCGTGCTGCGCTGCGGGCCGGCCACCCCGGTGTTCGTGCAGATCACCGCCACCCTCACCCTCAACGCGGTCTTCTCCGAGCGCGAGCAGGCCGACATCCTGAAACGCCTCCGCGCCGTGCTCACCGACTACTTCGGCGCCCTCAAGGTGGGCGAGGCGGTGCGCGACGCCAAGATCCGCGCCCTGCTGCTGGGTCACGAGGCGGTGGTAGGCTGCGAGCGCACAGGCCAGCGCCCGCTCCTCGAGCCCTTCGTATGCAAGGACGGCAGCGGGCTCGAATCCGTCGCCTACGCGCAGATGGGAAACGGCGACGTGATGGCCGGCCCCAGCGAGCGCATCGGCCTCCACCCCGAAGCCCTACCCCTGCGCCTGAGCCTGGAGCCGCCTAAGCCCAACCTGTGGGTGGACACCACCCTCAGCGTGGCCGCCGGCACCCCCACCGGCGGCCTGCTGGCGCGCATCACCGGCGCCATCAAGGACGCCTTCGACAAGGCCGCCGGCAAGGCCAGCGCCGAAGCCCCCGCCAGCCTGGGCTACACCGCCCTGCGCGAGGCGGTGACCAACATCGTGCCGCCAGCCGCCGTGGTGCGCCTGCGGGTCACCGTCACCCACGAGCGCGACGGGCTGGTGGAAGAACTCGACGACGACAGCGACCTCGCCACCGTCGGCGCCCGCGAACAGCCCATGCCGCGCAAGCTCACCCTGCGGGTGGAGGGCAGCGATGACTGACCCGCGGGTGCGCCGCGAGCGCCTCCTTGCCCTCCTGCCGCGCATCTTCACCGCCCAGCCTTCGTCGAGCGCGGTGGGCGCGCTCATCGACGGCATGGCGGCCAGCCTCGCGCGGGTGGACGACACCCTCACCCACATCCAGTACGACCGCTGGGTCGGCCTCGCCAGCCCTCAGCGGCCCGCGCCCGACGAAGCCAGCGCCCTCGAAGGCCTGGGCCGCCTGCTCCAGGTGTCGCGCCTGCCGCCGCGGGTGCGCTATCTGAAATACCAGTCGTTCCCGGAGAAGATCGAGGTGGACTTCAACTCGGCGGCCCCCCGCGCCGACGCCCTCGACGAGCTGGTGGGCAGCGGCTGGCGCCGCGGGCAGGACGGCCGCCCCGCCGACGACCCGGCAACCCTCCTCGCCGCCCGCTTCGACGGCCTGCGTTTTGTGCTCGCCGGCGACGGCCAGAGCCTCACCGCCGAGCCCGATCCCGCCGCCCCGCCCGAAACCGCCCCCGCCGCCCTCGCCCGCTTCCAGGCGGTGCTCGACCCCGAACCCGGCGAGACCTTCCGCCAGCGCCTGCTGATCACCGCCCGGGTACGCACCGGCGGCCTCACCACGCCCCGCGCCCTGCTCTCCCTCGCCATCGCCGACCTGGGCGCCGAGCCCTGCCCGCGCCTCGAACGCCGCCAGGACGCCACCCTCGCCTTCGGCATGCCGCCGGGCACCCGCAAGCGCTGCGCCGGCTGCGCCAGCGGCGACCGCACCCAGCCCTGCCCCAGCCGCGCCCAGGCGGTGGTGGAAGCGTGGATCACCGAGAACCCGACCCTCGCCGCCCGCCACGTCGAGCCCGCGCCGCGCCTGCGCCGGGTGTTCACCGTAACCAGCGCCAGCCTGCACCCGGATCGCCCGGTGGTCACCCTCGGCGTACGCGACCAGCCCGCCCCCTACCCGGCCCTGCGCAGCGTGGACAGCGGCGAGATCACCCTCTACGCCGGCACCCTTCAGCCCGGCGACACCCTCGTCCTGTACCCCGCCGTCACAGCTGCCGAGACGGCTCCCTTCGACGGTTTCGACGCCCCCGGCCACCACGCCTGGGCCGCCAACCACCCGGCCGGCCGGGCGGTGCTCATCAACCGCGAGGGCCACGAGCGCGACGTGAGCAACTCGATCTTCTACCTGTGGGGCAACCGCCTCGACGACCGCGGCGCCGCCTTCGGCAGCATGCGCTGCGGGGTGCTGGAGCAGCGCGTGCTCACCCCGCGCCTCGCCCCCGGCGCCAACGGCTGGATGCTGCTCACCTTCGCCCAGCCCGACGCCGCCTTCGCCGGCCCCGACGACACCGTGCACGCCTCCCGCTTCGCCGGCCACGACGACCTGGACGGCACGCGCTTCGCGCTGCTGGACGGCACCATCGGCGAGGGCGACGCCCGCTACGCCTCGGTGCTGCTCGAATCCTTCAACAAGACCGACACCGGCGGCACCACCGAGACCGACACCGCCCACACCCCACGCCTCAGCCTGCGCCTCGACTGGATGACCCGCCCACCGGCCAGCATCCGGCTGCGCATCCCGCGCAACGAATGGGTTGCCGCCGCCGCCGCCCGGGGCGCGCTGCCGCTCCTGCGGGACGACATCGCCCGGGCCACCGCCGCCGGCGTGCGCGCCAGCATCGACTTCCCAGAACCCACCCGCCGCGACGCCCACGACGGCGCCGAGCGCCTGGGCCTCGCCACCGGCCAGCGCTGGACCGAAGACGCCGCCCCCGCCGACGGCCCCCTGCGCTTCACCCTCGCCACCACCCTGCGGGATGTGCACGACAGCGCCGACGGCCAGTTCTCCGCTGGCGGCGTGTTCGACACCACCCGCCTCGACTGGAGCCACAGCCGATGAGCCCTCGCCGCCCGCCCTCCAGCCCGCCCCATCGAAGGAGTGACCCCATGCCGATGCACGAATCCCACGGTCTCGCCGGACGCCTATCCATCGAACTGCGCGACCCCAGCGGCCGGCTCGTGGACGCCCGCCGGGTGAACAACCTCATCACCGACGCCGGCAGAACCCTGCTCGCCCGCCTGTTCACCGGCACCGCCCAGAGCCCTGACCTGCAGATCGCGGTGGGCCGCTCGGGCACCCGCGCCGAAATCGCCGACACCAAACTGGGCGACTTCGTGGTGGCCGCACCGGCCACCGTGCCCAGCGTCGCCCCCGGCGACTACGAAGGCCAGCAGCGCATCGTCGCCCGGGTGGTGGCCACCCTGCCGCCCACCGGCAACGCCGACCCGCAGCCGCTCCAGGAGGCGGGCATCCTGGTCGGCGTCACCGGCGCCGAACCCGTGCTCTACAACCGCGTCACCTTTCCGGTGGTCAACCGCGCCGGCAACCTGGAGATGACGCTCAGCTGGGAGGTGATCTTCTGATGGCCGACACCCCGACCCCCTACATCCGCAAGGAACCCGGCGACATCATGCTCGCCGCCGACTGGAACGCGATCCAGGTGCGCGCCCGCACCGAGCTGCGCAGCCACGACCACACCGGCGACGGCACCCGCATCCCCCGCAACGGCATCGCCGACAAGGCCATCGACGGCAGCAAGGTCGACCCGGAAAGCCGGCTCACCCTCAAGGGCCTCGCGGTGGGCGGCCCCCTCAAGGTCAGCGGCACCGCCCAGCTCGCCGACATCCAGGCCACCCTCGCCAGTCTCAGCGGCGATCTCGCGGTGGGCACCGACGCCCCCGAGAACGGCGAAGGCTGGAGCCGCGTGGTGGACATCCTGGGCGGCGCCCACGCCAAGCTGTCGATCCGCGCCGGCGGCGTGGACGGCCGGGTGATGGCCCACGGCGCCGGCATCTACGGCGCCGACGCGGGCCTGATCGTCGGCACCCGCAGCGCCCACCCGCTCAGCCTGATCGTCGGCGGCGAGATGCGCCTGCGCCTGGGCATCAAGCAGGACCCGGGCCTTCCGATCCTCGACCTGTTTCCCAGCCAGAGCCTCCTGCGCATCTCCGCGTCGGGACGCACGGGCACGACGACCGCCCCCGCCCTGGGCCCCGGCGAAGCCGAGATCCGCAACGACACCGACAAGTACCAGACCCTGATGCTCATGGGCAACCGCAGCGCCGGCCTGGGGCGGCGTGTTTCCGTCTGGGACCGCCTGGAGGTCAATGGCGCGCTCGTGCTCGACTACACCGTCGACGCCCCCCCGGCAGGCACGCCCAAGTTCGCCATCTGGAACAAGCGCGACGAACCCAGCGCCCCCGAGAAAGGCTATCTGAGCGTCACCCACAGCCTCAACATCGTCAACGCGCGCACCGGCGACACGCGCTTCCAGCTCAACGTGAACGACGGCGTGCTCCAGACCGACGTGCTGCGCCTGGGCAAGAAATGGCGCATGTCGGCCGTCGGCGACGCCCACGGCAACGACGGCTGGCTGCGCCTGTTCAACGTGGACAACACCGGCTACTACGGCGGCTTCGCGGCCGGCGAAATGTGGTGCACCAAAGGCGGCTTCACGGGCTCCGACCTGCGCCTGAAGGACAACGTCCGCGTCCTCGAAAACGCCACCGCCGCCCTCTGCAAGCTGCGCGGCGTGCGCTTCGACTGGCGCAGCGGCGGCCGCTCCGTCGGTCTGATCGCCCAGGAACTCGAGGCCGTACTCCCCGACGCCGTCGCCGAAGGCCCCGACGGCTGGAAAGGCATCAACCCGGCGGCGGTCATCGGCCTGCTCGTCCAGGCCGTGAAAGAGCAACAGGCCATGATCGACGAACTGCGCGCCGCGCTGCCGGCCCACCCCTGAGGAAGACCCACCATGGCCGACCGCCCCACCCCCTACGTCAAACGCACCGCCGGCGACATCATCCGCGCCGACGAATGGAACGAAGTCCAGATCCGCGCCCAGGAAGACATCGCCGCCCATAACCACACCGGCGGCTTCGGCGCCCCGCTGCCCCGGGACGCCATCCAGAACAAGGCCATCGACGCCAGCAAGCTCGACCCGGACAGCAGGTACGCCATGAAGGAGCTGACCGTCGGCGGCCCCCTCAAGGTCACCGGCACCGCCCAGCTCGCCGAAATCCGCGCCGCGCTGGCCAGCTTCTCCGGCGCGAAGCTCACCACCAGCGGCGACGTGGGCGTCGGCACCGCCACCCCCACCGCCCGGCTCGAGGTAAGCACCCAGAACGACCGCGGCTGGGACGGCAACAAATCGAGCCTGCGCATCGTCTCGCCCGACACCCGCTACTTCCTCGACGTGAAATCCTTCGTCGTCGCCAGCGGCAACGTGGGCTACCAGTTCTCGCCCACCGGCGAAACCGGCACCGCCACCGGGCTCAGCCTCGACACCAACGGCAACCTGGGCATCGGCATCGCCCGGCCGGGCGCCCGGCTCGACGTGGAAGGCGGCGCCCTGCTGGGCTACGCCAGCTCCCTCAACGCCACCGGCCTGCCGGGAGATTTCGGCATGCCGCTCAAGTCCGGTTTCTACCAGAACGGCGGCGCCGAGCTCACCGGCGACGTGCCCGACAGCACGCACCCGTGGACCCACCTGATCGTCTGCCGACACAGCAACACCGCCAACAACCACCAGCTGCAGATCGGCGCCAGCTACACCGAGAACGACCGGCTGTTCTTCCGCAAGATGGCCTCGGGCAGCCTCACTGCCGCGCAGAACTCCGCCTGGAACGAGCTCGCCACCCGCGGCGCCAACACCTTCGCCGGCAACCAGGTCATCACCGGCGACGTGACCATCTCGGGTAACCTGGGCACCCGCGGCTATTCGCCCAAAGCCCGCCAGGCCGGCTGGGGCGGCGGCATCCACACTTGGGACATCGAGGCCGAAGCCACCATCTGGGCACGCAATGCCATCCAGACCGGCGCCCGCGATCTGGCCGAAAACTTCGCCACCCTCGAAGCCATCGAACCGGGCGACGTGGTGAGCCTTGCCGCCGACGGCAGCGGCGTCGAGCGCTGCCGCCAGCCCCACGACCCGCTGGTGCTGGGCGTCGTGTCCACCGAGCCCGGCATGCTGCTGGGCGCCGACGCCCTCCAGCACGAGCGGATCGCCGGCGAGCAGCCCATCGCCCTGGCCGGCCGCGTGCCGTGCAAGGTGTGCGCCGAGAACGGCCCGATCCGCAAGGGCAACCTGCTGGTGCCGGCATCGCTCCCCGGCCACGCCATGCGCGCCGGCGACAACCCCACCGGCTGCACCATCGGCAAGGCCCTGGCCGATTTCGATGGCGACACCGGCCTCATCGACGTCTTCGTCTTCCTCCGCTGACCCCAATCGGAAAACCGCCATGAAAGAACAGATCGAAGCCCGCCTTGCCGAACTGCGCAGCGAATACGACGCCGGCCTCGGCGTGATGGCCGACCTCCAGAAGAAGGAGGAGGACCTGCGCACCACCCTCATGCGCATCAGCGGCGCCATCCAGGTGCTGGAGGAGATCCTCGCCGCCGAGACCCCGCCAGCCGAAACCGGCGAAGCCGCCGGCCCGCGCCTCGTCGCCCGCTAGACCGCCCACCGCCGTGGCCGACACCGCCACCCTCCTCGCCCCCGACGGCAAGCCCGCCACCGGGCGGGATTTCAACGCCGCCGCCGGGCTGGCCTGCCGCATCGTGCTGCCCGCCGGGCGCCGGCTGGCCAGTGCGCAGCTGGTGCTCGCCGCCGCCGACAGCGGCGAGCTGGCCTTGGAGTATCCGGCCCTCACCGCCGACTCCGGCCCGATGGCCGGCAAGGCCGACGCCCCGTGGCTGTGGGCCAGCGCCGACTGGGGCGAAACCCGCGCCCTGGTGGGCATCCACCTCGACGCCTCGCCGCCCGCCGCCGGCGCGCTCACCCCGCCGCGCAAGACCGGCGCCCGCCTGCGGGTGTTCAGCCGCGGCACCTGGCTGCCGCTCCAGCCCCTCGACACCCTGCCCGCCGGGCCGGAGCAACGCTTTCCCGCCCAGTGCGCGTCGCGCCTGATGGCCGAGATGCTCATCGAGGGCGACGCCGCCGAAAAACGCACCGGCGTGCTCATCCCCGGCAGCCTCACCGGCCGGCGCGTCGGCGTGCGCTTCACAAAACAGCCCTGCCTCGTCAGCGTGGCGGTAGGCGACGATCCGCCGTTCTTCAGCCCGGATGGCCCGGTGCCCGGCGTCGGGCTCGCGGTCGATGGCCTCGTGCGGGCGATCAACCGCTACCTGGCCGACCACCCCGCAGCGACCGCCGTGCCGCTCACCATCGCCACCGCCAACGCCCAGCCCCTGCGCGTCAGCTTCATCGCCGAGCTCGAAGCCCCGCCCAAGCCCACCACGCCGCCGGCGCCCCAGCCCGAACCGCCCGACAAGCCCCGCCCCGGCGAGCGCGACCTGCTGGCGCCCGCCGCCGGCACCCCCCGCGTCGCCCGCCTGTGCGACGCGGACCACGCCGCCGGGCAGCGTTTCGCGGCGCTGCCCAAGGGCGTGCAGCTTTCCAGCGTGAGCCTGCACCTGCGCCCCCCCGGCGACGCGGCGAGCGGCGAGCTGAGCCTGCATGCCGACAGCCACGGCAGCCCGGCGGAGGCACCCATCGTCCGCTGGCCTTTTGCCGTGGCGGCCGACGACGAAGCCGAACCCCGCTGGGCCACCAGCCGCCTGCCGGCGCCCCAGCTGCTGACCGGCCAAGCCTGGTGGCTGGTGTGCCGCATCGACCACGGCAGCCTGCTGTGGTACGCCGACGACCACCGCCCCGCCGGTGTCGACGGCGCCTTCCATCGCCGCGCAAACGGCCCCTGGCTACCTCTCGACGCCCCCGCACCCGCCCCGTGGCTGCAAGTCCAGGCCGGCGTGCTCGACCCGGAACCCTGACCCATGCTTGGCCCCCTCGAACAGCTGCTGCACCCAGCCCTCACCGCCGCCCTGCCGCCGGGGCAGGACATTCAGACCGGCCCCGCCAGCGCGCCCAATGGCGCCGCCAGCCGCGTCGCCCTCCTCGCCCTGCGCCTCGAATTCGACCCGCCTGCAGCACCGGACGACACGCCGATCCGCGACCCGGCCTTCCTCGGCTGGCAGGGCACGCTCACCGCCACGCCCGGCCACCCACTGGATTTCACCCTGCCCGACGACGCCCCCGGCGAGGTGGCCGAGGTGCATTGCCCGCCGGGCCGCATCGTGGCGGGCGGCGACGCGTATCTGCTGGATGGCCGCACCCTGCGCTTCTTCCGCGAACCGCCCGGCCCGGTGCAGGCGCGCACCCGCGGCGCCCCCAGCGCAGGCTACCGGGAGCGCCGCAGCGGCTGGATCGATCTGGAACTGCGCGCCTGGGCGAGGGACATCGCCACCGCCGACGCGCTCCTCGCCACCAGCCTCGCGGCGGTGCTGGCAGCATTCGCGGAGATCAACGTGATCGAGCTCGAAGGCGCCCCGCCACGCCTCGCCCTGCGTCTCGCCAAGCCGCAGGTGAACCTCGCCGGCATCTCCCGCGGCCTCGATCCGGCGGCCCCCGGCTGGCAACTGGGCGTGGCCCGCTGCGTGGTGCGGGGCGAGCTGGAGCTGGGCCTCACCCTCGGCGCGCCGGAACCCGAAGGGCGCATCGGCGAGGTGGACGTGCGGCTGCACAAGGCGTGAGGAGCGCCGGCGGCCCTGTAGGTCGGACTTCAGTCCGACAAAACGGTGCCTGACGGGACGCGCGCTGTCGGACTGAAGTCCGACCTACAGGATCGCGCTCGTTTGAATCGCCTGAACGTATAAACGGCGGACGTTGCACTCGCAACATCCGCCGTTTCAAATACAACACCCCTGAACGGGGCTGGCAACCTCAGGGCAGCAGGCGATCCAGATCGGCGACGATCCGCTCGGCGGCCTTGCCGTCCCAAAGCAGCGGGCGGCAGCCGTGCTTGCCCTGGCCGGCCAGCACCTTGGCGGCTTCTTCGAGGATGCGCGCCGGATCGGTGCCCACCAGCACGTTGCTGCCTTCGTCGATGGTCACCGGGCGCTCGGTGTTCTCGCGCAGGGTGAGGCAGGGGATGCCGAGGGCGGTGGTTTCTTCCTGCAGGCCGCCGCTGTCGGTCATGATCAGCGCGGCGTCCTTCCACAGGTTGAGGAATTCCATGTACGACTGGGGCTTGGTGAGCACCACGTTGGGGCCCAGGTCCAGCCCGAACTTTTCGAGGTTGCCCCGGGTGCGCGGATGCACCGGGAAGATCAGCGGCAGGTCGGCGGCGATCTGACGCAGGGCGCCGGCGATGCCGCGCAGGTTGGCTTCGTCGTCCACGTTGGACGGGCGATGCAGCGTCACCACGCCGTACCTGGGGTATTTGGCCTTGATGGCCTCGGTTTCCATGCCGGACTTGTCGGATGCGTCGAGCTTGTCGCGCTGGAAGAGCAGGTTGTCGACCATCACGTGGCCCACGTGGAAGACCACGTCCTGGGCCTTGCCTTCCTTCAGCAGGTTATCCACGCCAGCGGGTTCGGTGCAGAAGAACCAGTCGGAGATGCTGTCGGTGACGAGGCGGTTGATCTCCTCGGGCATGCGCATGTCGCCACTGCGCAGGCCGGCCTCCACGTGGGCCACCGGAATGTCGAGCTTCTTGGCGTCGATGGAGCAGGCCAGCGTGGAGTTCACATCGCCCACCACCAGCACGCAGTCGGGGCGGGCCTTCTGGCAGATGTCCTCGAAGGCCACCATGATCTTGGCCGTCTGCGTGGCGTGGCTGCCGCCGCCGGCCTCAAGGTGGTAATCCGGCTTGGGGATGCCCAGTTCGTCGAAGAAGACGTCGCTCATCTCCCGGTCGTAGTGCTGGCCGGTGTGGATGATCTTGAACTCGAAGCGGTCGGCCCGGGCTTGCAGGGCGCGAACGATCGGGGCGATCTTCATGAAATTGGGACGCGCGCCGGCAACGAGGTAGATCAGCGAACGGGACATGCGGGGCTCCACGGGCAGAATGACAGGCGCGCATTATCGCGCGCCCGGCCTGGGCAAGACGAAGAAATAATTGTCAGATTGGCGCAGGCGGCCCCGAAAGCCAGGGCCGGATCAGGCGAAGGTCTCGCACTCGGCGAGCGGCTTGCCGGCCACGTCCTTGGCCGACAGTAGCGGCGCGCCGTCCAGCAGGTGCAGCGGCCACTCTACGCCCACGGTCGGGTCGTTCCAGGCCAGGCTGCGCTCGAACTGCGGCGCGTAGTAGTCGGTGGTCTTGTAGAGGAAATCCGCCGAGTCGCTGGTAACCAGGAAACCGTGAGCAAAGCCCGGCGGAATCCAGCACTGGCGGTTGTTCTCTTCAGAGAGCTCGACGCCAACCCACTGGCCGAAGGTGGGCGACGACTTGCGCAGATCCACCGCCACGTCGAACACGCTGCCGCGGGTGACGCGCACGAGCTTTCCCTGGGCTTGCTCGATCTGGTAGTGCAGGCCGCGCAGCACGCCCTTGGCCGAGCGGGAGTGGTTGTCCTGCACGAAGGCCACGTCGAACCCGGTGGCGGCCTGGAAGGCCTTGGCGTTGAAGCTCTCCATGAAGAAGCCGCGGGCGTCGCCGAAGACCTTGGGTTCGAGGATCAGCAGGTCGGGGATGGCCGTTTGGATGACGTTCATCGGAACACCTTGGTCAGAAGACTTTTTCGTCGAGGATGCGCAGCAGGTACTGGCCGTAGCCGTTCTTGGCCAGCGGCGCGGCGAGCTTCTGGAGCTGCTCGGCGCCAATCCAGCCGGCGCGCCAGGCGATCTCTTCCGGACACGCGATCTTGAGGCCCTGGCGCTTCTCGATGGTCTGGATGAAGAGGCTGGCTTCAAGCAGGCTTTCGTGGGTGCCGGTGTCGAGCCAGGCGTGGCCGCGGCCCATCACCTGCACATCCAGCGCGCCCCACTCGAGGTACTGGCGGTTCACGTCGGTGATCTCCAACTCGCCGCGGTCGCTGGGCTTGATGTTGCGGGCCACGTCGACGACGCGGTTGTCGTAGAAGTACAGCCCGGTGACGGCGTAGCGGCTCTTGGGGACCTTGGGCTTCTCTTCGAGGCTGATGGCCTGGCCCTTATCGTCGAACTCGACCACGCCGTAGCGCTCCGGGTCATGCACCGGGTAGGCGAAGACGGTGGCGCCGTCGGCGCGGGCGCTGGCCGCGCGCAGCCCGCTGGCGAAGTCATGGCCGTAGAAGAGGTTGTCGCCGAGCACCAGGGCGCTGGGATTGTTACCCACGAAGTCGGCGCCGATGATGAAGGCCTGGGCGAGGCCGTCCGGGCTGGGCTGGACGGCGTAGCTGAGATTGAGGCCCCACTGGGCACCATCGCCCAGCAGCTGCTCGAAGCGCGGCGTGTCTTGCGGCGTGGAGATGATGAGGATGTCGCGGATCCCCGCCAGCATCAGGGTGCTGAGGGGGTAGTAGATCATCGGCTTGTCGTAGACCGGGATCAACTGCTTGGAGACGGCCAGCGTGGCCGGGTGCAGCCGGGTGCCGGAGCCACCGGCGAGGATGATGCCCTTTCGGGTAAGGGACGAGTGGGAAGTGGGAAGTAGGGGGCTCATTGGGCGCTCCATTTTCGGTAGAGACCCGTCAGCAGACGGCCGACGTGGTCGGTAAGGTTCAGGATTTCGGTGGTGTCGTCCAGATAGCCAAGCATCCTGGCGATCTGGATCTGCGTGGTCAGTTCGGCAAGCGAGCCACGGGCAACGGAGATGAAGTGGGCGTATTCCTTTGCGCCACTGCGCGCAGCGCCTTCGGCGATGTTGCTGGGGATGGAAACGGCGGCGCGGCGCATCTGCTGGGTCAGCCCGAAACGTTCATCACCGGGGAAGCGGGCGGAAACGTCATAGACGGCCTTCACGAGCAGCATGCCCTGCCGCCACGCATCCAGCCGTTCGTGCGGTCTCCCGCCCACTTCCCATTCCCCCCATTTCCCATCGCCCATTGCCTCAGATGATCTCGGTGAGCATCCGCTCGACCCCGCTTTGCCACGCCGGCAGCACGAGGCCGAAGGCCTGCTGGAGCTTGCGGGTGTCGAGGCGGGAGTTGGCCGGGCGCTTGGCGGGCGTGGGGAAGGCGCTGGTGGGCACCGGGCGGATGGCGTCCGGGGCAACCTTGATCGCCACGCCGTGGGCGCGGGCGAACTCGATCACATGCCGGGCGTAGCCGTGCCAGGTGGTCTCGCCGCCGGCGGCGAGGTGGTAGGTGCCGGCGAGCGCCGGGTTCGCGAGGGTCATCCGGGCGGCGTGGGCGGTGACGTCCGCCAGCAGCTCGGCGCCGGTGGGGGCACCGTGCTGGTCGTCGATGATGGTGAGCGCGTCGCGATCCGCGGCGAGCTTGAGCATCGTCTTGGCGAAGTTGCCGCCGCGGGCGGCGTACACCCAGCTGGTGCGGAAGATCAAGTGGTGGCAGCCGCTGTCGAGGATCAGCTGTTCGCCCTCCAGCTTGGTGGCGCCGTACACCGACAGCGGGCCAGTGGGCGCGTCTTCCGTCCAGGGCGCGCTGCCGCTGCCGTCGAAGACGTAGTCGGTGGAGTAATGCACCAGCAGCGCGCCGAGGGCCGCGGCTTCGCGGGCGAGCACGCCGGGGGCCAGCGCGTTGATGGCGCGGGCGAGTTCGGGTTCGCTCTCGGCCTTGTCCACTGCCGTGTGGGCGGCGGCGTTGACGATGAGGTCGGGGGCCACATCGCGCACGGTGGCGGCGAGGCTTTCGGGGTGGGCGAAGTCGCCGGAGAGGCCGGGGGCGCCGTCGTGGTCGAGGGCGATGA
>ERZ650311.171-NODE-171-length-43754-cov-13.203735_pt1 | contig 43754 bp, 35 predicted proteins | sample MGYA00376247_ERZ650311 | MGnify/ENA primary metagenome ERZ650311 (study PRJEB26733, sample SAMN07839324) | wastewater metagenome | biome: small river; feature: stream; material: water | place: USA: North Carolina | collected 2016-07-28 ... | reverse complement strand
GAGCTTCTTCATGCCTTCCGATTCCACCTGGAAGATCGCCGTGGTGTTGGCGTCCCGGAGGATCTGGTAGGCGGCCTGGTCTTCGAAGCCCAGGCTCATGAGATCGGGCTTCGAGCCGGTGAGGCGCTCGACGTAATCGAGCGCCAGCTCGATGATGGTGAGGTTGCGCAGGCCCAGGAAGTCGAACTTCACGAGGCCGACGGCTTCCACGTCGTCCTTGTCGAACTGGGACACCGGCGTGGCGTCCTCGCCGTCGGCGATGTAGAGCGGACAGAAATCGGTGAGCTTGCCCGGCGCGATCAGCACGCCCCCGGCGTGCATGCCGACGCCGCGGGTGAGGCCTTCGAGCGGCTCGGCGAGGCTCCAGAGTTCCTGGATCGACTCGCCATCGTTGCCGTCGGCCATCAGCTCGTTGATCTGCGGCTCCTGGGCGCGGGCGTCGGCCAGCGACAGCGGCTTGTTCTGCACCACCGGGATCAGCTTGGAGAGCCGGTCGCACAGGCCGTAGGGCAGATCCAGCACGCGGCCCACGTCGCGCACCACGGCCTTCGAGGCCATCGTGCCGAAGGTGGCGATCTGGCTCACCGCGTCCTTGCCGTAGCGCTCGCGCACGTACTCGATCACGCGGTAGCGGTTGTCCTGGCAGAAGTCGATGTCGAAGTCGGGCATCGACACCCGCTCGGGGTTGAGGAAGCGCTCGAACAGCAGCGCATAGGCGAGCGGATCGAGGTCGGTGATCTTGAGCGAATAGGCCACCAGCGAGCCCGCGCCGGAACCCCGCCCCGGCCCCACCGGCACGCCGTTGTTCTTGGCCCACTGGATGAAGTCCGCCACGATCAGGAAGTAGCCCGGGAAGCCCATCTGGACGATGGTGTCGGTCTCGAACTTGAGGCGGTCTTCGTAGCGCTGGCGCTGGGCCTCGCGCTCGTCCGGGTGCGGGTAGAGCTGGACGAGGCGTTCCTCGAGGCCGGCCTTGGCTTCCTGGATCAGGAAATCATCGAGGCTCATGCCGTCGGGCGTCGGGAACAGCGGCAGGAAGTTCTTGCCCAGCTGCACCGTCAGCGAGCAGCGCCGGGCGATCTCGACGCTGTTCTCGAGCGCCTCGGGGATGTCGGCGAACAGCGCCGCCATCTCGTCCTGGGTCTTGAAGTACTGCTGCTCGGTGAAATCCTTGGGCCGGCGCTTGTCGGCCAGCACGTAGCCTTCGGCGATGCACACCCGCGCCTCGTGGGCCTTGAAGTCCTCGGGCCGGATGAACTGGATCGGGTGGGTGGCGACCACCGGCAGGTTGAGGCGCGAGGCGAGCTGGACGGCCTCGCGGATGTAGGTTTCGGTGCCCGGATGGCCGGCGCGCTGCAGCTCGATGTAGAACGAATCCGGGAAACGCCGGGCCCAGTCGGCGGCCAGGCTCTCGGCCATCTGCATGTTGCCGTTGGCCAGCGCGTGCCCCACGTCGCCGTCCTTGGCACCCGACAGGCAGATGAGGTCGGACGCGGCTTCGGCGGTCAGCCATTCACGGCGGATCTCGGCGCGGCCGCGATACTTGTTCTCCATGAAGGCCAGGGTCAGCAGCTCGCACAGCTGGCCGTAGCCCTTGCGGTTCTTGCAGATCAGGAGGACGCGGGACGGCTTGTCGCGATCGACCGCGTTGGTGATCCAGACATCGCAGCCGATGACCGGCTTGAGGCCCTTGCCGCGGGCGCCCTTGTAGAACTTGACCATCCCGAACAGGTTGGCCAGATCGGAGATGCCCAGCGCCGGCATGCCGTCGGCGACGGCGCGGGCAATGGCGGAATCCACCTGCGCGATCCCGTCGGAGATCGAATACTCGGTGTGGAGGCGCAGATGGATGAAACGGGGGGAGTGGGATTCAGACATCCCGGGATTTTACCTTCCGGCCGGCCGCCGGTTGACCCCCGCCACGAGATTTCCCGACTAGCGGCCGGCGGCCTCCACCGACTTGCGCAGGCGCATCTGCAGCAGGATGTTGTCGGCCTGCACCTGCAGGGTGCGCGAACGCTCGATCCACACCGCCTGATGGGTTTCGATGGCCTGGGCCAGCGCCTTCAGGGCGTCGCGGCGGGTGGTGGCGTAATGCACCAGCTCGTCCCGCTGCCATTCGTAGTCGTCCGGCGCCTCGCGCCACGACAGGGCGGTGATCGCCCGGTCCCAGCGGGGGATGAAATCGTGCTCCAGCTTGTCGAGGGCCGCCGCTTCGGTGATCCGCTTCTGGCGCATGGCGTCCATCAGCGCGGCCTGCTCGCGAAGGAGCTCCTGCTCTTCCAGGGCAAACTGGCGGATCGTCTGCTGGTAGGCCGAACCGATCTCGAAATTGCGCACCACCTGGGGCGACTCCTTCCACAGCCAGCTGCCCAGCGCCGCCGCCAGCAGCAGCCCGCCCAGCACCTGGGGCGCAAGCCAGCGCACGGGCTTCGGCGAAACCAGCGGCTCGGCAAAGGCCGCGCCCAGCAGCAGCCCGCCCACCAGGCCGCCCAGGTGGGCGGCGTTGTCGATACCGGGAATCGAGAAGCCGGCAAACAGCGAGTAACCGATGAAACCCAGGGTACCCGAGCGCATCTCACGGAACACCTCGGTGGGCACCGACCCCCGCTGACGCAGCAGATAGGCCAGCAGCGCGCCATACACGCCGAAGATCGCCCCGGACGCGCCGACACTCACCGGGCCCGGCTTCCACCACAGGCTGGCCGCGTTGCCCAGCAGGCCGGCGATCACGTAGATGGTCAGGAAGCCCCACCGCCCGAACAGCCGCTCGACCACCTGCCCGGCCTGGTGCAGCGCCAGCATGTTGAGCCCCACGTGGAGCAGCCCGCCATGCAGGAAGAGCGCGGTGAAGAAGCGCCAGCCCTCACCCTGCTGGACCAGCGGGGCGAAGTTGCCGCCAAACCGGATCAGCAGATCGGGCGGGATCTGCATGGGATTCACCGCCGCGATTGCCAGCGCCGCAAAGACGACCGAATTGATCACCACCAGCGCACGGGTCACGTCGGCCCGGGGCACCCGGGAGAACAGAACGTTGATGAAAGTGTCGTAGTTCAAGAGGGAAGGAAATTGCAGAGGGAAGCCCGGATTATACGCAGCCGGGCGACGACGCAATCCCGACTTCTCGGCGCGACCGCCCGTGGCCCTGCAGCCGCCCTGCGGCATCCAGGCTCCGCTGCAATGCCAAGTACAGGTAGAATCGCGAAAATGTGACCACAAAAAGCCAATAATGTCGCACCGGGCACCATGATCCACGTCCTCAAGCACGTCGAATCCATCACCCAACATCGAGACAGGGCCTTGCTTGAGCTAGGCGTCGCGTCAGCGTTGTTCGAGCTGGTCAAGGCCCGCGAGGTCAATCTTCACAAGATCGTCGGGGATGGCGATGCCCGCGCCCTCGAACAGGTCACCCACGTGGGCAGTGACGGGGTTCGCTACGCGACCGAAGCCGAGATCGACGACCCCCAGCCCATCGGCACCCGGCCGGAGATCCTCGCCTGCGTCGAGAACTCGCAGATCGTGCGACGGGAGCTCAAGGAAACCTGCGCCTACATCCACTGTTTTCCGATCAGCGTCGACCGGCGCGTGCTGGGCGTGCTCGAAGTCTCCTGCGACCGCCCCCTGTCCGAAGACGACCTGGGCACCGCCGAAGGTTTTCTCGGCCTCTACCGCAACTACCTGAGCCTGCTGGACTACAGCGAGCGGGACACCCTTACCGGGATGCTCAACCGCAAGACCTTCGACGAGAGCCTGTCGAAGATCCTCGCCGGCATGGCCGCGATGCAGGCCGCCGAAAACGATCCGGCCGCCGTCCGTCGCCGGCACCAGCAGGAAGACGGCAACCACTGGCTGGCGGTGGTCGACGTAGACCACTTCAAGCGCATCAACGATCACTTCGGCCACCTGTACGGCGACGAGGTGCTGATCCTCCTCGCCCGCATCATGCGCGAGAGCTTCCGTCACCAGGACAAGCTGTTCCGTTTTGGCGGCGAGGAGTTCGTCGTCACCCTGCGTGCGATGTCGGAAGACGAGGTGCGCACCGCCCTCGAACGCTTCCGCACCGCCGTCGAGAACTACGTTTTCCCGCAGGTCGGGCAGGTCACGGCGAGCGCCGGCTACACCCACATCAGCGCGTCGGACACCATCCCGGAGATCGTCGGCCGGGCCGACGAGGCGCTTTACGTGGCCAAGGAAAACGGCCGCAACCAGATCGCAAGCTACGAGGCCGCCCTCCGCGCGGGCAAGGTCGCCGTGCGCGACAAGCCTGACAACGACATCGAGCTGTTCTGAGCGGGCCGGGCGGCCCGCGTCACTTTCAGCGGCCCGCCGCCTGGGCCGGCAGATCCTTCAGCGCCTGCTTGCGCTCGCCCTCGGCGGCGAAGATCAGCGCCTGCTGCTCATCGGTGAGCGGCGCCTTCAGGTCACGTTCCAGCGAGTTGTAGATCCGCGCCAGACGGTCGGTGAGACGGCCCTTGGCGGGGATCGCGCGCACCACCTGATCGTGGCTGGCGCCGGTGATGCTCATCACCTTCTGGATGAAGGCCTCCTCGATGCGCCGGGTTTCGGCCTGCATGAAGGCCACCTGGCCCGGCGTCAGCACCGCGGCGGTCGGCGGAGCCGGCGGCGCAGCGCTGGCCGGAGCCAGCGGAAGGGACAGGAACAGGGCCAGGACGGCAGAAGCAGAAAGCGGGATTGCGGATTTCATGATCACGGAAGGAGGACGGTCGAGCCGGTGGTGCGCCGGGCCTCGAGTTCGCGGTGGGCGACGGCGGCATCCTTGAGCGGATAGCGCTGGTTGATCGACAGGCGGACCTGACCGGAGGCCACCACGTCGAACAGTTCATCGGACATCGCCAGCAGATCCTCGCGCCGGGCGATGTAGTGGAACAGGGTCGGACGCGTCAGGAACAGGGAGCCCATCTTGGCGAGCAGCGCGGGCTCGAAAGCCGGCACCGGCCCCGAGGCATTGCCGAAAGTGACCATCACCCCCAGCGGTCGCAGGCAGGCCAGGGAATCCATGAACGTGTCCTTGCCGATGGAATCGTAAACCACCGGCACGCCTTCACCCGCGGTAATTTCACGGACGCGCGCCGAAACCGGTTCGCGGGTGTAGATGATCGTGTGGTCGCAGCCATGCTGCCGGGCGATCTCGGCCTTCTCGTCGGAGCTTACGGTGCCGATCACGGTGGCGCCCAGGGCCTTGGCCCACTGGCAGACGATCAGCCCCACTCCACCCGCGGCGGCGTGGATCAGGATGGTGTCGCCGGGCTGGACCCGGTAGGTGCGACGCAGCAGGTACTGGGCGGTGAGCCCCTGCATCATCATTGCCGCGCCCTGCTCGAAGCTCAGGCTGTCGGGCAGATTGACCAGCAGGCTGGCCGCGATGTTGCGGCTTTCGGAATACGCCCCGAGGGGGCCGCCCACGTAGGCAACCCGGTCACCGGGCACGAAGTCCACCACACCCTCGCCGACGGCTTCGATGACGCCCGCCGCTTCCTGGCCGAGGCCGGACGGCAGCGTCAGCGGGTAAAGCCCGGAGCGGTGATAGGTGTCGATGTAATTGACGCCGACCGCCTCGTGGCGGATGCGGACTTCGCCGGCAGCCGGAGGCGGCAGGTCGGCCTCGACCCATTGCAGGACGTCGGGGCCGCCGATGCGGTCGAAACGGATCAGATGGGTCATGGCGTCACCTCGCAGGACATCGTGGGCCACGATTGTACCGGAGGTGAGCGTCCGCCGCCCCCGGCGGGCATGGGCGCAAGGCCATGCCCGCCGGGGGACGGACTCCGCAGGGTCAGTTGCCTTCGCGCTGCTCCATGGCGTCCACCACCGCCAGGGCGGTGATGTTCACCAGCCGGCGCACGGACGCCGACGGGGTCAGGATGTGCACCGCGCGGGCGGTACCGAGGAGGATCGGCCCCACCGACACGCCATCGCCATGAGCAACCTTGAGCAGGTTGAAGGCGATGTTGGCGGCGTCGAGGTTGGGCATCACCAGCAGGTTGGCTTCGCCGTGGAGGGTCGAATCCGGGTGCAGACGCTCGCGGATCTCGTGGGACAGGGCCGAGTCACCGTGCATCTCGCCGTCGCACTGCAGGTCCGGCGCCTTGACACGCAGGATGTCGCGGGCGTCGCGCATGCGGCGGGACGAGGTGGACCGGGCGCTGCCGAAGTTGGAGTGGGACAGCAGGGCCACCTTCGGCTCGATGCCGAAACGCTTCAGCTCGTCGGCCGCCATCACGGCGATCTCGGCGGCGTCCTCGGCGCTCGGCATCTCGTTCACGTAGGTGTCGGTGATGGCCAGCACGCGCTGGGGCAGCAGCAGGATGTTCATCGCCGCGTACAGGCTGGCGCCGTTCTTCAGGCCGATCAGGTTCTGGACGTGCTCGAAGTGGTGGTCGTAGGAGCCGGTGGTGCCGCACACCAGGGCGTCGGCGTCGCCGCGACGCAGCAGCATGCAGCCGATCAGGGTGGTGTCGGAGCGCAGGGCTTCACGGGCAGAATCCGGCGTGACGCCGTCGCGGCCCATCAGGCGGTAGTACTCCTGCCACAGCTCGCGGTAGCGGCTGTCGGATTCCACGTTCACCACATCGAAGTCGCGGCCGGACTTGAGGTTGAGGCCGAACTTCTCGATGCGCATGTCGATGACCGCCGGACGGCCGATGAGGATCGGACGGGCCAGGTTTTCATCGACCACCGCACGCACGGCGCGCAGCACACGCTCGCTCTCGCCTTCCGCGTAGAGCACGCGCTTCTTGTCGGCGGGGATGCGCTTGGCGGTGGAGAACACCGGCTTCATGATGATGCCGGACTGGTACACGAACTCGGTCAGGCTCTGGACGTAGGCGTCCATGTCGACCTTGCGCGTGGCCACGCCGGAATCGATGGCGGCCTGGGCCACCGCCGGGGCGATCTTGACGATCAGGCGCGGGTCGAAGGGCTTGGGGATCAGGTAGTTCGGGCCGAAGGACAGATCGGCGCCGCCGTAGGCCTGGGCCACCACGTCGGACTGCTCGGCTTCGGCCAGCTCGGCGATGGCCTTCACGCAGGCGAGCTTCATCTCTTCGTTGATCGTCGTGGCGCCCGCATCGAGGGCACCGCGGAAGATGAACGGGAAGCACAGCACGTTGTTCACCTGGTTCGGGTAATCCGAACGGCCGGTGGCGATGATGGCGTCGGGGCGGACTTCCTTGGCCAGCTCCGGCATGATTTCCGGGGTCGGGTTGGCCAGCGCGAAGATCAGCGGCTTTTCGGCCATGCCCTTGACCATCTCGGGCTTGAGCACGCCGGCGGTCGACAGGCCGAGGAACACGTCGGCACCGACCATCGCGTCGGCGAGGGTGCGGAATTCGGTGTTCTGGGCGTAACGGGCCTTGGTCGGCTCCATCTTCTCGTCACGGCCCACGTAGATCACGCCCTTCGAGTCGCACACGAAGACGTTCTCGCGCTTGATGCCGAGGCCGCACCACAGCTCAAGACAGGCGATTGCTGCGGCGCCGGCGCCGGAACACACCACCTTCACTTCGTCGATCTTTTTGTCCACGACCTTCAGGCCGTTGAGCATGGCGGCGGCCGAGATGATGGCGGTGCCGTGCTGGTCGTCGTGGAAGACCGGGATCTTCATCCGCTCGCGCAGCTTCTGCTCGATGTAGAAGCACTCGGGCGCCTTGATGTCTTCGAGGTTGATGCCGCCGAGGGTGGGCTCGAGGGCGGCGATCATGTCGATCAGCTTGTCCGGGTCGTTCTCGGCGAGCTCGATGTCGAACACGTCGATGTTGGCGAACTTCTTGAAGAGGCAGCCCTTGCCTTCCATCACCGGCTTGGCGGCCAGCGGGCCGATGTTGCCCAGGCCCAGCACCGCGGTGCCGTTGGTGACCACGGCCACCAGATTGCCGCGGGAGGTGTATTCCTGCGCGTCGGCCGGATCGGCCACGATGGCGTCACAGGCGGCGGCCACGCCGGGGGAGTAGGCCAGTGCCAGGTCGCGCTGGTTGGTCAGGCCCTTGGTCGGCACCACCGAAATCTTGCCGCGGGTCGGGCTACGGTGGTACTCGAGGGCGGCGGCGATGAAATCCTTGTCCATGTTCTATCTCTACCAAAAAAAATGGTCCGACCCCTCCCCGCAAGGCAAACGGCCAAGCGGGCAAGGAGCGCTAACCCTGCTGCACACGGAAGTCTGTAAGCGTCTTGGATGCCCCGAAGTGGGCATTTGCATGGTCTGACGGCCGGGTGCGATTGACGCCTGCGCCTGGCCGGAGTTCCGCCGCCGGGAGGGGGCGACGAAGACTGCAGATTATTCTTGTCGGGCGAGTTTAACCGACGAGGCGCATTTTCGCACCCCTCGTAATTAGGGCGGACCCGCATTGCGTGGCACAATCGCGCCCAGTCATAACACTGGCACCAAAGATCAGAGGGAAGAGACGATGCGACGAGTGGTGTTCAACCAGAAGGGCGGCGTGGGCAAATCCACCATCACCTGCAACCTCGCGGCGATCAGCGCCGCCAACGGCCTGCGCACGCTGGTGGTGGATCTGGACCCGCAGGGCAACTCCACCCACTATCTGCTCGGCAACGGCGCCGAGAACGCCGACGACACCATCGCCGGGCTCTTCGAGCAGACGCTGAACTTCAAGTTCAACCCCAAGAAGACCGCCGAGTTCGTCCAGCCGACGCCCTTCGCCAACCTGTCGATCCTGCCGTCCCACCCGGATCTCGAAGAGCTCCAGGGCAAGCTCGAATCCCGCTACAAGATCTTCAAGCTGCGCGACGCGCTCGATGAGCTCGCCGACGACTTCGACGCGGTGTTCATCGACACCCCGCCGGCCCTCAACTTCTTCACGCGCTCGGCGCTGATCGCCACCCGGCTGTGCCTGATCCCCTTCGACTGCGACGACTTCTCTCGCCGGGCGCTCTACGCGCTGCTCGAGAACGTCCAGGAGATCAAGGCCGACCACAACCGCGATCTGGAAGTTGAAGGCATCGTCGTCAATCAGTTCCAGCCCCGCGCCAGCCTGCCGCAAAAGCTGGTGCAGGAGCTCATCGACGAAGGCCTGCCGATCTTCAAGACCTACCTGTCCAGCTCGATCAAGATCCGCGAAAGCCACGAGCAGGCCAAGCCGATGATCCACCTCGACCCGAAGCACAAGCTGGCCCAGGAATTCAGCGCCCTGCACGCCGAGCTGCGCCGGTGATTTCACGGCGCCGGCACCCGGCGCCGTGACATTTCTTTCACCCCGCAACCTTCCGCCACAGCGCGGGGCACTCAAAACGGATAAGCTGCGCCCGGTCGACTCAAGGGCGCGGCACCGCCCCCCCACGCACGCATGCTGTTCAATTCGTACTCCTTCCTGCTGGCCTACCTGCCGGTCACGCTGCTCGGCTTCTTCATCCTGGGCCGCATCGGCAAGCAGGCCGGCGCCGCCTGGCTGGCCGCCAGCTCGCTGTTCTTCTACGCCTGGTGGGATTACCGCTACCTGGCCCTGCTGCTCGCCTCGATCTGCGCCAACTATCTGGCCGGCAGCTACATCGCCCGCCGCGCCGGCACCGCCGAGGGGCGCCGGGTGCTCACCCTGGCGGTGATCGTCAATCTGGTGCTGCTGGGCTACTACAAGTACGCCGACTTCTTCCTGTCCAGCGCCAACGCCCTGCTGGGCACCGACTGGCCGATCCTCGGGATCATCCTGCCCATCGGGATCTCGTTCTTCACCTTCACCCAGATCGCCTTCCTGGCCGACGCCTACGCCGGCAAGGTCACCGAATACCGCTTCATCTACTACGTGCTGTTCGTCACCTACTTCCCGCACCTCATCGCAGGCCCGGTGCTGCACCACAAGGAGATGATGCCGCAGTTCGACGAAGACCGTAATTACCGCCCTCACGCCGCCAACTTCGCCATCGGCCTCACCATCTTCGCCATCGGCCTCGCCAAGAAGGTGCTGATCGCCGACAGCCTCGCCGACTACGCCACGCCGGTCTTTGCCCCCGGCGCCGGCGCCCCCACCCTGTTCAATGCCTGGGGCGGCGCGCTGGCCTACACCTTCCAGCTGTACTTCGACTTCTCGGGCTATTCCGACATGGCCATCGGCCTGTCGCGGATGTTCGGGGTGCGCCTGCCGCTCAACTTCAACTCGCCCTACAAGTCGCGCAACATCACCGAGTTCTGGCGCCGCTGGCACATGACGCTCTCGCGCTTCCTGCGCGATTACCTCTACATTCCCCTCGGCGGCAACCGCCACGGGCGCTTCCGCCGCCATTTCAACCTGCTCACCACCATGGTGCTGGGCGGCCTGTGGCACGGCGCCGGCTGGAACTTCGTGATCTGGGGCGCGCTGCACGGCGGCTTCCTGGTGGTCAATCATGCCTGGCAGGACGTCTGCCGCCGGGTGCCGGTGCATCTGCCGGCCGGCCTTGGGCGGCTGCTGGGCGTGCTCGTCACCTTCCCGTGCGTGGTGTTCGCGTGGATGTATTTCCGCGCGCCGGATCTCGCCACCGCACACAAAGTGATCGGCGGCATGCTCGGCCAGTTCGGCGCCAGCCTGCCCGAACCCATCCTGTCGCGCCTCGGCCCGCTCAAGGGCGTGGTGAATGGCCTCGGCATCGGCGTCAGCCTCGGCGGCGGCGCGGCCTTCGTCGAAACCTGGGCCTGGGTGATCGTCGGCGCGCTGGTGGCCTTCTTCGCCCCCAACACGCAAGAGATCATGGGCCGCTTCGACCCCGCCCTGCCCGAAGACAGCCGCCACGCCCAGCCCGTGGCCCGCCGCCTGGCATGGCAACCGAGCCGCCGCAGCGCGCTCGCCATCGGCCTGCTGTTCGCCCTCGGCGTGCTGGCCCTCTCCCGCCCCACCGAATTCCTGTACTTCCAGTTCTGATGGCTTCCCCGACGACTCCCGTCTCCTGGGCCAGCTACCTGCGCTGGATGCTGGCCACCCTCGTCGCCTGCGTCGCGCTGGTGGGCGCCATCAACGTCTTCATCGACCCGCTGGGCATCTTCGGCTCGCCGCGGATCGCCGGCCTCAGCGCCACCAAGCCCTACCTCGACCACCACCGGGAACTCACCCGCTGGCAGGCCGCGCGCCGCCTGTGCCCCAGCGCCGGCATCTTCGGCAACTCCCGCGCCGAGATTGGCTTCGACCCCGAGCACCCAGCCTTCGCCGCCCGAGGACTATCGGCCTTCAATTACGCTCTCCCTAATGCGCCAGTAAGCACTGTTTATCGCGAACTGAATTGGCTTGCCACAACAGGCTGCTCTCCGTCGGAAGCCATTATCGGCTTAGAGTTCTACGATTTCTTTGGATCCACAGAAGCCGTACCGCTGCCACCCGCCGACACCCCGCCGGCCATCGACGGCAAGGTGCTGGCCGAAACCGTGTTCTCCATCACCGGCCTGCGGGATTCCGCCAAGACGGCCGCCCTGCAGCGCGCCCGCTACGCCGCCACCCTGACCGAGCGCGGCTTCAATCCGCTGGACAACTACATCGCCGAGGTGGACAACAGCGGCCACTACATCCTTTTCCGCCAGCGCGCCGATGAGAACGCCCGCAACTGGGGCCGCAAGGCCAAGGCCATCCAGCCCGCCGAGGGGCAATCCATCGACCAGCAGGCCCTCGACGCCCTCCTCGCCGGCATCCAGACGAGCGGCGGCAAGGCCCGGCTGGTGATCTACCCCTACCACGCCGAGATCCGCCTGATGCAGGCACGGCTTGGGCTGGCCGACCTCTTCAACGACTGGAAGCGCATGGTCGTCGCCATCGCCGCGCGGCATCCGGGCGTCGAAGTGTGGGATTTCAGCGGCATCGGCCCCGAAACCCTCGAAACCATCCCCGCCCCCGGCGACCGCAAGACCCACCTCCAGTATTTCTGGGAAGCCGGCCACTTCAAGCGCGCCCTGGGCGACAAGGTAATCGCCCGGGTGATGGGCACAGCCGACGCCGATGGCAGGTTCGGCATCCAGCTCACCCCGGACAACATCGAAAACGTGATCGCCGCCGATCGCAAACAGCTCGACACCCTCCTCACCACCCCGTCGCCGCTCCTCACCGAGGTGGACGACGTGGTCGGCAAACGCCGCTAAGCCAGCTCATGTCGGACTAAAGTCCGACCTACAGATCGGCGAGGCTGCAACCCACACACCCGCGAAACCCCTGTAGGTCGGACTTCAGTCCGACAGCACGACCCAATCAAGCTCCCGGTGTCGGACTAAAGTCCGACCTACAGATCGGTGAGGCTGCAACCCGCATACCCACGAAGCCCCTGTAGGTCGGACTTCAGTCCGACAGCACGGCCCAATCACGCACCTGGTGTCGGACTAAAGTCCGACCTACAGATCGGTGGGGCTGCAACCCACACACCCGCGCAACCCCTTGTAGGTCGGACTTCAGTCCGACAGCGCGGCCCAAATCAAGCACCCCGTACCAGACCCAAACGCCCCCTCACAGCCAGACCGCATCCCACAACGGATAATCCCCCACCCGATCGACAATCCCCGCGCGGACGGGGTTGGCGACGAGGTAACGGGCGGCGGCGCGTACATCGTCCTCCCGCCGCAGGGCGCGGTCGTGGTAGGCCGGCGCCCACACCCTGCCCCCGCCCGTGCCGTCATTGAGCGCCAGCGCGCTGCGCCCCTTGAGGCGCCGCATCAATGAGCCCAGAGTCAGCCCTTCCGGGAGCTGCACCAGCCAGTGCACGTGATCCGGCATCACCACCCACGCCAGCGACAGGCCCGGATACCCCAAAGCCAGATCGTGAATCACCCTCGCCACCGCACACCCAGCCCGGAAATCCCCAAACCACGGCCGGCGGTCATGGGTGACGGTCGTCAGCAGATAGACCTGCCCCACCACCGAAACCCGGCCCTTGCGAAGATCGGAATAAGACATACGCCCGGATGAGATTGCCTGTCCTGCGGTTCAATACGGCCTGCTGGTGTGTTCTGTCGGACTAAAGTCCGACCTACAGATCGGTGAGGCTGCAACCCGCATACCCGCGAAACCCCTGTAGGTCGGACTTCAGTCCGACAGCACGGCCCAAATCAAGCACCCGGTGTCGGACTAAAGTCCGACCTACAGATCGGCGGGGCTTCAACCCGCACACCCGCGAAACCCCTGTATGTCGGACTTTAGTCCGACAGCGCTTCTCCGCCATTCAACACTTTCACCTGCCCTGCGGTGGCGGATTCGATGGCGTGGCGCAGGGCGGTGCGGGCGTCGTCGTCACCGTGGATCAGGCGGACTTCTTTCGGCCAGCGGCGCATGCCGGTGACGAAGCGCACCAGGCCGGCCTGATCCGCGTGGGCGGAATAGCCGGAGACGGAATGGATGCCGGCGCGGATGTCGATGCGCTCGCCGTCGATATCCACATAACCGCCCTCCGGCCCCCAGGTCTGGATCGCGTGGCCTGGCGTGCCGCGGGCCTGGTAGCCCACGAACAGCACGTCGTGACGCGCATCGTGGAGCATGGCCTTGAGATAACCCATCACCCGCCCACCGGCGCACATGCCGCTGGCGGCGATCACGATGGCGGGCTCGCCGCTGCGGGCAAGCCTGCGCACGTTGGCCTCGTGGTCGGCGTGCTCGTCGATGGCCACCAGCTGGTCGAAGGCCAGGGGCTTGCGTCCGGCCCGCACCCGGGCCAGGGCCTCGTCGTTCCAGTAGGGTTGCAGCTCACGGTAGATCTGAGTGAAACGCCCGGCGAGGGGTGAATCCAGGTAGATCGGCAGCTTTGCCCAGCGCCCGGCATGGGGCCCGGGCTGGCGCTGCTCGCGGTAGAGGATGTCCTCGAATTCATACAACAACTCTTGCGTGCGGCCGATGCTGAAGGCCGGCACGATCACCGTACCGCCGTTATCCAGCGCCTTCTCGACCACCCGCTGGAGGCGCTCCCGGCGGGCCTTGCGGTCTTCATGGAGGCGATCGCCATAGGTGCTCTCCAGCACCACCACATCCGCCGTCAATGGCGAGCGCGGCGCCGGCAGCATCGGTGCGTGGGGGGCCCCCAGATCCCCCGAGAACACCACTCGGGTCCGCCGCGCCCCGGGGCGCACGAGATCGCACTCCACATAGGCCGACCCGAGAATGTGCCCGGCCCGCTGCAGGCGAATGCCACAACTGCCATCCGGCCCCTCGAAAACCGTCTGCCATGTGTTCCAGGGCACCGGCCGGATGCGCGCCTCCACCATCCGCAGGTAACGCTCCACCAGCCGCGCGTCCCGCGTCACCCCCACCGCAAAGGCATCGGCCAGCACCACCGGCAGCAGCCGCGCCGAAGGCTCGCTGCAATAGATCGGCCCCTTGAACCCCGCCGCCAGCAACCACGGAATCCGCCCCACGTGATCGATGTGCACATGGGTGACCACCAGCGCCCGCACGGCATCCACCGGAAACGGAATCTCCAGCCTGTCGCTGGCCGAACCGCCATCGGGCGAAGTCTCGGCCCCCTGGAACAGCCCGCAGTCGATCAGCAGGCTGTGGGTGTCGTCGATGAAGAGCTGATGGCAAGAGCCGGTGACCCCATGCAGGGCGCCGTGATGAATGATGTTCGCATGCATGGCCGGAAATTCTATACCACTGTACGGCGAACCAGAAGATCACGCGAAAAATTTATTCCAGCTATGCTGTTAACGTATACATCATTTCAACTTCCACTTATCATCGCCGCCAATTTATAGCGAGTCGATCAGCTCGAGCACGCTGCGGCACAGCGACCAATGGTCGCAGCCAACGCCAGCCGAAGCACGCAGACGATGGTTCAGACCTTCCACCACAAGCCGCAGCGTTCCCATCCGCTCCCGCCCAAACCGCCGCACGTGCCGCCGTGCTGGCCGCGCGCCCGGCAATCATTGCAGGACATCCTGCAGCCTTTGCAGGACGTCCTGCAGCAATCCACGGACATCCGGCAATTCTCCACGGACATCCCGCCAGCGCTGCCGGACGTCCGGCAAGCGCTCACGGACATCCGGCCATCCTTGCAGCACATCCGGCAGCCGCAGCCGGACATCCGGCCATCACTCATGGACGTCCGGCTGCAGCCCAAGGACATCCGGCCAAAGCAGCAGGACGTCCTGCAATCATTCCAGGTCGTCCTGCAATCATTGCCGGACGCCTCTCCCAAAACCCGCAAATTACTGCAAAGCCTTTACTGGCGCGGGTTTTCAGCGGTTTTCGGCCTTCCGGCCGCGTAGCAATCACCCACCCACCCACAAGCAATCGGAGGAGAAGCACCATGCCCAAGAACTACTACCTGCCCAACGATGACGCCGGCCGCGCAGCGCTGCTCGAACACCTCGCCGCCCACTTGCCGGCCCTGGCTAACACTCTCGAACTCGGCGAATCACACATCAAGCAACTTGAAGCCGACGCCGCCTCATTCAGCTATACCCTGTCGTCGCTTGAATCTGTACAGGCCACCGCCAAGCGCTGGACCGCTTACAAGAACCTGCAGCGCGACGGCGGCGAGGGCACCGCCGCGTATCCGCACGTGGCAAACCTGCCCCCAGCGGCCCCGGCCGTCCCCCACGGCATCATCCCGCGCCTCACCAGCCTGGTGGCCCGCATCAAGGCCGCCAAGAACTACTCCGACGACATCGGCAGGGAGCTCAACATCATCGGCGCCGCACAGATCGTCGATACCGACAGCGCCAAACCCATCCTCGACATCTCCAAAAAAGCCGGCCAGCCCAGCATCCAGTGGCCCAAGGGCGACGCCGACGCCATCGAGATCTGGGTGGATCGCAGCGATGAAAAGGGCTTCGGTTTCCTCACCATCGCCAACTCCACCCGCGTACCCGACAACGCCCCCCTTCCCGCCACACCGGTCACGTGGCAATACAAGGCCATCTACCGAGTGAAAGACAACCGGGTTGGCGAATGGAGCGACGTGGTGAGCATCACCGCAGGCGGCTGATCCGACGGCCAAGGTAGAACAAATGTCGGACTGAAGCCCGACCTTCGAGGCGTAACCTTGCGGGTCGGATTTCAGTCCGACGGTCTTTCCGGATCAATACTTCACACCATGCAAAGCGGCGACCAATCGGCCGCCGCTTTGCAATACCGCTTCACCGCACAGATGAACTAGAAATCACTGTGCTCCCTGCACCACGCAATGAGCGATCCAGTGGATTGATCCAACCCTGCAAGATCAGTCTCCCCTGTAAGCGCCGGCAGCAGCCGCCCAGCCAATTGTTTGCCCAGTTCGACCCCCCACTGGTCAAACGAATTGATTCCCCACACGACCCCCTGCACGAATACCTTGTGCTCATACAGCGCGAGCAGCATACCCAGGTGAAAGGCATCCAGCCGTGGCAGGATGATGGTAGTGGAGGGCTGGTTGCCTGCGAATACCTTATGGGGCAGAAGTGTGGCGACCTGCGCTTCCGGCACGCCTGCAGCGGTGAGTTCAGCACGCGCCTCGGCCTCCGTCTTGCCGAAGGCCAACGCAGCGCTCTGGGCCAGGAAGTTGGCCATTAGCGGAGCCTGGTGGCCGGGCAATGGAAAATCGCTCTGTGCGCTGGCAATGAAGTCGCTTGGCACGAGCCAACCGCCCTGATGCAGCAATTGAAAGAAGGCATGTTGGCCGTTTGAACCAATCTCACCCCACACAATAGGATTCGCCGGATGGGCAAGTGGCTTGCCATCACGCCCCACCGTCTTGCCGTTCGACTCCATCTCAAGTTGCTGAAGGAAGGACGGCAGAAACCGCAGCGCCTCATGGTACGGCAGCACCGCACTGGTACTAGCCCCCAGAAAATTGGTGTTCCAGATGCCGATCAATGCCATAAGCACTGGCAGGTTTCTCTCGAGCGGAGCGTCACGGAAGTGCGAATCCATCGCAGCAGCCCCGGCCAGAAGGCGCTCAAAGCCATTCATGCCGATGGACAAGGCAATGGGCAAGCCGACGGCTGACCACAGCGAATAGCGCCCACCTACCCAGTCCCACATGCGAAAGACATTCCGGGCAGGAATCCCGAAGGCAGCGGCCCGCTGTTCATCGGCCGTAACGGCGACAAAATGCCGCTCCAGGGCACGCTCCGCATCCTTGCCCGCAGCGGCGCACAGCCACTCACGCGCCGTTTCCGCGTTCAGCATGGTCTCCTGGGTGGAGAATGTCTTGCTCGCCACAATGAACAGCGTGGAGCGAGGATCAAGACTATCCAGCAGCGGTGCAAGATGGGCGCTGTCCAGATTGGACACAAAGTGCATGCGCAACCCCGGGCGCTGAAATGCCGCCAACGCCCGCACCACCATCTTGGGACCAAGATCAGAGCCGCCGATACCGATGTTCACCACATCGCGGATAGCCTCGCCGGAAAAGCCCCGCCATAAGCCGGCACGAACCTTTTCGGAGAATTCCCTCATGTGCGCGCGTACTGCACGTACCTCGGGCATCACATCCAGTTGTGGTGAAGGGAAGGCATCAAGCTTGAGATAACGTAGCGCCGGGTGCAGCACCGCACGCCCCTCGCTCGCGTTGATCTTTTCACCGGCAAACAGACGCGCCCGCCAGCCGCGCAGATCGGCGTGTTCGGCCAGCGCAATGAGCAGCCGCAAGGCCTTCCCATCGACGCGCTGCTTGGAACAATCCACCAGCACATCACCGACACGCACCGAAAAACGCGCGAAACGATCTGGATCACCCGCAAACAGATCCCTCAGATGAACACCCTTCAGTGTCGCGCAATGATCCAGCAGCGCCTGCCAGGGCGTGGAAACGAGAGTGGACATAGATCAGCCGTTACGCGCGCGCATCGCCCCAGCGCAGCGGGCAGGTGTCATCACCCACGTACACCGCCTCCCCATTGCGATCAACGCAGTATTGAGGCGAAAGAATCTTCTCGCGGAAAGTCATCCCCTCTGCGATCCGGGTGTACTCGAACAGGATGCTGCGTTCCACACGGGATCCCGAGCGTAGATGACTACCGTGCCCGATCCAGGCAGGACCAATCACTGACACCCCCGGATCGATACGCACATTGGCGCCGACATAGACCGGTCCAACAATCTGCACGCTATCCCACGCGATTGAGGTGTTAAGGCCAACCCATACCCCCGGCGACACCTCGCGGCCCGGCATGTGCATCTGCGAGACCTCGCCGCGCAGCACGCGCTGCAGCACGTCCCAATAATCGGTAAGGCGGCCGATGTCGATCCAGTTGAAATTGTGTTTCTGGGCGTAGAACGGCACCCCCAACTCCACCAATTTGGGGAATAATTGGCTTCCGATATCGAATTCGACACCCTGCGGAATGTAGCCAAGCACTTCGGGCTCGAAGATGTAGATGCCGGTACTCGCTTGGCGCGACTTGGCTTCTTCAGGTTTGGGTTTTTCTTGGAAAGAGACAACCCGCCCTTCTTCATCGGCCACAACGACGCCGTAGTTCTTGACCTGCTCAAACGGCACCTCGACAGTCACGACGCTGGCGACGGCGCCCTTGGCCTTGTGCTCCGCAATGGCGGCGGAGATGTCCAGATCTACGATGGCATCGCCACACAGTACCAGCGTGGTTTCATCAAAGAAACCGCCAAAGTCCTGGATGCGCCTCATCCCACCGGCTGAACCGAGCGGTTTGGGCACGATATCGCCGTGGTCACGCTTTCCCTCGTAGGAGTAACCCATCTCCACGCCCCAGCGATGCCCGTCGCCGAAAAAATTTTCGATCTTGTAATGATTGAAAGCAACGTTAACCATGATTTGACCAATGTCATGCTTGGCAAGATGTTCAATCAAATACTCCATCAGCGGCTTGCCGAGGATCGGCACCATGGGCTTGGGTACGTTTATTGTGAGCGGACGAACCCGCGTTCCCTGACCGGCGGCCAAGATCATGCCTTTCGCCATTACGCAACTTCCCCTTTAACAAAATGATAATCGCTAGCCTAGCTGGCTGGCTATCTATTTTACTTATCAAATTTATTCAACAGAAACTTAGGAACTTAGCAAGGAACCAAAGTAAAAAGCCAGACTTCCAATCTGAATAAGCTCAAATAAACCGGGAGGTAATTTGATGAACGGCGGCCCGTACAGAATAAAGTCGATCAGACAGAAGCACGGCACGCTTCGACATTCTGTCCCGATCGGTAGAGTTTGCAAGCGATATTCCCAAGTCCCCAAAGGCGTCCACCGAATCTCCTACGTATGCACGCCCGACACCCTCATCCTCGATTTGCTCGACCAAATCATTACCTGCATTAAGACGGGCCAAAACCGGCAGCCCGGCCTGCATGTATGTAAGAAATTTTCCCGGCACATTGTGGGTCTTATGTCGCGGATCCAGCATAACCAATCCGACGTGACACTGGATCAGTAACCCCGGCACCTCCGTAGGGTCGATCTCGTCGTAAAAAAGGACGTTAGGCAGTTTTTTTTCGTCGGCAATTGCGCGCAGACGCGGCACATCAGAACCTCGCCCGACAAACAGGAAACCTACGTCCGTGCGCGACATGAGACGCTCCGCTAGAGCGAGGACCATGTCCATCGCCTGCGCCGCCCCCATGTTGCCCGCGTACACAAAAATATGGCGCCCCGCGAGATGCGTCTTGCTGATATCGATCGAGCACCCAACGTTCTCGGCGGGCGCCAGCCAATTCTGCAGCACTTCAAGGCGACGCCCCGGGCTGGCGGCAGCCCAATCCGCAAAGTAAGAAAGCCCCGCCGGCGACTGCACACCAATGGTGTCGGCAGACTCATATTGCAGACGCTCGAAGTACTTGAAGAAACGATATACCGGCCCACGCCTCATCAGACCGAGATCCACCGCCCATTCGGGAAAAATGTCGCGGATGATAAGATAGCTGGGACACGCACTGCGCACCTTCAGCCAGTTCGCAGCGCGGCCAAAGAAAATAGTGGGTGAATACCAGACAACGGCATCCCACTTCACGTCCCGCAACGGGCTAGCCAACAAGCCTTTGCGCACGAAATGCGACAGGGCAAGCTCAGCTAGCGTGCGCCACGCGTAATTGGTGTCACGGGTCTGCATGGCCTTGACGCGAAGCACCTGCACACCTGCAAGGATCTCGATCGACCATGGCGTCGCGAGTTCTGCAGCCGGAACGATCACCGTAATGTCGTGCCCTTGCCGAACGAACTCGCGGGACAAATCCCTGAGTTGTACCGCCCCCGACGAACGCATCGGCGGATAAGCATCCGCGATTAAGGCTATACGCATTGCACCCGGGCCCTCAGTACTTCTTCCACACCACCCGATTAACGTAATCGGTGTAGCTGTGGATGATCCGCACAACCTTGTCGGAAACGTTGGGCATGCTGTAATCACCTACCTGCCGGAGCAGACGGGTTTCACCGCTGGGCTGATCTTCAAGAATCGCCAGCCCCTGCATGACGCGCTCGGTGTTCATGCCGACCATCATGGCCGCAGCCTCCTCCATGCCTTCGGGGCGCTCGTGGGCATCGCGGATGTTGAGCGCCGGGAAGTTGAGGATCGACGACTCTTCGTTGATGGTGCCGCTATCCGACAGCACCGCCTTGGCGTTGAGTTGCAGCTTGTTGTAGTCCTTGAAGCCCAGGGGCTTGAGCAGGCGGATCAGCGGATGGAACTGGGCGCCCATCGCATCCACACGCTTCTGGGTGCGCGGGTGGGTCGAGACGATCACCGGCATCTGGTATTTCTCGGCCACGGCGTTGAGCGTCGCCACCAGATTGGTGAAGTTCTTTTCGGAGTCGATGTTCTCTTCCCGGTGAGCGCTCACGACGAAGAACTCCCGCGGCTTGAGGCCCAGGCGATCCAGCACGTCCGATGCCTCGATTCCGGCACGGTAGTGAGTCAGCACTTCGAACATCGGGCTGCCGGTCTTGATGACCATGTCGGGCGGCAAGCCTTCACGCAGCAGGTAATCGCGGGCGATGGTGCTGTAGGTGAGGTTGATGTCGGCCGTGTGGTCGACGATACGGCGGTTGATCTCCTCGGGCACGCGCATGTCGAAGCAGCGGTTACCGGCTTCCATGTGGAAGGTGGGGATCTTGCGGCGCTTGGCAGGCAGCACCGAAATGCAGCTATTGGTGTCGCCCAGCACCAGCATGGCGTCGGGCTTCTCTTCGGCCAGCACCTGATCGACCGCAATCACCACCTTGCCGATGGTCTCGGCGCCGGTTGCACCGGCCGCGTTGAGGAAGTGATCGGGCTTGCGCACGCCGAGATCTTCAAAAAAGATCTGATTCAGCTCGTAGTCGTAGTTCTGGCCCGTGTGCACCAGCACGTGTTCGCAGTAGTCGTCCAGCTTGGCCAGCACGCGGGACAGACGGATGATCTCGGGACGGGTGCCGACAACCGACACCACCTTCAGCTTCTTCATTGCTTCACCTTGTTGGCAAACGTATCGGGCTTTTCGCGATCGAAGATCTCGTTTGCCCACAGCATGACGATCATCTCGTCATCGCCGATGTTGGTAATATTGTGCGCCCACCCCGGCACGGTTTCGACAATGCGACACTCGCCGCCCTTCGTGACCAGCTCGTAATGCTCGCCGGTAACGATGTGGCGAAAGCCAAAATGCGCCGTGCCCTTGAGCACCATGAACTTCTCGGTCTTGGTGTGGTGATAGTGATCGCCGCGGGTTACACCGGGATGCGATGTGAAGTACGAGAACTGCCCGCAATCAGGCGTCTTGAGCATCTCGACGAACTCGCCACGCGGATCGGAATGCTTGACCACGCTGTAGGCAAACGATTCGGTTGGCAGGAAGCTCAGATAGGTGGAATACAGCGCCCGCACCAAGCCGGTGCCCACACGATCGGTAATCATCGATGCACGACTGGCCGCAAATCCACTGATCGTATCGGCCACAAGGCCAACGGTGGACTCGTATTCCGGGCCGGCGATCACAAAGCCGCTGGGCGTACCGGGCGACTGCAGCAGGCCGACAAAGGCTTCGACCACATCGTCGATGTACACCAGCTTGAGCGGTGCGGCGGGATCGTTCACCTTGATTTCCAACCCACGCGCGATGTTGTGGCAGAAGGTCGCCACCGCCGAGTTGTAATTGGGCTGTGACCACTTGCCAAACACATTGGTCAGGCGGAACACATACGCAGGAGAGCCGTTCTGCTCGCCGTGGCGGAACACCGCATCCTCTGCCGCACGCTTGCTCACACCATACGGATTATCCAACGCCGCCTGAGTGGAAGACGACAGCACCACCGGCGCCTTGTTGCCGTATTCGGCCAGCAGGCTGCATACGGTCTCGGTAAGGCCGGCATTGCCAGCGGCGAATTCGCTCACATCCTTGGGGCGATTGATGCCCGCCAGATGAAACACAAAGTCAGCCCCCTGCAGTGCAGCCTTAAGATCTTCCTCTCCCGACACGTGGGTAATGCGCACCAGATCGGTATGGCCCAGTTCGCCTAGGCGCACGCACAGATTGCGGCCGATAAAACCGTCGGCTCCGGTGATCACGATGCGCATGGCAGCTTAGTCCTGGGCCTCTGCCTTTTCGCCGCGGGCGATCTTCTGCATGAAGTCCAGCTTGAGCAGCAGCTTGGTCATGCCCTCCACGTCCAGGCGCTCAGTGTTGTGGGAGGTGTATTCCACCGCTTCGGTTATCTTCTGCTCGCCCTCTTCCACGAACTTGTCGTAGTTAAGGTCGCGGCCATCGGCCGGCACACGGAAGTAGCCCGGCAGATCTTCTGCACAGGCCCGCTCTTCGCGGCTCAGCAGGGCCTCATACAGCTTCTCGCCGTGACGGGTGCCGATGATGCGCACATCGTGATCCGGCTTCTTCATCAGCCCGAGGATGGCCTGAGTGAGCACATCGACGGTGGCTGCCGGTGCCTTCTGAACAAAGATGTCGCCATTGTTGCCATTGGTGAACGCGTACAAAACCAGGTCCACCGCATCATCCAGCGTCATCATGAAACGGGTCATGTTAGGGTCGGTGATGGTGATCGGGCTGCCATTCCTAACCTGATCGACGAAAAGCGGAATCACCGACCCCCGCGAGGCCATCACGTTGCCGTAGCGGGTGCCACATACGACGGTGCCGGTACCTTCCAAGTTACGCGACGCGGCAACCATTACCTTTTCCATCATCGCTTTGGAAATCCCCATTGCGTTGATCGGATAGACGGCCTTATCGGTGCTGAGGCAGACGACGCGCTTAACCTTGTTCGCGATAGCCGCCTCGATCATGTTTTCGGTGCCGAGGACATTTGTACGCACAGCCTGCATCGGGTGAAACTCGCAGGACGGCACTTGCTTGAGCGCCGCGGCATGGAATACGTAATCAACCCCACGCATCGCCGCTGCTATCGAACGCGGATCGCGAACGTCGCCGATATAGAACTTCAACTTACGGTTGTTGTACAGCTTCCGCATATCATCCTGCTTCTTCTCATCACGAGAGAAGATGCGAATTTCACCGATATCGGTGTTGAGGAAACGGCGCAGGACGGCATTACCGAAAGACCCCGTCCCACCGGTAATCAACAGAACTTTGTTGGCAAACATGACATTCCTCTTATGGTCTTGAATTTTTCAAAGCATTTTGACAAAGCAGGACTTTCTCGGACGGCGTAGGGTAGTTGATCAACACAGCACGATACTTGCCCTTGAAAACAAATAAGCTACCGGCCGCGGCCCCCACAACACCCAGCTTGCCAACCAATTCACCAAGGTGCTCCAGGGACCCTGCACCCCCAAGAAAAGTCACAGGAACTTTAAGTACCGGTTTTAACTGCAAAGCGAAATCCAGGTCATAACCCAGCATCGATCCGTCTCTATCAACCGAGTTGATGACGATCTCACCTGCCCCTGCGTCTTGAAGCAGCAGAGCGAGAGTCACAGGGTCATGCTTATATGTCGTCCTGGCATTGTGGGTGCAAACTTCGTAGCCTTTTGCAAAAAGGCCCTTTCGCTTGCGCACATCCAGAACAGCCACAACCGACTGCTTGCCCACCGCTGCGGCCATTTCCGTCAATAGCGTTGGATCGGAGATCGCGGCAGCGCTCACAGCCACCTTTTCCACCCCCATATCCACGAGTCGAGTGGCCTGTTCTGCCGTGGTCACACCACCGCCGTAACATAGAGGCATTCGACACTCCGCCGCCAGTTTCGCGATAAGGTCGAAATCCGGACCGACGCCATTAACAGTTGCGTCTATGTCAATCACCATCAACTCATCGGCTTCCTTTTCGTTGAAGATCCGAACCGCATTGATCGGGTCACCGACATACTTGTGGTCCTTAAAACCTTGCGTCTTGACCAGCCCACCTTTATGAACCAAAAGGCAAGGAATAATTCTAGGGCGCAACATCGGTCAAAGCTCCACAAAATTCTTCAGAAGTTGTTCGCCCCAGTGGTGGCTCTTTTCTGGGTGACACTGCACCCCGTGAATATGACCACGCGAGACCACGGCATCGAAGTCGAAACCATAGTGCGCAGTCGCCGCCACATCCGCCTTTTCTTCGGCATCAAAATAATATGAGTGCAGAAAGTAAAATTGCGGCACGTCATCAAATCCATGTGAAAACAGCTTTCGCCCCCCACGAAGCTGCAGATCATTCCACCCCATGTGGGGCATGGGAAGAAGCGCACTTTGCGGGTTGCTACTAAAGGCGCGCACGCGGCCAGGCACCCAGTTGAGACCTGGCATACTGCCTTCATCCGAACCGCTGGCCAACATCTGCATCCCAACACAAATACCCATTACAGGCACTTTGGCGCCCAGCACCAGTTCCTCTAACCGCGAACGAATTCCCGAGTCATTGAGGCTACGCATGGCATGATCAAAATGACCCACACCAGGTAGCACCAACCGGGTGGCACCTTGCAGGGCATCCGGCCTATCCGCGCGCTCCGCCTGTAAGCCTAAGCGTTTAAATAAATTCAAAAACGCCTGAATATTGCCTACACCATAGTCAACGATGCGGATCACCTGAAATACCTCTTTTCCAGACCCAACAAACGCATCGTATTGGCCCCAAGCCCAATGAGCGTCCGCTTGTTCTTGTAATCCCGATAAGTTTTCTTCGGAAGTTCAAAAAGATCTTGAAGGCCACCAACCGTCAATCCCAATTTATGAGCCACGTACTCAAACTCCTGCTTGAGGAAATGCTCATCCATCTCGGGGTGTAAAATACGTTCGAGCGCCTGATCGCGTGTCATCTGTCCAGTCATGATCAGACTTGAGAAATGGGCACGACGTTTCTCATAGCCAAACCGTCTAGGCAGCCAGTAGTCCTCATAAAAGCGAGTAAAACGCGATTCGTGGTGTTTGTGCTGAAAACGCTGCCAGCCGAATCTGCTTTCCAGCTCATCTTCAGCGTCCTTCTTAACATAAGGCACCAAGTTGAGAGGGTGGTACACTTTCAGGCCCAGCACCTTTTGGTACCACAGCTTGTAAACAAGGATATCGACCAGAGGGAAGTCATCGTTAGACTTGCCGTCGCCACACCGCTTCCAGATATCACCAAAAAGCGTTTTATCTATACCCAGATAGCCACCCCACTCCTCAGGCTCACGGCAGCATTCTGTCGAGAAATTGGAACCGGTAATGATGTGCTTGATCTTGTACTCACGAGCAAACTTATACATGCCCGAAAAGAAAGCCGCGTCTTGAACAAGATCTTGATCGGGAATGCCAGAGCGCAGGAAAGCGACTTGCATACGCTTCACCGCATCCCAATTCACCACGTCGGTGTAGAGGTCCAATCCGAGGCCATCGACAAGCTTCTCAATGTTCCCAACGGCTTGATCAGTGTTCCAACCGGCATCCACATGAAACAACAACGGCCGGAGCCCCATCTTTTCCTTAGCAATATAAGCGACATATGAGCTATCCAGGCCCCCGCTAAGGCCGATGATGCAATCGAAGTCGCGTCCCTTGCCAGCAGCCCTGATCGTCTCACTCATCCGCTGAAGAGCAATCTGACCAGCGGCACCTGTATCCCAATTTGAACGAATATTTACTTCGAAATTGTTGCAGTAGTCGCACCACCCTCGCTCATCAAAGACGATGTTCGGATCAGATGCATCCATTATGCAATGCTCACAAATTGTGAATTCATTCGGCGTTTTCGAGGGCTGCGACATGATAACTTTTATTTAGAAGATAATTTTTTCGAGCGCAGCGACGTGTGTAGATGCGCGGTATTTTCTTTGTGCTTCTTCAAGATTGTTCTTCCCATAGTCCTTAAGCTTTGGTGCATTATGTACCGCACTCAATATTGCGTCTGCGATCGATTGGGGTGATTTCGGCTCAACCTCAAAGCCATTCACGCCAGGCGTGAACGTATCAAAGATTCCACTGTGATTCGTGGTCATTACTGCACACGCCGATGCATATGCCTCCAGAATGCTGATGGGCTGACCTTCATAAGGATAGTAAGTAGGAAGACAGAACAAATGGGCCCTACGCAATAATTCCTTTTTTAGCTCCCCCTGAACAACCCCACGAACGTTGATAGCCGCCCCCCCTGTCTTTTCGACGGCTTGCTTGAAAGCAAACTCTTCGTCTTTTGACTCAAATCCGCCCGCGAAATCCACCTGAAGCTTTCCCTTTACCTCTGCCGGCAATAAAGCGAGCGCGGCGAGTAGTTCCTGATGGCCCTTCCCTGGCAAAAGATTGCTCAGAAACAACAGACGTAAAGGCTCTACATCGGAAAACTTGCTGTCGACGATCGAAGTATCAACAAAGAATTCATCTCCAGCAAAATTGGGGACAGCATGCAGCCTATCTGAAGGCACAACGCCATCATAGATACTCTTGAGCCTTTCTCCTAAAACCACGACTGCACCTACACGCTTGAGAAAGAAACGATTAAGCGCTAGCAAAACGGGATGATTCTCACTCAAGAGAACACGCATACCAGCGCCACCGTGAAGGTGAATCACCATCCGACCCAGAGATTGCCAACAAAAGGCATAAATCAACAGATCACGTAGATTTCCTGCAATAGACTGAGAACAATTAAAGTAGATTTTATCGGAGCTACCGATTTTAGATAAAACCTTAACGAGCAACTTAACAACCTGGCACAATCTTAGCAGCGAACTCGCCCCCTGATGAAAATCAGACTTACTTGTGTCAACGACAAAAGTGCTGGTATGAGCACCAATATTCTTAATAAGCAGTTCAACCGCAATCGACTGCCCTGTCAATGGCGGTGGTAGGGGGGCGATGATTAATAGTTTTGACCGAGCCATAAATCCTTACTCACCAACCGAAAGAATAACTCTCTCTAATGCGGCAACGTGCGTACACGCGCGATACTTTCTTTGCGCTTCTTCAAGGTTGTTCTTCCCATAGTCCTTAAGCTTTGGTGCATTATGCACCGCACTCAATATTGCGTCAGCAATAGATTGGGGTGACCTCGGCTCAACCTCAAAGCCATTCACGCCTGGCGTGAACGTATCAAAGATACCACTGTGATTCGTGGTCATCACTGCACACCCCGATGCATACGCTTCCAGAATGCTAATGGGCTGACCTTCATAAGGATAGTAAGTGGGAAGGCAGAATAAATGAGCCCTACGCAATAACTCTTTTTTGAATTCCCCCTGGACAACGCCACACACGTTGATCGTAACACCCTTAGTCCCTTGCACTGCACGCTTAAACGCGAACTCATCGTCGTCTGACTCAAATCCGCCGGCGAAATCCACCTGTAGTCTTCCCTTTAACTCCGCCGGCAATAATGCTAGCGCAGCAAGTAGCTCTTTATGGCCTTTTCCAGGCAACAAATTACTCAGAAACAAAACACGCAACGGTTCAATCTTCGAAAACTTCTCTTCGATATCCGTCGCAGAGACAAATAATTCATCCATAGCAAAGTTGGGCACTACATGAAGCCTAGATGGAGGGATAATTCCCTCGTAAATCTTTTTGAGGCTATCGCCCAGCACTATAACCCCGCCAATTCGGCGAAGAAAAAAAGAATTCACAGCTCGCAAGAGCGGATGCTTGTCACTCAACAACAAACGCATACCTGCTCCACCATGAAGGTGAATGACTAACCTATCAATGCGACGAAAACATATTAATAATACGACCAGATCTTTTAAATTACCGGCTAAAGACTCAGAAATTGTAAAGTATGCGCACTTGAAATCCCTAGAGAGAAATACCGCCCACAAAATCCGCACAACCTCAATTACACGATGAAAGCCATTAAATCCTGCCGAAAAACTCCGCTTAACCAAATTAACCAGCGCAACGTCATATTTATTAACCATCAAATATCTATACAATAAATCGCAGGCCAATGACTGCCCCGTAACAGGCGGCGAAAGGGGCGCAACAAACAAGACTTTTGTGTTCATTTAATGCACTTTATGTAGAACTAACAATCAAGCGAAAGAAAATACAAAAAATCAAACTAACCAACTTCTAATTCTTGCTTTCAACCATCACCCTCTGAGAGCGTTCAAATTTAGGGACTTCTACCACGACGTATCGTACTAGCTAAAACTACACAGTTATCCAACACCCAGTCTTGTTCGCCGGAGATCAAACACAGCTCAAGAAATTGTCATGTGAATTATTAAACCGCATCAATCATTAACGACAGAAATAAACCAAGCGGCACATCAACAGTAAAAGCCTCTCAATTACATTAACTTTCATTGTTTGTGAAAAATAAATATTACTTCAAGATTTTTTCTGAATGAATCTAGAGGAAATTGACGCAATCCCAATCGCAGCATATGGCGCAAACGACGAGAAATAATACTGATTGTGCAAAAACAATAATAGCAGGAGCATTTGAGAGAAGTTCACCGCGGCTGTTACGCTTGGCTTTACATAAACAAGAAATATACTATAAGTCGTGTACACTCCAATCGCAAAAGTCCCAAATACTATTTCAGTCATTCCACCACTGACGTAAAAAGTCGTGAGATAACTCCACACATTCCAAGTTTGGTACTCCAAATAGTCATTAGACACCAAAGAAAGTGGAGCATAATAGCCGGGAATAAAGAGCTTGTACAAACCACCAAGCACTCCCCCTAGAAAATATTCATAATCAAAGTTCAGAGAACTTATATTTGAATAATTGGTAAAATTCGGCGCGATGTATAAATATATAAGCTCAACAAAGCCAAGTAAATCAATGGCTTCTTGCTGCCGCATCGAATTTACAATCCAAAAACCAATAAGAATAAACAAAATTGCCGAGAGTAATTTAGTGGCAACTTGCAAATTGATTGTTGGCACCCTAACAACAAACCCACCAGCAAGATAAGAAAGAGCAACCTGAACAACAGCCGACTTCATTCCATAGGTAATAAATGTGACGCAATTAAGCACTAACATCAATTTGGCAATTCGACCAAGCTTATTCCCCGGCAATTTCACATACGCACCAGCGACGGCATAGCTCACGGAGTAGAGCGCAACCAATAACGACCATAAATATCCCGCCGTTTCATAGATCGTAAGCCTGACGGAATCATCGACGATTCCAAGAGAAAACGAAGTCGCTTGAATTATATAAAGATTAATAAACAAAATGACAATCTGAGAGAATACAATATAGTTAATGTTAATATTGTATTTAAGTCTGCAGCCTGTAGCTTTCTTGCCCTTTCTCAAAAAAATCCAGTACGCGCAAGGAATGTAAAGCAATGCATTTGTAACTAATATCACCAATTTCATATGGCTATCGGGGGTTTGCCCAAACGGAACAGCCATATAGATCAAGCACGGCAAAGTCCAAAAGACAAAAATCAGGGCAACATTCAGTTTCATTAAATCCCACTCGAAAATTTATCAATGAAACATAGAACTAGAATCAAGAGGGTACGCTTTCTTGACTGATTTTCACAATACCAGCTTTAAGCATTTCATTATAAACGTGACGCGCAGCACATCTCGCCTCGTTCGGACCAAGTAGTAAATTCAATGAGCCCGGCAAAGTTGACTTGTAGTACGAGCACACAAAATCGTTATTATATGCGTCATCCCAATCAACTGATTGCGCCAGCCCGTCCGATATTATTTCGCGGAGACGTGCTGGATTCACTATTTTTATAACGCCTGTATGAAAGTCATAAAAAACACGGCCAAATAGAAATACTCGTTTCTTGAGCAGCAAGGCCTCATATCCGACGGTACTTGAAAGCGTAATAACACCAGCGGACGCCTTAATAAGCTGCTTGGTTGGTGCCTTAGGGTCCAATAACCTAACATTTGGCAACCGTTTGATGCGACGATAAAAATTCAATGAGGGGTAGCCCCAGGCACTAATGTGATCCTTAACGTACAATCGTACTCCTTCAGGCAAACTGAAGGCGATATTGCGAATCACCTCATACTCATCAAGATATGGACCAGCCAATATTGACGTTGATGACTCAGGGTGAAAGTGCATGGGATACAGTAAAAACTTTTCTCCTAAAACTGGCTCTTGATAGAAATGCCTAAGCCTTCCAATCTTTAGACGACGACGGACATTACGAAAAAAAAGATTCGCATGCGTACGTAAAGGATTCCCGACTTGGAATGCTTCCGTTCTGCTATCAAATACATGACGTAACAAAGATTTAACTTTGCTCAATCGATCAAGTCTCAAATAACGACTCAACAAACCGACTTGGTCGAGACCGTTGATTTTCATGTAGTCAGGGACAGCGGTCTCTATCGTTGCGATGTATTCAACGGCCCATTGCCTTAATTCCTGGTCGACATTAATCCGACCATTGCGGATGTCGCAAAATGTTCTGGCCGTTTGATCATCGCATAAGGGATCATTTGTGATCGAAAAACGTCCAGGCAAGCGTGATCCACCAATACCGCAATAAATTAGACCTTTACACTGGGCCACGAACAACGCAAAGTGCGAGAAGGTGTTGGAGACATTTTCATAGATAACGACATCAATCCCACGCCGCTCATAAATACCCTCGAAATATGAAAGAAGCGCGCTTTTCAACCGATCGTAGTATCCAATATCAATTTCATTACCCCAGATACCATAGACTTCAGCCCGCTCAAAGTCCGAAAGCAATGCAGCATTAAGGTCGTATGTCGCATAGCGGGCGAGAATGCTCCGATCAACTTGATGCGACAAATAGAACGCAGAGAAATCGTAAATCTCAAAACCTAATGCATCGAGACGATTTTCCTCGCGTGAGAATGAACAGTCCACTGCCACGGAGACCGTCGCCCCATCTCTGGCGAAACAATTAGCAAGAGCATTAAAAAAATTAAAATAATTTGGAGCCCCATTCGACAAAAGAAGTACATTCATCGCTCTGAAAACCCCTCTATACTTTCCTCCAAAACCGGAGTCCGTGCCATCACATCCTGTTTTACAGTGCAACCGATCAATGCATCGAGATGCTTAGGTGCCATACCGAAACCTGGCCGAACGCTTCGGATACATTCGGTAGAAATTACACTTCCAGACTTCATATCGCGAACAAAATACAACGACCGTCGAAACTTCACATTTCCCTGCTCGCTGGATTTGCGCCCGTAATTCACCTTGCCCAATGCCTGCCAAGCGGTTTTTGTTCCTTTACATAACTCGGCTAATTCAGCGGGTTCAAGTGAGAAGCTGTCATCTGGACCGCCGCCATTTCTGTTCAAAGTGAAGTGCTTCTCGATTATGCTGGCGCCCAGCGCAACGCTGGCAATTGCTGTTGTATTGTCGAGCGTGTGATCAGATAGGCCGGTCACAAGACCAAAGCGCTCGATCATGTCTGGGATGGTGCGCAGGTTATAGTCCTCCGCGGGGGCGGGGTAGCCGCTCACGCAGTGCAAGATAGCGAGTTCTCTGCAGCCACCTTCGCGCGCTGCATCGATGGCCTCCTGGATCTCTTCGGCATCAGCCATGCCGGTGGAAATGATCATCGGCTTACCTGTGCTGGCGACGTACTTGATCAGCGGCAGGTCTACGGCCTCAAACGACGCGATTTTGTAGGCCGGGGCATTAAGGTCCTCCAGAAGGTCGACCGCAGTGTTGTCAAAGGGCGAACTAAATATGGTGATACCAAGCTTGCGGGCGTGCTCGAAGAGTGGCTTGTGCCACTCCCATGGCATGTGCGCTTCCTGGTAGAGCTTGTAGAGCGTTTTGCCGTCCCATAGGCCACCGTGAATCTGAAATTCCTCGGCATCGCTGTTCAGGGTAATGGTGTCTGCGGTGTAGGTCTGCAGCTTGATCGCGTCGGCGCCCGCCTTCTTCGCCTCCTGGACGATCGACATCGCGGTGTCGAGTTTGCCATTGTGGTTGGCCGAAAGCTCGGCGATAACGTAGGGCGGAGCGTCAACGGCGATCCGGCGCCCGGCGATGGAAATGTTCGGAATGTTCGACATCGGTTTCTCTCTCAATTTGCTTGATGCCATTCGCTGGCGAGCAGGCCGAAGCACACCACATCGTGGTATTGCTGGCCGTCAAAGTGTTGTTGCCGCAAAACCCCCTCGCGCTGAAAACCAAGGTTCAGATGGAAGCGGATGGAACGTTCGTTGAAGGCCAATGCATGAGCGCAGAGTTTGTGCAGCCCTGTGGTCTCGAAGGCATACCGCAAGACCACCTCTCCAAGTGCTCGCCCCGTCCCCTTTGGCGCATCTGGCGCCGCATAGAAGCCCCAGTCAGCGATACCGCCACTTGCGATCTGATGGATATTGATGAACCCCACTGGGGCCATGTTGATCTCGAACACGAGGAGATGCCTTTCCGGATCCTGCGATGCCCGCGCAAACCAGCGAGCGTGCTCGTCGATGGAAATCTCATGCTGCGTGTACATGTAGCGGCGGACTTCCGGATGATTCCGCCAAGACAGCACTCGGTCGAGATCCCTTTCGTTCATCGGCCGGACGCCTGCCAGCGTGGATTCGCTCACCTCAGATCTCCATTTTCCGCATCACGGCATTCACACCTAATCCATCCACGATATTTTCGGCGCACTTGCTCATGTGCAGCAGTTGCGATGGATCTTCAACTAATGGAACAAGCAGCTTTCTAAGTTGTGTAGCTGCACCTTGGTCAAGGTTGATTCCTCTTGCCGCCCCCCCTCGCTCCAGCGCTTGCGCGACCTGGATCTGGTTTTCGGCTAAAACAACCATGATCGTGGGCACACCTAGGCAGCACCGCTCCCACGATGTCGTGCCCGCAGCGCCAACTGCCAGATCGCAATCCGACATCAGCTGCGCGATGTCTCTGACCCCAACCAGAACCCGGGTAATCCAAGGCATGTCATGCGCCTGTTTGCGGACTTCGTCCAGCCACGGCGCCGTTACGCCCATGATCACAGTGATACGGGAGTCGGTGGGCAAGGGGCACGTCCGAAGTGCCTCCAGCACCCGTGAGGTCGCGTTGTCCTTGTCGACACCGCCCATGGTGACAAGCAATTCGCGCAAAGCCGGCCGGGAGCGGCGTTGAAGACTGTACGGACGCAGTGCGGCGAACTCGGGACGTAGGAGGGCGTATTGCGAGCCACAGAGCAAAAGACAATCTGCCGGAACAAGCTGGCGGTAGTCTTCGTCCACTCGCCCGTAGGTTTGGTCGAGAAGTAGATCACATTTATGAGGCCGATCCGCGAGGTCATCGATGACCATCAGCTTCCGGAAGTACGCTTCCAGAGCGCGCTCCCAACGCGCGTCCAGCGCATAGTGATCGACAATCAGCCAGTCAGGGCACTCCGCCGCCAGGTACGGGGTACAAGCCTCTGCGTCTTGCGCCTGCGTAGCGCCAAGCCAGTGATGGTGAACAGGGTTAACAGCACCAGAGTCCTGGACCAGAGCGCCTAAGCCCCCGTTTGCTTTGTCCAAGATGGGCAATTCATGGACGGCATAACCCTTGCCTTTAATGAGCTCGATCAGGTTGCCTCGGTGCGTGCGGCAGATGAAATGACATTCCGCACCGCTAGCCGTGAGTGCTTCAGCCAGTGTCAGACAGCGCATTACATGGCCGGAGCCAATTTGCATCGAGGCGTCGGCACGGAAGATGACTTTCATGGTCAACGCTACCCTGCTTGCGACCGCATCGCCTTGAACAGCCACTCGGCGCGCTCCCAGTCTTCCCCAGTGTCGATGTCCTGCACGCGATGGCGCGGCAGTGGCACAGGGGCTGCATCGTGGGAGAACAGCGGCTTACCGACAAGCCAGGCAGCGGCGCATCCCCAATAGAACTGGCCAGCATCGTGGAAGGCTTCTTCGAGATCCTGCGAGCGAGTAGTGAAATGCTCGGGGCTAAACATTTCTACCCGCTGATCGGCAGTGATGCGGATGGCGCGCTGGATGGGGAAGGCGTAGCTGGTGACGGAGAACGCATAGTCCGCACCGCTCTGCCTCAGCATGTCGAACCCACGGCGAAGATCTTCAGGTTGGACAAAGGGCGCGGTGGCGTAGATACAGCAAGCAATGTCGACCGGACTAGCGTTTTGATTCATCCAGTCGATAGCGTGGGCTATGACCGGGATGGTACCGGTGTGATCGTCTGACAGCTCGGGCGGGCGCATGAAGGGGACTTCGGCGCCGTAGGCGCGGGTGACATCAGCGATCTCGGCATCATCGGTCGAGACGATGATGCGGTCGAAGCAGCCAGACAGCCGCGCCGCCTCGATCGACCAGGCGATCATCGGCTTGCCACAGAAGGGCTTGATGTTCTTGCGCGGGATGCGTTTACTGCCGCCCCGAGCAGGAATGACGGCGAGCCTCATTGCAGCATCGCCTCACGCAAGGAGATGACAACTCGTTCCTGCTCCGCTTCGGTCAAAGTCGGGTGCATCGGGATACTGATCGCCTCTCGGTAATACTGCTCAGATTCCGGAAAATCCCCGAGCTTGAAACCCATCTTTTGGTAATAGGGCTGCGTGTGCACCGGAATATAGTGGAGGTTCACCATGATGTCTTTAGCCCTCAGTGCCTCAAACACTTGCAGGTGAGATGCTCCGATTTCTTCAAGCTGCAAACGAATAACGTAGAGATGGTAGGCGCTGTAACTGTCAGGGTGCTGCCAAGGCAATGTCAGTGGCAGGCCGGCCAGCAGCCTGCTGTATCGGTCGGCAATTTCGTGGCGACGCACGACGTATTGCGTGAGGCGGGTCATCTGACTTACGCCAAGCGCGGCTTGCATGTCCGTCATGCGGTAGTTATAGCCCAACGCTACTTGCTGGTAGTACCAGGGGCCGTCCATGGCTTGGGTCATCAGGGTCGGGTCACGGGTGATACCGTGGCTACGCAGCAGGCCCAAGCGCGTGGCTAGTTCGTCGCTATTGGTCAATGCCATGCCACCCTCAGCGGTAGTGATGATCTTGACCGGATGAAAGCTGAAAACTGTAATGTCGCTGTAGCGACCGTTGCCAATGGGTTCGCCCTTGTACTTGCCACCGATGGCGTGCGAGGCGTCTTCAATGATCTTGAAGCCGTATTTCTGGCCGAGTGCATGGATGGCGGCCATGTCACAAGGCTGGCCGGTCAGATGCACGGGCACCACGATCTTGGGGAGCTTGCCTGCTTGTTCTGCGGCGACGAGCTTCTCTTCAAGCTTATGCGGGCAAAGATTGTAGGTCCGCGGATCAATATCGACAAAGTCCACTTGCGCGCAGCAGTACAAAGCACAGTTGGCGGATGCCACGAAGGTATTGGGCGTAGTCCACAGCCAATCACCGGGGCCAAGATCAAGCGCCAGACAAGCAATGTGCAACGCAGATGTTGCGCTGTTCACAGCCACTGCGTGTTTAGCACCGGTATGTTCCAACACACTCTGCTCGAACTGGAGAATGCTTGGGCCTTGGGTAAGGTTTACCGACCTGAGCACGCCAATAACGGCATCTATATCGGCTTCGGTAATGTGTTGTTGTCCGTAACGAATCATGTGTGTCGCCTGTATGTGCTTAGGGAAACTGCAGAACGATTTTCCGTTCTTGCATGGTTAGAAGATATCGCCAGCAGGCAGCAGCCTTCCATGTAAGGATGAGAAAGAAAGATATGACTATTCCTTGCGGCACCGCCAATGGACCCGAGTGTCCTCTCAAGGCCCAGACCGCGACACCAAAAGTAATAAACGCAGCAATGTGACTATGGATAATCGTCTTGTCCTGACCAGAGGCGTAAAGTGCCAAATGCGGCACCAAACCAACCGCGTTAGTTATTGATGCAAGCAGCAACCAAGGGTAAAAACTTATCGCTGTGATGTACGCTTCTTTTCCGATCCACTGCAGCAGATAGGGCAATGCAAACCAGCTGACCGCAGCAAAACACGCAGAGAGCATAACCGTTACCCCAAGCGTTTGCCACAATTTAGACCGCAAAAGATCAATGTTTTTTTCATTACTCAATTTTATAAACATTGGATATGCAAACGAGAAAACCCCGGCATCTAAAAATGCAAGCAAGCTTCCCGCAACGCCAGTAAACAGCACATAAGCAGCAACAACCTCTACTCCACCGATTGCCTCCAGCCAATACCGATCAAACGTTTGAATGCCACGCAAAGCCAGGGTAGCCACGAGAAAGGCGGTGCTCACCGCAATACCACGTTTGATCCAATGCCAATCCAAGGAGTCTTTCCACCCCTTTATGCCAAGCATTCTTAACTTACTAATGGCAATCAAGGCCGAAGCCAAGCCTGAGATGGTCCAAAGCAACATGACAACATCCAGCTGTCGACTCGACTCATCAAAATGCATTATGGCCACAGCAGTCAAAGCCCAACTCCCTTGCCGAACAAACAGCACAATGCTTGCAGAAACTTGCTCGGACAGCGCGATCAGAAGCCTGGACATCTCCTGATTAAAGTGCTCAAGAACCAGTAATGGTAGGAACCAAATGAGCAAGTGGGATGGCCATCCCGAATATTGATACAGGAACGCGTACGCAACAGGCACAAACAAGAGGTACAAGATTCCCGAAAGTGCTGCCTGACCTTTCAGTAGCCGGCCCCTCTCCTCCAGAGGAGTTTTGACAATCTCGCGAGTGACATATGCATAAAAATCAAGCCCGACAAAATATAGAGAATAACCTACAGCTGCTGTAAACAGCCCGTAATAACCTACATCCGAGGGCTTGAGGTATTTAGCAAGAAAAAAGACAAACAAGAAGCGCGTAGCCAGGTTTGCCCCGTGCAAACTTAAATTTAAAAGGCGTGTGGACATACTTGCCATGGCGCTATCAATCAACAATCAAATAATCAATTAACTTTAAATACCGAACCAACAGCTCTACGAACATCAAATCCTGGTTGCGATGTTGATGCTAGGGCGAGCACGAAAGCCATCAAGCACCTCTTCGTCCTCGGCCACATAAACGTCAAGAACATTCACAAACACAACAAAGCTCATTAGCAGGCGCGCCAAACTAAGCCGTTCGATTAATGTAGGAGTATCTGTACACGTAACCTTTATAGCCATAGCGATAACGCTGTCTATCGGCATTAAGGTCATTAAACACAAAACCCTTCACCTGGACTCCCGAATGATTAAGCCGCTTTACGGCTTGTTCTAGCTCTGCTATCGGATGGCGCCCTGAACGGGCCACCATCAACGTGGCGCCCGTCAACCGACCAATGATTGCAGCATCCGACACTGCCAGAATCGGCGGCGCATCCACGATGAGTGTGTCGAATTGCTCACCGAGTTTTTTGAGCAGATCCTCAAAGCGCAGATGCATCAGCAGTTCAGAAGGATTCGGTGGAATCTGACCGGTAGTGACGACCGAAAGGTTAGACACGCACGTCGGCTTGACGATTTGTTCCAGGCTGGCTGTACCGGAAACGTATTCCGAGACGCCCAGTTCCCGCGACAGACCGAATTCCTTGTTAACATGACCTTTACGCAAATCCGCATCAACGATCAGGATGCGCTTACCGCTCTGGGCCAGAACGACAGCGAGGTTCTTTGTGATGAAGCTCTTGCCGAGGCCTGGGGCCGAGCCAGTGATCAGGATTGAATTGTGCGTTGTATCCATCAGCGCAAAATGAATCGTCGTGCGAAGGCTACGTAGGCTTTCGACAGCATCATCTTGGGGCTCAGTCACGGCGAGAAGTTCGCCAGCCTTAGTTCCCCTATTCCGATTGACGAGACGGACTTCGTTATCGCTGTGGGGGATGCTGGCGTAAACCGGCAGGCCAAGCTTGGTTTCGATGATCTCAGGGTCATCGATCATCACGCGCAAGCTGCGTTTAATCAGCACAAGGGCCATACTCGTAAAGAGGCCTAATAGCAAGGCCATCACGAGGATCGCGGACTTTTTTAGACCAATCGGCTCACGAATCGCCGCGGCCACATCGACAATGCGCACGTCGCCAACGGTACCGGCCTTGGAGACCTTAAGTTGCTGTGCTGTATTGACGAGGTTGGTGTAGAGGGTCGTGGAAACTTCAACGTCGCGGGCCAGTTGCAGTAACTTTTGCTGAGTGTCGGGCAGCTTGCTTACACTTGCGTCAAACTGGGCACGGCGTTCCTTTAGGCGTAGCAGGCGCTGGTCCACCGCCTGTAATCGGGGATGCTCGGCGGTGAAGCTCTGGCGTAGCTCGTCCCGTTCCTGACGCAGCGCGACGATCTGGTTATCCACTTCGACGAGGGATTGCAGCACACTCTGGGTTTCGAGGTTCAGATCAAGTGAGCCGCGGGCCTGACGGTAGGCATTGTAAGCAGCCTCAGCGGCATCCATCTCTTTTTTGAGGGCTGGTAGCTGAGTTTCGAGGAATCTGAGAGTCTTTTCGGCTTCAGCAGAGCGCTGGTCGACATTCTGCCGTACATAAGTATTCATGATGTCGTCCAGCACTAGGACGATCTTGTCGATATCAGGACCGGTGAGGCTGATTTCTAGTATGCCGGACTTCTTGCCGCGCTCCTTAACGACAAATGCTCCTCTAAGCTGATTGATCGCCGACTCTTGGGATTTCTTGACGAGCACGAAGCGGGTGCCAGGATTAGCCTGCAGCTTAGCGACGAAGACTTCGTATTTATTGGCACTAGCGCGCTCGCCGACCTTGCCGCGGAGGACTTCATTGCCGCGCTCATCGGCGAGACTAAAGCTACCGCCCTCCCCTGCGACCAACATCAGGGGCTTGTCTAGGGCATCGCGGGGCACCACCAGAGCGTCGACGCGGGCGTCTTCGCCGCCCCAGGCATAGCTCCTCATCCCGAGCCAGGGGCTGGCCAGTTCGTCGCCCTTGTAGCGGCGGGCGATTGCCTGACCGAAGATCGGGAAGGCCTTGGGGGCAACTTCAATATCGAGCTTTAGCAAGTTGATTACCCGGCCCAGCACCATTCGGGAGGTGAGGATTTCCTGCTCGGCCGAAACCGTGGTGCTGTCGCCCAACAGTGGGCCAAGATCTTTCATCACCGCGGACATGCCGCCAGAGCTCTTTTCTTCGACCTGGATCAGGCCGTCAGCCTTGTAGATGGGTTCGGCGATAATGTTGTAGGCGCCACCCAGCACAAGGAAGGCAGAGGTGACTGCGGCGATGAACCAGCGGTGCTCCATGATCACCGCAATGATTTCACCCACCGCCAAACCGTCACCGGCTTCGTCGTTATCGGGGACTTGTTGGCCTGCGAGGGCGGCGGGTTTGAGCTTGTCGAATTCCATGGGTGGGTTGTTTGGGTTATAGAGTGGTGTTTAAGGCTCAGCTTCAATCACATAGGGAGCCTAAATAGTAGATTTACCACGATTGAGCGAGAGTTTTGCAACTATAGTCGCGCCTAATGTACATGCTATGAACGGTACCTCTGGCAGAAGAGTAGTAATTGTTCGGCTCGAGGCCCCCGCCCCCCCTCTTTTTTGCAGAAGATAAACCGGCGGCTGTGAGTACGGGGGGTAGCGCTCACGCATTTACTGGCGACCGCCAAAGAGCGGATAGCGCGTTGCGCTGGTCTGATACAGCGCTGTAGAGGTCGGTAGAATATTTGAGACCACCCTATTCCAGCGCACTACGTCCGCAGCATCGACGTAAATGATGTCACGCGGGCGAAGCGGGAAACGGTCGGCCAACAGCATGGCGTCGGGCGAACTGCCATCCAGGTGGAAGAGCTCCGGCGTTTCGCTTTCGCCACGCATCACGTAGATCCACTTGGGGTTGGCCTTCTCTTGGGCGATGTAGCCACTGTCGGCCAAGGCCTCGGCCAGGGTGGAGCGCTTCTTGGTCATGACCAGCGAGCCAGGCTTCTGCACCTCACCCAGCACAAAGATCTTGTTGAAGCTGCGGTCCTGCACGTTGACGATGTCGCCGTGTTCCAGCAGGGCGTTCTGCTCGGTGGCGCCGTTCTCGTACATGGCCTGGATATCCACCCGGTAGGTGGTGCCCTTGCGGGTGAGCAGCACGCGGCTGTGGTCGGCCTCGGGGCCAAAACCGCCGGCCTGGTTGACGGCTTCGAGCACTGTCATCGGCACATCAGAGATGGAAAGCTGGCCGGGCTTGGCCACCTCGCCCACCACGTAGATGCGCTGGCTGCGGAAGGCGGCAACGCGCACATCCATCTGCACGCGCTCGATGAACTTGGCAAGGCGGACGATCAGCATTTCGCGGATCTGGCGGGATGTCTTGCCAGCCACCTGCAGCGTGCCCACGTAGGGGTAGTAGATGGTGCCGTCTTCATTCACCACGGTGCCGGCCTGGTCTGCTGCGCGGTACTGACCAGCGGGGGTGGTGAGCTCGGGGTGATCCCAGACGATGATGGTCAGCACGTCGCCGGGGCCCACCTTGTAATCGGGCACCGAGGCATTGGGGCCGGCAGCCTTGCCGCCACGCCCGCCCAGGTTGGCGTTGGTCGCAGTGGGGCGCTCGGCGGCGGCGAGCTTCATCTGCTCGATGATCAGCTCGGCCGTGATCGGCTTGATGTTAACGTTGGCCGGCACCGGCTCGGCGGCCTCGGCCTTGCGCACCGGCAGCTTTACGGAAGATTGCTGGTCGCGCAGGCCGTAAGCCTTGTCACCGGGAACAACGGCACATGCGCCAAGACTCGCGCACACGATGGCCAGCAGCAGGCGGCTGGCAAGGCGAGGCGTGGCAGGCATGGAGGGAGCACGCGCTCCATCAGGAAGAGTGTTCATGGATGCCCTGACTTATTGTGTTTGAACAGTACCCCAAATGATAGTTGAGCCCTGTTAATGTCATAGGGCACAAGACACACATCGGACACGATAGTTGAGATTGGCTTTACAGTCGCCGGGCCCAATCGGCCACGCCGCGGTCGATGAGGCCTACAGCCTCATCCCATACGGTCTGGGACCGCTTGTAGGGGTCGGGGATTTCAAACTTGCCCCAGTGCCCCAGCAGAAAGGTCTTGCCGCGAACAGCGGGATCGATGTCGGTGAGCGCCTCACGATGGTGGCTTTCCATCACCAGCACGAGTTCGGCCCAGCGGCACAGGGCCACATCGGCCTGCCGGGCCCGGTGCGGCGCAAGATTAATACCCCTGGCGGCCATCATGGCGGTTGCGGTTTCGTGGGCGGGATGGCCCACCAGCGCACCAACGCCGGCCGAAGCCACTTCGGGCTTGCGGCCGGAACGCAAAAGGGCATCGCGGAGCAGATATTCGGCTACGGGGCTACGGCAGATGTTGCCGGTGCATACAACTAGGATGCGGTCGTACAAGACTATCTACCCCTCACCCGTGCGCGACAACGCTGGGCTCGCCGGCGGCGCTGTCAAGACGATAGATCAGCGCAGCGTTGCCGGCAGAACGGCGGTCACCCGCCCGGCGTTCGCTGTGCCGATACTTTGCGCCGACGCGGCGGTCGTGGGTTTCCTTCCGGTCTACAAACTGGCGGACCTTCACGCCGGGTTCGCGCCCGATTTCTCGGCGCAGCACGGCAATGATGCGGCTGATGTGAGCCTGAGTGAGATCCTGGTCGTCACCAAGAAGCTGGATCACGCCATAGCAGGCGGGGCCGGCGTTACCCTCGGTGTGGTAGGCGCGGAAACGGAAATCCACATGGGGGCCGATGCAGCGGTTGAGCATGTCGGCAAACGAACCCAGCTTGTGCTCCGGCAAGCCGGCCACGTGCACACCCACCGCATGAACGGACGTCATACCAAGCAACCGGTGGATGCGTCGCAGCAGGGGCACCAGCCGCCACGGGCGCAGCACGATGAAAAAGCACACCGCAAACACCACCACGAAGGCCACCAGCATCACCAGCTCGTCTACGCCAGCGTACATGCCCAGCAGGCCAATGGCCCCAAAGCAGAACTGCACCAGCGCCAGCACCAGCACGGCATCCTGCACCCGGAAGCCGGCCCGCAGGAAGAGGTGATGCAGATGGTTGCGGTCGGCATGGAAGGGGGAGCGGCCCATCCACATGCGACGCAGCATGACGCACAGGGTGTCGATCAGCGGCACCGCAAACAGCCACAGCGTGGTGATGGGGGTGATGGCACGAACGCTCTCGTTGGACTGGGATAGATCGGAAAGGAGCCAGGCAAACAGGAAGCCAAGCTGCATGCTGCCGTTGTCACCCATGAAGCATCGTGCGCGACGCCAGCCCAGATAACGCAGGTTGAAGCACAGAAAGCCCGCCACCCCGCCGGCGATGATCACGATCAACGAAAAGTAGGCCGGATCGCCCGAGATATAAACGGCAAGAGCAATCAGCAGAAGACTGACGATGGACAGGGAACCGGAAAGCCCGTCGATGCCATCGATCATGTTGAGGGCGTTGATGGCGCCGATGGTGGCCAGCAGGGTGATCGGGACAGCGAGATAACCCAGGGAGAGGAGATCACCCGAGAGCAGCTGCCCGAGATCGGAAATCTCGACCCCCCCCAGAAACACCATGGCCAGACCCACGGCAGCCTGAATGCCGAAGCGGATCTTGTAGTTGAGCTGCAGGATGTCGTCGGCGAAACCCGTGATGAACAGAACGAGCACGCCGCCAAGCAACACGTAGATCCGATCTCCGAAGGACGGGAAATACTGGCTTATAACGTAGCCGCCCGTGAGCATGGCCGCGAGGATACCCACCCCACCCACAAAAGGCGTCACGGTGTCGTGCGCCTTGTGACCACCGGGCTGATCGACAACCCCAAAGCGATGGGAGGCCTGGATGCTGTAGTAAACCGCCACAGCGGAAACAATCAGACCCAGCAGGAACAACGACATCGATAACATTCGAATCTGCCTTTTATTGCCGGGTGCTTACGCCCACGCAAACTTGATCACACACCACGGAACGTCGTACGCCACCGCCACAGCACCGACTTGAACAACAGGGAGCATACAGATGCAACCCGACCAACATATTTCAGTATTTTACAAAGCCCGCCGTCGACGGACAGGTAATTTCACACAACAACGTTAAAACAATGCCAAACGCGACCCATGTTTGACGACTCTTCACACAATTGCAAAATCATGTCGCACCGCAATGCCTAAGCAATAATCAGGCCAAAATCAAAACCCAGACAAATCAGTGGATTAAAATATGCATTTTTCACTATTTTACAATGTGTGTAAAATTTTCCGACACATCGCCACGCCGAAGCGGCACTGCAGCCGCGCCGCACGCTGAAGGCAACACAGCCGCGATCAGCCGAGCACAGCACCGCGAAGACCAAAAGTCAGCACCACCCGACCTCCGCAAAAATGATTTGGCATGCCTCACAAACAATGAGATTGCCAGGCACACTTGCCGCCCAGACACCCCAGCCCAGCCTGAACAGGCACACGCCAACACCACCAGCAAAGGAACGGGCGCAGCGGCACACAACGGAAACAGGGGGAGGGAGAAGCCGACAACCACAGGCCACTAAACTCAGGAAACCAACGCAAAAAAAACTCGCAGGATCTGCGAGGCTTTTGAAATGACTGGCGGAGTGGACGGGACTCGAACCCGCGACCCCCGGCGTGACAGGCCGGTATT
>ERZ650311.170-NODE-170-length-43787-cov-10.373845_pt1 | contig 43787 bp, 39 predicted proteins | sample MGYA00376247_ERZ650311 | MGnify/ENA primary metagenome ERZ650311 (study PRJEB26733, sample SAMN07839324) | wastewater metagenome | biome: small river; feature: stream; material: water | place: USA: North Carolina | collected 2016-07-28 ... | reverse complement strand
CAGCGCTGTCCGAACCGTAGCTGGTAGGAGCTGCATCGGAGCCTGCAGCGGCGCTGGCGCCGTTGCTCTCTGGGAGGGTGGCTGCGAGTGCGTTGAAAGCAGCAACCTGCTTCTTGTGCGACTCCCAGCGGGCGTGAGCCTCGGTCCACTCCTTCTCCCACTTGGCGCGAGCGTCCTCGAAGCCAGGCTTCCACTCGTTGGTGGTGGCGTCGAAGCCCTCTGGGTACTTGTAGTTGCCCTTCTCGTCGAAGTCGGCAGCCATACCGTAAAGAGCTGGGTTGAAGTCGGTGCCCTCTGGGTCAACCTCTTCGACAGCCTGCTTGAGCGACAGCGAGATGCGGCGACGGTCTAGGTCGATGTCGATTACCTTGACGAAGACGTCCTGGTTTACCGATACAACCTGCTCGGCTAGATCGATGTGCTTGCTCGAGAGCTCGCTGATGTGAACCAGACCCTCGATACCGTCGGCAACGCGGACGAATGCACCGAAAGGAACCAGCTTGGTGACCTTACCTGGTGCGTACTGACCGATTGCGTGGGTGCGAGCGAATACCTGCCATGGGTCTTCCTGGGTTGCCTTGAGCGACAGCGAAACACGCTCGCGCTCCTGGTCGACCTCGAGAACCTCGACGGTAACTTCCTGACCGATCTCGACGACCTCGCTGGCGTGCTCAATGTGCTTCCAGCTCAGCTCGGATACGTGGACCAGACCGTCTACGCCGCCCAGGTCGATGAAGGCACCGAAGTTAACGATGCTCGAAACAACACCGGTGCGGATCTGACCCTTGGCCAGGTCTGCAAGGAAGGTGCTGCGGCTAGCGGACTGGCTCTCCTCCAGGAGGGCACGGCGGCTAAGTACTACGTTGTTGCGGTTCTTGTCGAGCTCGAGGATCTTGGCCTCAACCTTCTGACCCAGGTATGGGCCCAGGTCGCGAACGCGACGCAGCTCGATGAGGGAGGCAGGAAGGAAGCCACGGAGGCCGATGTCTACGATCAGACCACCCTTAACAACCTCGATAACAACACCGTTGACGGTGCCGTCGGCTTCCTTGATCTTCTCAACATCGCCCCAAGCGCGCTCGTACTGTGCACGCTTCTTGGACAGGATGAGACGGCCTTCCTTGTCTTCCTTCTGAAGAACCAAAGCCTCTACGGAGTCGCCAACTGCGACGATGTCGCTTGGGTCGGCGTCGTGGCGAATCGAAAGTTCGCGCGATGGGATGACACCCTCGGTCTTGTATCCAACGTCGAGGAGAACCTCGTCGCGGTCAATCTTTACAACGGTACCTTCGATGAGGTCGCCATCGTTGAAGAACTTGAGGGTCTTTTCGACTGCTGCGAGGAAGTCCTCTGCCGAGCCGATGTCGTTTACAGCAACCTGGGTTGCCTTGCTGGTGGTCATGTAGTTTTTTCTCGTTTTGGGTTTTTCTCGGGTCACGGCAAAAACTCACCAACAGTTGGAAACTGAATGAGCTTGCTTCACCGTGACGATTTACGGTTTATTGCACAAATGTGCTTATTTAGACTACCCCAGAAGACCGCGTCAAATCAAGGATGTTTAGAAGAGTTGGCTCAGATTCGCGAGCAGTAATCTGGCCTGCTCTTCCCCATCATCGGTGGCGGTAACAGTTATGGTCAGTTCTTCACCGAAGCGTGCACCGAGGGTCAGTAAAGAAAGCACCGAATCGCCGCGACTAGGCGCTTCCCCGGAACGGCCGATGGTGACGTCGAATTCGGACTCTCCAACGATGCGTGCGAACTCGGTGGCTGGCCTGGCGTGCCAACCTTCTGGTTGGCGGATGGTCACGACGGTGGTGTGTAGGAAAGTCATGGCTGGCGCTATTCCATGGGCTTAGTGCCCGGCGAGGTCCCAGTTTTTACCGATGCCAACGTGCACCTCGAGTGGAACCGAGAGTTCAACTACCTTATCCATACGCTCGGTAACCAGGGCTCGCAGAGTCTCGAGTTCGCCAGGGGCAACCTCAAACACGAGTTCGTCGTGTACCTGCAGTAGCATGCGACTCTTCAGGCCCTGCTGCTCCATTAGGGCGGCAATCTGGTTCATGGCCAGCTTCATGATGTCGGCAGCTGTTCCTTGGATTGGTGCATTCAGCGCAGCTCGCCGAGCGTTTTCCCGAATCTGGAAAATCTTCGAATTTAGGTCATCGAAGGGGCGGCGGCGGCCAAAGGTGGTGGTGGTGTAGCCGTCGGTCTTAGCGACATCAACGACCTTCGCAAGATAGCGCTTCACTCCCCCGAACCGCGCAAAGTAGTCGGCCATCAACTGCTTGGCTTCGGCGTTGCTGATTCGGAGCTGCTTAGCCAGCCCGTATTCACTCAGACCATAGACCAGACCGTAGGACATGGCCTTGACCTTCGAACGCATGGCTGGAGTAACGTCTTCGGGGTTTACACCAAAAATCCGAGCGCCAACATAGCGGTGTAGGTCTTCACCGGTGCGGAAGGCATCGATCAGCCCTTCGTCCTCGGAGAGGTGGGCCATGATTCGCATCTCGATCTGGGAATAGTCTGCCGTCAGCAGGGTCTCAAATCCCTCTCCTACCTCAAAAGCGGCGCGAATCTGTCGACCTCGCTCAGTCTTGATTGGGATGTTTTGCAGGTTAGGGCTATCGCTTGAAAGGCGCCCGGTACTGGTGCCGGTCTGACCGTAGCTGGTGTGGACACGGCCGTCGGTGCCGATCGCCTTGAGAACAATCTCCACCATCTGTCGAATCTTTGAGGCCTCACGGTGTGCCAGGAGTTTCTCCAGGAAAGGGTGTTCGGTCTGCTCATAGAGTTCGTTCAGTGCGGCGGCATTGGTGCTGAAGCCGGTCTTGACGGTCTTCGTGCCCTGCATGCCCAGCTTGTCGAAAAGTATGGTTTGCAGCTGCTTCGGAGACGCAAGGTTGATTTCCTCGCCGATAATCGCGTATGCCTCTTGCGCGATTTGATTGACCTCGGCACCGAGAGTCTCGAACTGTGCCTCGAGCGATTGACGATTCACCTGGATGCCGTAGTGCTCCATCTGGGCCAAGACGGCGCTTGATGGTAGCTCGACACCCGTGTAAACCCTCAGTTGTTCCTGGCTGGATACCTCGAGGTGCAGTTTGCTGGCTAGCACCAGCGAAAGCCAGGCGTCGAGGCTCGGATCGATGGCTACGTCCTGAATGATGGCGCTTGGGTCGCCGCGCTCGACTTCTAGGCCCAGATATTCCTGGGCTAAGTCGTCCAGGGCATATCCGCGGCGAACCGGGTTCAAGAGGTACGACAGCAACAGTGGGTCATAGTCGAATCCGGCCGCAACCTCGGTGACTAGTTGCTTTCGCGAAGCACCGAGCAGTCTTCGAAGGTTGTTCTTGGAGTCGAAGCAGGCCTTCTGACTTGAACCATCGAGTAGCCAAGGACTCAAGACGGCTTCGGCGGCAGAGTAGTCCTTGACTGGTAGGTGGAAGCGTTCAGTTTCATTGGCAAACCCCACCCCAACCAGTTGCGAATGATCCGCGTCGTCGCCGACAAAATCGAAGGCAACGCCAACCGGGCCACGCTGCTGCTTGAGCCAGGTCACGATCTCTGTTCCCGTCGCTGCCACACTCGCCGGTAACTCGTGTGAGATCACAGGCGACGCCTCCGCGATGGCGTCATCGACGACTGCATCGGGGTTGACGGCACCTTCTGCGGTTGCGGCGGTACCGGCTTTGACACCGCGCTGGCGCAGGACTCTTTCGGTCAGGGTTCGGAACTGGAGCTTCCCAAAGACCTGGCGCACCTTGGCCTCGTCCACCGGTCCCAGCGCGAGACCCTGCTTCATATCAAAGTCGAAGTCGAGGTCGCGAACCAGGTGATTCAGGCGACGGTTGCGAACCGCGAGTTCGCGATGCTCGCGGAGGTTTTCGCCGACCTTGCCGGTAATCTCCTCGGCGGCGTCCAAAACACCCTGTAGCGATCCGTAAGCTTGAAGCCACTTCGCGGCCGTTTTGGGTCCGACTCCGGGAATTCCCGGAAGATTGTCGCTGGTTTCACCAACCAGAGCTGCCAGGTCCGGGTACTGCTTGGCGTGAACGCCGTACTTCTCGTATACCGCCTCGTCGGTCATGCGAGCCATGTTCAGCACGCCCTTGACCGGGTAGAGAATCGTGGTTTCTTCGCGAATCAGCTGGAAGGTGTCGCGGTCACCGCTGACCACGAAAACGTTGAAGCCTTGGTCGGCACCCTGATCGGCTAAGGAAGCGATGATGTCATCGGCCTCGTAGTTTTCACGGGTAAGCGTGATTATGTTCATCGCGGCCAGTGCTTCGGTCAGCAACTCCGTTTGCCCGTTGAACTCTGGCGGGGTCTCGCCTCGGGTGCCCTTGTACTCGGCATATTCCTCGGTGCGGAAAGAAGATCGCGAGAGGTCGAAAGCGACGGCAAGATGGGTGGGCTTTTCTGCCTTCAGGATTTCCAGCATCATGCTGATGAAGCCGTGAACAGCGTTGGTGTGCTGACCGTCCGCGGTGCGGAAGGAATCTGGATTCAAGGCGTAGAAGGCACGGAACGCCAGCGAGTGACCATCGATGAGCAGCAGAGTAGGCTTTTGCGTAGCGTCCATGGCAACTAGCCTAAACGCTCCCACCGACTGTTTTTTGGAGTCCGCACCATGACCGAACCGAAACTGAGCCCGCAGGCCGCGGAGCTTTGGAAAGAGCGCCAGATGGGTGCATTGGCGGATCGCATGGGGATCAAGTTGTTAGAGCTCAGTGCCGAGCGTGCCGTCGCAACGATGCCGGTGGAGGGGAACACCCAGCCGCTCGGCCTGGTTCATGGTGGCGCTTACGTTGTTATCGCCGAGTCGCTTGGTTCATTTGCCGCGAATGTTTGGGCTGCTCCGAATGGCTTTGCCGTGGGCATCGAGATCAACGCATCGCATTCGGGCTCGGCCCGCGAGGGTGTGGTGACTGCAACCTGCACCGCACTGAGTCTGGGTAAGACCCTAACTGTTCACGAGATTGTCTGCACCGACGAGGCTGGCCGCCGGCTATCTACTATTCGAATCACGAACCTGATTCGCGAACGTCGGAGCTAGCGAGCGTCAGGCAGATCTAGCCAGTTCCCGCTGGATCACTAGGCTGCCGGAGTGTCCTTTGGCGCGCCCAACTGCTCGATGATGGTCTTCGCGACTTCCTGCATCGTCAGGCGACGGTCCATAGAGGCCTTCTGAATCCAACGGAAAGCCTCTGGCTCAGTTAGGTTCATTTTCTCGTTCAAGAGTCCCTTGGCGCGGTCAATCAACTTGCGAGTTTCGAAGCGCTCATTCAGGTCTGCAATGTCGGCTTCCAGCGCGGTGATCTGCTCGAAGCGGCTAAGCGCGATGTCAATAGCTGGCTGCAGATCGCTCTGAGTCCACGGCTTCACAAGATAGGCCATAGCGCCGGCCTCACTCGCTCGCTGGACTAGCTCCTTCTGGCTGAAAGCGGTTAGCAGCACCACTGGAATTTTTAGTTCGCCAATTTTCTCGGCGGCCGAAATGCCGTCTAGCTTTGGCATCTTCACGTCAAGAATGCAGATGTCCGGTCGATGCTCAGTGGCGAGTGCCACCGCCTCTTCGCCGTCGGCTGCCTGAGCTACTACTTCGTAGCCCAGTTCTGCCAAGGTCTCGGCGAGGTCCATGCGGATGAGTGCTTCGTCCTCGGCGATGAGAACTTTGCGGGCGGTGATTTCTTCGGACATGCCGTCAACTTTAACGCAAAAAGCCTCAGGTTGGGTCAGAAAGCTGTCCGGCGTAGCCGTCAGCCGTGGGGTAAACTAAACAGGTACTTCTGGCCGAAGTGGCGAAATGGCAGACGCGGAGCACTCAAAATGCTTTTCCGAAAGGAGTGCGGGTTCAAGTCCCGCCTTCGGCACAACTAATGAACGCAACGTTGATTTTCGACGGTGACTGTGGGTTCTGTACCAGCACCGCTAACTATGTTGCAGCTCACACCACAACCCCGATTACGGCAGTTGCTTGGCAACTGACCGACGTCGCTGCGTTCGGCTTGACCACCGAGCAGACCGCCGATCGAGTTTGGTTGGTTATGGGTGAACAGCACTTTGGCGGGCACGAGGCCTTCGCGTGGCTGCTGATCCTCCAAGGCAAGCTCGCTCTCAGGGCAGTTGGCCGCTTCTTGCTGCTACCAGGCGTCGACAGGCTGTCGGCTTTGGCTTACCGCCTCGTTGCCCGATATCGGCACCGCCTGCCGGGAGGCACTCCGGCTTGCAAGTTACCGCGCTAGTTCGACTCGGAAAGTTCGGTTCGGATTTCCCTGACAATCTGCTTCGCCAATTCATCCACTGGCTGAGTAGCGTCGAACACGCGACCGGGTTCGTGCTTGGTTAGTGGGTCGAAAATGCGTAACTGACTACCCAGCAGTGGCTTGCGAAAAAGGGCTCCGGTTGGATCATCCAACCGAGCTTCCAGTACGTGACGCGGTGCATCGAGTTGAGCGAACCACACTCGCTGAATCTCACGGTTGATTAGTTCGCGATAACTGTGCTTCAACAGCGAAGCGCCAATGACCACGTCTCCGTTGCGCAGTTCAGCCAGGATGTTGGTTACCCAGCCGTCACGATCGTCGTCGGAGAGTGGCGTACCTTTTGACATCTTGTCTAGGTTTGCCTTGGGGTGCAATTGATCACCGTCGATGTACTGCACCCCAAGTCTCTGGGCCACTTCCCTGCCGACGGTGGACTTTCCAGAACCGGCTGGGCCGATAACGAGTAGCTGGATGGTCATGAACTTGCCTCCCGTGGATGGTTATTGGCGAATCTATTCAAATGAAATCAGCCGATTGTTACGGGGATGTTTTATCCAGACTTCCAGCTCGCTAAATCTGGGAACGCAAAACGGGCCCAATCCCGAAGGACTGAGCCCGTTGCTACAAGCCGGTTTAGGCCTGGAATGCCGGAACGACTCCGTTGACCGCATCACCGACGCGGTGCACGCGCAGCGAGTTGGTGGAGCCTGGGATACCAGGAGGGGTACCAGCGACGATTACTACCTCTTCGCCGACCTTTGCAAGGTCGTTCGAGAGCAGGAGCTCGTCCACCTGGAACATCATCTGGTCGGTGTGCTTCACTGGCGAAACCAGGAAGCTCTTGGCACCCCACGAAAGGGCCAGACGGTTGCGAATGGTCTCGTTGGGGGTAAAGGCCAACAGTGGTACACCACTGCGGAGGCGCGATACTCGGCGGAACGAGTCACCGGACTCGGTGAAGACACAGACGTACTTGCAACCAAGCAGTTCGGCGATCTCTACCGCTGCCAGCGAAACTGCGCCCGAGTGGGTGTGCGGACGGGTTCCGAGTGGTGCAATGCGGTCGATGCCGTGGTCCTCGGTGTTCTCGATGATCTTGGCCATGGTGGCGACGGTCTCGACCGGCCACTTGCCCACCGAGGTCTCCCCCGAAAGCATTACGGCGTCGGCACCATCGAGGATGGCGTTCGCAACGTCGGAAGCCTCTGCGCGGGTAGGGCGAGGGTTGTCGATCATGCTCTCTAGCATCTGGGTTGCCACGATTACCGGCTTTGCCCAGCGGCGGCTCAGTTCGACTGCGCGCTTCTGCACCAGTGGAACCTGCTCCAACGGAAGCTCAACACCCAGGTCACCGCGGGCAACCATGATGCCGTCAAAGGCGTCAATGATTTCCTCAAGCGCCTCTACCGCCTGCGGCTTCTCAATCTTGGCGATGGTCGGGACGAATACGCCCTCCTCGCTCATGATCTCGTGGACGCGAACGATGTCGGTGGCGTTGCGCACGAACGAAAGAGCAATCATGTCAACACCGAGCTTCAGAGCCCAACGGAGGTCGGCCTCGTCCTTCTCGGATAGTGCTGGGACGTTCACGGCAACACCTGGAAGGTTGATGCCCTTGTTGTTCGAGACGTTTCCAGGCACCTCTACCACGGTGGTTACGGTGGTGTCGGTTACCTCGGTGGCGCGCAGTGCGACCTTACCGTCATCGATCAAAAGCATGTCACCAGGCTTTACGTCGCCAGGGAGTCCCTTGAAAGTGGTTCCACAGATGTCCTTGGTACCCAGGATCTCCTCGGTGGTGATCTTAAAGACGTCACCCTTCTCGAGGTAGTGAGGTCCTTCGACGAACTTGCCCAGGCGAATCTTTGGACCCTGAAGGTCAACAAATACGCCTACCGCCTTGCCGGCGTCGGCGGCAGCCTTACGCACGTTGCGGTAGATCTCCTCGTGCACGTCGTAGCTTCCGTGGCTGAGGTTCATGCGGGCTACGTCGACGCCCGCTTCGATGATGGCGCGGAGGTTCTCGTAAGAATCAACCGCTGGTCCGAGTGTCGCAACAATCTTTGCGCGTCTCATTTATTCCTGCTTCCGGTCTTCGGCGGTAGCCGATTTCCTTGGTTTCCTCGGTCTAGGGTTCTAGATCGAGATTGGTCGGTCGGTTGGCTTCACTGGGAAAGGAAGCTCCGTGGTGCCTTCGAGGTATTCGTCGATTGCCGCAGCTGCTGCGCGACCCTCGGCGATTGCCCACACAATTAGGCTCTGGCCGCGACCGGCATCGCCGGCCACGAATACACCATCGACGTTGGTGGCGTACTTCGAGTCACGGGCAACATTACCCCGTGCGTCCAGTTCAGTTCCGCTCTGTGCGGTCAGCGTGTCACCCTCAACGCCGGTGAAGCCCAGCGCCAGCAGAACAAGATCCGCAGGGATTACCTTCTCGGTTCCAGCCTTTGGCAGACGCTTACCGTCTACGAACTCAGTCTCGGCAACCTTGACTCCAGTCAATTTGCCGTTCTCGCCGACGAACTCCACGGTCGAGGCAAGGTAAGTGCGCTCGCCAAACTCCTCGTGCGCGCTGGCAACTTCGAACAGGGTTGGGAAGGTAGGCCAAGGCTGGTTAGCTGGTCGCTCGCTCGGTGGCTGCTTACCAATTGCAAGAGTGGTAACGCTGAGGGCTCCCTGGCGGGTTGCGGTTCCGATGCAGTCGGCACCGGTGTCGCCGCCACCGAGGACGATTACGTGCTTTCCCTGAGCGTGAATCTGCTCCGCAACCTGGTCGCCGGCGACAACCTTGTTTCCCTGAGTCAGGTAGTCCATCGCGAAGTGCACGCCATCCAGGTCGCGACCTGGGATGGTTAGGTCACGTGGCTTAGTGGCTCCAGTGGCTACCAAGACTGCGTCATAGCGGCTGCTGAGGTCTTCCCAAGTGATATCGACACCGATGTTTACGCCAGCGCGGAAACGAACACCCTCGGCCTCTAGCTGTGCTAGACGTCGGTCGATGTGCTGCTTCTCCATCTTGAAGTCCGGGATACCGTAGCGCAGCAGACCACCGATGCGGTCGTCGCGCTCGTAAACGGCAACGGTGTGGCCGGCACGGGCAAGCTGCTGAGCGGCTGCCAGACCGGCAGGTCCAGAACCGACCACTGCAACGGTTTTGCCGGTCATGCGCTCTGGAGTGTGCGGTGCTACCCAACCCTTGTCGAAGGCCTGGTCGATGATCGAGACCTCGACCTCCTTGATGGTTACGGCAGGCTGGTTGATACCAAGTACGCAGGACTGCTCGCAGGGTGCCGGGCACAAGCGACCGGTGAACTCTGGGAAGTTGTTGGTCTGGTGCAAGCGCTCGATCGCGGCCTTGCCCTGGTCGCGCCAGGTCAGGTCATTCCACTCCGGAATCAGGTTGCCGAGTGGGCAACCCTGGTGGCAGAACGGCACTCCACAGTCCATGCATCGACCAGCCTGGGTGCGAACCACTGCCTGATCGCGCTGCTCGTAGACCTCTTTCCAGTCCTTGATGCGAATCGCTACCGGGCGACGCTTTGCAGTTTCACGCTCGGTTACCTTCAGGAATCCTCTTGGGTCAGCCACGGGTTACCTCCAAAATCTCCTGCCAGACGCCGTCGGAGTCGGGGTCGACTCCCCCAGCGACTGCCTTCTCGCGGATACTAAGAACCGCAGCGTAGTCGCGTGGAAGAACGCGGGCAAAGTGAGCAAGTTCGTTTTCCCAGTCGCCAAGGATGCGTTCTGCTACAGCAGAGCCGGTCTCGGCTAGGTGACGCTCCAAAAGGCCCTTGAGCTTGACGGCGTCAGCAGCATCCAGGGCTCCGATGTGAAGCTCGCCAGCTGCCAGAGACTCGTGGTTTACACGGTCACCGCGCAACTTGTATACGTAGGCAACGCCACCGGACATACCGGCACCGAGGTTGCGACCGGTGCGACCGAGAATAACGGCTACACCACCGGTCATGTACTCCAGCGCGTGGTCGCCGACACCTTCGGTGACCGCTTCAACGCCCGAGTTACGGACCAGGAAGCGCTCTCCGACGATTCCGCGAAGGAACATCGAACCGCTGGTGGCACCGTAACCGATGACGTTTCCGGCGATGATGTTTTCCTCCGCCAGGAACGACGAGTTGGCGTGCGGCTTGACGACGATGGTACCGCCCGAAAGGCCCTTACCGACGTAGTCATTGCTGTCGCCCGAAAGTACCAGCTTGATGCCCTTAGGAACGAACGCACCGAACGACTGGCCAGCGGCACCGGACAGGTTGATGGTGATGGTTCCCTCGGGTAGAGCCTCGGCACCGTAGGCCTTGGTCAGCTCGTTTCCGAGCATGGTGCCGACGGCCTGGTCGACGTTGGTGATTGGTAGGTCGATGACTACCGACTTGGCGTCCTTCAGGGCAGGAGCGGCCGCTTCGATCAGCTTGTGGTCGAAGTGCTTCTCAAGCTCGTGGTCCTGCGAGGTTGCACGGATTCGGCTGTCCTCAGCTGGGAAGGCTGGGCCAGCGAGGATTGGGCTCAGGTCTAGTCCATCTGCCTTCCAGTGGCTGATGGCGCGGTTCATGTCCAGAAGTTCGCTGTGACCGATTGCCTCGTCCAGAGTTCGGAAACCAAGGGCAGCTAGGTATTCCCGAACTTCCTGTGCCAGGAACTCGAAGAAGTTCACAACGTGGTCTGCCTGTCCGGTGAAACGAGCACGCAGAGTTGGGTTCTGGGTTGCAACACCAACTGGGCAGGTGTCCAGGTTGCAGACGCGCATCATGATGCAGCCCTCTACAACCAAAGGAGCGGTTGCGAAACCGTATTCCTCGGCACCGAGAAGCGCAGCCACAATGACGTCGCGACCAGTCTTCATCTGTCCATCGACCTGCACACTAACGCGGTCACGAAGACCGTTTAGCATGAGGGTTTGCTGGGCCTCTGCAAGGCCAAGCTCCCAAGGAGTTCCGGCGTGCTTCAGCGAGTTCAGAGGGCTTGCGCCGGTACCACCGTCGAAGCCGGATACCAGGATTACGTCGGCCTTCGCCTTCGCAACACCCGCTGCGACCGTACCGATACCTACCTGAGAAACCAGCTTGACGTGGACGCGAGCCTCGCGGTTGGCGCGCTTGACGTCGAAAATCAGCTGCTTCAGGTCCTCAATCGAGTAGATGTCGTGGTGCGGCGGTGGTGAGATCAGGCCAACACCGGCAGTGCTGTGGCGAGTGCGGGCAATCCACGGGTAAACCTTGTTCGGTGGCAACTGGCCACCCTCACCTGGCTTGGCACCCTGAGCCATCTTGATCTGGATGTCATCGGCGTGGGTCAGGTACATGCTGGTCACGCCGAAACGCCCGGATGCGACCTGCTTGATCGCCGAACGACGGGTTGGGTCCAAGAGACGCTCTACGTCCTCGCCTCCCTCACCGGTGTTGCTCTTCGCGCCCAATCGGTTCATGGCAATAGCCAGCGTCTCGTGAGCTTCCTTGGAAATCGAACCGTATGACATCGCACCGGTAGAGAAACGCTTGACAATCGCCGAGATCGGCTCGACCTCGTCGATACTCACTGCCTGGCGAACACCGGTGCGCAGCGTGAACAGGCCGCGCAAGGTCATCAGGTTCTCGGCCTGCTCGTCAACAGCGCGAGTGTAGTCGCGGAAGATTTCCATGTTCTTGGTGCGAGTCGAGTGCTGCAGCTTGAAGATGGTCTCTGGGTTGAAGAGGTGAGCTGGACCTTCACGACGCCAAGAGTACTCACCACCAACCTCGAGCTCCTGGTGAACGTTCGCTGCCTCGTCAATCGGGTAAGCGCTGCGGTGACGAGCTGCGTTTTCCTCGTGGATGACGTCGAGTCCGATTCCACCCAGCTGGCTCACAGTGCCAGTGAAGTAAGTGTCAACGAAGTCCTGGCTCAGACCGATGGCCTCGAATACCTGTGCGCCAGAGTATGAAGCAACTGTCGAGATGCCCATCTTGGACATGATCTTGAGAACGCCCTTGCCGAGTCCCTTGATCAGGTTCTTGGATGCCTTTTCGATCGAGATGCCTTCGATGAGGCCATCCTTGACCATTTGCTCGCAGGATTCCATGGCCAGGTAAGGGTTAATCGCCGCTGCGCCATAACCGATCAGGGCGGCCACGTGGTGCACCTCGCGGACGTCACCGGCTTCGACCACCAGACCGACCTTGGTGCGCTGACCGGTGCGAATCAAGTGGTGGTGAACGGCGCTGGTGAGCAGCAGCGACGGAATCGGTGCCAACTCTCGGTTGCTGTCACGGTCCGACAGGATCAGGTACTTAGCCCCCTCGGCGATTGCCTGGTCAACCTCGTCGAAAATTTCGCGGATGCGGGCAGCGAGTGCCTCTGAGCCGGCGTCGACGCGGTAAAGACCTTCAACCGTGAACGCGGTTCCAAGGCCCGGCTTTTCGTCGATGTGCTTGATCTTGCTGACGTCGTCGTTAGACAGGACCGGGAAAGACAGGCTGATCTGCTGGGCGCTGGCCGGGGTCGCCTCCAGCAGGTTGCCCTCTGGGCCGATAGAGGTGCTGAGCGAGGTAACGACTTCCTCGCGGATCGAGTCCAGCGGCGGGTTGGTCACCTGAGCGAACTGCTGCACGAAGTAGTCAAAGAGCACACGTGGGCGGTTCGAGATTGCGGCGATGGGCGTGTCAGAGCCCATAGCGCCGACTGGCTCGGCACCGGTCTTTGCCATCGGAGCCAGCAGTACTCGCAGGTCCTCGGTGGTGTAACCAAAGGTGCGCTGGCGACGGTTGACGCTGCTAGCGGTGTGAGCGATGTGCTCGCGCTCCGGAAGGTCCGCTAGGTGGATGCGGTTCTGCTCGAGCCACTCTCCCCATGGTTCCTGGGCGGCAATCTCGGCCTTGATTTCGTCGTCGTCAATCAGACGACCAGATACGGTGTCCGCGATGAACATACGGCCGGGCTGGAGTCGTCCCTTGCGAACGATCTTGGCTGGGTCGATGTTCACTACACCGATTTCGGAAGCCAATACCACCAGGCCGTCGTCGGTAATGACGTAGCGACCAGGGCGCAGACCGTTGCGGTCCAGAGTGGCTCCGACTAGCGATCCGTCGGTGAAAATCACTGCGGCTGGGCCATCCCATGGCTCCATCAGCATGCTGTGGTAGTCGTAGAAGTTCTTTCGAGCAGGCTCGATGTCGGTCTGCTTTTCCCAGGCCTCCGGGATCATCATCATCATCGCGTGTGGCAGGCTGCGACCGGCAAGGTATAGCAACTCGACAACCTCGTCGAACGAGGCCGAGTCCGAGCCCGAAGGAGTGATGATTGGCGAAAGTTGCTTGAGGTCTCCCAGCGCCTCGGAGGCAAGCTGAGCCTCGCGGGCCCGCATCCAGTTGCGGTTACCCTTCACGGTGTTGATTTCACCGTTGTGGGCAATCATGCGGAATGGGTGAGCCAGCGGCCAAGACGGGAAGGTGTTGGTGCTGAAGCGCGAGTGAACCAGTGCGAGGGTCGAGGCAAAGCGCTCGTCGCTCAGGTCTGGGTAGAACGGCTCCAGCTGCAGGGTGGTGACCATTCCCTTGTAGACAATGGTGCGGCTGGAAAGCGATGGGTGGTAGATGCCCAGCTGACGCTCCGAACGCTTACGCAGGCGGAACGCGCGGCGCTCCAGTTCGATGCCGGTGATGTTGTCTGGGCTGCCGACGAATACCTGTTCGATGACCGGCTGCGCGGCACGGGCAAGGTCACCGAGGACCTCCGGGCGAACCGGAACCTCTCGCCAGCCAATGACGGTCAGCTTCTCCTCGGCGGCGATGTTTTCAAAACCTGCCTTGGCGCGCAAGGCTTCGTCGGCATCGGTGGGCAGGAATACCAGTCCGGCGGCGTAGTAGCCGGCATCAGGAAGGTCAAATCCCGCGACAGCGCGAAGGAAAGCGTCAGGAATCTGGGTGAGTATGCCGGCACCGTCTCCTGTGCCAGCGTCCGATCCAACGGCTCCGCGGTGTTCCAGGTTGGTCAGTGCGGTAAGCGCGGTGTCAATGATGTCGTGACCGGCGGTGCCACGCAGGGTAGCAACCATCGCAAGACCACAGGCGTCCTTGTCCAACGCAGGGTCGTACAGGCCGGTCTTTGCGGGCGAAGTAGAGAATCGCTCGAACGGAGACAACATTGACATGCCAAATCCAATCAATAAGGGGTAATGACTGGGGACATCTTTGGCCCGCACACCACCAGAGGTGGGAAATTGTTGCGCTTTGCCGGTTCTAATGCTGCTTTTGGCGGTACTTACGGCTACTTCTTAAGCCTATTTATTCTAGGCTTCAAAGCAATTATTTAGACTCTGAGTTTACCTTATCGGCGGAATTTTCAGCATCCTCGGTGCCGATGGTTTCCATCGAACTTTCGGTTACTTCCGACTCTACGGCCGGCGCTTTACCGGGAAGGTAAATCGAGGTCTCGATTCCAGGGTGCTTGCGGGTCTGGACGATGAAGAGAATCACACCGAGGAGGATGCCCAGCAGTGCGCTCCACTCGTTGGTGCGGATTCCCAGGAAGACGTTGGCCGGGTCGATGCGCAGCGGCTCAATCCAGGCGCGGCCAGCCGAGTAAAAGACCAGGTAGGCAGCCAGCAGCTTGCCCCACTGCAGCCGGAAACGCTTTTCAATCCAGAGCAGGAGGCCTACACCAGCCAGGCTCCAGAGCGATTCGTATAGGAACGTTGGGTGCATCAGGGTGTCCGCAGGAAGACCGGTCGGCCAGGCGGTGTTGGTGCTGTCGATCTGAAGGCCCCAGGGAAGCGTGGTTGGAGTTCCGTAGAGCTCCGAGTTGAAGTAGTTGCCCCAGCGGCCGATGGCCTGGGCTAGCAGCAGTCCTGGCACCAGAATGTCGCCGTATGCCAATAGCTTGATGCCCGAAGTGCGAGCACCCAACCAGGCACCGACAGCACCGAAAAGCAGTGCGCCGTAGATGGCAAGCCCGCCCTCCCAGACGTAGAGGATAGACGCCGGGTTCTTGCCCGCGCCAACATAGTCGTTCAGGTGAGTAGCTACGTGGAATAAACGGCCACCGATGATGCCGAACGGAACTGCCCAGATGGCGATGTCAACGGCAACTCCAGCCTTGGCTCCGCGGGCCTTCATGCGCTGCGCGCTCACGATGATCGCGAGGATGATGCCCAGGATGATGAACAGCGCGTAGAAGCGAATCTGGAAGGGTCCGACCTGGAAGTCGTTGATGGTTGGGCTCGGGATGGAAGCCAAAACGTTCTTCACTGCTTACTTATCTCCTGCGACCGTTACTTGGCCAGTTTGGATGCTAATTCTTGAACCTTGTTCTTTAGGGCTGCGTTACCGCCCTCTGCATATGCTTTCACAAAAGCACTGCCCACAATGGCTCCATCGGCATATTCGTTGACTTCGGCAACCTGATCAGCTGTCGAGATTCCGATACCAACACAGGTCATCTGGTCGGGGTCGGCAGTGCGAACGCCCGCCACCACTCCCCTGGCCAGCTGGTCGAGTTCCGCTCGCGCTCCGGTGATGCCCATGGTGGAGACGGCATAGACAAAGCCGCGACTCAGGTCGGCGGCAGTCTGCATGCGCTCCGGCGTGCTAGTTGGTGCACCGAGGAAGACACGGTCCAAGCCGAATTTGTCGCTGGCCGTGAGCCAGTCTTTTGCCTCGTCCGGGATCAGGTCGGGAGTGATGAGTCCCGCGCCGCCGGCTGCCGCGAGGTCGGCGGCGAAGCGCTCCACACCGTACTGAATCACGGGGTTCCAGTAAGTCATGACCAACACCGGGGTGTCTACGCGATCGGTGATTTGCTTTACAGCTTCAAAAACCTGGGAAAGCTTGAAGCCCGCTCCCAGGGCGGTTAGGGTTGCGGCCTGAATGACCGGTCCGTCCATGACCGGATCGCTGTAAGGCACGCCTAGTTCCAGGACGTCCACGCCGTTTTCACACATGGTAACCGCGGCCTCAACGGAGTCTTGGAGAGTTGGGTAACCAGCTGGGAAGTAACCGACTAGCGATCCCTTGCCCGAGTCCTTGCGCTCACGAAGTACCGCGGCGGTTGATTTGCGTGCCATTAGTGTGCGGCCTCCGAGCTTGGGATGAATCCAAAGTACTTGCCGGCGGTCTCCATGTCCTTGTCACCGCGGCCAGACAGGTTGATCAGAATCGAGGAACCGGAAGGCAGTTCCTCAGCCAACTTCAGGGCGCCAGCAAGGGCGTGCGAGGTTTCGATTGCAGGGATGATGCCCTCGGTGCGTGACAGCAATGCCATCGCAGCCATTGCCTCGGCATCCGAGATTCCTCGGTAGTTGGCTCGTCCAAGGTCCTTCAACCAAGCGTGCTCCGGACCGACGCCCGGGTAGTCCAGTCCGGCGCTGATGCTGTGACTGTCCATAGTCTGGCCATCTTCGTCCTGAAGCATGTAGGAACGAGCTCCGTGCAGTACGCCGGGACGCCCGTGGGTCAAAGTGGCAGCGTGACGCGGGGTGTCGATGCCATCACCGGCGGCCTCGAAACCGTAAATTCCCACCTCAGCGTCATCGAGGAAAGCGTGGAATAGGCCAATGGCATTCGAGCCGCCGCCCACGCAGGCGGCCAGAGCCGTCGGTAGGAAGCCAAACTCATCCAGCATCTGCTGGCGGGCCTCAGTGCCGATCACGCTGTGGAAATCGCGCACCATTTCTGGGAACGGGTGAGGTCCGGCGACAGTACCGAGCAGGTAGTGGGTAGTGTCAACATTTGCTACCCAGTCGCGCAGGGCCTCGTTGATGGCGTCCTTCAGGGTGCGGCTGCCGGTCTTGACGGGAACTACCTCCGCACCAAGCAGGCGCATTCGAGCAACGTTCAAGGCCTGTCGCTCGGTGTCGACCTCACCCATGTAAACCACGCACTCTAGACCGAAGAGCGCTGCGGCGGTGGCACTGGCCACGCCGTGCTGCCCTGCGCCAGTTTCGGCGATGATTCGGGTCTTGCCCATTCGCTTGGTCAGCAGCGCCTGGCCTAGAACGTTGTTGATCTTGTGGCTACCGGTGTGGTTGAGGTCCTCGCGCTTCAGGAAAATGCGAACGTCAGTTCCCGTGGTGGCGGCGAAGCGCTTCGCCTCGGTGATGATGCTGGGGCGACCGGTATAGGTGCGGTGTAGTTCCGCCAGCTCTAGTGCAAAACTGGGGTCGCTCTTAGCGAAGCGGTAGGTCTCTTCAAGCTGGTCCAGGGCAGCGATAAGAGACTCCGGAACGAAGCGTCCACCAAAGTCACCGAAGTACGGACCGGTCTGGCTGCGCAGGTTGCTGGTGGTCATAATGTCCCTCTTTTGAGTGGTTTAGGCGCCGGCAGCCAGGAACGACTTGAGCATTGCGGCTGGATCGTTGGTCACTAGTGCCTCACCGACGAGAACCACATCGGCTCCCGCGGCACGGTAGTGGGCGACATCGTCGGCGTTGCGCACGGCACTTTCGGCTACCTTGATGACACCGGCAGGAATCAGGTGCGACAGGCGACCAAAGAGTTCTCGGTCGGTCTGGAAGGTGCTTAGATCGCGGGCATTCACGCCTACTAGCTTTCCTTCAGCTTCTAGAGCTCGGTCCAACTCGCCTGCGTCGTGAGTTTCGATGAAAGCGGTCATGCCCAGTTCCTCGGTGAATTTCTTCAACCGCAGCATGTCTTTCTGAACCAAGCCGGCAACGATTAGCAGAATGATGTCTGCTCCCGCTGCTCGTGCCTCAAGGATCTGGTACTCATTTGCGATGAAGTCTTTACGCAGCAGCGGAACGCTGACGCGGGCACGGACGGCGCGCAGATCGTCCATGCTTCCCTTGAACTTACGCATTTCGGTTAGGACGCTGATTGCGCTGGCGCCATTATCGGCATAAGTGCCTGCCAACAATGCGGGGTCAGGGATGTCTGCCATGTCGCCCTTGGATGGCGACGCTCGCTTTACTTCCGCCAACACCTTGATTTGGTCAGCGGGGGCTAAGAATTCCAGTGCATTTAGAGCCGGGGTCGCCGCGAGAGCGGCCTTCTCGACCTGGGCTAGCGAAACCAGCGAAGCGCGGTCTGCTGCGTCTGCGATGGAACCCGCATAGAGTTCCTCAAGCATTAGTGGCTCTTAGTCTTGCTTCCGCCGACGCCGTAGCCGGCCTTCTTCAGAATCCAGCCGACAACAAGACCTGCAACTGCAACGCCAGCCGATGCCCAGACCAGAGTTGGCTGGTCCACCCAGAAGAACCAGGTACCGAGTGCAGATGCCACCATGATGATGGTGACGGTGGTCCAAGATGCTACGGAGTTGCCGTGGCCTGGGTCGTTGCTAGACATGATCGCCTTTCCTAAAACGCTAAAAAAATCTTACCAAAGCGCTAGCGCTGCGAATCCCAGAGGGAAATGTTGTCGCCCTTTGTATTCGCGGGTGTGACGGCAGTTTTGGCGGCTCTGGCTGCCGACTTTGACGGTCGAACGTACTTGTCCGATTTTTCCGTCAGGGCCCAAGCGCGGCCTCTTAGGCCCGCAAGCACGAACGTGACCGCTAGAGCCACCGAGAGGGTTAGAAATGCAATGCCTAGCGTTCCGCTGGAGCTGAAATCTTCCACGGAGGCCGAAGCCCCCGATGTGCCGCCGCCGGAGATTCCCGAGGCCTTTTCGATCATGGTGTTCAGCTTGGGCGGAATTTGACCCCAGTTACCAATTACGTTTTGAAAGTTTGCAAAGCTAATGGCCAGAGTCACTGCTGCTAGCCCATAGGCAAAGCCCGTTCGAAGCTTTCCTCGCAGCAGCAAGAGGGTTAGCAACCCAAGAGCACCGAGTCCAACCTGAGCGGTAACCATCGGCAGGGCCTCAAAACCGCTAAGTTGGAGTTGCTTCTCCACTCCGCCAGCATTGAACAACACCCAGAACCAGGGAAGACTTGCAGTGCCTGCCAGCAGCGCGAGCACAAGGAGCGCTACTCCTGTGAACGCCTTTTTAGTTTTCAAGGTGGCGCATTCCGGATGCAGCGGAGACTGCTCGGGCAGGCGCACCCGCCTTGTTTACGGTCTCCTCGAATTCGGTCTCGGGTACCGAGTCAAGAACCAAGCCTGCGCCAGCCTGGACGCGCGCAATGCCGTCCCTGAGGAAGGCGGTGCGGATTGCAATCGCGAGGTCGGCATTCCCCGCAAAATCAAAGTAACCAACCACTCCGCCATACACGCCACGGGCCGACTGCTCCAGGTCATCGATGATTTCGAGGGCACGGGGCTTAGGTGCGCCCGATAGCGTTCCTGCCGGGAAGGTGGCCCGGAAAACATCCACTGGATTAACTCCTGGGCGCAGGTCACCCTCCACCGTGCTTACCAGGTGCATGATGTGACTGAATCGGTGAATCTGCATGAACTCGGTGACATTCACGCTGTTTGGTACGCAAACCTTGAGCAAATCATTTCGGGCCAGGTCAACCAGCATCAGGTGCTCGGCGCGTTCCTTGGCATCGTCCAGAAGCCCTTCTCCGATGGCCTGGTCGGCCTCGAAGTCCTCTCCGCGTGGGCGGGACCCGGCGATCGGGTGAGTCACGGCGTGGCCGTCATTCACCTTGACCAGCGCCTCTGGGCTGGATCCGATCACCGCGTATGGACCGTCCGCATCCTCAAAGTTGAGCAGATACATGTAGGGGCTCGGGTTCAGGGCTCGCAAAACGCGGTAAACGTCGAGTGGGGACGCCTTGGTGGCGATGTCGAAACGCTGCGAAATAACAACCTGAAAGACATCGCCGATTCGGATGAAATGCTTCGCATCCTCGACCGAAGCCAAGAAGTCAGCCTTCGAAACGCGGTGCGCACTGGCGACTTCGCCGGTCAAATCTAGCTCTGCAATTTGGCCAATGGCTGGTTTCAGCAGCTGAGCTCGCATTACACCAATACGCTCTAGGGACTCTTGGTAGGCAGCCGATAGGTCGATGCCATCGGTCACGTAGATGTTGGAAACCAAAAGCAGATTGCTGGTTCGGTGGTCGATAACCACGGCGTCCTGGAACATCGCGAATGCCATCAAAGGGGCTTTGAAGTCCGCAATCGGGACATTCGGTAGGTGCTCGATCTCTCGGACCATGTCCCAACCGATGAGTCCGACTAGCCCGCTGGTAAGGGGTGGAATGCCAGCCACCGCAGGCGTCGTCCAGGCTTCTTGGAGCTGCGCTAGGGCGTCAAGTGCTTTCTCTGCCAGAGGTGCGCCGTCAGGTAAGGCGCTCGCGCCGGTCGGGCTCTCCCAGACTGGCCTAGCTTCGGTTTTCCCTCCTGGAAAGCCATCGTTGGCCTGGGTCAAGGTGCCGCGATTATTTACGCCAATAAACGAGTATCTTGCCCATACGCCCTGTTCGGCGGACTCCAGGAGGAAGGAACCTGGCTTGTCAGCGGCCAGCTTTTCAAACACCGAGAGCGGAGTCTCCGAACCCGAAAAAAGGGTCTGGATGACAGGCACAACGCGGTGCTTCTTGGCCAGCTCGGTGGCTTGTTCCAGATTCAGGTTTAGGCTCATGGGTTTACTCGGAGGTCGTGGAATCGGTTGCGCTAAAGAGTTCTAAGGTATCAAAGCAAGACTCGGTGCCATTGTGACAGGCCGGGCCTGCTTCATGCACCAGTGCTAGCAGGACGTCACCATCACAGTCGGCTTGAAGGCTGACGATGCGCTGGGTGTTGCCGCTGGTTGCGCCCTTGTGCCAAAGTTCGTTTCGGCTGCGAGAGTAAAACACCGTCTCACCGATCTGGATGCTCTGGGTAAGGCTCTCCCGATTCATCCAAGCCAGCATCAGCACTCGGCCGGTGTCAACAGACTGAACCACGGTCGGAATCAGTCCATTGGAGTCGAATTTGAGACTCTGAAATAGGCTGTCGAGACTCATTACTCCCCCACCCTTTGCTGGGTAAAGCCACGCACCGGATAACCGGCCTTGGCTAGTTCCGCTTTAGCGTCTGAGATAGACACCGAGCCCTCATGAAAAATCGAAGCGGCAAGAATTGCGTCAGCGCCGGCGGCAGCGGCCATTGGAAAGTCGCTCGCCTTACCTGCGCCGCCTGAAGCAATAACTGGAACTGGGCTGATGGCGCGGATCTCGCGCAGCATCTCCTGGTCGAAGCCAGCGCGGGTGCCATCGGCGTCAATGGAGTTCACCAGCAACTCACCGGCGCCGAGTTCGATGGTTCGCTTGACCCATTCCAGGGCATCCAGCTCGGTCTCTTCGCGGCCACCGTGAGTGGTAACGACATAACCCGATGGCGTCTTGGGCGATCGCTTTAAATCAAGCGATATGACCAGGACCTGGTTTCCAAAACGCTCGGCGATATCGGCGAGCAACTGCGGGTTGCTAATGCCTGCCGAACCCACCGAAACCTTGTCTGCGCCGGCACCGAGGAGTTTCGCCACGTCTTCGACCTGTCGAATTCCGCCACCCACAGTCAGTGGGATAAATACCTGCTCGGCACATGCGGTGACTAAGTCATACATAGTGGAGCGGTTGTCTACAGTCGCTTTGACGTCTAGAAAGGTGAGTTCATCGGCGCCATCTGCGTAATACCGTGCTGCCAACTCAATTGGGTCCCCGGCGTCTCTCAAGTTGAGGAAATTGACACCCTTGACCACTCGACCAGCTGCCACGTCTAGGCAGGGAATGACTCGAACAGTGAGGCTCATGGCTGCCTAGATGCGTGCTGCGTGAATAGCGCTGACCAAAATGGCACGGGCGCCCAGTTCATAGAGCGCGTCCATCTTGGCGTTGATCTCGCTGCTCTTCACGAGCGCACGAACCGCAACCCAGTCCTGCTCACGTAGCGGGGAGATGGTCGGTGATTCGATACCTGGGGTTAGCGCTGAAGCCTGCTCGACCAGCTCAATTGGGCAGTCGTAGTCGAAGATGACGTATTCACGTGCGACAAGCACACCCTGCATGCGACGCAGCAATGTCGTGCACTTATCGGCAGCACCGGGGTGTGCAATAAGCTGTGCTGTCGACTGAAGAATTACCGGGCCAAAGATTTCCAGGCCAGCCTGACGGAGAGTGTTTCCAGTTGAGACCACGTCGGCAACCGCGTCTGCGACCCCAAGTCGGCAGGCGACTTCAACAGCGCCATCGAGCGAAACCAGTTCAACATTCTTGACGCCCTCGCGGTTCAGAAAATCCTCAACGAGATTCGCATAGGCGGTCGCAACACGCTTTCCCTCTAGGTCCTTGAGCGCCTTAAATGCCCCAACCGGTCCGGCGAAACGGAAGGTTGAGCCACCGAAACCTAAATCCGCCACTGGCTGAGCCTCTGACCGGCTGTCCAGCAGCAAGTCGAGGCCAGTGAAACCGGCGTCGAGCGAACCTCGTCCGACATAGGTTGCGATGTCCCGCGGGCGCAAATAAAAGAACTCAATTTGATTGGCGTTATCGACCACGTGCAGATCCTTTGGATCGCGACGAGTGGTGTAGCCGGCCTCTTTCAGCATGGCGATTGCCGCCTCGCTAAGGATTCCCTTGTTGGGTACTGCTACTCGGAGCATAGATGACATAAGTTTTCCCGTTCTCGGGTCCGCACTGCGGGTTGGTTAGAAGTTTTTTTCGAGGTCTGCGAGGGAGATGCCCTTTGCGGTCATCAATACCTGCAGGTGATAGATCAGTTGGCTAATTTCCTCGGCGGTACGCTCGTTACCCTCGTACTCGGCAGCCATCCAGACCTCTGCGGCCTCCTCCACAACCTTCTTACCGATGGTGTGGACGCCAGCATCCAGCCACTTGACCGTATGCGAATCCGCAGGACGATCGATGGCCTTTTGGCCAATTTCGGCAAAGAGCTGCTCAAAGGACTTCATGTATCTAGGTTACCTGAGCGCGCTTGCCTTTCGCTTGGCCGAGGGTCGCTAATGTCGGTGGTTGCTGCCCAAACTGGCTAGGTCTCTCAGTTTCTCGATCTGCGCCGATCGGTCTTCTGCCTTAAAGACGGCACTGCCGGCAACGAAGGTATCGGCACCGAGTTCAGCCACTCGCTCAATGTTTGTGGCATCGATGCCACCATCGACTTGCAACCAGACGTCAAGTTTTTCCGCATCAATTCGTCGACGCGCCTTGGTCACCTTGGCAAGCGTGGCTTCGATGAGTGCCTGTCCCCCGAACCCGGGTTCAACCGTCATGACCAACAGCTGGTCAAACTCAGGAAGCAAGTCCAGGTAGGAATCGACAGCGGTGCCGGGTTTGATTGCCAAACCCGCTCGGCTGCCAATGCTGCGCAGGCGCCTGGCCAACGCAACCGAATCAGCCGCTGCCTCAGCGTGGAAGGTCACCGAGTAGACACCGGTCTCGGCGAAGTCAGGAGCCCAGCGATCGGGGTTTTCGATCATCAAATGCAAATCAAGTGGCTTCGGTGTGACCTGTTGAAGTCTGGCGACCATGGTCTGGCCAAAGGTCAGGTTTGGCACGAAGTGGTTGTCCATTACGTCGACATGGATCAGGTCCGCATTCGCGATCGTGCCAAGCTCGGCCTGGAAGTTGACGAAGTCAGCCGAGAGGATGCTTGGGTTGATGCGAACTGCCATGGGGATAGTTTATTTGGCTGACTTGCGAACCAGCGCGATGAACATCGCATCGGTGGTCTGGCGTTGGGGCCAAAGTTGAACTGTCTTTCGCCCAGCCGTCAACGCCAGGGCGGGGTCTGTTTTCAGAGACGGATTAACGCCCTGCAGAATCTCGGTGGCATCTAGAAGTTCAAGATCTGCTCCGAAGGATTTTTCGGCCCAGGTGACAATCCCAGTGGTTTCCGCTGGGTGTGGCGAGCAGGTGACGTAGGCCAGCACTCCGCCTGGCTTCAGGCCTTGCCAGGCGCTTTCGAATAGTTGCCGCTGCAGCTTAGTGAGATCCGCCACGTCCTTCGATTCCTTGCGGTACCTGCTCTCGGGGCGTCGTCGCAGAGCGCCCAAGCCGGTGCAAGGCGCGTCCAGGAGAATTCGATCGAAGGCTTCCGGTGCGTCCGCACCTAGATCTCGCCCGTCTCCGGTTCGCACATAGACCTCTGGATTCACTCGGGCAAGAGCCTGTTCGACCAGCTTTGCACGATGCGGCTGTAGTTCGTTGCAAACCAATTCGGCGCTGCGATTCTTGGCCTCGGCAGCCATTAGAGCCGCCTTTCCGCCCGGGCCGGCGCAGAGGTCCAACCACTCTTCGGAATCAGTTCCCGGGACGGATGTTTTGGCCGCCAATAGAGCTAGCGCTGCGAGCTGAGAACCCTGATCCTGAACGCGGATAGTGCCTTCACGTACCTGCCGAATTTGAGCCGGGTCGCCATCGGGAAGTTCACCGCCGATTGGGCTTACCCCACCGAGGGCTGCGCCCACGGAGAGTAAGTCATCAGAGTCAGCAAGACCGGGCAGAGCGACCAGGTTTACCAACGGTGGTTGATTGTCGATGGCAAGCAGTGCTTCGAGGTCTGCTTCTCGACCATCGCTGCGGAGCGAGTCTTCGAGTGCTCGAACCACCCACTGCGGGTGTGAGTACTGGATCGACAGTTTCGCAATGCGGCTGGGCGCCTTAGCCAGTAGTAGTTCCAACCACTCTTCGCGGGATTTTTCGCTGATACGACGCAGTACACCATTTACAAACCCGGTCAAACTAGGTCGTAGCATCGCCTTCGCAACATCTACGGTTTCGCTGATTGCGGCATGGGCGGGAACTCGCATTCCCAATAGTTGATGCGCACCCATTTCCAACAGCACTCGAACCGATGCATCAACCTGATCGATTGGACGACCGGCCGCTTCTTCGATCGCACCATCGTAGAAGAGCGCATTGCGGATGGTGCCAAAGGCCATCTCCTGAGCGAATCCACTGTCCCTAGAGTCGAGCTTCGCCTTATCGAGGAGTTTGGGAAGCAGCAGGTTCGCGTACGCGCCATCGGTGGCCACCGAGAGCAGCAGTTGGTAAGCAACGCCGCGAGCGGTCATCGAATCTGATTTAGCCAAGTTTGTTCACTTTGCCTTTCGCCCCGCGGGCCCAATCGTCGGCTGGCATCGGATTTTTACCGGCGGGCTGCACGGTCTTGAGTTGCAGTAGCGTGCCGTGTCCGCATTCGACCAGAACCCGTTTGGCCTCGAACCTGACACTGCCCGGCAGATGCCCGATGGCCTCGCCGCTGGCGTCAGACTCTGATTCCAGCGCCGACCAGTCCGTCTTACCCAAGCTCACGGCATCCAGAATGCGGAGGGTGTCCTCTCCGAGAGCGGTAAAAGCCATTGGTTCGGGATTCATGGCCAAAATCAGCCGTTCGATCTCCTTAGCAGACTGATTCCAGTCAATGCGGGCATTTTCTCTAGCGAGTTTGCTTGCCAGGCGCATTGGACCCTCGGTGGTCTGATTCTGCGGGCGGGCTATTCCAGCCTCTAGCGCAGGTAGCACCTGGTCTAGAAGTGTGATGCCAAGCTCGGTGAGGCGTTCCAGCAAGCGGCCGCTGGACTCGCCTGGTTGAATTACGGTGCGAACCACATCGAATACCGGACCGGTGTCCATGCCTTCGTCGAGGCGAAACAGGGTCACACCGGTTCCCCGGTCTCCGGAAAGAATGCTGTTCTGCACCGGTGCAGCGCCACGCCAATCGGGCAGCAGGCTGTAGTGCAGGTTCACCCAGCCGAGTGGGAGTGCCTCGAGTGCGAAGTTCTTGAGTAGAGCGCCGTAGGCGACGATTACGCCCAGTTGAGCTCCTGTGGCCGCCAGCTGGGTTGCTATGTCCTCGGTGACGCGGTTGGCCTTGAGGACGGGAACACCGTTAGCCTCCGCGACTATGGCAGTAGCTGAGGGGGTCAGCACGCGTTTACGACCTACGGGAGCATCGGGTCTGGTTAGGACGGCTACGACCTCATGAGGCCCCTGCAGCAGCGCCTCCAGGGTGCGTGCTGCATTTGCCGGCGTACCGGCGAAAACAATCTTCAAGTCGTGAGCCTCCGAAAACTAAATTACTTCGGAATCGTCCATGCGGACTCGCACGGCTCGACTCACTCGGCCGGATTTAGCGCTGACTGCGCGGTTTCCTGCGTTCACGATCATGGCTCGCGCCTTGAGTTCCTTGGCAAGAAGCTCACCTATGCCGTATTCAAATCTGATTAGGTATCGCCAAACTGGTGCGGCCAGCGCGGGATTCTTACTGTTAGCCATGGCTTCGTTTTGCAGTAGTGGCCCGAGTATCTCCAGGGATCCTTGCTTCGGGAGAGCGTCCGCAAGGTTCGCCACCAGTTGGTCAACCAACTCCCTCGGGCCAGAAACCGAGGCCATTCGAAGCGCGGGCGGAAAGCTCAGCTCTCGGCGGCCAGCCAATTCATCTGCTGCGAGGCCGCGCTGGTCCCACAGTGCAAATCTCTTGCCCAAACTTGTGGCTAAACCAACCGCTACACATCGCCCGCCTGGTGCCAAAAGACTTACCGCGTTACTCCAGAGATTAACGGCAATTTCGGAAGCCCGCAGGGTATCCCTGGCGGCAAGTTGCTGCCCATCCAGAATGATGACGGCCTGGTAGCCGCCCTCGATGTAAGGCTCGGCGCCGGGTGTGGCAACAACAAGCCGTTTGCCGGCCTTGAGGCTCTCGACTCGGTGATTCCAAGTGGCCTCAACGATGTTTACTCCCGGAAAGGATCGACCCAGTTCGGCTGCCGTCCTGGTGGATCCAGCCATGCCCTGACGGTACTTCGTGGAGCCGCATTCGTGGCAGGCTAGGCCGAGATTCATGGCGCTGCACCAGCGACACCTGGGTGCATTCTTGCCATCAATAAATATCGGGCCGTTACAACTGCGGCAACGGCCGCGTTCGCCACACTGGCTGCAGTAGGTTCCGGTGGAATGTCCGGTGTTGGCTACCTGCACCAGAACTGCTCCCCCGTTTTCGAAGGTCTCGCGTGCCAGCTGATACGAGGTTGAATCCACTCGGAGTCCCGGCTCGGTGGCTGCAATCTTAGGCGGAGCGAAGTTTGCTGTTTGGTCCTTCAAATATCCAATCTCAACTAGTCGCGCCACCTCGGTGCTGCGACTGTGTCCAGCCAGGAGCAGATCGCAATCCGTTTGTTGCTGTCGCAACAGGGCAACTTCCCGGCTGTGCAGGTAGGGTGCCATGGGTTCTTGAAGGCTGCTGTCGATGTCGTCCCAAATGGCTATTCCGCCTAATGCAGGCAGCGGTGCGAAGGCGGCCGCCCTGGACCCGATGACTATTGCGGGGGTTGGTTCTAGAGAGCGCAGATAGGCGCCGTATCGAGCCGAGTTGGTTTGGTCCGTTGCAAAGTCGATGACTAGGCTTTCTAATCCCAGCTGGGCAAGACTGTTTTTGAGACGGTTTTGGTCGCGAAAGTCCGGAACTATGAGCAATGCCTGCTTGCCGGCCGAAAGCTGCTCCAGGGCAAATGCGACTAAATGGGCGATCCACGCCTGCATTGCTAGTTGGGCACCTGGGCCGATATCGGAAGCCACCGATTCACCCTGCAGGCGCACCGGTATTAATCTCGGCTCTGCGAGCAGTGTGTTTCTGCCTCGGAAGTCGGACGGACGGCCGGCGAAAGTGAGTTTGGGCAGGCTCGCTAGGTCGGAAACCTGATCTTTAGAACTAGGTTCCGAGACGCTATCCCGACTAGCCAGCCATGCCTTTTCCACGCGAACCGAACGGTTTGGAATGGCAAGCTTTGTGACCTCGGCGAGGATACCCGCCTGGCGGTCGGCAATAGCCCTGAGTAGGCGGTAACTACTGTGCGGTAGGACCGGTGCTGTTGAGACGACCTCGGCAATTGCATTGGATTCGCCTTCGAAGTCCGTGGTATCGCTGAGTTCAATCACGAAACCGGGTATCGGTGCAGCCGATTTACCGAATGGAACGAGCACTCGGACGCCAGGCAGGCAGGACGCGCTCAGATGCTCGGGGATGCGATAGTCAAAGAGCCGGTCGAGTTGCGGCAGGGGCGACTCGATTGCGACTCTGGCGTATCTCTCCGCGGCAGCCATGCTTGCCTTTGTTATAGAGCAGCTTGCAAGGCGGCAACGCGGTCAGTGCGCTCCCAGGTGAAGTCAGGGAGTTCACGGCCGAAGTGTCCGTAGGCGGCTGTCTGCGCATAAATCGGACGAAGCAGATCCAGCTCTTCGATGATTGCGCGTGGACGCAGGTCAAATACCTCGGCGATCGCCTTCTCGATTGCTTCCTGCGGAACCTTGGCGGTTCCGAAGGTCTCGACGTAAACCGCTACCGGCTTGGCAACACCAATCGCATAGGCAACCTGAACCTCGGCGCGGTCGGCTAGACCGGCAGCGACGACATTCTTGGCAACCCAGCGCATCGCATAAGCGGCCGAGCGGTCTACTTTCGAAGGGTCCTTGCCACTGAAGGCACCGCCACCGTGACGGCTTGCGCCTCCGTAGGTGTCAACAATGATCTTGCGACCAGTAAGACCAGCGTCGCCCATTGGGCCGCCGATTTCAAAGATTCCGGTCGGGTTGATGAAGAACTTGGTATCGGAAAGATCCAGTCCGGTTTGTTCCAGGATTGGCAATATCACGACTGACTTCATTTCGTCGCGCAGATCGGCTAGCGAGATGCCTGGGTTGTGCTGGGTCGACAGGACAACGGCTGAGATCGACTTGGCCACGTTGCCCTCGTATCCGATAGTGACCTGGGTCTTGCCATCGGGACGTAGGTAGTCGACTACGCCCCTCTTTCGAACCTCGGAGAGCCGCTCTGCTAAGCGGTGTGCGGTGTGAATGGCAACCGGCATCAGATTGGGGGTCTCGTTGGTTGCGTAACCGAACATGAGGCCCTGGTCGCCAGCGCCTTGAGAATCAAGTCGATCTGCCGAACCGCCTTCGCGGCTTTCGAATCCGGCATCTACTCCGGCTGCGATATCCGGTGACTGTTGACCGATAGACACCGAGACACCGCAGGACGCGCCGTCGAAGCCAATGTCAGAAGACACGTATCCGATGTCTTTAATTTTCTGTCGCACCAGTTGTGGGATCTCGACGTAGCCCTCGGTGGTGACTTCACCGGCGATGTGCACCAGACCGGTGGTGACCATTGTTTCTACGGCAACACGAGAGCCGGTGTCCTGGGCCAACATGGCATCCAAGATGGTGTCCGAAATCTGGTCACAGATCTTGTCTGGGTGACCCTCGGTGACGGATTCGGAAGTGAAGAAACGTAGATTACTCATCGCAGATAAGTATATCCGCGGCCGATGACATTGATTGGGCCGGTTTAGAACTGTTTAGTCAAGAAGCCGATAATGGCGTTGGCTACGTGCTGCTTAGTGCCAGTGGAATGCGCTGAGTTGCCAGCTTGGTCTAACAGGTAAATCGTGTTGTGGTCGGCTCCGAAGACAGCGCCTTCGGACACGTCGTTGGCAACTATGACATCGCAACCCTTAGAGTCGAGTTTGATGGCAGCCAGGCTGGCTAGACGTTCCAGGGAACCAGCGGTTTCAGCAGCGAACCCCACCGTCACACAGTTCAGGCTCTGTGCCTTTATGAATTCGACGGCTTCCGCGAGGATGTCAGGATTGGCAACCAGCTTCAACTCCAGGTTGCTCCCGATCTCGCTGCGCTTAATCTTCTGCGCCTGCGGGTGTTCGACCCGAAAGTCCGCGACAGCAGCCGTCATAACGAGTACATCGGCGGCCGGCAGTAGGTCATCTACCCGCGCTGCCAATTCCCTCGCAGTGCTTACCGAAACGACTTCGTCAATGCCACTGGTGGCGATAGTTAGGTTTGCGCCAATCAGGGTGACTCTGGCCCCCGCCGCCTTCGCGGCGTGCGCGATCGCCACGCCTTGTTTGCCGCTGGAGTAGTTGCCGATGAATCTAACCGGATCGATTGCTTCACGGGTTCCCCCGGCAGTGACGACTACATGCTTGCCAACCAGAGACACGTCTTCGGCGACTGCCTTTTGGGCGGCTACTGAGAGAGCCACGTTGACTATCGCCTCTGGCTCTGGCAGGCGCCCAGGGCCTGAATCGGCTCCAGTCAGCCGGCCGGAATCTGGTTCAAGCACGGTTACGCCGCGGTCCCGCAGGGTCGCAACGTTGGCCTGCGTAGCAGGGTTAAGCCACATCTCGGTGTGCATAGCTGGAACGACCAAGACCGGCGCCTTTGAGGCAAGCAGTGTATTCATGAGCAGATCGTCGGCTATGCCGGCTGCGTATCGACCCAGGAAAGCAGCGCTGGCCGGTGCCACCACAATGAGATCCGCACCCTGTCCTAGTGCCACGTGCTTCACCGAGTCAACATCGGTATACAGATCTGGATCCACCGAGTTGTGGCTGAGCGCTTCCAAAGTGGTCGCCCCAATGAAACGAAGGGCATTCTGAGTAGGAATTACCTTGACGCTGTGGCCGGCTTCGGCCAGGCCGCGTATCACTCCGGTGGCCTTATATGCAGAAATACCACCGGTGATGCCCAAGATGACATTCAACACGGTGGTATTCCTTAGTGTCTAAGTTCGGGACCAGCCCAAGACTCGGTGAGCTTACTCGGCGGCGCGAGTCAGGTTCAGCTTGTCCTCATCGATCTCGTGAAGAGCGATGGTAAGTGGCTTCTCGTCGATGGTGGTCTCCACCAGTGGGCCAACGTTGTTGAAGAGGCTACCCTCGTGAAGTGCCGAATAGTACTCGTTGATCTGACGGGCACGCTTAGCGGCGAAGATGACCAGTTCGTACTTGGAAAGCTTCTTGGTGTCGAACTCCTTGTTCAAAAGGTTGTCGATCGATGGGCTAACGATGCCCTGCAGCTTTTCAGCCATGATTGCGCTCCTAAATAAAGCTTGAAAAAAGGTTGGATCCGAGGCGAACAAAAACGGTGTTCGCTATGCCTGCATCAATTCTACGATGCGACGGGCACATTCAGCCACCTCATCGTTGATTACTACGTGATCAAACTCAGATTGGGCAGCCAATTCTTCCTTGGCGGTTTCCAGCCTGCGAGCCTGCTCTTCCGCGCTTTCTGTGCCTCTCCCGGTCAGTCGATGCACCAATTCGTCCCAGCTCGGTGGCGCAATGAAAATCAGGTTGGCTTCGGGCATGGCACGTTTTACCTGACGCGCACCCTGTAGATCGATCTCCAGGATTAGCTGCTGGCCTGCCGCAAGAGCGGTTTCCACTGGTTCGCGAAGGGTCCCGTACTTGTTAGCCCCGTGAACCACTGCGTACTCCAGCATTCTTCCGGCGGCGATGTTGGCATCGAACTCGTCCATGGTCAAGAAGTGATACGAGACGCCGTCTACCTCTCCTGGCCGGGGCGCCCGAGTGGTGGCTGAAACCGACAGTTTCACGGCCGGGTAGTGCTCGAGAATGTACTTGATAACGGTGCCCTTACCTACGGCGGTAGGGCCTGCAATCACGGTGAGTCGGTTTGCCATCAGATCAGTCCTTCGGCCAATTCTGACTTGGCTGCCTCTATGGCATCAACTAGGCCATCTGGACCAGCCCCAAGCACCGAGCGCGAAACCGATGCGATGACCTGACCAGCGGCTGCTCCGAAGAGTCGCCCGGCATCCGCAAGGCGCGCTCCCTGGGCACCGAAACCAGGTGCCAATATCGGGGTCTGCACCACCTGAGGCAGCGAAGTGACGCTGTTTAGCCCAAACTTGTTGAGATTGAGGGTTGCACCCAGAACTGCTCCCGCGGAACCTAGCAACTCCCCCGGCCCAGCTGTAACCGAGTTGATTTGCTCGAGACCACCCCAAATGGCAGCAGCGACGGTGAGGCTGTCTCCCTGCACCGGATTCCCATCCGCATCGATGCTGGTGACGCCCTCAACTTGTGCCGTCTGAAGCGCTGCTCCCTCGGGATTGGAGGTAGCCGCCAGAACAAAGACTCCCTTGCCGCGTTCGAAGGCAGCGGCCATCGTTGGCTTGAGTGAACCCAGACCCAGGTAAGGCGAGATTGTTAGCGCATCGGCGTAGAAGGGCGCATCCTTACCCAACCAGGCCTCAAAGTAGGCTTCCATGGTCGAGCCAATGTCACCCCGCTTGGCGTCCATGATCACAAGCAAACCGGCCTCATGTGCCTGCTGGCCGATTTCTTCGAGCACCGCAAAACCGCGGGACCCAAATCGTTCGAAGAACGATACTTGCGGCTTGATGATTCCCACTCGACCGGCAGCGGCATTCACTACAGTCTTGGCGAACGTTTCCACTCCGCGAACGTCATCAGTCAGTCCCCACTCCTCCAGGAGCGCAGCGTGAGGGTCAATGCCAACGCACAGTTGTCCATGCGTGGCAAAGGCCTCGGCTAGGCGGTGTCCGAAACTACTTGGCAAGACTTGCCTTTCGGTCTGAAGCGTGCTCTTGCAGGCTCTTCACGTTGAACGGGCCTGCAATCACGGTCTCGAACGAGCCAATCGCCGCACTTAGCTGAGCGATGGTGGTGAAGATTGCCTTGTCGGCAGCTGTAGTCGCGGCACGAATTTCGTAGCCGTCCTTTACCGCACTACCGGTACTCGGTGTGTTCACGACAACATCAACCTCACCAGCGGTGATCAGGTCAACGATGTTAGGGCCATCCACGGTCTCGTCGCTGTACTTACGGACCACCTGGACGTCGATGCCGTGTCGGTGCAACATAGCCGCGGTTCCCGCGGTGGCGAGAATCTTGTAGCCCAACTGCTGCAGGCGGCGGACTGGAAGCACAACGTGTGGCTTGTCACGGTCTGCCACCGAGATGAAGACCGAACCGCTGGTTGGCAGCGCCGACCCAGCAGCCGATTGGCTCTTAGCGAAGGCTGCAGGGAACGAAACATCCATACCCATGACTTCACCAGTGGAACGCATTTCCGGGCTCAGCAGGCTGTCTACGAAACGGCCTTCCTTGGTGGCGAAGCGCTTGAATGGCAGCACGGCCTCCTTGACGGCGATCGGCGCGTCTACCGGTACGTAGGTGCCATCCTTCTCCGGGAGGTGACCATCGTTAATCAGGCTCTTGATGGAGCGGCCCACCATTACCAATGAGGCTGCCTTAGCAAGGGTGATTCCCAGAGCCTTCGACACGAATGGAACAGTACGGCTGGCGCGAGGGTTTGCTTCCAGAACGTAGAGGACGTCGTTGGCAAGGGCGAACTGAACGTTCAAAAGTCCTCGTACACCGACACCCTTTGCAATCGCGAGGGTCTGTTCGGCAACACGGTCAATCTGAGCTTGGCTCATGGTGACCGGTGGCAGCGTGCAGGACGAGTCGCCGGAGTGGATACCAGCTGCCTCGATGTGCTCCATGACGCCACCAACGTAAAGGGTTTCACCGTCGTAAAGCGCATCGATGTCGATTTCGATGGCATCATCCAAGAATCGGTCTACCAGCAGCGGGTGGCTCGGGCCAATCAGGCCGTACTCGGCAATGCGCTCGAAGTAGTCCTTCAGTGAATCCTGGTCATAGACAATCTCCATACCGCGGCCACCGAGAACAAACGAAGGGCGAACCAGAACCGGGTAGCCAATGCGACCGGCAATTTCTTCGGCCTCTGGCAGGTTGGTCGCGGTTCCGTTGGCTGGAGCCAGCAGGTTGCCTTCCTCAAGGATGCGACTGAATAGCTTGCGGTCTTCCGCAAGGTCGATTGCCTCTGGTGTGGTTCCCAGAATAGGAACTCCGGCCGCCTTGAGGCCATTTGCCAGGCCCAATGCGGTCTGTCCACCCAGCTGAACCACGACACCAACCAGTTCGCCGGATTGCTGCTCGGCGTGGATAACCTCAAGAACGTCTTCGAGCGTCAGCGGCTCGAAGTAGAGGCGGTCGCTGGTGTCATAGTCAGTCGACACGGTCTCCGGGTTGCAGTTGATCATGATGGTTTCATAACCAGCGTCCGACAAGGCGAAGGAGGCGTGGACACAGCTGTAGTCGAATTCGACACCCTGACCGATACGGTTTGGACCCGAACCTAGGATCACGACCTTCTTGCGGTCGCTTGGGACCACCTCGGTCTCCTGCTCATAGGTGCTGTAGTGGTACGGGGTCAGTGCTGGGAATTCGCCGGCACAGGTGTCAACTGTCTTGAAGACTGGACGCAGGTTGTTGTCGTGACGGAAGGCACGCACCTCTGACTCACTGATTCCGCGAAGTTGAGCGATCTGCGCGTCGCTGAAACCGTGCTCCTTGGCATCCTTGATTAGATCCAGGGTCAAGTGAGCCGCTGCTGCGGTTGCGTCTGCTACCTCGTTGATCAGCACCATCTGGTCGATGAACCAAGGATCAATCTTGGTCGACTCAAAGATTTCGTCGGCGGTTGCACCCGCGCGCAACGCCTGCTGAACCAAGACGATGCGTCCGTCGGTTGGCGTCTTGATGGCCTCGAGGAGTTCGGTCTTCGAGGCAGGGATCTCGCCCCAGTGGAACGACGAGCCCTTCTTTTCCAGCGAACGTAGCGCCTTCTGCAGCGCCTGGGTGTAGTTTCGACCGATGGCCATGGCTTCACCCACCGATTTCATGGTGGTGGTGAGGGTTGGGTTCGCGGCCGGGAACTTCTCGAAGGCGAAACGAGGCACCTTGACCACGATGTAGTCCAGGGTTGGCTCGAAGGAGGCGGGGGTGACTCGGGTGATGTCGTTAGGAATCTCGTCCAGGGTGTAACCCACGGCTAGCTTCGCCGCAATCTTGGCGATTGGGAAGCCAGTTGCCTTCGAAGCGAGGGCAGACGAACGGCTCACTCGCGGGTTCATCTCGATGACTACGACGCGACCATTCACTGGGTTTACCGCGAACTGGATGTTGCAACCACCGGTGTCAACGCCCACTGCTCGGATGATGTCAATGCTGATGTCGCGCAGGTTCTGGTATTCGCGGTCGGTCAGGGTCAGGGCCGGTGCAACGGTGATCGAGTCGCCGGTGTGAACGCCTACTGGATCAACGTTCTCGATGGAACAGACGACGACACAGTTATCGTTCTTGTCGCGCATCAGCTCTAGTTCATACTCTTTCCAACCGAGGATCGACTCCGACAGCAGAACCTGAGTAACCGGGCTGGCTTGCAGACCAGACCCCACAATGCGGCGCAGTTCTTCCTCGTCGTAAGCGAAACCGGAACCCAGGCCACCCATGGTGAACGATGGCTGGACCATCACCGGATAGTTCAGGTCCTTTACGGCCTCAAGGGCTTCATCCAGGGTTCCACAAATCACCGAGCGAGCAACGTCGGCACCGGCGTCAAGAACCAGTTGCTTGAAGATCTGACGGTCTTCGCCCTTCTTGATTGCGTCAACCTTGGCACCGATCAGCTCGACCCCGTACTTGTCGAGAATCCCGCGTTCGTGCAGGGCCATGGCAGCATTCAGGGCTGTCTGACCACCGAGAGTCGGTAGCAGCGCATCAGGCTTCTCTTTGGCAATGATGGACTCAATGACCTCTGGGGTAATCGGCTCAACGTAGGTGGCATCGGCGAAGTCTGGGTCGGTCATGATGGTGGCAGGGTTGCTGTTCACCAGAATCACGCGAATGCCCTCTTCGCGGAGTACGCGACAGGCCTGAGTTCCCGAGTAGTCAAACTCGCAGGCCTGACCGATGACGATTGGTCCCGAGCCGATTACTAGGACTGAGCTAATGTCTTGACGCTTTGGCATTGATGTAGTTCCTTAGTTTCCGGTCTTCGAGGTGCGGTTCTTGCCGATTACCTCAACCAGGCGGTCGAACAGGTAGTTGGAGTCGTGTGGTCCGGCTGCAGCTTCTGGGTGATACTGAACGCTGAATGCAGGGATGTCAAAGCACTCGAGGCCTTCGACGCAGTTATCGTTCAAGCTGACGTGGCTGACCCGAACCTTGCCATAGCCAGCTGGAGACTCGACGGTTTCGCCGTTCTCTCCCCCAGGTACACGCACGGCGAAACCGTGGTTGTGGGCGGTTACCTCGACCTTGCCGGTGGCACGGTCCAGCACTGGCTGGTTGATGCCTCGGTGACCAAAGGTGAGCTTGTAGGTGTCAAAGCCAAGGGCACGACCCAGCAACTGGTTGCCGAAACAGATGCCAAAGAATGGGATCTTGTGGTCCAGGATCTGACGCAAAACTGCAACCTGACCATCGGAAGCTTCAGGGTCACCTGGGCCATTCGAGAAGAAGACGGCGTCTGGGTGGTATTCGAGCAGGCTCTTGGCGTCCGTCTTGGCTGGGAAGACCTTGACCTCAAGGCCGCGGGCACACATGTGTTCGATGGTCGAGCGCTTGATACCCAAGTCGATGATCGCTACTCGACCAACAAAGTCACCCTCATGCGGGACTGTATAAGGGTCAGCGGTCGTGACCACATCGGAGAGCGAAAGCCCCTTCATTTTGGCCGCACCGTTTACTTCGGCGACCAACTGGGTGACGTCGCGGTCGGCTGCCGAGCCACTGAAGATTCCGCCACGCATCGAGCCAGCGGTACGCAGGTGTCGAGTCAGTGCGCGAGTGTCGATTCCCGCGATTCCCACCACGGAGTACTTGTTCAGTTCGGCCGGGAGGCTGTTCTCGCTGCGGAAATTCGAAACGATGCGCGAGGCGTCGCGCACGACGTAACCGGCTACCCATACCTTGCTGGATTCCTCGTCTCGCGCGTTCACTCCGGTGTTTCCGATGTGCGGCGCAGTCTGGACCACGATTTGTCCCGCGTACGAAGGGTCTGTCAGGGTTTCCTGGTAACCGGTCATACCGGTCGCGAATACAACCTCACCGAGGGTTGTGCCCTCTGCGCCATAAGCCTTACCGGTAAAGACCTTGCCGTCCTCTAGAACTAGGACTGCCTTGTTAGTCATTCTTGGTCTCCTTGTTGTTTTCGACGCCCAGAATCTGGGTCAGTTCCTCAAAAAGTTGTTTACGAGTTTCGCTGCTGGTGGCGCGAAGGTAGGTGCTGAGTCCAAAACCGTTCTGAACCCAATCAAGCTGAATGAGGCCGTCTTTTTCGACTCCGCGGTCAATAGCCGCTGTCGTCCTTTGGACGCCCTTAATGTTTTCGATCGGGATCCCGATGGCTCGTTCGCCGTTTCGCTCAATCAATACGCCGTCGCGACTGACAGTTATCTTCCCGAAGCCGCGAAGCCCCAGGCCGTGGGCATTTACTCGCTCGAGTGGCTGACCCAACAGCGAAGTAGCGACGTACTGAATGCCGGTCCACTGACGGCCGCCGGATGGGTGTTCTAACCACTCGAGGGGTGCGTCGAACTGTGCTTCCTGTGCGTTTGCACGAGAACGCCAGGCTCTGAACGCGGCGATCACCAAAAAGACTATGAGTGCCGTTACCAGAACGGCCATGATTGGGTACCGGGCTGGCATTAGTTTCGACCTTCCGCCGCGAGGTTCCCGTCGACTACGGTCTGGTATCCGCGGTAGATGGTGTGTCGCACTGACCCAGGGAGAGTGAGTCCTCGGTATGGGTTGTTTTCGCTCTTCGAGTGGCTGCCGTCAATGACTCGCTTGACCTTCGGATCAATCAGGGTCAGATTCGCAGTCGAACCAACCTGGATCGCCTCGCCCTGCTCGGTTAGTCGCCCGATCTTGGCTGGGTTGTGGCTAAGTACCTCTGCGACTCGGTGCCAGTTGCTGACACCGCTGTCGACCAGTACTTCCTGGGCCACCGATGCGGCGATTTCTAAGCCGAGCATTCCGAAAGCCGCGGCCTGCCATTCGCAGTCCTTCGACTCAATCGGGTGAGGTGCGTGGTCGGTTGCAATGATGTCGATGGTGCCATCGGCCAGAGCCGCGCGAAGTGCCAGCACGTCCTCCTGGGTGCGCAGCGGTGGGTTTACCTTGTAGACGGCGTCGTAGCTGCGGGCAAGTTCATCGGTGAGCAAAAGGTGGTGCGGGGTTACCTCGGCGGTGACGTCGATTCCCCGAGCCTTGGCCCAACGCACGATCTCCACCGATCCGGCAGTAGAGAGATGGCAGATGTGTACGCGGCTACCCACGTGCTCTGCCAGCAGAACATCGCGAGCAATGATGCTCTCCTCAGCAACGGCAGGCCAGCCGGTCAAACCAAGTTCGGCCGAAACCTTGCCCTCGTTCATTTGCGCGCCTTCGGTGAGGCGAGGCTCCTGAGCATGTTGCGCAATGACACCGTCGAAAGCCTTGACGTATTCAAGGGCGCGACGCATCAAAACTGGGTCGTGCACACACTTGCCGTCGTCGCTGAATACTCGCACCTGGGCTCGGGAATTGGCCATTGCACCCAGCTCAGCAAGCTGCTTACCTTCTAGACCAACGGTGACAGCGCCAACCGGAACCACATCCACGTAACCGGCTTCAACGCCTAGAGTGCGAACCTGTTCGACTACTCCTGCGGTGTCCTGTACTGGGCTGGTGTTTGCCATCGCGTGCACCGCGGTGAAACCGCCAGCTGCGGCCGACTGGCTTCCGGTGAGAATGGTCTCAGAGCCTTCGAAGCCCGGCTCACGAAGGTGGGTGTGCAGGTCGACAAATCCTGGCAGAGCTACCAGGCCGGTCGCCTCGATGATGGTCGCATCGGAACCTTCCAGATTGGAGCCAATCGCCGTAATTCGTTCGCCGGAGATAGCGATGTCGGCAACCGAGCCGTCTGGCAGGGTGGCGTTTTTGATGATCAGGTTGGCCATCGGTTAGTTCCTCTCGGTGGCAAGCAAGGTATAGAGAACGGCCATGCGAACGGATACTCCGTTAGAGACCTGCTCCAAAATGGTGGAGTTCGGGGAATCAGCTGCGGTTGCGGTGATCTCGAGTCCGCGGTTCATCGGACCAGGATGCATCAGCAGTGCGCCGGGCTTGAGGGCTGCTAGGCGCTCACTGTTCATGCCCCAGACCCGACTGTACTCGCGCTCGGATGGGAAGTAACTTGCGTTCATGCGCTCGCTTTGAATGCGAAGCATCATCACAGCATCTGGCTTTACCGCATTGAGCGCGGAGTCAAAGTCGTAATGCAGCTGTGCCTTGATGTTGGAAGGGTCTGCCGGAATCAGCGTGGGTGGCGCAACAAAGTGAACTTCGGCACCGAGGGTGTTGAGCAAAATGGCATTGCTGCGAGCAACTCGGCTGTGCAGCACGTCACCAACAATGACCACCTTCAGTCCGTCGAGTCCCTTTCCGGCCGACGAGCCAACACCGTGTACCCGGCGACGGATCGTGAAAGCATCAAGCAGTGCCTGGGTAGGGTGCTCGTGAGTGCCGTCACCGGCGTTGATGATGGAACCGTCGATCCAACCGCTCTGCGCCAGCTTTTGGGCTGCACCCGATGCGCTGTGACGAATGACCACGGCATCGGCCCCCATGGCCTCTAGCGTCTGGGCGGTGTCCTTGAGGCTCTCGCCCTTGGAAACGCTCGACCCCTTGGCGGCGAAGTTGATCACATCTGCACTGAGGCGCTTCTCGGCAAGTTCAAAGCTGATTCTGGTGCGAGTGCTGTCCTCGAAGAAGAGGTTGACGACGGTCTTGCCCTGCAGTGTCGGCAGCTTCTTTATTGCTCGGCTGTTTACGCCAGCCATTTCCTCGGCAACGTCCAGGATGCTGATTGCCGCATCGCGGGTAAGGTCATTCGCGCTCAAAAGGTGCTTTAGCTGACTCATGATTCGATCACCACGCAAGTCTCTCCATCGTTTTCGGACAGTTGCACATTGATGCGCTCGTCGCGCGAGGTTGGCAGATTCTTGCCTACAAAGTCTGCGCGAATTGGCAGCTCTCGGTGGCCGCGGTCTACCAGGACCGCAAGTCTTACAACCGCAGGTCGACCGTGCGCGTTTAGCGCGTCGAGTGCCGCCCGAATGGTCCTGCCACTGTAAAGCACATCGTCAACCAAAACCACAACGGCGCCATCGATTCCGCCCTGCGGAATCACGGTCTCTGTCACGGCGCGGTTGGGATGCAGGTTCAGGTCGTCGCGGTACATGGTGATGTCGAGTCGACCGACCGATGCTGTTGCCTGGAAGTCGGGATAGTGGTGCTGTATCACCTTGGCGATACGCTCCGCGAGCAGAACGCCGCGTGTTGGTATACCCAAAAGAACGAGTTGATTGGTCCCGTGGTTTGATTCCACGATTTCATGTGCGATTCGGGTTATCGCCCGATCGATGTCTCCACCGGTTAGCACTGTGCGCGAAGGCATTTTCACTCCTTTTCCGCCTCACAGGACGGAAGTTAAAGGATTTATTTCTCTAAATCTTAGCAGCCAAAAATGGGAAACCCGGTGATAAATATCACCGGGTTTCACTTGGATTCATGCTCTATTTGGCTTGGCGGGTGCTGGCGATTTTGCTCAGAACTCCGTTGATGAAGCTTCCAGAATCATCGGTCGAGAATTCCTTGGCAATTTCAACTGCCTCGTTGATCGCTACTCCGTTTGGAACTTCCGGGTTGTAGAGAATTTCCCAAAGCGCACAGCGCAGGATGGCGCGATCAAGTGCCGGCATGCGGTCCAGGGTCCAGTCGTTGGAATAGGTTTCGATTAGGTCGTCGATTTCCTCGAAGTTGTCTACCACGCCGTCCACGATGAGCTGGGCGTAGTGGAAAATCTCGTCCTGGTTTTGACGATCCTCAACCTGTCGATAGGTTGCGCCAAGTAGCACACCCGGATCTTCCTTGCGGAGATCGGATGCGAAGATGGCGTCTACGGCTCGTTTTCGAGCCTTGGTGCGCGCGCTCAAGGCGGGTTACGGCTTACAGACGGCCCAGGTAGTCACCGGTGCGGGTGTCTACCTTGACCTTGGTGCCCTGCTCAACGAACAGTGGCACCTGGATGGTGCGGCCGGTCTCGAGGGTTGCAGGCTTGGTTCCACCGGTCGAGCGGTCTCCCTGAAGGCCTGGCTCGGTGAAGGTGATTTCCAGAACCACCGAGGCTGGAAGCTCTACGTACAGAGCCTCTCCCTCGTTCAAGGCAACGATTGCGTTCTGGTTCTCAAGCATGAAGTCAGCGGCATCGCCTACGGTGGCTGCCGACAGAGTCATCTGGTCGTAGGTGTCTAGGTCCATGAACACGAAGCCTTCGCCATCGTTGTACAGGAATTGCATCTCGCGCTTGTCAACCGAAGCGGTCTCGACCTTTACGCCTGCGTTGAAGGTCTTGTCGACTACCTTGCCCGACATAACGTTCTTCAGCTTGGTGCGAACGAAAGCCGGACCCTTACCTGGCTTCACGTGCTGGAACTCAACGACAGTCCAGAGCTGGCCGTCGATGTTCAGAACCATACCGTTCTTGAGATCGTTTGAAGTTGCCATGGTGATACTCACTCATTCCATTGAAGTTTGCCGCCGAAAACCTTCGGGGCATAAAAAATCTGGCAAGAGCCAGCTGAAGACCAGTTTAGCGTGCCAACTGAGTAATCGCTAGGAGGTAGGAATCAACCCCAAAGCCAGCGATCACACCGGTTGCGACCTCGGTGATGACGCTCTTGTGTCGGAATTCCTCGCGGGTGTGAGGGTTGGACAGGTGAACCTCGATGAGACGGTTTCCCGCTTTGGTGACCTGCACTGCGGCATCACGAACTGCATACGAGTAGTGGGTGAATGCGGCCGGGTTCAAAACCACGTCGGCTCCGCGATCAACGGCTTCGTGCAGCCAACTGATCAATTCGCCCTCGCTGTCGGTCTGGCGGACCTCTGGAATAAGACCCAGAGTGTGGGCCTGTTCCTTGCATTTGGCCTCTAGGCCGGCGTAGTCGGTCGAACCGTAGATGTCAGGCTCGCGAGAGCCTAGACGACCGAGATTTGGACCACTGAGAATGAAGACGAGAGACATGAGAAAAGGTTACTCGCAAATCTCCATGTAGCTGGCGTGGAGTAACTCCGGCGCTGGAGCGGTCATCACCGTAGGCTTGCCGATTGCATCGAGTACGACGAAGCGAAGGTTTCCGGCGCGGCTCTTCTTGTCACGCTGCATAGTTGCTAACAACTGCTCCCAGCGGTCCGCGCGATACGTGGTCGGCAATCCAAGCAACCTGAAGACACTTCGGTGCCGCTCGACGTCGGCATCACTAAGTCGACCTGCTAGGCGCGCAAGCTCCGCAACGAAGACCATTCCGATCGCAATGGCAGCTCCGTGGCGCCAGCGGTACTTCTCTGCGTGCTCTATGGCGTGCCCGAGGGTGTGGCCGTAGTTGAGGATTTCACGAAGGCCAGCTTCCTTGAAGTCGGATCCGACCACCCGAGCCTTAATAGCGATCGAACGCTCGATCAGTTCGCGGAACTCATCGGTGGCTGGATCGACCGCACGCTCCACGTCCGCCTCGATTATTTCTAGGATCCTGATGTCCTGAATGAACCCGTACTTGGCAACCTCGCCAAACCCAGCCACAATCTCGTTTCGCGGCAAGGTTGCGAGGGTGTCGAGGTCGCAGATCACAGCGGCCGGTGCGTAAAAGGCGCCGACCAGGTTCTTACCCTCTTGGGTGTTTATGCCAGTCTTGCCGCCAACCGAGGCGTCAACCATGCCTAACAGCGTGGTAGGGATTTGGATCAGTTTGACTCCGCGAAGCCAGGTGGCGGCGACAAAGCCGGCCAGGTCTGTCGTGGAACCGCCGCCAAATCCAATCACGGCGTCACTGCGCGTAAAGTCCGCTCTACCTAAAATCCCCCAGCAGAAAGCCGCAACCTCGACGCGTTTGGCGTCTTCACTGTTTGGCACACCGGCAAGCAGAGTTTCGTATCCGGCGGCGGTTAGGGTTTCACGGAGCGACTCGGCGCTGACACTCAGCGCCTCTGGGTGGATCACTAGGACCTTCTTCACCGCGCTGCCTAGGGCGGTTCCAACCTCACCCAGCAGGGCTCGTCCGACTAGCACGTCGTATGGGCTGTCGCCGCTAACTGTGATCCGAGTAACGTCACTCATTCCAAACCTAACTTGCTCTTAATTTCGGCAATCGTAGCCGCGAGCGACTTGCCAGAAGTGTTGATTGTGAAGTCTGCCACCGAGTTGTAGACGGGCTTGCGTTCTTCGTAGATGCGGGTCCAGTCTTCGAAACCGTTCTTCACCAACGGTCGCTTGCCTCCGACCAACCGGCTCTTGATATGCCTGCCATCGGTACTCAGGTAGATGACGGTAGCCTGCTCACGTAGACGTTCCTGCGTCAGGGTGGAAAGCACTGCTCCTCCCCCGGTGGCGACCACTGCCGGTGCGGAAATGGCATGAGCCATGGCGTCTTCCTCGTAGCGACGGAAGGCGCTCTCTCCCTCGGTGTCAAAGATGTTGCTGATCTCACCGTGTTCGGCGACCACGACGGCGTCGGTATCGATGAACGGAAGCTTTAGAGCACGCGCCAGCTTCTTGCCAACGGTCGTTTTGCCGACGCCCATTGGGCCTACCAGCACAACGACCTCGGACTTCGCGGTCATGGTTTAGGCGTCGAAGGACTTCAGAGTGGCCGGAATGTTTGCCAAGTACGATTCCAGGTTGCGCTTAGTTTCCGCTACCGAATCGCCACCAAACTTCTCCAGCACCGAGTTCGCAACCACCAGTGCAACCATCGCCTCAGCGACTACTCCAGCAGCCGGGACAGCGCAAACATCGCTTCGCTGGTGATGCGCCTTGGCTGCATCGCCAGTTGCCACATCGATGGTTGATAGGGCGCGTGGGACAGTTGAAATCGGCTTCATAGCGGCACGGACTCTTATAACTTCGCCGTTGCTCATG
>ERZ650311.168-NODE-168-length-43923-cov-8.151158_pt1 | contig 43923 bp, 58 predicted proteins | sample MGYA00376247_ERZ650311 | MGnify/ENA primary metagenome ERZ650311 (study PRJEB26733, sample SAMN07839324) | wastewater metagenome | biome: small river; feature: stream; material: water | place: USA: North Carolina | collected 2016-07-28 ... | reverse complement strand
TGACCGCGCCAATCGTGACGCCGCGCTGGACGATCTTCGGTTTCTTGGCATGGATCAGTGGGATCCCGTTGTGCGCGCCGCGCGTGAAAGGCAAGGTCGTCCATGCCTGACCATCAACGTGCTGCCACAGTTTATCGGGCAGGTCGTAGGCGACCGCCGCATTAACGAGACGGCCATTCGCGTTCGGCCCAAGACGTCGGGCACTATTGAGGAAGCCGACGCGCGCAGCGGGCTTATCAAATCTATCGAAGCTTATTCGCGTGCAGAGCGTGTCTACGACGCGTTGTGCGAAGATCAGGTGTCGTGCGGCATCTCAAATGCTCGCGTTGTTTTGGATTGGGCGCAGAACGATGTGTTTGAACAGGATATTTTCATCCGTCATATTCCAAATCCCCTTGCTGTTATCTGGGATCGTATGTCTGTTGACATTACCGGTCGCGATGCCCGTCACTGTTTCGTGCAAGATACCTTGCCGCGTGGCGTTTACGAGGATTTGTTCCCGAACCAGCCCTGCCCGACGTCACTTGGAGACGGCATGTCAGATCAAATGCTCGCAGAAGGGTGGTTCGATCGTGACACAGTCCGTGTCACAGAGTTTTGGCGCATGGTTGAGAAGCAACGGCTCGTCGCAATGTATCAGGACGGGAAAATATGCGACATTACCGACGTCCCAGAGGCCGAGTGGCGAGAAAAAGTCTTTATCGACCAGCGAACGGGACAGCCACTTATGCGTCAGACGACGCGCACTTACGCTCAGATGCACTTAGTCACCGGCTTCGCCATTTTGGAGAAGGCTTACGAGTTGCCGCTTGACCGGCTGCCGATTATTAAGTGCACTGGCCGAGAAGTTCGGGTTGGTGAGGATCGCGTGCGTTACGGTTTGATCCGTTTTGCCAAAGATTCGCAACGCATGAAGAACTATTGGCGCTCAGTGGCGGTGGAATCACTAGCGCTGGCCCCGAAGGCGCAATGGATTGCCCCGGCCAAGGCGTTGAAAGGCCGCGAACGTGACTTTCGTGAAGCGCACATGTCGGGCGATCCGCTGTTGCTCTATAACGATGACGCGCCGGTTGCGCCTCAGCGCGTTGACCCGCCCGCATTGCCGCAGGCGCTCTACGTTGAGGCAAACAACAATCAGCAAGACATCAAGGACACGACCGGGCTACACGACGCATCGCTTGGCATTAAGTCGAACGAAGTCAGCGGCAAGGCCATCAACGCCCGTAAGCAAGAAGGCGACATTGCGACAGTTATCTACCACGATAACGTAAACTCGTCTATTCAAGAGATCGGGGACGTCGTCAACCAGCTTATCCCGATAGCCTACGACAACGTTCGCACGGCGCGCGTCATTGGCCCTGACAATAAGCATGTCCTGCAGAAGTTCAACGACCCTAACGACGACCAGTCTATCGACATTACCGACTGCAAATATGATGTGTCGGTCGAAACTGGCCCGTCGTTCACAACGCAGCGCCAAGAAGCTGCCGAGAGCATGATGCAGGCCGTGCAAGTCGCACCTGAGATTATGCAAATTGCCGGTGACCTTATTGTCAAGGCGCAGGATTGGCCCGGCGCTTATGAAATTGCCGAACGGCTGAAGAAAACCATTCCGCAACAGCTTCTTGGCGAGGACGCTGAGCAGCAACAGCCGACGCCGGAGCAGATTCAGGCGCAGCAACAGCAAGAGCAGGCTGCGCAGCAAGAAGAAGCCATCAAGCAGGCCGCTATTGAGCACGAAGCGCAGATGGGCCAGCTACAGCTTGCCGAAATGCAGGCCAAGGTGGAGAAAGCGCGAGAAGATGCTCGTGCGGCCAAGGCCGCTGCCGACCAAGCCGAGGCTGATGCGAAGAAGGCTGCTGTTGAAGCGCTGGCCGCGCCGTTCAAGGAGCGCCAGCAGATGGATCACGCTGATGCGCAGCTTGGCACAAGCACTATGACGACGGTGCATAGCATGGCGCTGAAGACTAAACAAGCGAATCAGCAAAATCGCCAACGGCCAAAACCGGCCAAGAAAGGAGAACCTAAGTGAACATCATGAAATTTGGCATCTTGCCGACCCCTATGGAACGTGCTATGGGGCGGATTATGCGAGGCCCCGATCACGACGCGTCAACCGCTACCGGCGAGCCCGCACCCGGCTCCACGCCGGAGGATGACGCCAGCGCAACCGCCGCAGTAGCAGCCGCCGAGGCGGAAGCTGCAAAAGCCCCGAAAGAGGTGACGGCCGAGGATTTGGAGGCAGAATTCGGCGGGGAACCCGCCACCGACGCAGATGCGGGCGCAGAAACTGAGGAAGCGAAAGCTGCTCGGGAAGCTGCCGAAGCAGAAGCAGCTAAGGCCGCAGAGCCGAAGCCCGAAGAAAAGTCGGCAGCCACGCTCGCTGCCGAAGCCGCCGCAGCCGAGGCTCAGCGTCAAGCTGAGTATTGGAAAGGCGTAGCCGAAGGAAAGGGCATTAAGCCCGAGAAAACGGCTGAAGAAGTCGCTGCCGAGGCCGCCGATAAGGAGCCCAAGGCAGAAGACTATGAATTTGGTGAAGCCGACGCCAAGTTCATTGCGGACACCGCACGCTACCACGCCAGACAAGAATTTCGTGCCGAGCAAGCGCAAGCCGCCCTCCGTGCCGAAGTGTCAGCCATGGAAGCCAAATGGCAGGGCAATGTCGCCAAAGTTGTCGCCGAGTTCCCCGACTTTGATGAAGTCGTGAACAAGGGCGCTGAGGCGGGAACTTGGGAATGCCCACCCATCATCGCGCTTGGCATCAAGGATTCCGACTTCGGACCTGCCATTGCGTATGACCTTGCAAAGAATCCTGCGGAAGCATCTCGCATTGCGAAGCTGTCGCCGATCGAACAAGCAAGGGAGTTCGGCCGCATTGAGGCGCGCAAGCAGATTGCCGCTGAAACCAAGGCAGCCGAAGCGGCGGAAGCCGCAAAGACGCCACCCGAAACGAAACCCAATGTGTCTAAGGCACCGACTCCTCCATCTCACATCGTGCGTGGAGCAGGCGGGCAGTTTGCCGCGTCAGCCGATACTGATGACTTCAGTGCGTTTGACAAAATGGCAGACGGCATCCTTAAGCGCAAGTAGAAAAGGAACCGCCTCATGGCGAATACACTTCTTACTCCGAAGGTCTACGCCAACGTCATGCTCAAGCTGTTGAAGAACAACTTGGTCATGGGCAAGTTGGTTACGACCCAATTCAAGAACGAATTCAAGAAGATCGGCAACACTGTTTATGTGAAGCGCCCTCCTGAATTCACCGTTCGGACGGGCGCTGTCGCGCAAATCCAGAACGTGACCGAGGGCGAAATCCCGGTGGTCATCGACAAGCAGAAGGGCATCGACATTCAGTTTTCTTCCATCGAAGAAACCCTGACGGTTGCTGAACTGCTGCGCTCGGAAATCATGAACGCGGAAGCAGCGCAGCTTGCTCAGCAGATCGATTCCGACCTGATGGCCGCTACGCTCGAGTTCCCGTCGTGGGTTGGCACGCCCGGCCAGACGATCAACAGCGCAACGGACTTCTTCGCTGCGCCTCAGCGTCTGGACGAACTTGCCGTCCCGCAGACTGACCGCAACGGCGTGATGTCTCCGGCGGACTTCTGGGCACTTGCTGGCAACTTCACCGGGCTGTATGCTCAGCGTGATATCGCCACCGAAGCCCTGGAGCGCGCCCGCATCCCGCTGATCGGTTCTGTCCAGCCCTACATGACGCAGTCGGTGGTCAACTTGACTGTCGGCACTCGTGCAGCGTCTGGCGCAGCCACGGTCAACGGCAACAACCAGAACGTGACCTACGCGTCGATCAGCGCCAACGACTACAAGCAGACCTTCCTTGTGAAGACTCTGACTGCTGGTCACACCATCAAGGCCGGTGAAGTTTTCACCATCGCCAACGTGTATGCGGTCAACCCGCGCACGAAGGCGGTTCTGCCTTATTTGGCACAGTTCGTCAATCTGGTTGACGCTACCGCCGACGGCGGCGGGCTTGCAACGCTTACGATCGCTAACCCGATCATCACGAGCGGCGCATACCAGACTGTCAACGCTGCCCCAGTCGATGGCGCTGCCATCACTTGGCTGGGAACGGCTTCGACGGCCTACCCGCAGAATGCGGTCTTCCATAAGAGCGCCATTGCTCTTGTCTTTGCCAAGCTGATCATGCCGTATTCCGGCGAGGCCAGCTACGCAACCGACCCGGAGACCGGCGTGAGCGTTCGCTACTGGCGCACGTCTGACGGCACCAATGATCTTCACCTTCACCGTTGGGACGTTCTCTACGGCGTGAAGACCGTTGATCGCCGGCTCGGCACGCGCATCAGCGGCACCCCGTAAGTCGGGAGAGCACCCATCTTCTAGCGTAGTGCAGGCGCTAGTGGATCTTTTGCAACTGAATAAGGACTTTCGTTATGGCTGGAAACAATCCTGCTTCTGCTTTTCCTTCTGCTCCCCCGCGTTTCTTTGACAACGGGTCTGGAGGCAAGCTTCTGCAACCTGATAATCAGATTGCATCGATCGCCACGATCGCTACTAACGCGACCGGCACGGCGATCTCGGTTGCTGTCAATGCGGTTATCGCCGCACTGAACAGCGCTGGCATCGTGACAACGGTTTAAGCCCCGTGAAAGTTTTCGTCGCCACGCCGGTATATCGGCAAGAAGTGATGGCACCTTATGTGACATCCATTGTTCGCGATACCGTCGCGGCGGCGAAAGCTGGCTACGAAGTTCTACCGCCTACCTTTGTCAATAACACGTATGTTCATTGGGGCCGGAACACCTTGGCCGAAGTTTTCAACGTGCTTAAAGAGTTTGACCAAATGCTGTTCATAGACAGCGACCTTGGCTGGGACGTTGACGGCGTCCAGAAAATTCTTGAAACACCGGGCGATATTGCTGGCGGAGTCTACCGCTGCAAGAAGCCTGAGATATTCTATCCGTTTGAAGGCAAGAAGGAAGACCTGCGCGCGCCTTATAGCGAAGTGATCAGCGTTCCTACCGGCTTCATGCGGATTAGCCGCCATGCGATGGAAACCATTCTTGCTGAGCACCCGTATCCGTTTGACTTCATGACTGATGTCGACGGTAGGCGTCTAGGCGAGGATATCGCATTCTGCCGCCGTGCTAGATCATTGGGGCTATCTATCTACGCCCGCTTTGACATTTTGTTTGAGCACGTCGGTGATACTTCGTGGCTTGGTAGGGCCATCGACGATCTGGAGATAACAGCATGACCGATGATGACGCAAATGTCGTTGCAGCGGCTGAAGAAGAGCCCTTGCACACTTCTCGTGACTGGCCATCGTGGCGTTACGGCCCCGGTGAGCAGGCCGCAATTTTCAACAGCCTGGAAGAAGTGCCGGACGGTTGGGAGACGCACCCGTCACTGGTCAAGGAGCCCAAAGCCAAGGCGGCAAAGGGCGACGAAACCAACGAGTTCGATAAGCTGACACTGCCCGAACTCCAGGCCGCTTGCACGGAACGCAAAATTGAGTTCCAGGAAAAGTGGCCGCGTGATAAGCTGATCTCTATCTTGAAGGCAGCTTAACATGAGCACGACGCTTGAAATCATCACTGGAGCCCATCGGGAATCCAACTTGATCGCTATCGGCCTTACGCCGACAGTTAATCAGCAGACGGAAGGATTGTCCTTACTTCAAGAGTTGGTTTCAAGCGTCCTTGGCTTTGAAGTTGGGGAGCAGCTTAACGACTGGCCGATCGGCACCGTCAACTTTGACCCGGTACAATCAGCGCCGTGGTCTGAGCAGCGCTGGATGCGCCCGCTTGTCAACTCGCGCCTTTACGTCAACGTGCAGTCGCCACAGACAGTCTATTTTCCGCTTAGCCCGAACAACGGCGCGCGGATGGCCGTGGTGGACGTTCTGGGCAATCTGGCGACCTACCCTATGACGCTGGACGGCAATGGTAGAACTATTGAAGGTTCGCCTACGCTGACCATCAACACAGACGGCGCAAATATTCAATGGATGTTCCGGGCTGATCTGCAAGATTGGGTAAGGGTAACGCCACTGACCAATCCTGGCGATATGCCGTTCCCGCAGCAATACGACGGATACTTTACGACGCGGCTTGCCATGCGCTTGAACCCGCGCTATGCGACGAAAATGGATCCGCAAACGATAGACACCATGAACCGCGCCGAGCAGCGGATTCAAGCTGAGTATCATCAGCGCATAGTTACGCCTGCTGACCTTGGCGTGCAAGTCCTATCGGTTCAGGCGTATAACGCGGGCTTGGGGTATGGCGGCGTCTTTCAACCTTACCCGTATGGATGGATGGGCGGATGAAAATACCCTTAGGAACTAGCGACTACGTCCGGTCGGTTGCGCAGCAGCCGTCTATACGAACACGAAATCGCTACTTTGAGTTCAATCCAACAAATCAAGAAGGTCAGATGTCGTTACTGGCCCGACCGGCGCTGCGTCGGTGGCTTCCAGTCGGCAGCGGCCCCATTCGGGCGATATACTCGCAGAACGGGTCGTTCAACAACGCTATGTTCGTAGTGTCGGAAAGTATTCTTTACCGGGTAGACACCGACGAGACAATTACGACTATCCAGACTGGCATTTTCGGAGTTACGTCGTTCGTCAGCATGGCGGCAACACCCGACTACCTGTTTATCGCGGATGGGCGTATTCTTTACGTCTACACCGATAACGGTTTTGCGCGCGGCACGCTGACGTCAACCGGCGCGATTGCAAATAACGACACAGTCAAAATCGATACAACGTATTACAAGTGGACGAACGCCAGCGTAGACGCAGGCACGCCAGCAGGCACGAACGCGAATCCTTGGCTGGTCAATCTCGGCGCGAACAACACCGAAGCGTTCGCTAACTTGCGCGAAGCCATCAACGGCAACGGCACGCCCGGAACGACCTATAGCACGGTCTTGACGGCGCACTTGACCGCAACAGCTTACGCCGCCGACGCTACGACCATGAACGTTCGTGCGCTATCACCCGGCTTGCTTGGCAACGGCATATCCACCACGGAGACCGGAGCGAACATCGCATGGGGTGGCGCTACGCTGAGCGGTGGCGGAACGGCTTCGTGCACGCAGGTCGCAACGCCAGATGATGTCGGTGTCGTTAGCGTTGGGTTCATCAATGGCTATGTCATCGTCGTTGTCGCACAGGGCTACGGCTTCAATGGCCGCTTCTACTGGATTGATCCAGGCGACACCTTTATCGACCCGCTTAACTTCGCAACGGCTGAGCGCAGCCCCGACCCGTTGTTCAACGTGGTCGTAGTCGGCGATCAGTTCTGGCTTCCCGGCCCGACTTCTACAGAAGTCTGGTATACGACCGGCGACCCGACAGCGCCCATGCTTCGCGTTCAAGGCCGTTTGTTTGACCGTGGCACTTGGGAGGGCGCGGCGCTGCAAGTAAAGGACTCTATGATTATCGTTGCCAACGACGGCAACGTGTATGATGTTCAGGGCGGGCCAGACCCTATCGCTCCACCTGACATAGCAGAGCGTATTCGTGAAGCGATCGCTTCGCAAATTAAAGCCGGATATTTCTTCTAAGGAGTGTGCCATGCTGCAATGGTGTGATGATTTCAAAAGCTACGGGACAACGCCCGCCTTCATGTTGGACGGTCTTTATGCCGCCGCGTCGTGTCTTCTCGTTGAAGACCCTGATCCGTTGATTAGCGGCACGGTGCTGAAACTTGGCACGGTCGCCTTCTTTGACAATGTGCGTAAGGTGCTGTCCGCTCCTGCTGCGACCGCTGGTGCGGGCGCGCGCGTCTGGTTTGAAGGATTGCCGGGTGGCGCTGCCAATCCGTGCTTCTTTCGCTTTAACGACGGCGCGAACAATACGCATGTCTCCATCGCTGTCACCAGCACTGGCGTCATACAAGCATGGCGCGGCACGCAGTCTTTCCCATCGGGCACGCTGCTTGGAGCAACGACTGGCCCGGTCGTAACTGCAAACTCGTTCAACCATATTGAAGCCAAGGTTAAAATCAGCGACACGGTCGGCACGGTTGAAGTTCGCGTCAACGGCGTGACGGTTCTTACGCTTACGAACCAAGATACGGGCAACAGCGCTGACTTGACTGTGGCGCAGGTCATGCTCACGGCAAGTTCACGCGGCGATCTCGCAACGCAAGAAATCCCGATTTACTTCAAGGATTTCATCATGTGGGATAGCACCGGAACCTATAACAATAATTTCATGGGCTCGGTCAGTGTAATCGCGCTTACGCCAACTTCTGACGTTGCGCTCAACTGGACGCCATCAAGCGGAGGCGTCGGGTATAGCCTTATCGATGAATCCCCACCAGTAGACACCGGCTATATTTCAGCGGCGTCACCGGCTCCTGCGGCATACAAGGCAGGGCAGTCTAACTTGCCGTCTAGCGTGACAAGTGTTCGCGGACTTATGACTCTTGCGCGCGCCCGTAAGACAGACGGCGGCGACGGCAGCTTACAGGTCGGACTTATTTCCGGCGCGTCTACTGACCTTGGTGCTGATCACCCGGTCACAACGGCCTTTACTTACTACTATGACTTTAGCGAGACCGACCCGGCTACGACTTTGCCTTGGTTGCCCGCTGCTGTTGATGCTTCGAACCTGCAACTCAACAGGACTCTGTAATGGTTGCCGCTGTTGGAGTTCAAGCCTCACAGGCTAGAACGCTAGTCGTAGAACTGGCGTCCAATAACCTGCAATTGTCGCAGGCTAGGACGCTTGCTATCTACAACTTCCCAACGGCGTCAGTCGAAGCATCACAAGCCAAAACGCTGACAGTCGGCAAGTATGGTGGCACAGAAGTTCAAGTTAGCCAGACCAGAACGCTTGCCGTCGTTCGTGGGCGCACAGAAAATCGCACGTTGCGTATGTGGACGTTTAGCCTTGATGGGCACGACTTTGTCGTTATCCGTTTGGGCGAAATTAGCACCATCGTATTTGATATGCTGACCAAGAAGTGGTTTGACTGGGACACTGAAGACCTTGGCTTCTGGCGTGCCAATTGCGGCATGAACTGGATCGGCATGGGTAAGACGACCTTTGACCAGAACCTTGGCACCGACATTGTCGCTGGTGACGACGCCCACGGCCTGCTCTGGATACTTGACCCGACGCAGGGCTACGACGATCACCCGCTGGATACGTATCCAGATGGCATCGCTATCGACCGTGTAGTCACCGGCCAAGTCCCCGTTAGGATGCGCGATACAATTGACTGCGGCGGCGTTTATTTGACCTTCGCTACTGGTGAGCCTGCCTTGGTCGCCGCTTACTTCAAACTGGAAACCAGCGATGACCAAGCCCGTTCTTGGACTGACCACGGCACGGTCACAGTCAACCCAAGCGATTGGGCGCAGCAAGTCCAATGGCTGAGCCTTGGCCAGATTGTATCGCCCGGCAGAATCTTCCGTATCACGGATAACGGCGCGACTGTGCGTATTGACGGTCTTGATATGTTGGATCCGCTATGAGCTCAAAGTTCGAGCCCCTTCAAAATAATGTTCGCATCGTTCGCGATGACGGCACCCCGACCGACTACTTTATTCGGTGGGCGCAGCAGAAGCAGATCGACCTAGCAGGCGCGGCCAGCGCCAACATCGCAATCATACCCGGTGTCGGCCTTAGCGGTGGCGGCACGCTGATCGACGATGTAACGCTTGACCTAGCCGACACGGCTGTCGCACCCGGCTCATACACGAACACCAACTTGACGGTTGACCCGCAAGGCCGCATCACAGCTGCTGCGAACGGCTCTAGCGGAGGAGGCGGAGCCTTTGGAGAATTCGCTTACGGCCCGCCAACCACGACCATTTTGAATACCGCCGTAAGCCCCGGAGGGCCTACGGTAACTTCTACCGATTTCACAGGCAAGGGTTTGGGGATCGCTCTAGTAGCCGCTGCTGGTGGTCGAGGCACGGCCCGATTTCAAGCAACGCCAGCCACTCCTTTCTGCGCGGTTCTTAGAATTTCAGGTTTTGTGGGAATTGCGGCGGGGGGTGTTCCATCCGAATTTGGCTTTGGGATTGCATTGCGCAACAGCGCCAACGGTCGTATGCTCTACGCCTACAAATATTCTGACGGCAACGTGTATCTACAGCAATGGTCGGATCCTCAAACATTCAACGCCGGGCTTGTTACAGGGCCAAGTTCACCGAACTTTATGGCTCCGCCGAATTACTTTGCCGTTTCTGTCACCGCAGCAAATGTCATTCAATTTTACTATTCTAACAACGGGGTGCATTGGGAACCGTTTGGTGGAACGATTGCACTTGGCACCTACATTCTTGCAGTGGATCAGGTCGGCGTTTCTATGTTTACTGAAAACAACGCCGGTAAGACGGCTTATACTCTTTCTGAGTTTTGGCGTGTTGATTCTACTATACCGCCTGCGCTAGCCTTATGACGGAAGTTTTTCGCACCGCAAGCGCTACGCTCGTAGACGCCATAATCAACCATCCGTCGGTGCGTGGAACAGCGGAGGGCGGAACATATAGACTTGAAAGTGCGCCGCTGCTGGCGCAGCCTGATAATTACTGCTACGCGAACGAAGGTGGCTGCGTGCTGTTTGTAGGGCTTGGCGCGGCCACTTATCAAGGACATATATTTTGCCTAGAAGGCTCTAGGGGTCGGGAAGCGCTTAAATTAGGGCATGGGGCGCTAAAATGCTTCTTTGACCGACCTGTGAGGGTCAAAATATGGGCGGAAGTCCCAATGGTATTGCCAGCGGCTCGCTGGCTTGTTAGAAGGCTCGGGTTCGCCTCCCTTGGCATCGACCTAGAGCAAGGTGTTGAACGGTTTTCGATGGAGACGTATAATGGGCGGAATCACTAAGGCTCTTTTCGGCGGTAGCAGCCAAAAGAGCACCAATCAAGCCTACCCGATGCTGAGCAATTCACTCGGGTCGCTTATCACAGGTGCCCCGACAGCGTTCAGCGCTATCGGTAACTTCTTGGGGCTGAACGGCGCGGGCGGCAATGCGGCTGCAAAGTCGGGCTTGAACAACTTCTTGTCAAGCACCGGCGGACAGTTCATGCTTGATCAGGGCAGCAAAGCGATCACCGGCAATAATGCGGCGCGCGGCCTACTGAACTCTGGGGCGACGGGCAAAGCACTGACCGAGTATGGCCAGAACCTTGCCGCGACGCAGTCGCAGAACTACCTGAACCAGCTTGCCAACATGACCGGCCTTGGCTTGCAAGCCGCGAACACGGTGTCGGGCGCTGGCAACAAGAACAAGGGTTCATCGCAGGGCGGCATCATCCCCGGCTTGTTCGGTTAAGGAGGCGACGATGGCAGGCTATGCCGCAGCAAATATCGTAGACTTCGTTCGCGGCTTTGGCGAGCGCCGCAAGGCTGCGCATGTTGAAGATGCGATGAAGAACTACATCGGACATCCCGAACAGGCTATTCAGGAAGTCAACCAATACGATCCGAATACGGCTATTGCGCTTCGTGATAAGAACATCGCCGATACCGCTGCGCAGCGTGCCGCCCAGAATGCGCTTAACGACCAGAACCTTGCCCGGTTCAAAACCGTTACGTCTTTCCTGCGCGGCTTGCCCAAGGACGCAGATATCGGCGCGGCCTACGATAGCATTACGCCGTTCCTGAAAGGTCAGATGGGCCTTGACGACAACGCTATCCTTGAAGGTCGGCAGGCGATTACCGCTAACCCGTCCATCGTAACGGCTCTTGACGACGAGGCGCACAAGGCCTCGCTCAAGACAAACGTGATTGGCCCCGGCGCAGCGCTGGCAGTCGGCGACCAGATCGTGCATCAGCAGCCCGCCGCGCCAAAGTATATGACTGTCCCTGATGGCAAGGGCGGAAACACGCTCGTTGAAGTCGGTGGCGGCGCAGCACCCGGCCCGACCAGTTCACCAGCGCCGACCGCGCCCGGAATCTTTACTAGGGGTTCTGATATTGAGTCGCACGCTTATGGTCTTATTCCAAAGGTTAATGTCAGCAGTCGCTACCGCCCGCCCGGTAAGAACGCCGACGTCGGTGGCGTGCCTGACAGCTATCACTTGACTGACCAAGCACGCGACTTCACGCCGCCCGCTGGCATGACGATGCAGGGTCTTTACCAGACATTGAAGCAAGGCTTTCCCGGCATGGACGTTATCTTGGAAAAAGATCACGTGCACGTTGAGCCGCCGAAAGGCACGCCTCATACGAATGGCGGTGGCGCAGGCGGCTCCAGTGTCGTTTCAACGCCTAATGGCCCGCGCGTAATCATGCGTAACCCCGGCGCGCCGAAGACTGTGCGGCCTGCGACGCAGCAAGAACTTCTTGACGCAGGCTATCCAGCAGGCTCGGCAGCGCAGATTGATCCCGACGGTAAGTTCATTAACTTGAAGACGCCGACGGCTGGTCGCGGCGGGGGCGGTGGCAAGGGCGGTTCGCCTGCTGACTTGGCCCGCCGTGTGCAGATCATTACAGGCGGGCTAAAACGGCTGCGCCAAAATGCCGCAGAAATTTTGGCCGACCCGGCGCTAGAGCAGTCAACTGGCGCTCTTGAAGGACGACTGCCGTCGTTTCGGCAGGCTTCGGTCGACTTTGATAAGAAGCTTGGCGCACTGAAAGCGCAGATTCAGTTTGGTGTGCTGGCCGAAATGCGTGAGTCATCTAAGACAGGCGGCGCGCTCGGCAACGTGTCCAACTTTGAAGGTGAGCGCCTATCGGCTGCGCTGGCATCGCTTGATACGGCGCAGTCTGAGCCTGCTTTTAGAGCGGCGCTTCAGAAAGTTATTGACTACGCTGACCAAGCGACAAAGAATGTCAACGCGATCAACGGCGCGGAAGCGCCAATTCGTCTCCGTAATCCCAAGACCGGAGCCGTCGTTGAGTGGAACGGTCGCGGTTGGGTTCCGGTAAGGGGACAATAGAATGGCTGTCGCACCGAGCAAACTTCCGCCGCCACCCGCAGGCTTCACAGAAGTCGTTGGCGCAGCCCCGGCCCCTGAGCCGATTGATGCGCACAACACCGGCCCGCTTGACGTGACCGTAACTGACGACGGCGATTACAGCGGCGTTGATGAATTGCCACCGCCTCCGCCGCCACCCGGCTTCACGCAAGACGCGAATGTGCCGATGGACGACAAGCCCGTTGCGCAGTCGCCGGAAGAACTTGTTCGGTTGTCTGACCAGTTTTTCAAAGAGCGTCGGCCCGCACAGGAAATTCGCGATCTTACGCAGCGGAGCGGCTTTACCCTTGGCGACGAGGACAATGCCAAGCTGGACGAGTATGACGCTTGGCTGTCACAAAACCCTGAGGGCGTGCCGAACTTCAAAACGCTACCGCCCGCGCCTGCGCCTGAGACTTCGGCTGGCGGCGCGTTTTGGCGCGGACTGCAGGATATGGCCCTGTTCGGCGGCGCTGATGAACTTGAAGCCGCTGCTGGCGCTGTCGGCAACAAAATCGGCACTGTCCTTGGCCTGAATAACAGCACCGCTGACTTCGGCGATATCTACGACGCCATACGCAACGAACGCGAAGGCTTGGTGGATGCTGATAAAGAGCAGCACGGCACGGCGCGCGGCTTTGGTCAAGCGACTGGTATCGTGCCGACTTTTGGCCTGCCCGTTGGCCGTATTGCCAAAGAAGCGAACTATCTTCGTAAGGGCGCGATGGCAGGCGGCGTCGGTGGCGTTTATGGCGGACTAGGCGGAGCGCTTGGTGCAGAACCGGGCCAGCGCCTTGAAGGTGCGGGCGAAGGTGCCGCTATCGGTGGCACGCTCGGCGTCGTATTGCCGCCCGCTCTGACTAGCTTTGGCCGCATGGCGATGCCGATACTTGAGCGCACCGGCCTTGCGAACCTTGGTCGTGAAGCTTACAGCGGAGTCAACGCACTTGCGCGGCGCGCGGGCCTTGACCCTGTAGCCATGATGGCCAAGGCACGAGAATATCGCGAGGCGGGCGTTGAACCGGCGTTGGTCGACGTTGTTGACGATAGTGGTCGTGGCGTGTTCCGCGCAGCCGCATCTAAGATGACACCGGGCCGTGAACTGGCCGAGCGGGAAGCCAAGCGTCGCAGCGTAGGACTGCAGGATAGCGTTGCCGAAGCTGCTGACATTATCCACCCCAACCGCAAGTCGTCAAAGGCTATCGTGGAGGACATTACGAAAGGCCGCAACTTCTTAGCCGACGACCAGTATGCACAGATTCGTGACGTGCCAGTGCCAATCAGCACCGACATCACAAACGTGCTCGCAACGGGCGAAGGCCGCACGGCTGTTCGCATGGCCGAGCGTCTTTTGCCGCCAGAGGAACGTGAGGCGCTGCGCCAAGTTCAAAGCGCCGTTCAGACATTGTCCAAACTTGACCCGCGCCTGCCCGCCAGCGCCCGCGCGCAAATTGAGCGCCAAGTCATGGGCGATACCAAGTTCACAGTCGACATGGCGGACAAAATCAGCCGGTCGTTGCTTGGTCGCGCCAACACTGGCGGCAATCCCGGCGCAGAGCGTATCCTCACGCAGCTTGGGCGGACTATTCGCAACGCAGCCCGCCAAGCCGAGCCGCGCTATGGTCAAGCGCTTGACAAGTATGCTGAACAGTCCAGCCTTGCCGATGCGGTGGAAGTCGGTAAGAACTTTATGAAGCCCGGTAACGCGGATGACTTTGCCAATGAATTCAATAACCTTAGCGCCGACCCGACGCAATTGCCGCGCGTCCGTGACGTTCAGGGAACATTAACGATTAAAGGTGTTGAAAGCCCATACGGCCCGACTGATGCAAGTGAATTGACATATACTCTACCCGATGGGCGCAAAATCAAAGCGTCTATTTATGAACCTTCCAGCGGCCCTAGCTTTAATGATGCTGATTTGGAAAATACGATTAATCACTATGCCGACATCAAAGGTGAAGACGCTGCCGACGTTGCTGCGCGGTATGCAAGCGACCCTGACTTTGCTCGTCAAATCGACAACCAAGTAGCCGAGAGCGTTGGCGACTTCAAACCCGGCACGCAAATCATTGAGATTAACCCGGAAAGCATTGCGGAACATGGCGATATCGCTAACACGTTCGGCCCCGGCGTTATTCGCGACATTGCTCAGGAACTGCGTCGGCAACGTCCTGACATCAATTATCTGGTCGGCAACCGCGTCACAGGCGCAAAGCGCAACGTATTCGGCCCGGCTGGCAACGCCGAAGTCGAAATTGCGCCCAAGCTGTATCCCGGCCCAAGCGAACAGGACATCGCCCGCGCATCGGCAGCAGAGACCGTCCGCACCGCTGCCAGCGAGAGTCCAAGGGCCGCTGCGGCCACGGCGGACAAGCTGGCTGAGGGCGCGGCGCAGGGTCGGCGCACCGAAGCGCTTATAGGCACCGAGCGGGCCAATCGCTTGTCGGCTACAATGGGCGGTCGTGTGCGCTTTGCCCGCAATGCGCGCGACATCGCAGCGAGCACCGGCTCCCAGACACAAGTTCGGGCGCAGGACTCGGCAGCAGCCGATGACATCATGGGCTTTGCAGCCGCCGCTGCGACGGGCGGTAAGTCCAGCTTGATTAGCGCCATCAAGAACACCTTGTCCGGCTTTGGTATGCGGGACGTCGATGCCGAGCGGCTTATTCGTGATGGTCTCGACCCTACGAAGCTGGACGACGCCATTTCGTATCTTGCCCGCCGCGTTGGCAAGGCCGAGGCACGGAATATCATGGGGCAAGTTCGCCGCGCTTCCAATGCCCTTACGGCTGAAGAACTTGGCGATAACCCGCCACGTCGGCCAATCCACTTTCAACGAGGAGCACAGTAATGTCATATTCACTCGGCCCAACAAGCCTCGCCAAACTGGCAACGGTAGACCCGCGCCTGCAAGCAATCGTAGAACGCGCCATTGAGCTCACGACAGTGGACTTCATGGTGCTGGAAGGTGCTCGCACGCAGAAGCGGCAATACGAACTCTATGCGAAGGGTCGGTCGGTGGCTGAACTTCGCAAAGCTGGCGTTCCGATGTCGGTGCTGGCGCAGCCACGTGAGGCAAAAGTCACTTGGGTGCTGAAAAGCAACCATTTCGTAGACCCCAAGACCGGCTTTGGCCGCGCTGTTGATCTTGTGCCGTATCCGGTTGACTGGAACGATACCAGCAAGTTCAACGAAATTTCCAAGGCCATGTTCGCAGCGGCTAAGGAACTTGGTGACAAACTTCGGTGGGGTGCTGACTGGGATCAGGACGGTAATCCACGCGAACGGGGCGAAACCGACAGCCCGCACTTTGAACTCGTAGGTTAAGGAGGCCTCTCATGCCAACTATCAAACTTCCCATCGTTATCAGTGGGCCAATGAAGGAGCAGCTTCTGGCCCTGCTGCGCTATCTGCTGCTGATCTTGGCCACGTCGCTTGTCGCGAAGCACTGGCTCCCCATTAACACCGACATTCAACAGCTTGTTGGCATTATCATGGGTCTTATAACCGCAGGCTGGTCACAGTCAACGGTGCGTAAAGACAACGCCATCAAGCAGACGCTTGAGAAATATGCGCCGGACGATGTTGCAACGACTGTTGTGCCGATTGACAAGCAGACGGGCATTCGCTTCAAGAGCAGCGGCGTCGCGACGTTCGTTGTCCTTGGACTGGCGCTGCTTCTGGCCGGATGCGGCCCCATGCTGTCCGCCATCGGCCTAGTCCCGCCAGCCCCGGTCGCTGTAGCACAGACAACCAAGCTGGACGAGCAGGTCGCCCTGTCGGTCGAACTCGCTTACAAGGGCGCGCGGCTGGCCGTGTCCACCGGCATCAAGGCGGGCTTGATCAAGGGCGCTTTGGCTGGCCGTATCGCAGCCGCTGACGACACCGCTTACAAGGCGGTCTTAACCGTTCGGGCAGCTTACGACGCTGGCAACGCTGCAAGCTACGACATCGCGGCCGAGCGGGCAAGGGCCGCTATTGCCGACATCATCACGCTAACCCTTGAAAGGAAGTAGCCATGGACTTGAACAAAATTCTCAGCGCCATCACGCAAGTGGGCGCGGCGACGCCCGCGTTCAAGGCGCTGTTCGACGAAGTGAAAAGCGTGTTCGGCCCGACCGACCAGCAGACACTCCAGGCGGCATACGCCAAGGTTCGCGCCGAAAACGACGCGGGTCACGCCGACCTGCAAGCCGAACTCAAAGCAGCGGAGAGCAAGTAATGTCAGTTGATATTTGCCAGACGGCATTCTTTCCCACGTCCGGCGGTCAGAACAAGGCTCCTCCCGGGCCGCTGATGCCGATCATCAAAAGCCAAAAGAACTTGGCGGTGGCGACGCTGAGCAGTGAATTTACTGGCCCCGGAGTGTTGCAGATCACGTCCACGACCAAGGTGCGCGTTGATGTGCAGCCGACCGGAACCGCACCCGACCCTGACAATTCGGGTTGCGTTGCCCCGGCGGAAGTCCCAGTCTACTTATATATCCCGGCTGGGAATTTCAAGCTGCAAGCGAATACTTGGTCATGAGTTTCTTTGGCCAAAAATTCGGCCAGAACTTCGGGTTCGGCGGCGGCGGGTTGGCTTTACAGTCTGACCCGCCGAGCGCCCTTGGTTGGACTTGGGCCTCTGGCATTTCGTTCTTCAAGAATGGTTCGATTTACTCGTCCAGTTTTGATATCACGTCACTTAAGCCCGCCGTCACGACGACCTACTATGTCGACCCGACTGGCGGCAACGACGGCAACAGCGGCTTGACGCGGGCGCTGGCTCTTAAGAGCCTGAGCGTCGCAATTGCCAAGGCCAATGTTGATCAAATAATCATTATCAACTTGACAGCCGATATAGTCGTGCGCTCCACCGTCGGATGGGGTGCCGCCGCTGCTCCGAACCGCAGCTTCTCGGTTATCAACGAGACTCCGCAATTCCGCTATATCAACGCCGGAGCCAGCGGCACGGTCAACAACTGGACTGTGAACGGCACGTTCCCCACCGTATATCAGAACGCTCGTTCCTCAGCAGGTATCGGCGTTATCGACTGCCGCCTTAAGGCTTGGCCGTTTAGGCTCGACGTAGCTGGCACTGGATACGCTGTAAACGATACGGTGACGCTGCCGAATGGCGCTATACTGAAAGTGCTGGCCATTGGTGGCGGTGGCGGTATCATCACCTACAGCTATAACTTGAAACCGACTTCGCAGGTTACGGGCACGATGACGCAGTCCGCGACCAGCGGTGCCGGGACGGGCGCGCAATGGGTCAGTATCACGAACGCGCCGCCGATGTATTATGTCGCAAACAAGGTCGCCAGCATAGCAGCGGTGAACGCAACGGCTGGCACTTACTTTGATGACGGCACGAATGTCTACTACAAGCCGCCAGATGGCGCGGTGCTGACAGGCTCCCAGCCCAAGATCGTAATCGCTGTTGCGACCGATACGCTGCGCATGGGCAATTTCAGCAACTTGACCATCTATCTGCAGGACATTGATATTGTCGGCGGTCAACGCGGCTTCTATGCCAGCATGGCCAGTGTCAACACTGGTAGTCGATACGCCTTGAACCATTGCAGCTTCCAAGGCGCTGGCACTGACAACGGTATGTCTATCCTTTGCACGTCCACAATCTATGCCAAGGACTGCGGCGCTTACTTCAACACCGCCGACGGCTACAGCTTCCATAGCTTTGAAGCTGACGGCACGACGACTGGCACTTCGCCAAAGTCGTTCCTGGATAGCTGCATCGGGCAGGGTAACGGCACGACCGGGTCGGCTGGCACTAGCGATAACGACTTTACTGCCCACGACGATTCAGATAATATTCTACTCAACTGTATCGCGTGCGGAAGCGCCGACCGCGTTATGGCATACGTCAACAAATGCCGTTCTTGGATCATGGGCGGCTTCTGTGGCGCAGCGGCGGAAGTGGCTGCAAGCAAGGAGAGCATCTCCGTGCAGAACACGGCCAAGATGTTCATAGACGGTATCCGCGTAATGCCAGCGGCCTCAGCAACGGAGAAATACGGTATCACGAGCGGTGCGTTCCTGTATTATCGCAACATGAGCCCGGTTCCGACTACTGGCGGCGCTGGCACGATCGCAGCATACTGAGAGGCTAAGTGGAAGACGAGGAATTCCCCATGTTGGAAGATACGCAGAACGACCCGGCCACGACGCAGGCGTTCTTGATGTTGATGCGGAACCTGAACTCATCGGTTAACCAGCTGAGTAAGCGGGTGGACTCCAAGCACGAAATGATCATGGAAGTGCGGGACTCCGTAAACGAGATCAAGGGCCGGGACTACGGGGAGCAGATCAAGGAAGTTAAAGAGCAGCTTCGCGTCGTAAGCGATGAACTTACCAAGGTCAAGTCCACGTTAAGCGAGCAGCGCGGAATGGCGAAGGCGGTGACAGCCGTAAAAGAATTCGGCCCTTGGCTGGTCACCGCCGTCGCGGGTTATTGGGCGCTCTTTAAAGGGCCGACTGGATAGCCGCGATATCGTGGCGGGCATCGCTCCAATTGGCAAAGCAGATTGATATCAGTGCATCCTTCTGCTTTGCCGTTAGGTCGTTGGCTTGGGCCAGCTTGACCGTCTTGGCTACGATGCCGCCATTGTCTACGAACGGCACTTGCAATTCTTCACACTTGGCGATGTAATGGAGGGCTTTCTGCAAATCCTCCTTACCGTTCTTCTTGAACGCCCTCGTGATATACTTGGTCGCGTTGCCCGCATGGTAGCCGAGCCCGACGTCGTGAACCCAATCCCAATGCTGATACTGAGCAGCGTAGTGCTTGCCGCCGATTTGCTTCTCATTTGCCGTCGTCATGTGAGCCTCCAAGGCGGTTCCACCGCTCGCTTAAGTCAGTATAAATTCGGTATTCGGGATTACCGGTCGGTGCGCCGGTAAGCTGCTTTCGCAGATAGCGATCATAGGTGTTGTAGACGGGCACGATCAACAGGTTGCCCATTTCGCGCTCCTGGATGCAGAACATCATACCATCCAGGTTATCGGCCAGTTTGAGCACCTTGTATTCATCTTCAGTCAGTTCTGGCAGGGCCAGCCCCATGTCGGCGAATATTTTATCCTCATAGGCATCCAGCGCCACCTTGAGTTCGGGCACTTGGCGCTTAACGTCTGAAGGGGTGTCCCCGGCTATCCATTCCGCGCTGTCGTGCCTTATAGCGACCATCAACAGCTCCTTGCGGCAATCCGGCCGGAGCAGCATCACCAAATTGGCCACATTGTAACTGTGTGAGCTCACCAGATCGTCTTTTATAGTGCGCCAGCCGTGATACCGGCGCGTATAGCCACCCGCCCGAAGGAAGACGGCCTGCTCGCTGATTAGGTGTCTCAATTTATCCTCCTACCCATTGATATCTTGGACGTCTCAATCATACGCAGAACTTCCACGCGACTATGGCCTACGTTGACAACATTGCCGCCGACCTGAACCATACAGTTCTCAGGGTTCGGGTGCGCTGCATTGGCGTCGTCGCCTACAAAGCTGATGTCAGCAGCCTTGATGCTGATAAAGTGCATCGTGCCGTTGATGCGTAGTTCGATCCATTCTTCGTCCATTACTTTTCTCCTCTGTGCTTAAGGGCGCGGCGTTCAAGCCATTCGGTGCAGGCGACCCGCCAGTCTTCTGCCTTGATACTATGGGCGTAGGTCAGTGCGCCCGCGTAGTCTTTAACTTTGTGCAACGACCATGCTTGGCGCATCGGCTCAGCAACGTCGCGTATGAAAGGCTCGGTGTAGTCCACTTCGTCGCATTCAATGAAAGCGTCCACTTCCTGATCAAAGACTGCAAAGTCGACCACCAGCGGCATCGGCCGGAGCAGCTTCGTGCGATAGTAATTATGCTCCTCCGCATCTGCGGCCATTGCCATGACCTTCTGGTAGTCGCCGACAACGTCCACATAGTAGTGAAAATTATTGCTAAACTGAAACAGCTTACCGACTTGCAAGCCGAGGCGCGCGGCCATGTATTCAAGCAAGAAGGCAAAGTGCACCGCGTTCGCACCGTATGCGCCCCAGACAACATCGTTGCTCCGGCACATGACTGTCATGTCAAGATAGCCCTGATTGTTGCGGAAGTAGATGTGAGTGTTGCACGGGACGTCCTTGCCGCCGTTGCCCGCCTGATACAAGTCGCACATACCGACCAGCACCGAATTGTCGCGCTGCCCACCGGCATCCCACATCGCCAGCACCGCACGACGGGACAGCGGGTTGATAGTGAGCTCTTCGCAGATGGCCTCCAGCTGATCGTAGCCGAACCACTTCCGCCAGCGGTAGCCATAGGCACCGTAGAACGTAGACCCGTCGTCGCTGAACTGGTCGAACTTGCTGTTGAACTGCGTTGGGAACGACACGTCGTTACGGCCACTGAGCATCCACAGTGCCTCCATCACGTGGAAGAATGGGTTGGCATCCCGCAGCGGGCTGAACAAGACGCGCTCCATGGGCCGGTCGTATGACGTGATCACTGGATTTGGCAGAACCCGAACCGGCCCGTTGCGGGACTCCTCGTCAACGCCATTGTTATTCGCGAGCATACGCAGCCCGAGAGGCAAAGCGTCGTTTACGTTGCGCACGTTGATATTGTAGATACCCATTGATCAGTCCTTTCTTATATGGGGCTTGTAGATTTGCTTCGGCACGCCCGTCCCCAATTTGGCCCGCCGATATTTGTCGTATTCGCAGAGGCAGTTCTGCAAGTCCTGCGCTGTAAGCGGTTCTTTCCAGCGCAGCTTCTTGTTCACTTCTGTGCGTAGCGCCGTAAGCGTATCACGGAACGCCTGCTCTTGCATAGGCTTCTTTATGTCGCGGCCTAGCACGCGGTTCAGCCCGCGCTTGCTCCCGGGCCCACTGGCCGCGAAAGTGTGGAAGTCAGACCACTCTTCGGGCCGCAGATACTTAAGGTCTGCCAGCACTTGCGCAGCCATGAAACTTCCGAGGCCGTTCTGCCGCTGCAAGAGATCGTGGGCTTGTGCCAGCGTTGCGCCGGTTAAGCTGGCGGAGATGGTTTCGCGCTTCCGCCACAGAGGCTCTAAAACTTCCTGAATAAGGTAATCGACCTTGTCCATGGCGCGCCCGTTAGTGCTTACGATGTAGGCGGCGTTGAAGTTCTTAAGTCCAGCCATTTTACGCTTCTGTAGAATGCCGCTCATGGTATCCGGCTTAAACGGCACGACAGCTTGCTTGATATCGCGCAGACTTGCAGGCAAATTGAATAAGCGGGCCACGGTCAACGTGAACCACGGGAACGGGTCGCGCAAATCCATGTAATTCATGTGAATCCACTTGGTTACGCGGTCATCGTTGCGGCGCACGTTGCAGAAACGATACTTGGCGATGATAGGGTCTGTGCCTTTGCCGAGGCGGGCCAGTTCCCGTGCCTTGATAAAGGCGACTAAGTTTTCAACATCCATTGTGAAGCCTCCCCGCCGCAGTCATAAGACCAGCAGCTATTTCGCCGGGCCGCTTCTTGTGCTTAAGCGACATGACCATCGCCGGAGCAGGCAAGCGCCCGTCACGCAGCTTGGCCTCCAGCGTCTCGCAGGAATTGAAGGTTGAACGCATCGTGCGCTCAGGGTCAAAGGGCGCGTCGTTGCCTTTGGCCAACCGCCGCATAAGCACGCGGTCAACGCAGACGTTGAACGGCGTATCCATGAACGCCCATATCGCTCTGCATTTGCCCTTGGCTTCCTGCTCGGCCAGCCATGCGCCCATTCGGCCGAACGTCTTGCCGGTGATAAGCCCTTCCATGAACACGATGGTGTTCGGCATACACGAATTGACAAGCAGCTGGAAGCGGTCTTCCTTGTCGCTTATCGTATCCATACCGCCGCAAGCTGTTTCGTAGCGCCCGAGCACCATGACGGGGATGCTAACGACGGGTATTTCAAGGAAGCCCCGATACGCGAAATTATGGCGCTGACGCTTCGGAATAGGTTGGGCGTTAACGATTTTCATTACTTCGCGCGCTACGCTGGTCTTGCCGCTGCCATTGCAGCCGCCTAGTTTGATAACGGTGAACATGAGCCTAGACTCCAGACAACTGTGGCGCAGCCCTCAGGCCACGCCACAGAGTGATTTCGCAGGTGAGCCGGCTCAGCTGAGCGTGATACGGCCCTCGTCAACCCAACGGCTCAGATACTTGGTCTTGCCGCCAGCGGTCTTGTAGTCCTCGACCGTCTTTGCGCCCTTGAGCGCGTTGAACGACGCTGCCCGGTTGGAGCCTTCACGATAAGGGTTCTCCTTGTTCGTGATGGTGATCTTGCGAACGTCGGGGCCAGCTTCGGCGCGGGCTTCACGAGCCTTCTTCAGCGCGTCAGGGTTGCCCTTGGACTTCGAAGCGGCCTTTTCGGCCTTGGGCGCTGCGCCCTTCTTTGCAAGTTTCTCGGCCATGATATTTAACTCCTTGTCAGTAAATGGTGCCAGATTGTGAATTAAGAGAATGGCTTCTGGCGTCGCGCCACCCTCCAGCGCTTTCCCTCTTATATGGGAAATTAGTTCTTGAACAGAAGTTTCTGGTTGGTTGCTGTAGTGCGGCTGTTCCCCGCTTGGCATGTGCTGCTTGAGCACGACCGTATCGACTACAGCGGGCATCGTGCCGCCCATATTAAGCTGCTCCGACACCACCCGGAAGGCGTGGAAGCTTTCCGCCGCCACGACCCTATCCCAGCCCATGTCAAAGCGGGAGCGTATAACCCAAGGTTGGAAAGCTGGCTTCTTCATTTGCGCGCCTTCCTGCGATCTTCCAGCGCCGCGAGCAGGGCGTTCTGCCCGCGCTCCTTGCCGCGCTGCGCATACCAGACGACTTCGTCCGTAGTGTCGCGCATCATAAAGTGATGGTTGAATACTCGCTTGGCTTTGTTACCTTGGCGGCGGACGCGCCGAAAGAACTGGTCATACAGTTCCAAGTCCCAGAACATGCTGAACCAGCCGACGTGCATTGCGCCGCCCTCTTGCAGATTCAGCCCATGCGCCGTCCCCGCAGGCTGGCCAAGCATCAGCGGATATTCGTTGCGGTTCCACGCGGCTTCCAGTTCCTTGTCGTGCTTGATATCCTTACTGCCCAGAACGGGCGTGTTGGGAAACCGCTTGAGCAGCCGATAAAGATCGTGCTTAAACTCGTAAGCTAGGAAGAGGGGCTGGCCTTGGAGTTCCTCAAGCATTTCGGCCACGGCATCCAGCTTGACTTCGTGCAGTTCTTGGATGGAGCGCTTGGCCCCGCGAACCAAGGCGGCCACGTCGTCGTCAACGTATAGCGCCCCGTTGCATATCTGCCGCAGCTTCATGTTGATGGCCGCCGCGTTCGCCGCTGTAATGACCTTGTCGTCCATCTTGGCGAACATGTCCTCTTCCAGTGCGTCGTAAAGCTGGCGCACGGCGGGAGGCAGTTCCATCATGAACTTGGTTGGCATGATTTCTGGCAAGTCCAGATAATCTTCTGCGTTGGCCCGTATGGCCAGCGGCTTGATGCGTTCGTAGATGCGGGCCTCCGCGCCCTTTTGCAGAACCCACTTCCAGCCCATCGGGTCAAGGCTGCGAAAGTATTCCATGCGATAGTGCGTGATATAGCGCCCGAGCGCGTTGCCCATGTCAAGGACATACATCTGGCCGAACAAGTCCAGCAGCCCATTGGGAACCGGCGTGCCTGTGAGTCCCCATCGCCGAGCGAAGGTTTCTAGAACTTGCTTTAGCATTTTGAAGCGAGCGCCCTTGGCGTGCTTGAACTTCGTGAGTTCGTCAATACACAGAGTGTCTATACCCAACTTGCGCCAGCGGGCGCGGTTGAACGCTTTACCCTTGCCGCCCATGATCAGCCACTCCAGCCCCTCCGGGTTAATGACCAATACGTCGTAGTCCTCCACGTTTTCGAGCACTTGCTCCTTAGCCTTGCCGTGCAGCACGCCCACGCGCAAGTGATTGAAGTCGGCCCACTTCTGGACTTCGGCGGGCCAGACCAGATGGCAGACGCGTAGCGGCGCGATGATAAGCATCCGGTTGGCGACCTTACGTTTCTTCAGGAAAGTAAACGCGGCCAGTGTCGTAGACGTCTTACCAAGGCCGGGGTCAAACAGCAGCGCAGCGGCGGCATGTTCAACTAAGAACTTAACGCCGCGCTTTTGAATGCCGTGAGGCTTCCACGCGGGCGCGGATGGCCTGATAACCTTCTTCTTCATTGTCGAACCAGCTAACGTCATAACCTAATCCCTTGAGCATTGTGTGAATGTAGTCTTGCCGTAACTCTGGCATATAGCCTTTTTCTTTCCATTCGACAAGAAAAGGTTTGCCGCCCGGTATGAAGTATTGTCGATCGGGCCACCCTGTCTCGCCGCCGGGATGCTGCAACTTGATATTCGGCACGCCGAAGTCGTGCAGCACCCGACGGGAGCAGTTACGCTCGTGTTTCTTTTCCTTACGCTGCAAGGTGCGACCGATAGTGCGCGACAATGGCCTGCAAGTGTTCAGCCTGCGCCTTGGCGTCGTCCAGTGCGTTATGGTGCGTTCCGGTGCCGCGCTGGATGCGCTGCGGCGCTGGCACGCCTACGATGCCCCAGAACTCCTTCGCTGTTCGGTAGCATCGGCCGTTGTAATTGCCCGCGAATGGCTGCACATCTGCGGCATGGTAAGCGCAGCGCAGAATTGGATTATCAAAGTCAGCGCCGTTGCCCCATATCTTAAGCGACTTGCCACCGTTGCGGCTCATGAACTCGTTGATCATAACCAGCCCCGTCCGCAGCGGCACAGACCGCTTCTTGTCAGCGGCGTCGGCCAGCACTTGCCGGGACTCTGGTGATTGGCGCATCCACCAGTCCAGAGTATCTTGGCTGACGTGCAGCCCTGCCTTCTCACAATCGGCGCGGTTGAAGACCACGTATAGTTCTTCGCCCAGATCACCGCCAGCCGTTGAAAATATCACACCGCCGTAACTCAGCAGCACGCAGCCGGGAACCGTTCCCAGCGTCTCAAGGTCAACCATTACATTCGCCATCTACTTTCTCCTTGTTAATACTTGCACGGCCCGCCAGCTTCCTTGCGAAAGTCGCACCAGCGGCATTTATCATTCGGCCTTGGCGCAAACTTGGTGTCTGCGAACATGGGCCGGATACGCTTTTCCCACTCCTTCTTGATGCGCTCAAAGTCGTCGCGGGTAAACTCCTGCTCCACCACGTTATCGCGCGGCTGGTCAAGATACCAAAGGCGCGTCGTAACGTGCTCAATCTTTGGCCACTTCATGAACGGGCCGGTGCTGAACAAGTCCATCTGCTCTTGGTTGGTTTCATACTTGCGGCCCGTCTTAAAGTCGATAATGTCTGCCGACCCGTCGTCGTATATCACGCTAACGTCCGTTACGATGCGCAAGAAGGTGTCTTTGCCAAACCAGTCGGTGGGCTCCCAAGATTTGGTGAAGCCCCATTGCTGTTCCACCAGCGGCTTGAGCGTCTTAAGCTGCGCCATGTCGTCTTTGAAATGCGCGTAGGAAGGTGGCGGCGGAGCCTTGGTCTTGCTCTTAAGCCACAGTTCGCCTTCCTTGTGCACCTGCGATCCGCGCTCCATAGCGGGCGAGCCTTTGGTCGGCAGCCGCTGGATGTGCTTTAGCTTGAATTTAAGCGGGCATTGAGTATAGTCGGCGTATCGGCTATACGACCACGCGGTGACTCCATTGCTCATACGTTAATCCTTATACTTGGTTAGTGAACCCCACGACTTGCCGGTCTTGCCATCAGACAGCATCGGCACGTCAAACTCTAGCCCCTCCATGCACTCGCGCAGGATTTCCATTTGGGGCTTTACCTTCGCCGTCTTGGCGCTGATATTGATTTCGTCATACACGGTGACCAAGAAGCGGGCGTCGCGCTTGGGATGGTCGTGCCAGCGTATAATCGCTTCCTTGGTAGCGTCGGCCGCAGAACCTTGCACCAGATAATTCAGCAGCTTATACTCATAGGTCATGTGCCGCTTATACTTCTTGGAATACGACGGAGGCTCAACATAATACTCGCGCCCTCCCCACGTATAAAGCGCCTCGCCGTTCTTACCGATCTCTTTGGTGCGGTCGCTCAGCCCTCCGCGTCCCTTGATGCCGGGTAGCGCCTTGGCATGGGCGGCGAGCAATTCTTTAGCTTCTGCAATAGAGCACCCGATCCCCGAAGCCGTGGCATTAGCTCCGCCGCCATATATGATTCTAAAATTAGCGATTTTGACATTGCCCCGATGGAATTCTTTGCCGGTTCGTTCAAGTATAAGATCAGCCACATACTGGTGGACGTCAATACGCGGATTCTCTTTATATGCTTGCATGAGCGGCCCGTCTTCGTAGTGTCCGGCGATGCGCAGTTCTTGTCCGTTGAAGTCACGGTGAATAAAAGTTGACTGTGCATCGTCAGGAAGGATATACTTTCTGACGAGGGGCAATAAGGGTAGACCTGATATAAAGGCCGGATGGACATATCCATCATCTTTGGTGTCCCAGTCTTTGCTGATGTTTAGGAAGTTCGGGTCAGTCGTCGACGGGCGGCCAGTTCGCGTGCCGCCTGCCGTCCCCCGGACTTGATTCCAGTTTGTGGAAATCCAACCGCCACGACGCTCGGCTTGTTCAAGCCACGGCTCCATAAACATTTTGAGGCATGTGCTGAGCCGGTTGCGGTAGCCGAAGGCGCTGGCAACTCTAGCGTCACGGTATAGGTCAGCGGTGAGATTATCCTTAGATATGCTCCGTGCTCCGCTGGCTGTGACAGACCAGTCTTCCTCGGCGATGATGTTGTTACGTTCGAACGCTCTAACAACTTCTTGATCGTTGTCAAGATTGAGGTCCTTAGTCTTGAGCCTCTTACGCAGCCACTCGTCACATGTCTGTAAAGCTGCACGGTAGATTCGAACTTCTTTTCGCAGAAGGGGCAAATCCACTCGCAGACCGACGCGTTCGTTGTCAAGGAATATAGGCATGATTCGTTGTTCACGCTGATAAGCCTCCAGCATCCCAGCTTTGACAAGATAGTCCCAATGCTGCTTGAACAGCGGCAACGTCATGTCGACGTCGGCGTTCGCATACGGGCCGACCAATTCGCCCGGCGCGAAGCCGATATAGGCTCCCGGCTTGAACGGCTTGGTAAAGAACTTTGTCAGCAGCGTAGCCTTGTTCTTCTTGGCCCATTCATGAATTACGTCCCGCTCTTCCGGCGGGCGGTTGAGCCAGCGTTCGCTCAGGCTCTTAAGGTCTAGCTTTAGACTATGCGGGTCGCGCAAGAATGCTGCGAACATACCATCGTGCATGTCAAGGGCTGGCAAGCGCGGACAGCCGAAGTGCGTCTCGGCCACGTCAACGTCAAACTTGCCGTTGAAGAACAGCAGCGGCTTACCGGGCTTCCATATAGACCGGACGATGCGCTTGGCGTCGGCCTCGCTGCAATTGTTCCCGCTAGGGTGGCCCCATGCAAAGAACTGCGCCTTGCGCATCCCCGGCTCTCGTATGGACACGCTGACCGGCTTAGGCGGATACGTATCGGGCCGCTTGCCGATTGGTAGCGTTTCAAAGTCAACTGTAGTTACGGGCGGACACTTCACTTGGTCATCCAATTCTCAATAGTGTCCTGCGCCGCTTCCATCTTGTCCAGTATAAATTCAAGAATTTGAAGAACGCCCGTCACAACGTAGGCAACTAGCATTAGAAGAACATAGATCATCGTTACTACGCACGCCGCTGGAACGAAGACCATATATTTTATTACGTCGAACATGATATCCTCCTGAAATAAGTTGGAGTCGCGGGCTCCGTCAAACCCCACTCCACTAAGATTGCGATCCAGGCCACCGCGCCCTCAGCCTTGTCCCGCGAACACCCGAAGGCAGGCGGGATACGTTCTATCTGCTGCCCGGAAAGTTATCGGCTGAGGGCCGCGTTTTTAGCTGATCCATAACTTCGTCCTCACTTCGAGGCGGGCGCTTTGCCGACAGCCCTTGCGCCATTTTCGAATTCGGCACTTCCGCCGGTGTGATGCCCTGTCTGATAAAATCAGCGATCTGGGCTGCTTCGCGAAGGCGGTCGCTCAGCGGCAACGCTGAGTTTGTCTGCATGAAGGCCGTTGTGCGGGCTTCCCGGTCGCGCCAATCGTATTCGGCCTTGGCATAAGTTTCTTCGTCTACGCTTGGGGCTGCGCCGACTACGCCAAGCCCGCCATCCGCCGTTGGAAACGGCTGCTCAGCGCCAGATGCCGCCAAGTCATTAATCACGGCAACCGCCACGCTATTGACGGCTTCAATAAGCACGCCGCGAAGTTGTTCAATAAGCATTGTCATTCTCCAGTTAAAGGGTTGGCAGACTAGGATCGTTGTCCATACGACGGTCTGCCAGCGCCGACAGCGCGACTCCAGGGTATAAGCCGCGCCGATTCCTACTTCCGTCCGCGCTTGACAGGAGCCTTGGCGGGCGTCTGCCGCTTCAACTTGGCCGATGCGCGCTGCGACTGCGCCGTGCTGGCCTCGTCCTCATCATTGGTCTTGGGCGAATACGGGAAGTCGATAGCTTCGTGCGCCTTGTCGGCCCGCTCCTTGATGATACTGAGCAGCGAATTATCCACCGGCTCAATAAGTTCAAAGTGCACGCGGAACTGTGACTTGGCATCAGGCTCAAGCCAGACGCGGGTATAGACCGCCCATAGCGGGCGACGAAGCTGCTCGGCCACTTGCTTGACGTAAGAGTCAAACCCTTTGCCGCTCATAACGGGCGTCTTCAGGTAGGCCATGTCGGCGGCCTTGAAGTGGTCGGGGTCTTCGTATAGTTCCATTTCGAATCCCATGCCCTTGCCCTTTGGCACGAACGCGCCAGCGGGCATCAGGGCGAGGCGGCGTCGGTTGCCGCAGGCTTTGCCCCGGCCCTTCTCGGCCGAGCCCCACTGATTGTGCGGGCAGTCTGCGCAGTTCTCATGCTGGCGCTCGAAGGCGTCTTCCTTGTCAACGTCAGGATGCGGCTCCATCTCGTCGATTTCTTCAGGGTTCTTGCAGAACGCGAAGCAAGTAGGCGGCGCGCGGTTCTCGGCGTCATACTTGTCTTCGTAATACACGTTCTCCAGCGCATGGGCCAGCACGATCACGACCATCTGGTTGCCCGGAAGCGGCGCGTCATCGTAAGCGAGCACGCCCGCCTTAGTGCTGAAGAACTTGCCGCCGTCACTTGACTGTGTCAGGGCTGCGCCGACTTGCGCCGCTTTTGCAAGTTCCTCGTCCCAATTGGCGATTGCAGTCGTGGTTGGTTTCTTAGCCATGTAGGGCTCCTATAGCTTTGTGACTGAAAGTTTCACGACCGGAAAGGTCTTGACACCTGGAGGCAGCTTCGGCTTCCAGTTTTCGCCGCGCTTCCCAGCGGGGCGAGTTTGCGAGTCCACACGCTCCTTGACCGCCGCCTGATTAAGCGCGCGGTTGAGCAAGTCGAACTCGCCCGTCTTCTGCAAATGCTTGTAGAAGGCTTCCCAGTCGTCCACTTGGTAAACGACGTCGGTATAGACAACGCCCTTGAACAGCTTGCCGACGGCACCGCTGTCGCCCTTGGGGACGTTTTTGATAATGTGCTCCTGGACGAAAGTCTCGTTGGCCTTCATGGCCTTGACTTCCTTGTCAACAGCTAGGCGGTCTTGCCGCAGCTTATGATAAAGGTCAACGCAGGCACCTAGCGCCTTCGGTAGTTTCGGCAGCTTCACAGCCGCAGCCTTCTCGGCCATTGTATTTCTCCTAGAATGTTAGCAACTCAGTAGTTCATTAAGCCGTGCCTTGGAAGTTTCAGCCGGGAGGAAAGTGCCGGTTACGGTCTTGGCTCCAAGGCACGGCCAGCGCTGTTATAGCATGGGCCGCGCAAGACGCCTATAGGTCATCCGCGTGCCGAAACCCTAGGAAAACCGGGAAACGCGGCTTATCCATCGCGCCGACGGGCTGGCTCTTATATTTGACAATATCGTGCATGAGACCTTCCCGGTTATGCCACATCTGCGACCGCTGCAAGTCGTTGAAGCCGGTTCCGATTTCAAACTCTACGCCCGTATTGATATCCATGACCTTAAGTGCGCCGAGCACGCCGGTCTTTATCTTGCCCGACTTGGCGGACGAGCGCTTGCTGCGGCCAAGTTCGTCCCGCGTCTGCTCGTTCATGTTATGCTCTTGCTCCACAAAGCCGATTATCTTGGCTTCGCCGTCGGTAAACCGTTTCAGCTTACTCAGCCAGCCTTCGCGCAGCGTAGCCCGCCCGAACTTATATGGCCCCGACGGGTCGCGCACCATGACGCCTTCAAACCCGGCTATCAGCATTTGCGCCTCGTAGCGCAGCAATTCCTCTGGCGATGTGATCTGCTTGTGCGCCACCAGCTTGACGCGCGGGTTCTTTAGATCGCGCACAATGCCGCTGACTACGCTAAGACGATTCCTGAAATTAGCGTCCACGTCATACTTGTCAAAGACCCAATAAGTGAAATTCGGCTGGCCATCTGAACTCATGACGCCGCTTGTGCTGCGGTTGAAGCAGTCCTTGGCTTTAGGGTCGCCAACGATAAGTTCGCCGTCCATGCCAGTAGGCACGTCAATTAGCTGGCCCTGTATGAACTTGTTCCGTATCTCTTTCAAGTTACGGCTGTAAGCCGCGTAGTTCATCATAAGGCACCTGATACCGTCCAGCTTGGGACTGGCTAACACTGGATATTGTAATGACGCCACGTCTTCAATAGTGGCTGCGAGCATTGGTTTCATTAGTCTGACCTTTCCTTGTCACGATCGTAGTTACCATCACCGGTTCCCATGCAGACGCCGCACATGATATAGCTGACCTTCCAGCCCCTATGAACAGGCTTCCGGCCAGTGCCGTTGCACATCTCGCATTTCTTGGGCGCGTAGCTGCGCGCATCTGCCTCGCCTACGCGGTTCAGCCACTCCAGCAGCACTTGCTTCGCATGGTTTACGGCGGCGAACTGTTCCATCGTCCCGCCTGCATCCGGATGCGTCTGTTGCGCCATAGCGCGATAAGCGATTTGCACGCGATCGGCGGTCAAGCCTTCCAGCGTTGAAAAGTGCAGCAGCTTACCGGCCTCTTCGGCGTGACTACGGTTTACGATCATTGTCGCCTCGCGTTGGTTGCATTGCAATATGTTGAATCAACTTCTTGCGGTCTTTTACTGTTCGCCATACGGGAATATTCCTGACGGCAAAATAGCGCTCCATACGACCATCCGGGCCGGGTAGCGGCTGGCCGTTAGCCATCTGCGGGCATCCGGCATTGGCGAGCGCCCTGCCAAGCCCACCGACCGTGACTTTGCTGTTAGGATGCTCGTTCTCATACATGGCCAGAAGTTCCTTGCTCGTGAACAGGTCACGGGTGTATTTCATGCGGCCTAGCTTCAATACTTCGTTTGGATATTTAAGCAGATTGTTGATCCAAAGCCCAAGATCGCCCTTGGTCGTAATAATCATACGATCCTTGGCGTCGGTGCGCATGGCGGGCGCGTGCGGGTTGAAGTCTTTGCTTATCTTGCGCTCTAGGAGCCAGTGGTGAAGGGCGGACGGCCCTTCCCCGCGCCAGAGCCACTCGTCGTAATCCCTGAAAAAGGACTCTGGTAGCGGCTCATCGGCGCTGCATTCGACAATAAAGAACCGTCTGTCTCTATCCTCCAGGAAGAAGCTGTCCGCATGTTGTGCAGTGAAGTAATAATTAATTCGGTCAGGGACATCGTATTGGGGAACAAACTTGATGTTAATGTTGATGGATCGCTGGCTAATGAGCCTTTTGAGAGTGCTCGCGTGCTTACGGTTGTCATTGCCAGTGACTTCATCCCCCATGACGAATTGCTTATTCTCCGCCCAGAAGGTTTCCTCGAGATCGTCATCTTTAATCTCCTTGAAATTATCCCCGTAAACTTCACCGAGGCTGTAGCCGATCAGCGACTTGCCGGTGCCTTGCGTAACGCCATGCACGACCACGGCCACGAACATCTTGACGCCGGGGTTCTGTATCGGGTAGGCGCACCAGTCGTAGAAGTATTCCAGTTCCTTCTTCTCCATATCGCGGAAGACAAACTGTGTCAGCTTAAGCCATGGATCAACATTGCCTTTCTTTGGCTCCGAACCCCATCCCTTCCAGCCGTTGTATTCGTTGCGCTCAGTTATCTTTGGCTGGCCCGGTGCGTATGTCATTCGCGCTACTGTCCGGCGCAGAGGCCACTTGATCCAGACCGGCGCGGCTGGCACCTTTGTGACGCGCACGTCGCCATCGGCCGTTATTTTGACTTCCGGTGTAGATTCGGTGGCCCAATGTGAATGCTCCTTGAACTGTGAGGGGCTCATCTTCTGGCCTGTATCTTGCACGATGATAAGGCCGGGGTCTTGCACGTAAAGCACTTCGTCGTTGATTTTCCATAGCGGCTTGCACATGCCGATGTCTTGCGCTTGATCAAGCAACACTTCAAACTCGGCGTTGCTTTTCTCCAAGAAGTAGTCATCCAGGCCGGTCTTGTTGTCCTCGTCCAAGGCGGGCAGAAGCAGCACCTTTACGATTGCTCCGCGCTCAAACAGTTCATCGGTTAGGCGGTTGATTGCGCCGCAGACCTGCGGCTTGGTCGTGTAGTCGCTGTCAAAGCAAATGAACGTTTCGCGCTGCGTCCAGTTAATGCGCTCCAGTTCGGGCAAGAAAAAGACGCCTTCGTTGGCGCGTCTAAAGTTCCAAACGCCTCCGAGACCGATTGTTGGGAACCCTGCCAGAGTCGCGGCAGCGGCCTTAAGTTCGCCTTCGGTTATGATAAGCGGCGCGCTCGTATCCTTGGCCAGCGCAGCCCAATTCTCCAGCGTTGGGAAATAAGCACAGACGCCCGTTCCGGCTGGCTGACTGTAGCGTTGGTCTTCGCCCGCTACGGCCTTGAAGCCTTTGCCTTTTTCAAGATAACGGATGCGGTAGAAGTCGGGCAGGCCGGGTCGCGCCTTGGCGGGCTTGCCTGATAAATCAAAGTATGGGATGACCAGCGCGGCTCGCGCTTCAAAGGCTTGGTTAAGCTGCATTGCGCTTGGAACTTCATACATGCCAAGCTGATCTGCGATGGCTGTTGTAAGACCGGACGAGCCTAGCTTATCTTTCCCAAGTTGTGACCACGTTCCGCGTTTCATGACTTCCCCGAATCCCAAACAAAGCCGACCCTCCGAATGCGTGCAGGTGCATTCAGAGGGCCGACAAGGCTGCTAACCTAGCCCAAGGCAGGGCAGATAGCAACTTCCCGAGCCTACCGACGCTCTACGGGTCGCGCGGCGGCTCTCCAAGCACGTCCTCCGCCCACCATTTAGGGAGGTCGGCATAGGTAAGTCTGACGGCGTATCCATGGGCGTTGTATTCAAGCCACCCTTCCTTCTCGCCTAGACCGCTGCCCCATTTGCCGCGCCCGATGCAGAATACGCCACTATGCGCGCCGAACCAGCCGAGCAGTATCGTGCGGTCTTTGGGCGCGCTTTCAATGCGCCGCCATATCAGCACGCGGGCGTCGCTTGTGCGGTGGTCGTATAAAGCCCCGGCGCGGTCGTTGGTAACGTCGGTCGGTTCGTTAGGGCAGTCGCCCTTGTGCCGCAGTTCCCCGCAATCAGGACACATCATCAGCTTCGCCCTTCTCCACCTGTTCGTAGAACGCCATCAGCGTCCCAAGTATGCGGACAGCGGCACGGCGCGCCTTGATACGTCCCGGCCCCGGAACGAAGGACTTATACTCGTCCATCAGGTCATCAGCAATGGCTTGAAACAGCACGCCCGGAATCTCAGCCGGTATGGCGCTCTCAAGGATGTCGTCTTCTTCAGTGCTCACTTAAAGTCCTCCACTTTAGTAGCGTTCCATCGTTTGTCACGCCACCACGCCTTTGGATCGAAAAATGCCGTGATCGCTTCGGCCAAGTGTTTATCCTGCAACCGCTCCGAAACGGGACGACTCATATTGCGCCGCCACAGCGTTTCCGCCTCAACGTCAAAAACGACCAACTCCAAACGCTTCTCGTGCGCTCCAAGTGCTTTTATATCATCCGCCGCATGACTTTCATAAACGTAGGTGTTCACTAGGGCGATATTAAAGCGATTGTCTGCCAACGCCTGTCGCAACGCAAACCAGAACAAGTTACGAACATATCGGCGCACGTCCATGCCATGCTTACCAACGACGTGCGTCCAATAAAAGCCTTTGTCTTGAAATAGTGCTTGGCGAAAATGATCTAGTGAAAGAACTAGCCATTCGGTCTTATCTAAAGAAGCCTCCCACGTCGTCTTACCGGCTCCGGGCGCGCCGACAGTCATAATAATACGCTTATTCATCGTTTGTTCTCCTTTACTCTGTATTCCGGCACGACATACTCACGCCTAACGGTCAAATCCTGCGGTATGGGCTCCACACCCATATCATAACGGATTGTGCGGTCACGCATCGCCCTATGGTAGCGCTCTTGCTCGTTCTCGTAGCGTTGTTTACGCTCTTGCATTTCGCGCATGATATACTCGCCAAAGCCACTGTCCATAAAGAAGCGGCGGAGCAGCCCTTTGAACCGCAGTATCAGCATGTCCAGCGCCGCCATCGCCCACCGATCGTCATACTTTTCCGGCTCGCGCTTGGCGGGCATCGGCATATCAAGTAGAAAGCATATCTCCGTCATGGCTTCAAGCGGGCCGCCTAGTGCGCCTTGCACCTTGATTGCATTCTTGATGCGAGTAAGCGTCTCCGCGTGCTCGGTCGCTACGTCAAGCATAGCAAGGCCCTTCTGCGTGCACGACGGGCAGTATCCTATTGCGACTTTCATTTATCCCTCCAAATCTCAAGCCCGTAGCGAACATCAAACCGCTTCTTACTCGTCGGCCGATGTATGTTGTGGAAGTGCTGATTGGCTGCCGACTGTAGAAGCCCCGCCGCTGCGCGGCCCTGCAAGAGTTGATCATAGGCCATTTGCTGCGCGGCTCGCGCCTCGTCCTGTAAGCTGCGGCCCTCTTCATCAGCGTAATGGATGCGGTATTGCCTCTCCCACTCTTCGTCGGTCAGCATATAGTCCATCGTGCTGCCGATACGATATCGTGGTCGCCAATCGCTAGGCGGCCTAATCGGCTCCGGTTCGGGGTAAGGCTCCAGCAGCCACTTGTCCCAAGGCTGGTCGTAGCGGCGCGGGTCAAGCCAGAACGCAACATAGCCACCCGACGCCACCAACGCAGCCTCCATAGCAATCGCCGCCTTGAGCTCTTGCTGCGCCAGCTTAACAGCTATTGAACCGACCCCATCCAAGTCGGGCAGCGCTGGCGCTTTCTTGCGGAAGAACTTGATAATGGCGGCGATTACTTTGAGCATCACCCGACCTTCGTGCCATGCTCCGCCGCGCGGGCTGCGATCAAGCGCTCCTCGCCAGCCAAAGCCACCAACGCCTCAGCCGTGGCCCGCATCATTTTTATCTGCAAGTCCATGTCCCGCACATCGGCGATGTGGTCAAGCGCAGAGCGCCGCGCCGCCTCGGCCTCGGGGTCGTCCAGCACGCGCTTGTCCAGACCCACCTTCTTGATCAGATCAATAAGCATGAGGCCCTCTGCCTGCGTCCGCAGCATCTTGGCACAGTAGGCGAACCCATCCGCCTTTGAGTATATCGGGTCAATCCTGTCGTTCACTTTACTTCTCCTTGTTAAATTCCTACCGCCTCAGCGCAGTCCGGGCCGAAGCCCATTTCAATGCTAGACGGCACGGTCAGCGTGCGATTGCACCGGCCACATCGCCCCTCGTGGTAGAACAGCACGCCATTCGGCAGCCCGCGCCCTTGCGGCCCGAGCAGATGCGCCACGAACCAAGCAATTGCCTTGACGCTCTGTGCCGCGACCCCAATGCGGGCTTTCTTACCGTGCGAATAGCGAAAGTATGATGCGCTGGAACTGGTCGGCACTAGCTGCCCGATGTAGCTGTAGTCGCTCTCGTTGTCAGCGCCCGTAAGCACCTTCACAAAGAGTATCGGCCGGTTAGGGTTGAAGTCCTCGGGCTTCTGCACCTTATACGTGAACCGCGTGCCGGACGCCTCGCTCACTAGGGTGAAAGTCGCATTCCCACCGAGCATAAAACGCTCAATGGCTTCGCTCGTATGTAATTGCGCGGGCTGGCCTGTCGCCTCCGCGCCTAGCGGTATAGGGACGCCGTCATGCGTCTGCCACTCCCGCCCGTTACTGTCTGTCCAATTGTCCACGGCCTGCACTCCGTATAGTTAAAACAAAAGACTAGCGCCTTGCAGCGCCAGCCAAGGGCATCTTACGCCTAAAGCGCATGACAAACAAGCCATCCAATTATCGCGCCAATTGCTGCGCAAGCGACGCAGTCCATGGCCCATTGGTCGGCCGGAATGTCGCGCGCAATGCAATAGACGCTGGATATAATCGCGCCGATAAGGGCTCCAATCAACATGTCAGTTTCCTTTCGCTATAAGTGTGAACGAGCCGCGCTCAATGGTTATGGGCGCGGTTCGCGGGTTCCAGCCTCGGGCGCAGTCTAGGTCAATGCCCAAGGCGCGGTCGTCCGGATAGCCTAAGCGCTCGTGCATAGCGACAACGCCTTGCAAAGCTGCTATCATTGCTGATGGCATTGTGTCTAGGTAACGCGACCAGACAACGACGGCTGATTTCATGTCCGGTTCCTTTTGCCGAATTTCAACTTTGTATCCCACGTTCATTACTCCTGTTCCTTTGCAACACTCGCAGACGCCGCCTACTTCTGGCCAGTCGCCGTGACCTAGCCCGTTGCAATAGCTGCAAGTCGTTTCCGGCTCCGTCACTGGCGCTCGCCTAATAGGCGCTTGCCTTGCATCTCGGCGGTCAGGCGTTTAACGCCCACGACGTCCACAAGGTTCTCTTCCCAGCCGACGCCGTATTCTTGGCTTCCGGATACAATGAAAGACTCCACCGCATGGGCAATGTCCTCATGTGTCATCGTCCTCGGAACTGTTAGCTCCAGCGTCACTAATACGTCCTTCATAGCCATACTCCTGTCTTACCATCGCTCGTAACAGTTACGAGCCTCAGTGCTGCACCGATCTGCTCAGCGGGCCAATCTGTCTGCGGCGCTGGCATGGCGCGCTGACGGGCGACGACCATGTGCGCCATCGCCTCGGCCTCGTCCCCGAACCCTGCCCGGACGCCGTCGCGCAATAAGCGCTCAAGGTCGGCCAAGTGCTCCTCGGTCCAGATTGCGGTGAATGTTGTCATGCCAGCATCCTCTCGGCTCGTGTTTCGGTTACTTGTGTATTCAGGCCAATGCGTCCGCCAGCTTCCCAGCCCGCATGACTCCCTGCTCCGTGCTTATGGCTCCGGCCCTTGCCTGTCGGCGTGTCGGCCATGTAGTCGGCCAGCGCCTGATCCTCGGTTAGCACCATAAGCGCAGTCCCGTCGCCAGTGCCAGCGGCGGGCGTTGCACGCTGCGCTTCGGCCAGTTCCCACAGCCGATTGTAGAGCCGATCGCCCGCGCCCTTGCGGAAGTTAGATTGCATGGATCGCTCGGAACTGTATTCCCGCGCCATGCGCTTAACAGTGGCGAACAGATACTCGGCCATCGCCTTGGCGACAATTGCGTTATGCTCCCGGCCGACAAACCGCCACGAACGGGCGTCCGCCTGTCCGCTGCGTCGCCGTGTATAGAGAAGTCTGCAATAGTATAGCTTGGCGACTCCAGCCATAATGCGCTCGCGCCATGCGTCCGGCACCCGCAGCCCAAAGGGATGCTCCCCGATCGGCCCTTGCGTCCGCTCTGCATCGCGGCTGCGCAGCATGGCCTCGTCCAAGTTATGCTTGGCCAGCAATTCGGCCACCTTGGCGGCGAACAGTTCGGCCTCGTGCGGATTGTTCGTCCCCTCGGCCTTTGCGCGCAGCTTGGCGATCTGATCCAAGAGCGCGTCGGTTGCTAGGTCGGTCATTGGTTTTCCTCCAGCCATGCGTCCAGCGCTGCGATTGCGCCATCGTAGTCCCGCGCCTTGAAGCGCTTGCCTGTGATCTCCGCTGCTCGGGCCATGCAACGGGCGGGCGTGTAGGCGCTGTTCAGCCGAGCGCCTAGCTTGATCGCCTTTAGGCCATGCTTGGCTGCGATTGCGCCGATGACCCTACGGTCGGGGTTGATAATGGTGAACGCCATGTTACTTCCCCTCCAGCTTGATGACGCCAGCGCTGACCCACCGAGGCAGATACTTGGCCTTCCCGCCCGCTGCGATATATGCGGCCACGGTCTTGGACTTGACACACGTATCCCACGACGCGCGCCGCGCCGTCCCCTCGGCCCCGAACACGTAGTCCTTGCGCAAATGCACGATGCTGCGCGGATCGTCGGCCTTGGGCGCGGCATTGCCCTTGGCGATCTTGGGCTTCGCCACCTTGGCGGGCTTTGCGGCCTTGGGCGCGGGCTTGCCCTTGGAGTCGGCCATCGCCTTCGTGGAATGCGGCGCGTTATGGGCGTCCAGACCCTTGGCCAGCTTACCCGGATTGGCCACCTTGCCAGCGGCGATGTCGGCGTCGGCCTGTAGCTGCGCCGCTTCAAAACTGGCACCGATGACGGCCAGCTTGCGATGCGTCTCCGACTCGTAGCTGCGGCGCAGCGTGTAGTTGAACAGCTTGCCAGCGCTGACGACAACGTAGAAGCCATCGGTGCTTGATTTGACGGAAGTGATTTTCATGATGTGTCTCCTGCACGGAAAGGGGTGGCGGGCCGAAGCCCGCCGATAGGTTACGCCAGCTTGATCGCGCCTGCGGCCGACCAGCGGACAAGATACTTGCGCGGGCCACCCGATGCCACGTAATCGGCAACGGTCTTGGCCTTGGCTGCAAGCGCCCATGCGGCGCGGCGCTTTGTGCCTTCGCCACCGAACACGAACTTCTTGTCGACCACGATGATCTTGCGGTCAGCTGGCACCGGAGCCATTTTCTGGCCACCCTTGGCGACTGCGATGGCGGGAGCCTTGGCGGGCGCTGCGGCCTTGGCGGGCTTGGTTGTCTTGGTAGTCATTGCATTTACTCCATGGGCGTAATTGCCCAATGCCAATCTGGCCGACCTTACTATGGAAGCCAAGACTTTTTCTCCACGCCCACCCGATTTTCGTGGTTAAAATCGCTTAACCATAGAATTCGCATTTTAAGGCCCGCCAGCCGATTTTGTGTCTCCGCCGACTTGGTTATCCCTTTTCACCCGTTTTGTCCGCCTATCGCGTTTTTCGGGAACTGGCATAACTTGTGCATTATGCAAGATTCGTGCCACTTCCAACACGTAGGCGGGCGCGTCGGCCGGTTCCACCAGCTTCTGCAACGGCCTGCCCTTGCGGCTGGCAATCATTACACGCAACGATGACTCTGTCACTCCGTAACGCTGCGCAGCTTGGGCGCGCGTAACGGGCTGGCCATTGACAAGGTATTGCCATTTGTCCGGCTTCGGCGGCCGACTGGCGCAAGTCGCTGATCGCTTGGCCGCAGCGCTGGCCAGCTTGGCTTCCACCCGAGCAATGTCCGACAGCAAGTCCGCAGCGGATAGCGCCAAAGTGTCCAAGGCTGATTGGCTGTTTGGATTGGTTACGACCGCAGTCGCCGCAGCCGCATGGCGCTTAAGCAACGCAAGGCTGAAACCGGCTTGCGTCGGGTTGAATTGCTTGGGCTGCGCCGTTTTGGGTCGGCCTATTTTGCGTTCGCGGTAGCTTCCGTCAACTTCCCATTCCGGCATTTCAGCCAGTTTTGCCATAGCTGCGCGGTAGCTAAGTGTTACAGTCTTGGCCATGATCGTCGGTTTTCCTCCGGATTGAAATTTAACACTTATGCAACTGCCAAGCTAACCTTGGTTTATAGTTTGTTTATTTATGATTACAAAGTGAAAGTTAACCTTACACTTTTATACTTAATTTTACTATCCTGTTTGACAGACTGTAGTAAGTTAAATAAGTGTTAAGTGTTAATCTTAGGTCTGAGTTCCTCGGGAAACCGAGGATTTGATCGGGCACAGATCTTTAACAGATGGCGTTGCCAAGTGTTAAAAGCCTGCAATTACAATCAGTTAGCCCGAAAGAAACGCCACCGCTTCTCAGTGACTCTGTGGCATCTTGCTCGTTAACCATTCACCCCGTATAACCCTGCGCCAGAGACACACGGCACCGAGCAGCCAAGTCTTCACGTTGCTCAGTCAGTCTAGCAGCCCCGTTACGGAGTGACATTGTAATGACGATACATAGCCACGGAGCCACTGAGTTACTGAGCGCCTTCGCCAGCGTAGCGACTCATGTCGTCGGGGAGGGGGGTCAGTCACTCAGTCACTCAGTCACTCCGTCACCGGGGGAGGGGGGTTTGGGTGGCGACGCGGCGACGCCGCCTAGGCACCCCTCTACAGAGCCGCTGGATGATTTCACAGTTCCTCAACGCGGAGACGCTCTGCGGCTGCGCATCAAAGGCAATCAGCGAATATACGCCTTCGGCAAAATCGACGCAGAGTTTTCAGGGTTCTTCAACCGTGGCGCGTAAAACCAAAGAGCAACTCGCTGCTGAGAAAGCAGAACTCGCGCGGCAAAAGCGCGCAGCCACTCGGGCAGCTAGGCGGGCGCGGAAGGCCATGGAGGCTGAGGCATCCTCAGAGAACGAAGGTGCTGTGACGCACCAGAAAATTCGCATGGCAGCGGCCCCGACTCAAGCGCCCAAGAAGGTAACGCTTGCGCGCGAGAACCTGAGCAGCGCATTCGACCTAATGGGTGGAGTTCCGGGCCTCGTGAGATGGGGCAAGCGGAATCCTACAGAATTCTACCGCATCTGGGCGCGGCTTATCCCGAAGGATGCCGTTGAGGATTCAGGCCGGATGCCGCTTGAAGATTTGCTTGGCAAGCTGGCCGAGCGCTCCGAGCAGTCAGTGCAGCAGGCCGCGACCGAGATAGGTGAAGAAATTTTATCGGCGGCGGGTAAGAGGGTGGCCATTGAGGACGCGGCGGCTGCGTTGCGCGCCACTGAGGACGGGGTCACTATCCAATGAGCCTAGCCCTTGAACGCCAGCTTGCAGAATTGCAGAGGCTCAAGGACAACTATGAGCTCTACGCGCCTGAGTGCCTCAAGATTAAGACCAAGGCGGGCAAGATAGTGCCGTTTCAGTTTAACCGGGCGCAGCGGTATATCCATCAGCGTCTGGAAGAACAACTCGCCGCCACTGGCAAGGTCAGGGCGCTGGTTCTAAAAGGGCGGCAGCAGGGCGCGTCGACTTATATCGGCGGTCGGTATTATCATAAGGCGTCGCTCAACTCGGGCGTGAACGTGTTCATACTAACGCACGAGCAGTCAGCCACGGACAACCTGTTCAATATGGTCGCCCGTTATCATGAGCACACGCCACTGAGGCCGTCAACGGGAAATGCGAATGCAAAAGAACTCGTCTTCAACAAACTAGACAGCGGATATAGCGTCGCGACTGCGGGCCAACGTGCTGCGGGCCGCTCTAAGACCACTCAGCTATTCCACGGTTCTGAGGTCGCATTTTGGCCAAACGCCGCAGACCACTTCTCAGCTTCTGTGCAAACAGTTTCTGATGAACCTGGGACAGAAATCATCCTCGAGTCCACGGCATTTGGTGTAACTGGCGAGTTCTATGATCGCTGGCAACAGGCGGAGTCGGGCGTCGGTGACTATATTGCCATCTTCGTTCCGTGGTTCTGGGACGTGGGCTATCAGCGGCCAGTGCCTGAGGACTTCAAGTTAAGTAACGAGCGGCCCGGCGATGGAATGCTTAGCGAGATTGAGTATTACGAACTCCACGGGCTTACGCTTGAGCAGATGGTGTGGCGGCGCGCCAAGATAAATGAGCTCGGTGATGAGCTGTTCATGCAGGAATACCCGGCCACGGCGTCGGAGGCTTTCCAGACAACGGGCCATGACAGCTTTATCAAGGGCGCGGACGTGCTGCGCGCTATGAAAAACAGTATCAGCGACGAAGACATCAAGGGGCCGCTGATCGTTGGCGTTGATCCTTCCCGTGAGGGCTCGGACCTCTTTGCCATTGCCCGCCGTCGGAGCCGCAAGGTATCCAAGGTCGAGGCGATTGAGAAAATCAACACGGTGGAAGCGGCCAACAAGATCAAGCGCATCATTGATACTGAGAAGCCTGCCAAGGTGTTCATGGATGTTGGCGGTAACGGAGGCGCGATATACGACATCATCGTTTCATACGGCGAGCAGTATGAAGATGTTGTGGAATTGGTGAACTTCGGCAGCGATCCGCTGCAGTCAACTATCATAATGCCAGACGGCTCGGAGCGGCCCGGCCCCAAGAACCGGCGTGCTGAGATGTGGTATCTATCGCGTGAATGGTTGCAGACACCGGGCGGCGTTGACATTCCTGACGAAGGAGTTCTGCAGTCCGAGGCCTGTGCACCCGGCTACCGACATGACACGAACCAGAATCTGGTTCTGGAAAGTAAGGAGCAGATGAAGAAGAGGAAGCAGCGGTCGCCTGACCGTTGGGATGCAATTGCTCTGACCTTCGCCGCTCCGGTGCGGGACGACGGCTCGTCTCAGAAGCATAAACACTCCGGCCGCTCAGATGTGCGGTCGTCACCGACAGGATGGATGGCACTATGACTGGAAAAAGCATCAAAAGTCGGCGAGAACTGCTTGTAGACAAGCTTCGCGGACGTATAGACCATGAGGGACGCCCTCTTCGCGGCTACAGCGAGAACGTAGCGCAGATCAGGGCGGAACTTGCGATGCTTGATGAGCATGCCGAGCGCAAGGCCGCTGAGCAGGAGGAATCAGATGGCGAGTAATCCCGGCAATACTTTGATGGTCACTGCGCCGCGCGTGCAGATGGACAACGTGCAAGGGCGCGTCGACGCTGACAGTGAACGTGTTGATCCAATGGCAGACTACGTCCCTGACGGCTTCAAGGACGCTAACGAGTTTCTGGACATGGCGCGGCAGGAGTTTACTGCCGACGCCGCCTATGACCGCGCCAATCGTGACGCCGCGCTGGACGATCTTCGGTTTCTTGGCATGGAT